>Ga0209358_10004442_pt1 | contig 10075 bp, 9 predicted proteins | sample LauGreFa1BDMLBSN_2_FD_187574 | JGI IMG/M metagenome (GOLD analysis project Ga0209358, IMG submission 187574) | Freshwater lake microbial communities from Lake Michigan, USA - Fa13.BD.MLB.SN (SPAdes) (version 2) | ecosystem: Environmental > Aquatic > Freshwater > Lake | place: Lake Michigan, USA...
AAGCGAAGCTCTTGACCTTGCATTAGTAAAATAAAGGTTGGTAAGTTCAGCAACGTTGTCAGTAGTTAAATCAGCATCTAATGCATAGCTAGACAACTGGGCATTGGTTGCATATAAAGCTAATTGCGCGTTAGTAGCATAAGTTGCTAATTGAGCATTGGTTGCGTAAGTTGCTAATTGAGCATTGGTTGCGTAAGTTGCTAATTGTGCATTGGTCGCGTAAGAAGCTAGCTGGGAGTTAGTAGCATAAGCAGTAACATCTGAATATTTTGCTAGAGGGAACCCACCAGCAGTACTACCATCATGAACTACTACGGTATTCTTACTGGTATCGATAGTAATTTCTCCAGCACCACCTGTGAAGGTGTTATGAGCTGCAGTATTACCTCGTCTAAATTGTACTGTGGTTGGCATGTTTAATTCCTATATGCTTAAAATGCTTCTAAGTCTGTGGTTACTAAGCTTCCTTTGGGTTCCATACAATCAAATACGGTGTCAAAAAACGCTCCAAAAGAATCAAAGCTAGGTGTTAGATCACCATAATCTCCAGAAGGAAAAGCGCTGATAGTGCTATTTATATAACCGAAAATATCAGCCCCGCCTCCTCCAAAAACGTTAATAACACCTGTGGTGCTATTGTAGGTAGCATTACCAGTAACGGTTATAGCGGTTCTTGCTCTTGCATTAGTAAAATAAAGATAAAAATTATTCTCTGCTACATTAGCTGTGGTAAGATCTACTATGTTAGCTTTTGTAGCTAGGTTGCCAGTTACCGCTGCATAAACTCTAGCATTAGTGTAATAAAGATTGGTGAGCTCAACCACATTGGCTGTTGTCAGGCTATTGGTACCTGCTTTCTGTCCAATAAGGTTAGTGATGGTAGTGGCAAAACTAGCATCATTTCCTAAAGCAAGAGCTAATTCATTAAGTGTATCTAGCGTTGCTGGTGCTGAATTAACAAGATTAGCTAATTCACTATTTACATGGGTTGTGGTAGCATAACTAGTTAACTGATTGTTAGTAGCATACCCACTTAAAGATGAACTAGTAATAAATCCTAATTCAATAACATTAGAATAAACTCTATTATTTGTAAAATAAAGGTTAGTAAGTTCAGATACATTATCAGTTGTTAGACTGGTATCAAGAGCATATAATAAAAGTTGTGAGTTAGTAGCATATCCATTTAAAGCAGCTGCTGTAATATAACTAAGTTCTAATACATTAGAATAAACTCTATTGTTAGTAAAGTATAGATTAGTTAATTCTACAATGTTAGCAGTAGTTAAAATTCCAGTTTCAGAAATGGAAGAAGCTAGCTGAATGTTAGATATAGCCCCGGTCGCCCCTCCTACACTGGTAACCCCACCTGTAATAGTAATTACACCAGTAGAGTTATCGTAGGAACCAGCACCTGCTACAGAAAGAGCAGTACGGGCGCGTGCATTAGTAAAATACTGATTACTACCTTCAGAAATATCACTTGTTGTTAGTGAAACGGTACCAGACTGCCCATTAACACTAATGACATTGGCTGTTACTGCATACTGAAGAGTATTCCATGCGTTTGATCCGTTACCGATTTTAAACTTAAACGTATCGGTCTCAATACCAACCTCGCCCTGATCTAATATAGTATTATTAGATGTCCAGGCATTGGCGGTACCACGGCGCAGTAAAATTTTAGTTGCCATTCCCTTGCCTTATAAATTTACTCTTATATTTATTATTCTGGTGACCCGCCATCTAATGTAGAACTGTAAGTACTTGATGGGCTTCCTCCATCTAAAGTATTGCTGAATACTAAGGTCTCAGGTCCTCCTCCATCAAATGAAGTTAATGTAGTAGTATTTCCAATTGGTAGACCACCTGGAGTAGAACCATCCCCTACGTAAACTATCTTAGAATCAGTAGCATATATTAACTCACCTTCTAATGGGGTAAATGATAATCTATCTGATTCTAAACCACGTCTTAATCTGAATCTAGCTGGTGTTGGATTAGTAAAAGTACCAAAATCTGAAACTAAATTAATAGTACTATCAACAATGCTAATATTATTACCAGATAGTAGAGTTACTCCTCCTCCTGCAACCGGTGTGCTGGATAGATTAGTAACTCGCCCATAAGTGTCAACGGTAATAATAGGAACAAAGTTTGCATTCCCATAGGTACCACTGGCTACCCCACTAACTGATAATGTAACATTTCCGGTAGTGTTATCAAAAATAATACCATTACCAGTTTTTATAGCTGATAGTGTATTAGCGTAAGCTCTTGCATTTGAAAAATACAGACTGTTTAATTCTACCACATTAGCTGTGGTAAGGCTAGCAGTATTAGCTTTCTGTCCAATCAAATTGGTAACTGTGGTAGCAAAACTCGCATCATTGCCTAAAGCGATAGCTAGCTCATTTAACGTATCTAAGGTAGCTGGAGCAGAATTAACTAAATTTGCAACTTCATTATTTACATAGGAAACCGTAGCATACCCTAACTGGGTAACATTATCATAAACTCTAGCATTTGTGTAATAAAGATTAGTTACCTCAGCTACATTAGCAGTGGTGAGCTGTGAGTTAGTTACAACATTACCCGGCTTATCTATACCTGTAACAGTAAGCTCACCGTTTATCAGTGAGATAGCTCCTCCATCAAGGAACAAAGTATTACCACTTAGATACAGATCTTTAAATCGATTGGTAGATGTACCCAAACTTTGAATATTATTACCAACGGGGATAATATTTCCTACTGCCTGCAGGTAGTTCTGTACTCTTGCATTTGAGTAATAAAGGTTAGTTCCTTCAGCAACATTAGATGTTGTAAGATCAGCAACATTAGCTTTTAACGAAACATTATCATTAGTAGCATAACCTATATTGACAACGTTAGCATAAACCCGTGCATTGGTAAAAAATAAATTATTAAGTTCGGATACATTATCAGTAGTTAGGTCTGTTATGTTTGCTTTTAGCGCAAGATTGGAGGTAGTAGCATAAGAACCTAACTGACTATTAGTAGCATAGCCATTTAATGATGCACTAGTAATATACCCTAGTTGGGTTACGTTACTATAGACTCTATTGTTAGTGAAATATAGATTGGTTCCTTCAACTACATTATTAGTATTAAGATCTACTATATTAGATTTTAGAGCAAGATTGGCGGTAGTAGCGTATAAACTTAATTGATTATTGGTAGCGTAAAGAGCTAACTGACTATTGGTAGCATATAATGAAAGTTGAGCATTAGTAGCATAGCTGTTTAAACTAGAAGATGTAATGTATCCTAATTCTACAACATTAGCATATACCCTAGTATTGGTAAAATATAGATTATTAAGTTCGGTTACATTGGCAGTAGTTAAATCAACTGTATTAGCTTTGAGTGCTAAATTTGCAGTTGTCGCATATAAGGCTAACTGAGCATTGGTAGAATATTCAGCCAGTTGCGCATTAGTAGCATAACCAGATAAGCTGCTTAAGGTAATGTAGCCAAGTTGGGTAACATTAGAGTATACTCTTGCGTTAGTAAAATAAAGATTGTTTAACTCAGTTACATTAGCTGTAGTGAGATCATAAACATTAGCTTTACTAGATAAATCCGCATCAAATCTTATTTCTTGAGGTGAAGCTATAGCATTGGTAGTAATAACAATATTATTACCAGGCACAAATCTCATAACATCAAGACCAGTGGCTACTAGGTTAGCTTGACCATAAACATTCCACGTCTTAAACGTAGAGTTCATTTGAACTTTAGCAATACCGTTGGCTTGATCTACTACATCAAACCCTGAATCTGAATCAAATTGAATGGTATTAACGTTGGCTACAACGATAGTAGCCACATTAGATGTATCTACTAACTGTAGTTGTAGACCAGATGTTAACAACCCGGTCGAAGTATTATAGTTAATACCATTAGCTGCTGTTATTGCCTGCCTAGCTCTAGCATTAGTAAAATATAAGTTACTAACTTCAACGACGTTTGCAGTAGTTAAATCTTCAACATTTGCTTTGGTTGCTAAATTACCTGTAACTGCTGCATAGACACGAGCATTGGTAAAGTATAGGTTGGTAACTTCTGAAACATTTGCTGTGGTTAGTAAAGGATAGATATTAGCATAGACACGAGCATTTGTAAAATAAAGATTAGAACCTTCAGAGATATCTGAAGTTGTAACTGTACTTAGAGCCTTTTGTATAACAATACTACCAACCATAGAAGAATGATTGGTACATTGATAAACATATGTGTTACCAGCTAGACTATAAGGTATTTTCCAAAACAATTTACCTGAAACTTTACCTTGAGCATTAGATCCTGTAGAAATTGTTCCGTTTGTTGCTATATGAGTTAGCCCGGTGTTATAATTTGATCCCCCGTTAGAAACCCTTATAGCAAATGGATGTGATGCACCTTGATTTAATTCAAAAGATATAGTTTCTCCAGCATTAACATATATTGTAGGATTATCTCCAGGATATTGATCTATGTTATAGTTGAATACTGGTGTAGTAACTACTAATTGAGTAACTGCTGGGATGGCTGCTAATATGGCACGAGCATTAGTAAAATATAAATTACTAACTTCAACGACGTTTGCAGTAGTTAAATCTACAACATTAGCTTTAAGCGCAACATTATTATTAGTGGCGTAATCGGATAATTGTGAGTTGGTAGCGTATACTTGAAGCTGACTATTGGTTGCATAACCAGTAAGACTAGAAGAGGTAATATACCCTAATTCTATAACATTAGCATATACTCTGGCATTGGTATAATATAGGTTGGTTAGCTCTACTACGTTGGAAGTAGTTAGACTAGATGTATTAGCTTTAGATGCTAACGAATTGGTAACCGTAGTAGCAAAGCTAGCATCATTACCTAAAGCTTCAGCTAACTCTCTTAATGTGTCTAATGTAGCAGGAGCAGAATTAACAAGATTAGCTACTGCTCCATCTACATAACCCGTAGTAGCATATCCAAGCTGGGTTACATTAGAATAAACTCTAGAATTTGTATAGTAGAGATTAGTTAGTTCAGTAACATTAGTGGTTGTAAGATCAGCTAGATTAGCTTTTAAATTAACATTTGCTACTGTTGCATAAACATTAAGCTGGGAATTAGTAGCGTAACCAGAAAGACTGGAAGCTGTTATATAACCTAATTGTACTACATTGCTGTAAACTCTATTATTAGTAAAGTATAGATTAGTCCCTTCTGTTACATTACTCGTATTTAAATCGACAATATTAGCTTTAAGAGCAACATTATCATTAGTGGAGTAACCTAACTGAACTACATTACTGTAAACTCTACTATCAGTATAATAAAGATTACCACCTTCCGCTATATTAGATGTAGTTAATGTTGAAACATTAGAATTTACATTAGAGACATCCGTTTTTAAAGCTAAGGGGAAACCACCAGCTGTAGCACCATCATGAACTACTACAGTTTTCTTAGTAGTATCTACGGTAATTTCAGCTATAGCACCAGTAAATGCGCTATGCTGAGTAGTATTACCTTTTCTTAACTGTAGTTGAATAGACAATTAAATGTCTCCATAATCGAGTGTTGCACTACTAAAAGGTTCGTATATATATCCATAATCAAAAGCACCTGCAGCTAGTGCTATATTTACTGTTACAGCATTATTAATAGCTGTAGCGGATACACCGCTGCCTGTAAAGTTAATTGAAGAAACAGTATTAGATATGTACGACCCTTCATCTAATACAGCAATATTAGCAGTTCCACCAACCCCGGTAGCATCAAATCTTATTTCTTGAGGACTAGCATTTGCATTAGTAGATATACTAATACCTGAACCAGCTACAAATCTTACTACGTCTAATCCGGAAGCAACTAGGTTTGCTTGCCCATCTACGTTCCATGTCTTGAACGTAGAATTCATTTGAACTCTTGCTATACCATTAGCACGATCAATTAAATCAAAACCAGAATCTTCATCGAACTGAATAGTTCGAACATCAGCAATAGATTTTGATACAGAATTAGAAGTATTAGCTAATTGTAAGGTTAAATTAGCACCGATGACAATGACATTGCCAGACCCATCTTTAGTGTAGATGACTCTGTCAGCTAAATTGACAACTGGTTCACCGACCAGTACATTGGCAGAACCCGGTACTTTACCGGATACCGATGAGCGTTTTAGTTGAATTTCATTTGCCATGTGGCATCTTTAAGCTATATGTATAGCAAGATAATAATATTAAGAATTTACTTTAATATTTTCTATCTGGTTTGTTAACTCTCTATTAATTTCTAAAGCACAAGCTAGCTGCGCTTCTAATACTATGACCTGCGCTTGTAGCTCATTTAATTTTTTATTAGTTTTATCCATAACTAAATTCATAAATTTAACTTGTTCAATTTCCAATTAATATGAACCTCCATCAAGACCACCAAAAACAGGAACACCGGATACGTCAAGCTGTAAAATTTGACCTGAAGTACCAGTTGCTAATCCAACTGACGATGTACCTTGACCATATAGAACGGCATTAGTAGTTAATGTACCCCTACCAGTACCACCATCACTTACGTTAATATTTGCAGATAACCCAGAAACTGTTCCCCCAGTTAAATTAGCTACTAGCGTCGCAATCGTTAATGAGGCAACATCTATAACATTACTAGCAGGGTCAACTGTTAAATCTTTAAATAATTTAAATTTACCAGTATCAGATGCATCTCTAAACAAACCAGCATATTTAGTTCCTGATGAAGTATATGCTCCAAAGAAACCAATGTCTAAAAAATCAGCAGGATTCTGATCACCGAACCTTACTAGAGGATCTTTAACTTCTAAATTAACTGTATTTACAGTAGTAGCGGTACCATTAATGATTAAGTTACCGGTGACAGTAAGGTCACCGGGTGCAACTATTAAACTAGGTAAGCTTAAAGTAACAGCAGCATTAGAAGACGATACATCTATTTGATTAGGGGTACCGGTTAAAGAGGTAACACCTAAGTTGGTTATTGTAGGGGTAGCACCTTCATCTCCTAGCCCGGACAACCCTATACCGGTACCGGCAACTAAATTGGCTAGATAAGCACCTGAAGTTTGGGTACCCAGCTCAACATTAGAAGTAAGCGACGAGGCTGGTAAAGTAATAGCTACGTTAGATGCAGAAGTAATTCTACCCTGATCGTCAACCGTAAAGACTGCTAAAGTAGAAGCATTACCATAAGTAGCAGCTGTTACCCCGGTATTTGAAAGCTTGAATGTTACTGTATCAGTAGATGCGTCAGTAGTTAGAACTATACCAGCTGTATTGGCTAGCGTAAGAGTGTCAGTAACCCCATCAGCATCTAGGTTTGCTTGACCTGCTACAGCTATTCTACTAAACGTGTTTTGTGAACCACCACCTCCACCGGTGATAGCTACATTAGATGCGGAAGTTATTCTACCGAATGCATCGATGGTAATAACAGGTATAATGGAGCCATCCCCATAAGTACCTGGGGTAACAGAGGTAGGTGCTAGACTAACATTTATATCAGCATTAGCAGTACCATCAAAAGATGCTGAACCTGTAACATTACCTGTAAGATTGATAAATCTGGCAGTCTCTAATCGGGTAGCTACATTAGCTGCACCATCAAGTGTAGCAGTGATAGTGTTAGCAGTAAAGTTACCTAAATAGTTGCGCGCAACAATAGTGTTAGCTGTATTGTTGCTTGTAGCACTATCAACTTTATCGGTATAATACTTACCACCAATAGCATGTATAGTGGGGGTATTACCACTATCTAACGCTTCTATGTAAAGTTTAGCACCGGCTCCACTGTTAGTTTTATCATAAGAATACGCCAGTTCCCCCTCAACCAGATCACTAGTTGTAGGCGCTGCTACGTTAGCCGAACGTTTAATTTGAATGATTGTGGCCATGAGATTTCCTTAGTAAGTCCCCCCATCAAGATTTGCAACTGCTGTAGCAACTATTTCTTGAGTTACCCAAGTATTAGTTTCAGCATCATAAACAATAGTATAACCATCTTGCAAATTTGACGAGTTAACATTGCTTAAACCTTGCACTGTTAAAGACCCATCTAAACGCTTAACTACAACAGCACTCTCATTACGACTACCAGCATTAACTACTAAGGCAGGGGTTCTGCCTGTAATACTTGTTGTGTTAGACCCTGTAGTAGCTGTTATATTACGAACAACAACAGATGCTTCCGGTCTATTTCCTTGAACAGCTACAATAGAATTATTTCTATTGGTTGATACGCTAACAGCCATTATCTGGTAACCTCAGGGTATACAGTTACTATACCCTCTATAATCCTTTCCACGCTACTGGTGTTTGAAACTAGCTCTACATCATAAACATATCTACCATATTTTAAATTTGCAGTTTGATCTGCAGACAAAGATAATGTAACCTCTCCACCGGTAGGATTGGTAATATTGACTGTGAAGGGGGTATTAGATGATGAAAAATAGGAACGTCTTAATTGACTTCTTCCTGTGTAGCCGGTAATATTCCTTGCTGATCCGGCTCCATCGGTTACTAAAATAGTAACGGTTGCATTTGAACCTTGGTCAATAAAGAGATTGGTAACTGTAGCCATAATACTCCCTGTATTATGGCATATTTATTGTTTCTAGTTGCTTTACTCTTTCTTCTAATTCTTTTATGGTTTGAACGAGATAAGGAATAATACCAGAATAGTTTATAGATTTTACACCGTGATCGCTAGAGGATACTAGATGAGGGTAAACAATTTCAACATCTTGAGCTAAAAATCCAGAAGATTTAATACCATTATCTACCCAATCAAACTCTATACAATTAAGAGTAATAAGTTTAGAGGTAGCGTTAGTTATTTGTACTACATTAGTTTTTGTATCCTGGTCTGATAGCTGAGTTAGTGCAGTAACATACAAGGTACCCGAATTAGGATTATAGTATAATTTAGTAGAAGATACGTTAGCTGAAGTTAGTATACCTGTTGCTATAGATGCCAGGACGGGATAAAAGGTAGTACTGTTTGTAGACGTGTCATTCTCTAATGACATCCCTATAGTAACATTAGAAGCAGAGGTAACCCTACCAAATTGATCTACAGAAATTTGTGGAGCAAACGTACTGTTACCACCATATGTAGCCGCGGTAACTCCAGACGTAGACAAGTTTGCCCGGTATACCGAATTACCCGATGTGGTAAGTGTAAACCCTATACCTCCAGCGCCTGTATTAGAGAAATTACTAATATCGTTAATAACTACATTAGCAGCGCTAGTTATTCTACCCTTTGCGTTTACTGTAAATGCAGAAACATAACCTACACCACCATATGTATTTGCTACTACACCAGAACTAGCATTAATTTCATTAATAGCAGATACTAAATTAGTCGTATTTGACGTAGTAAGGTTGGTTTTTAACCCAGTATTAGAATTTATTACTGCAATTTTAGAGTTTAACTCATTGACTGATACTACTAAATTACCAGTATTAGAAGTAGTAAGATTAGTTATAACACCTACAGCAATATTTAAATTAGAGAAGTTATTATCTACCTCATTATTAGTTAATGGGGTACCTTTAGCTGTTGCACCAGGGCTGGTTAGAGAAGTAGTTTCTCTTAATATTATTGTTGGCATTATACTTTACTAGAAATAAAGGTATGGAGAAGAGTTTTTATCTCTTGAATATCTGTCTTTAACATATTTATATCTTGATTTATCACCGTCTGTGTCTGTTTAATTTGATTGCGAAAATCACGCTCAGAAAGATATGCCTCATATGCTGTTTGGTCTGTGTTTACTATAGCTTTAGTTTTTAAATCCCTTACTAACCCGGGATGATTATTAACTTTAGCAAAATCTTTTATCATGCTAATGCAATTAATCTAAGATTTTTACACTTAGGTATGATAGCTGAATCTGTAGATTCTAACACTATTTTAACCATAATAGCATTAAATGGTATTAAACTATCAATTTGTTTTTCAACTTCATAATATTCACCGCCTCTTGATGTAGTAATATCCAGACCGGTAAGTTCTACAAACTCTTCAT
>Ga0209358_10004443_pt1 | contig 10072 bp, 10 predicted proteins | sample LauGreFa1BDMLBSN_2_FD_187574 | JGI IMG/M metagenome (GOLD analysis project Ga0209358, IMG submission 187574) | Freshwater lake microbial communities from Lake Michigan, USA - Fa13.BD.MLB.SN (SPAdes) (version 2) | ecosystem: Environmental > Aquatic > Freshwater > Lake | place: Lake Michigan, USA...
TGATCGAGTGGCGGCATCCATGGGTTTGTCCATGATGCTGCGCTTTGATGCGGCGAATGGAACCCTGCTGGGTCAGGTACGTGGCACAGACAATACCAACGCACTGAGCTTGTCACTGATACATCCGACCATGCCGGCAAAAGATCTGCGGCTGGTTGCAGTTCCTGACAGACAGGGCAATTTTTCAATCGCCTTGCCGCTGCTCGAGCGGGCACTCTGGCAAGTTCAACTCGAAGATGCCGCCCGCACCTGGCGCTTGCATGGCGATTGGGCGTGGCCGCAGCAAAAACATACCGACATTCAGGCTGTGCCAAGCGCAGACCAGAATGCGAGAGGAGGACGATAAATGCTGAAGCTGGCGATGGCGGTACTCTGGCCTTCATTCATGGCAGCTATTATGGCCGAGGGATTTTTCTTTTCAATGTTTGATCCCGTCGACCTGATGATGGTCGGAGGGCATATCGACCTGCCACCGATCGCAGCGTATACGATCGGATTTTTCTTTTTCTGGAGTTTTGGCGCGCTGGCCAGCATGCTCAGTCTTTATCTGGTGCGCACCGAGACACCCAGCCAGCCGCCTTTTTAGAAGGGCCATCACGCAGTATCAAGGTGGTGTAGCGAACGACGCTGCGTTGGGGAGACGCTGAATACATTCCCGTTTTATGGCGAGCCAGTGTAGCTGTGCGATGAGGGGATCAATAAAATCAATGTCCAAGCTCTATTGAGCTTGCCACAAAAATTTCTGCATTTATTAAATCAGCGCTTCCTTGATCTGCCTGACGGCGGACGGGTCAGCCGCAGACTTCCGTCCCGGCGGCCATGGCCCTGAGTCGTACCGGATCGATTAATTCGATTTCTCGGTTTGCCACCCGAATCAAGCCTTGTTTCTTCAGCCGCGATAGCAGCCGGCTGATACTTTCAATCGTCAAGCCCAGATAATTGCCGATTTCCTCACGCGACATCCGCAGCTGGAAGATGGCGGGAGAGTAGCCGCGGGCTGCATAGCGCGACGACAGATTCACGAGGAAAGCGGCAAAGCGCTGCTCGGCTCGCATGTTGCCAAGCAAGAGCATCACATTCTGTTCGCGCGTGATTTCCTGACTCATGATGCGGTGAAAATGATGCAGGAGCGTCGGTATGGTGCCGAACAATTCTTCCAGTCGCGCGAAAGGGATCTCGCAGACTTCACTGTCCTCCAATGCCATCGCATCACAGTGATGGCGCTCTGTGCTGATCGCATCCATGCCGAGTAATTCACCTGCCATCTGAAATCCGGTGATCTGCTGATCACCGCTGGCGCTCACCTGATAGGTCTTGAAATGACCGAGACGTATTGCATACAGATTCGTGAACGGAGCCCCGATGCGATAGAGCAGAGTGTCTTTGGGTACTTTGCGGCGGCGGCCAATGATCTGATCGAGCTTGTGTATATCCGCCTCACCCAGCCCCATGGGCAGGCAGAGCTGATGCATGCTGCAAGCTGAACAACTGGCCTTCAGCGCGCTGACGTTGAGCGTCGTGGTCGGTGACACGATGGTCATGGGCTGGCTCATTGCAGTTCTCGTTGATGGTTTGGTAATGAATTTAACCGATTTCGATGCCAATAGCCAAGGAGGTGATGATTAAAAAGCCTGGAAATCTCCAGGCTACAGAAACGGCCGAAATTCCTTGATTCTGCTGAAACCCGCATCGCGTCGTGGCGTGGGCGCGCATTACCCGAGGGAGGTATTCAGCATCTCCCCAACGTCAACGCCGTTCAGTCAATCGTTTCATACGGCAACCCGACATAGTTCTCCGCTATCGTGGTCCGGCCAGCGGGCGAGCCTGTGTAGTAATCGAGCTCGGCTTCTTGAATGCGTTGGTTGAATGGGTCATCTGAAAATTTGTGCAGTATTGATGTCATCCACCATGAGAAACGTTCAGCCTTCCATATGCGACGCAGGCAGATTTCTGAATACTTTTGAACCAGATCCAGTCGGCCATGACGATAACGCTGGGTCAGGATGTGGTAGAGCGTGTAGACATCGCTGGCCGCGAGGTTGAGACCTTTTGCGCCAGTCGGCGGTACGATGTGGGCTGCGTCGCCGACCAAAAAAAGGTGGCCGAACTGCATGGGCTCCGCCACGAAGCTGCGCAAGGGTGCGATGCTCTTTTCAATGGATGGGCCGGTGATCAAATCGCTGGCAGTTTCTGCAGGCAGTCTCGCTCGTAACTCATCCCAGAAGCGTTCATCCGGCCACGCGTCGGTAGTGTCGTTCAGATCACATTGCACGTAATAACGCGACAGCGATGCCGAGCGCATGCTGCATAACGCAAAGCCGCGTTCATGATTGGCGTAAATCAGCTCATGGGCCACCGGCGGTGTGCGTGACAATATGCCCAGCCAGCCAAACGGGTAGACACGCTCGAAAAGCCGTATGGCATCGCCAGGCACCGATTTGCGTGCGATACCGTGGAAGCCGTCACAGCCTGCGATGTATTCGCAGTCGATGGTGTGCACTTCTCCGTTTTTCTTGTAGGTCACGGATGGCTGATCGCCATAAAAACCATGGAGAGCCACCTCATCGGCATCGTAGATGCTGAGGCTGCCCGAAGCTGCGCGGGCGGCCATCAGGTCTTTGGTGACTTCCGTTTGGCCATAGACCATCACGGTTTTTCCACCGGTGAGCGCCTTGAGGTCTATGCGTTCAACCCGGCCCAGGAAGGACAGCGCAAATCCCTCATGCACCTGACCCTCGCGATCCATGCGCTCGCCTGCTTTGGCTTCCCGCAGAAGATTTTGCGTACCTTGTTCCAGCACACCGGCGCGTATGCGCGAGAGCACATAATCGGGGGACTTAGCCTCAATGATGATGTTGGCTATGCCTTGTAATTCCAGCAATCGACCGAGAAGCAAGCCTGACGGCCCGGCCCCGATGATGGCAACCTGAGTTTTCATGAATTTGTCTCCGGCAGCGGAAATGACGCTGCCCTTTTTGAGGCTTCATGATCCGCCTTGCCCTGAGGCAATGGAATAGACTTTCCCATGTATTGCTTGTACATTTCGAGGGTTTTTAGAGAATCCCTGATTTTTCATGGCTGGCAAAAAGACCTCGCTTGCTCCGGTGCCTGTCTACCGTTTGTATGGGGAGCAGGGGTCACAACTCGCGCCTGATCTGGTGCACTGCGAGTCCATTGCTTTGCGCAGCCGCTTGCACAATTGGGAGATTCAGCCGCACCGGCACCATGGTCTGTTCCAGATGCTGTGGCTGGCACGGGGCAAGGCCAGCATAGAGCTCGATGGTCACCCGGCGGATTTGTCGGGCGGGCAAGTGATACTGCTGCCTCAGCACTGCGTGCACGGGTTCCGCTTTTCGCCGGATGCGGATGGCGAAGTCATTACCCTGGCGTATGCGTTTTTTCAGCGCTTGAAACCGGATCTGGGGCCAGCACTGCATGCGATGAATACCCCGGTGGTCTGTACGCCCAAGTCCGGTGCCGATCGAAATCGGATCGGGCTGGCTTTTCATGCGTTACATGAAGCCTATGCAGGGCAGGATGCGCATCGCGATTTGCTTATTGAAGCGCAGCTGGTATTGCTGCTGGTCTGGCTATCGAGGCTCTTGCCGGTGCAGGGTGATGAATTGTTTCCGACTCGCGGGCGTGAGCATCTGGCCAGATTTTCGCAATTGGTTGAGGCAAATTATGCTCAGCAATATCCGCTGGAGTTTTATGCAGCCAGTTTAGGTATCAGCACTGCGCATTTGAATGCCATGTGTCGCCAGTTGACAGGGCATTCTGCACTGGAACTAATTCATTCGCGCATTGGCCTCGAGGCAAGGCGGTATCTGATTTATACCTCAATGCCCGTCAAGGATGTGTCGGATGCGCTTGGTTTTTCAGACCCCGCATACTTCACACGTTTTTTCAAGCGTCAGACGGGAATTGCACCGATAGCATTTCGAGCGGGCGCCCGTCCGGCTTGAAAACAGTTCTGGTTTAGGGAAGCAAAACAGATAATTCGCTGGCTGCATTCAGCAGGAGAGGTAAAAAGTTCTGTTCGAGTTGTGATCGGTTCGCGCGACCCGCTTGCGCGCCGACGCTGAGTGCTGCAACCGGTATCCCCGAAGCACCTCGTACAGGAACGGCGATGGATCGCAGGCCGATCTCCAGTTCCTCTTCCACGATGGCGTAGCCGTTCTTGCTGACATTGGCCAAGATGTCACGAAGCTCACTTTCCGTGGTGACGGTGCGATCTGTGTAGGCGATCAGACGAATCTTTGAAAAATAGTCGGTCAGTTCCGTTTCCGAGAGCATGGAGAGCATTACACGGCCCATGGAAGAGCAGTAGGCAGGCAAGCGACTGCCCGTGTTCAGCGCGACGGACATCACCCGAGAGCTCTGTGAGCGAGAGATGCAAAGTATTTCACTTTCTTCCAACACACCCAGTGAGCAAGATTCATTGAGTTCGCGACTCACCTGATTGAGTGTCGGTTGTGCAGAGATAGTCAGTGGCGTGGATGACAGGTAGGAATAACCTAGCGATAAAATTTTTGGCTTCAAGTAAAAGTTGTTTGCCTCGGAGTCAGCGTAGCCGAGTTGTTTCAGCGTGTAGAGGCAGCGGCGTACTGCAGCGCGTGGGATACCGGTCTTGTGACTGAGTTGTGCAATCGTCATGGCGCGGCGCTGGTCACTGAAGGCTTTCACGACAGCCAGACCGCGAGCAAGCGAGGTCATGAAACTCGGATCCGTCAAAGCATCAATTTGCTCAGCAATGGTCAGTACTCGGTGGGTGGCATTGGTCGTCAGCACATTGTCAGGTGCTGGTTCGGGCGTTCGGTCGGAATCAGTAGTGTCTGTTTTGGCTTGAAAAAAATTCTGCATGGTCAGGGCGCTCATGAGTGGAGTCGATCGAACGGACGGGGTACCGCGGGGAAGGCAACTGTTACAAGACGCGGCGGAGGGTTACCGTAACGGAACTCCATGTTTTTTTGACAATTCTTGCTTCCAAGGAGGAAAGATCAATTCATTGAGCGTAGGAATCGCTGAATTTTGTTGCGAAACAGGCACAGCCCTGGCGTCGGTTGGCTCATGAAACTCGAGCCGCCTTGACCGTGATCCCGGTTCACAAACTTGCAGTAGGGAAATGGCGGGGATACACTGCAAGGCTTGCTGTATGAATATGAATAGCGCTCATTTGCGCTGTAACGAAAATGCGCTGGATGCGCTGCAACCGACTTGGCTGGCAAGCGCGAGTGCGGCTGATGCAAGCCCTCCTCGTACCCGCAAAGAGGCAACAATGGTGTGCGAACGCGCACCGGGAGACTCAGGTTTGATCAACAAAATTTTCCCGGACATGAGCTCTGCGATGGCCGGCATTGCCGACGGCGCCACGGTCATGATCAGCGGGTTCGGTAGCGCTGGCATGCCCAGCGCGCTTATTGATGCTTTGATCGCACAGGGGGCAGGCGATCTCACCATCGTCAACAACAATGCGGGCAATGGCGAGACGGGTCTTGCGGCGTTATTGGCTGCCGGCCGAGTGCGCAAAATCATTTGTTCTTTTCCGCGTCAGACTGACTCCCAGGTATTCGATGGGCTTTACCGCAGTGGAAAGATCGACTTGGAGTTGACACCGCAGGGTAACCTGGCTGAACGTATTCGCGCCGCAGGTGCGGGTATTGGTGGATTTTTCACTGCGACCGGATATGGCACCCAGCTCGCCGAGGGCAAAGAGACTCGCCTCATCAATGGACGCCACTACGTTCTGGAGTCGCCCATTCATGCTGATGTCGCACTGATCAAGGCCTGGAAGGCCGATCGCTGGGGTAATCTGATCTATCGCAAGGCCGCGCGCAACTTTGGTCCCATCATGGCCATGGCCGCAAAATGCACGATTGCGCAAGTTGATCATGTGGTCCCATTAGGAGAGCTAGACCCTGAAGTGATTGTGACCCCCGGTATTTTTGTACAACGCGTGGTACATGTGCCCGGAGACAGTCAATGAAGCGATTTACGCGCGATGAAATCGCACAACATGTAGCCCGCGATATTCCCGAAGGCTGCTATGTCAATCTTGGTATCGGCTTGCCCACGTTGGTCGCCAATCACCTCGAGGCATCGAAAGAGATTTTTCTGCATAGCGAGAACGGCATACTGGGTATGGGACCAGCGCCTGTGCCCGGCGAGGAGGATGGCGATCTGATCAATGCCGGCAAACAGCCCGTGACCTTGCTTACGGGTGGGACGTATTTTCATCAGGCCGATTCCTTTGCAATGATGCGTGGCGGGCATCTGGATATTTGCGTGCTGGGCGCATTTCAGGTTTCGCGTACGGGTGATCTCGCAAACTGGCATACGGGCGCGCCCGATGCAATTCCAGCCGTCGGCGGTGCAATGGATCTGGCTACCGGCGCCAAGCGCGTGTTCGTGATGATGGAACATCAAACTAAAACCGGCGAGAGCAAAATTGTTGGCCGGTGTACCTACCCGCTGACGGGAATGGGCTGCGTGTCTCGGGTTTACACCGATCTGGCCGTGATCGACATTACGGTTGAGGGCCTGATGGTGCGAGAGATGGCCCCGGGTCTGACTCTGGACGAACTGCAGAGCATCACGGGCGTGCCCTTGAAGGCGGCATGATTCAACGCATTCAGCTGTTCATTTGATTTCATTTCAAATCAGGATTCATTCATGAAGCAAGCATTCATTTGCGACGCCATACGCACGCCCATCGGTCGTTTTGGCGGTGCACTCAAAGATGTTCGTGCGGATGACCTCGGCGCGATACCCTTGCGTGCACTGCAAGAGCGTAACCCCACCGTTGACTGGAGCGCTGTTGATGAGGTGATTTTTGGTTGCGCCAATCAGGCAGGCGAGGACAATCGCAATGTGGCTCGCATGTCATCTCTTCTGGCCGGCTTGCCTATCGATGTGCCGGGTGCGACGATCAACCGTCTTTGCGGCTCCGGTATGGATGCACTGGGCACCGCTGCACGCGCCATCAAGTCGGGCGATGCTCACCTGATGATCGCGGGCGGTGTTGAATCCATGACGCGCGCGCCCTTCGTCATGGGTAAGGCCGACAGTGCGTTTTCACGAAATGCGCAAATCTTTGACACCACCATAGGCTGGCGTTTTATCAATCCGCAAATGAAGGCCTTGTATGGCGTCGATGCGATGCCAGAAACTGCCGAGAATGTCGCCGCTGATTATCAGATCAGCCGTCCCGATCAGGACCTGTTTGCCGTAGCCAGTCAAAACAAGGCGGCCGCCGCTCAGGCCTCTGGTGTTCTCGCGGATGAAATTGTTCCCGTTGTCATTCCTCAGAAAAAAGCGGACCCACTCACGGTGATGCAGGATGAGCATCCGCGTGCGACCAGCGTAGAGGCGCTTGCAAAACTCAAAGGTGTGGTAAGACCTGATGGCACAGTCACGGCAGGCAATGCATCTGGTGTTAACGATGGCGCATGTGCGCTGCTGCTGGCCGATGAAGAAAGTGCCAGGCGATTCGGACTGACACCAAAGGCGCGCGTGATTGGGATGGCGACCGCCGGTGTTGCGCCGCGCGTGATGGGTATAGGTCCGGTGCCTGCAGTGCAAAAGCTGATGGCGCAGACCGGCATGATGCTCAATCAGATGGATGTAATCGAGCTCAATGAAGCCTTTGCCGCGCAGGGCTTGGCGGTCTTGCGTCAGCTCGGTATTGCCGATAATGACCCGCGCGTCAATCCGAACGGCGGTGCGATTGCTCTCGGTCATCCACTGGGCATGAGTGGTGCGCGGCTGGTGACGACAGCGATGTATCAACTGCACCGTACTGGCGGACGTTACGCGCTCTGCACCATGTGCATTGGTGTAGGGCAGGGGATTGCCGTGCTGATCGAGCGCGTGTAAGCGCACAACGCAGGCACACAGCGGCCTGCCATGCAAAAAATAATTCAAACTCCGCCGGTAGATATAAACAAGGAATGTCGATGTCTGAATTGCTTCCCTATCGTAAAGCAGCACTGGGCGCGCAACCCGATTACCTCTATACCCCGTATGCATCAACAGTGAAGCGCTCGCCGTCGCAGCCGCTGATATTGCTACCGCAATCGCTGTCCGAACTGACCGGTCCGGTTTTTGGTCACGAGCGTGTGCAGGCGCAGGATGCGGATCTTACGCGGCAGCACGCTGGTGAACCCATAGGCGAGCGCATTATTGTCGCGGGTCGCGTCTTGGATGAAGATGGCCGTCCGGTACCGCATACCCTGGTTGAAATCTGGCAGGCCAACGCAGCCGGTCGTTATCAGCATAAAAATGATCAGCATGATGCGCCGCTGGATCCCAATTTCACCGGTGCCGGTCGTACGATGACAGATGTACAGGGTAACTATCGCTTTCTTACTATCCGTCCCGGTGCTTACCCCTGGGGTAATCATCCAAATGCCTGGCGACCCGCACACATTCATTTTTCACTTTTCGGGCAGGCGTTTGCAACGCGACTCGTGACGCAAATGTATTTCCCCGGTGATCCACTGCTCGCCTTTGATCCGATTTATCAGAGCCTGCCCGATGAAAAAGCGCGACAGCGCATGATCGCGAGTTTCAGATTGGATCTAACCGAGCCGCAATTCGCGCTGGGTCTTCAATTCGATATTGTGCTGCGCGGCCAGTATGCGACACCGATGGAGCATTGAGATGAGCCATCAACTCACACCCTCACAGACGGTCGGTCCCTACCTCCACATTGGTCTAGACTGGCTCAACACCCGCGACCTCGCAACCGCCTCCGTACAAGCTGAGCGCATCACGATTCACGGAAGACTGCTGGATGCCGATGGACAGCCAGTACCTGATGGCATGATCGAATTCTGGCAAGCGAATGCGTATGGCAAATATGCCCATCCCGCAGATACGCGAGACTTGCCGCTGCAAGAAGGATTCACCGGCTTTGGCCGCCAGCCAACGGATCAGCAAGGTGAATTTGTTTTCACTACGATCAAGCCCGGCGCAGTGCCTGCGCTGGATGGGCAATTGCAGGCACCTCATATTCTGGTCAATATCTTTGCGCGTGGTTTATTGCGGCAGTTGGTCACGCGTCTGTATTTTCCGGGTGATGATCATGCATCTGACCCCGTCATGCGTGTCATACCGCAGGCAAGGCAGAAAACGCTGATTGCTGTCGTGCAGCCCGATGATCCATCCCATCTTCAATGGAACATCGTCATGGGAGGGGGTGCCAATGAAACCGTCTTCTTTGATCTCTGATCCAAGTCTGACATCATGAATATTTCAACACTGACTGAGGGCTTATTTTCCAGCGAAGGCATGCAGTGTATTTTTTCCGACAGGAATACGATACAGCGGATGCTGGATGTTGAGGCCGCCTTGGCTCGTGCGCTTGCTGTCGAAGACGTCATACCGCACAGTGCCGTGGCGGCCATCGTCAATGCTTGCAGGGCGGACCTTATTGATGTAACCGCATTGGCGAACTCAGTTAGCAGCGCCGGCAATCTCGCTATTCCCCTGGTCAAGCAATTGACTGCAGTCGTCGCCAGCAAAGACGCTGACGCTTCGCGTTATGTACACTGGGGAGCGACTAGTCAGGATGTTGTTGACACCGGCCGTGTGCTGCAAATGCGCGAAGCAATTGATCTGATCACGACCGATTTGGCAGAACTCGCAGATACGCTGGCATCGCTCGCGCACCAACACCGCGCAACGATCATGATGGGCCGCACCTGGATGCAGCATGCGCAGCCCACCACGTTTGGCCTGAAAGTTGCCGCATGGCTGGATGCCATCATGCGGCATCAAGATCGCCTGCAGGCACTGCGTGCCCAAGTGTGTGTTTTGCAGTTCGGTGGTGCTACCGGTACCCTGGCCAGTCTCGGCACGAATGGTCTGACGGTTGCGACTGCGCTTGCAAAGGATTTGTCGCTGTCGCTGCCGGCACTGCCATGGCATACGCACCGAGATCGTATGGGCGAGTTTGCCACGACATTGGGACTATTCACCGGCACACTCGGCAAAATTGCGCGTGACATTGCTCTGCACGCCCAAACTGAAATTGCTGAACTTGCCGAGCCCCTTGCGCCAGGGCGCGGTG
>Ga0209358_10004445_pt1 | contig 10071 bp, 8 predicted proteins | sample LauGreFa1BDMLBSN_2_FD_187574 | JGI IMG/M metagenome (GOLD analysis project Ga0209358, IMG submission 187574) | Freshwater lake microbial communities from Lake Michigan, USA - Fa13.BD.MLB.SN (SPAdes) (version 2) | ecosystem: Environmental > Aquatic > Freshwater > Lake | place: Lake Michigan, USA...
GAGAAGGGCTCGAGCAATTACTGGGGTCTGAAAGATCCGGTGGTCGACAAGCTGGTCACGGCGCTGGTGCGCGCTGAATCGCGCGCTGAACTGGTGGCTGCGTCGAGAGCGCTGGATCGAGTGCTTCTGCACAAATACATCGTGGTGCCACACTGGTATTCGGCGACTCATCGCGTTGCTTATCGCAATCGTTTCGGCATGCCCAAGGTATCGCCCAAGTATTACCAGGCTGATCCCTACGTAATTTCGAGTTGGTGGCAGGTGAAGCCTCGGAAGGCAAAATGATAGTGACTTGATGACTTCGCTGGATTCCGTCGTAGGTCGAATGCCAGTCAGTCAAGAGTTTAAGCTGTTTGTTTGTTACGAAAGACACTGGATCCCGGCCTGCGCCGGGATGACGTTTGAAGAATGGTTGACCTCAAAATCGTCATCCCGGCGCAGGCTGGGATCCAGTGACGTTTGATTTTTTAATGATTCGACAAAATTTTCTGCTTAACTGACTGGCATTAGGCGCAAGCTGGGATCCAGTGACTTTAATCTCAAAAATTACCAATGAATCTCTGGTCCTACATTTTGAAAAGAACGCTGCTGATGATACCCACGCTATTGGGCGTCATTGCAATCACCTTCGCCGTGATTCAGTTTGTACCCGGCGGGCCAGTCGAGCAAGCGCTGATTGAACTGAAAAAAGGTCAGACTGGTGGTGCAGGTGAATCTTCCGGTGGGGGTGCTTCCGAGTATCGCGGTCGTCAGGGCGTTGATTCGGAGCGCGTGGAAGAAATCAGGGCGCTGTACGGTTTTGACAAGCCGCCGATGGAGCGATTTGTGCAAATGCTCAAAGGCTTTGTCCGCTTCGATCTTGGACAGAGCTTCTATCACCACAAGGATGTGTGGGAGTTGGTGAAATCCAAATTGCCTGTGTCGATCACCATCGGTTTGTGGACATTTTTCCTGACGTATTTCATTTCCGTTCCGCTGGGCGTTGCCAAGGCGGTGCGTGAGGGTAGTCGTTTCGACGGTGTGACCAGCATGCTCGTACTGATCGGTTATTCGATTCCCGGTTTTGTGCTGGGCGTTTTTCTTCTGGTGGTGTTCGCGGGCAGCAGTTTCGTCCAATGGTTTCCCTTGCGCGGCCTGACATCAGATGACTGGGAGACGCTCTCCTGGTTTGGCAAGGTCAAGGATTATTTATGGCACATCACTCTGCCAGTGCTGGCCTCGGTGGCGGGTTCGTTTGCCGTGATGACCATGCTGACCAAGAACACGTTTCTCGAAGAGATACGCAAGCAGTATGTACTGACCGCGCGGGCCAAAGGTCTCTCCGAGCGAGTGGTGCTCTATAAGCATGTCTTTCGTAATGCCCTGATTCCGCTGGTAACCGGATTTCCGGCAGCTTTCATTGGTGCTTTCTTTGCCGGCAGCTTGTTGATCGAGACGTTGTTCTCGCTTGATGGGCTGGGTTTGTTGTCCTATGAATCCGTCGTGCGGCGAGATTATCCGGTCGTGCTCGGCACGCTTTATCTGTTCACGCTGATCGGGCTGGTAGTCAAGTTGCTTGGTGACCTCTGCTACGTGTGGGCCGATCCGCGCGTTCAATTTGAAAGTCTTGCGCGATGACCAACACTGCCATGACACCCGAGATCTCACTTTCCCCGAGTCGCCGTGTCTGGCGACGCTTTCGGCAAAATCGCCGTGGCTATTGGAGTCTTTTTATTTTCGTCGGGCTATTCGTGCTCAGTCTGGGCGCCGAACTGATATCGAATGACAGGCCGCTGGTAGCACGCTATAACGGACAACTGATGTTTCCCCTCGTGACAGATTATGCGGAGACAGCCTTTGGCGGCGAATTTGATTCGCCCGCAGACTATCTGGATCCGTTCATTCAGTCGCAGTTTGACAAACCTGGCAACTGGGCTATCTATCCGATCAATCGCTATCGATTCGATACGCTCAATTACTTTGCGAAGGCACCTAATCCAGCACCACCCACGGGTGACAATTGGCTCGGCACCGATGATCGTGGACGCGATGTTGTCGCGCGACTGCTGTATGGATTTCGTGTGTCGATACTGTTCGGGCTTGCATTGACCATCACCGGCGTGATGCTCGGTGTGCTGACAGGAGCAGTGCAGGGCTACTTCGCTGGCAAAACTGACCTGCTGTTCCAGCGCTTCATGGAAATCTGGGGCTCGATGCCAGAGCTGTATCTGCTGATTATCTTTGCCTCGATTTTTGAACCCAGCATCCTGTTGCTGCTGGTGCTGCTGTCCTTGTTCGGCTGGATGGGCTTGTCCGATTATGTTCGTGCAGATTTTTTGCGTAACCGTAATCTTGATTACGTACAGGCTGCGCGTGCGATGGGGCTGTCGAACTGGCAGATCATCTGGCGGCATGTGCTGCCCAATAGCCTGACGCCGGTTGTGACCTTTTTGCCGTTCCGTATGAGTGCAGCGATTTTGGCGCTCACCAGTCTCGATTTTCTTGGGCTTGGCGTGCCGCCATCCACCCCCAGTCTGGGTGAGTTGCTCGCACAGGGTAAAAACAATCTGGACGCTTGGTGGATCGCTTTGTCGACGTTTGCGGTCCTGACAATCACACTGCTGCTGCTCACCAATATTGGCGATGCCTTGCGCAATTCGCTGGACGTGCGGAGGAAATCATGAGCCTGCTGCAGGTAGAACATCTGACGGTGCGCTTTGGCAGCACCACCGTGGTGGATGATGTCAGTTTCACGATTGCACCCGGCGAGAAGTTTGCGCTGGTGGGTGAATCTGGTTCGGGTAAGACCGTGTCTGCTTTGTCGATGATGCGTCTGCTGCCGGACGCGGATATCTCGGGCAAGATACTGTTTGAAGATCAGGAAATTCTGAAGAAGTCCGATGCAGCGCTGCGCCAGTTGCGCGGCAAAGATATCGCGATGATTTTTCAGGAGCCGATGACGGCGCTCAATCCGCTGTTCACGATCGGCAATCAAATCGCTGAAGTACTGATGTTGCATGAAGGTCTGAGTGCGCGCGCTGCGGCATTGCGTGCGGTCGATCTGCTCGCCAAAACAGGTATCCCTGAACCTGCGCGTCGTGCCTTGTCTTATCCGCATCAGCTCTCTGGTGGTCAACGACAGCGCGCGATGATTGCCATGGCGCTGGCTTGCAAACCCAAACTGCTGATCGCCGATGAGCCCACTACAGCACTTGATGTCACCATACAGGTGCAGATACTTGAGCTGCTCAATCAGCTGCAGCGCGAAGAACAAATGTCAGTGTTGATGATTACGCACGACCTGAATCTGGTGAAATCTTTTGCCGATCGTGTCGGTGTGATGCAGCACGGTCGTTTAATCGAAACTGCGGATACCGACACCTTGTTCAGTGCGCCACGCGAAGCCTATACACAGCGACTGCTTGCCAGCCACGCCAAGCGCATGGTCGGTGATGTGGCATCTGATGCACGTCCTCTGCTCAAAGCCGAAGGCGTACGCTGCAGTTTCGCGATACCGCAGGGTTGGTTCCGGCAAAAAGAATTTGTCGCTGTTGATCAATTGGATGTATCGCTGGCACAAGGCGAAACTCTGGGTATTGTGGGCGAGTCGGGTTCGGGGAAATCGACGCTAGGCATGGCGCTCTTGCGTCTGTCGGTCGCGCGAACACAGGGTGATATTGTTTTTAATGGTCAGCCCATCAGCGCGATGGAGGCCGGTCAATTACGTCCGCTACGTGCACAGATGCAGGTGGTCTTTCAGGATCCCTTCGCTTCGCTATCGCCGCGTCGCACGATTGAACAAATTGTCGGCGAGGGGCTGGCGCTGCACAAGCCGGATTTGTCCGAGGCCCAATTGCGCGAGGCCGTGGGTGCCGGTTTGCAGGAAGTGGGTTTGTCGCCGACGATGATGTCGCGTTATCCGCATGAGTTTTCCGGTGGACAACGACAGCGTATCGCGATTGCACGTGCTCTCGTGCTCAAGCCCGCTTTGATCCTGCTGGATGAGCCCACTTCATCGTTGGATGTGTCAGTACAGTATCAGGTACTGGAGTTACTGGCCGGCTTGCAGCAGAAGTACGGCATGGCGTATCTGTTCATTAGCCATGATCTTGCAGTCATTCGTGCGATGGCGCATCGCGTAATCGTGATGAAAGATGGCAAAGTGGTGGAGAGTGGCATGAGTGGTGACGTTCTGACATCACCCCAGCATCCCTATACGCAGCGCTTACTGGCAGCTGCCAATTTCAGTACACATTGAAACAGCTTTTCGCAGCTTCGCTTTTGATCCTGCAATGTAGAGTATCGAGTTCAATCGACGTTGAATGGGATTTACTGAAAAGCCGCCAAGGTCTGATGGAACGGAGTAGAAATCTGCCTGAGCTGCAGTTCTGGCTTATCGTGCCTGACGGCGTGTGTCTTTGTCGGTCTTGGTACTTTGCCTGACTGATGCGATTTTCGTTGGTTTTTCCGCGCGCTTTTCGGTTTTGCTGATGCGACGTGAATCGCTTCTTTTGTCGGATTTGCCGGCAGTTTTTCTCTCTGTGTTGGCGTCCGGCTTAGCTTTTCCTCGATTTGCCAACGAACGGCTCTGCCGAACTTCCAGACGAAGCGACTGGCCGGCAGTCAGTTTGTCATTCTTCAGGTTGTTCCAGTTGCGTATTTCCTCAGGCTTGACTTTGTAGCGAGTAGCAATGCCGGCGATTGTGTCGCGCTTGCCAGCCCTGATTGTGATCTTTCTTCGTGGAGGCTCATCAGGCTCGTAAGCGAGCATCGCGTTATCTGCGATTTCCTGCCCGATATCCTTGTCAGCCTCGGCGGCTAGCTTGGGAACCAGTATCGTCGAGCCTGCCTTGGGATGCATGTTCGGTGGTATTGCGTTGACTTCCCGTATGAGTTCGGGCGTGGTTTTGAAGCGCGCAGCAATATTCTCGATACGCTCACGTGCTGCTGTAACTTTATGGGCCGTCCAGCTCGACAAGGCGCGCGTCCATTTAGACAGGTTTTCCTTGAATTTTTCCGCATTCGAATGCGGCAGCAGAATTTGTGTATTCGGACTGCCGGTGATCACCGGTCGATTGAATTGGGGATTTAATGCCTTGAACTCTTCCATCGGCAACTCTGCCAGCTGTGCAGCAAGCTTGACGTCGATATCGCGCGTTTTTTTAATGCTGACGAAATAAGGCTGGTTTTCAACCACCGGCAGGATGATGCCGTACTGCGCGGGTGCGGCGATGATGTTTTTTACTGCCTGCAGCTTGGGATAATAATTGCGAGTCTCAGCGGGCATGTAAGCAGACAAGCTGTTGTAGTCGGCAGGCCTGCCTGCCGCTTGTGCTTTTGCAATGGCGCGTGAGACGGATCCTTCGCCCCAGTTGTATGCCGCCAGCGCGAGCTGCCAGTCACCAAACATGCCGTACAGCCGTTGCAGGTAAGTCAGCGCAGCATTGGTCGAGGCCAGCACATCACGGCGTTCGTCACGAAATACATTTTGCTTGAGATTGTAGTCGCGACCAGTACTCGGTATGAATTGCCACATACCCGCTGCTTTGGCGGTGGAATAGGCTTGTGGATTGAATGCGGATTCGATAAAGGGTAGCAACGCGAGCTCGGTCGGCATGTTGCGCTTTTCAAGCTCCTGCACGACATAAAAAAGATATCGCGATGCGCGTTGCGTGATCCGCTGAAGGTAATCTGGTCGAGCGGTGTACCAGGTCGAATGCGTGGCCACTAGTGGATTATTCAAATCCGGAATCGCATAGCCTTTGCGTATACGCTCCCAAACATCAAAGTTTTTAAGCTCGATATCTTCAGCCAGAATATTGTCTTGTAACGTGGCCGGATTTTGTGGCGCCTCCGTTATCGCGTCTCTGGGCGCATTCGTGGCGGGCTGCGAAGGCGGTATCGTCAGGTCATTGGCTGTGGCTGACAGGCTGGTCACCAGACAGGGAATCAGCGCCAGAAACAAACGCGAATACACAAAAAACTCTGATTGTTGCTTGTCTGTTCGGAAATACGGCATGGGCCCTAGGGGAGTCACCGGACACCTGGCCCAGTTAAGATAATTGAATTGCAGCAAGTGTATGCAAGCCAGTGAAACTCCGTCAAGCAGAATTAGCGCTGAGCCTGCTGTGAAAGCGCTGTTTAAATAAACTCAGAAACTTTTGTGACAAGGTCGATGACACCAAGCTCTTGATCTTGCGGGTCCCCGCCTCGTACAGCTGCACACAAAACCTTGCTTTGTTTCAGAACCTATCTGGTTAGGCCGCTTGCGGCGTTGGCATCCCTTGCAGGGCGCACACTGACTTGCATGCCAGTACCGTTACGCGGGCGTGCAGCATGCCGCACGAATTTCCCGCTTCACCCTTGCCATCGACCTAACGAGATAGGTGCTTAGCCTCTACCTACGTCGAATCACCGGAAAACATTTTTCCATTCGCGGAGTGCTGCAAAGGCAGCGATCGGATCATATTTCGGTAATCGGCCACTGCTTGTGAGGACATCAATGATGGATTTTTCGCGATAACGCAAAAATGGATTTGTGAGCTTTTCCTCGCCTATCGTCGAGGGTACCGTAGAGACACCACTTGCACGCAAGGCTTGGGCAGCGGCCAGTCGCTCTGCGGTGCGCTGATTATCCGGCTCTGCTGCCACCGCAAAGCGAAGATTCGACACCGTGTACTCATGCGCGCAATATACTTTTGTGTTGTGGGGCAAGGCTGCTATTTTTTCCAGCGATTGCGTCATTTGTTCGGCAGTACCCTCGAACAAACGGCCGCAGCCACCGGCGAAAAGCGTATCGCCGCAAAAAAGCCAATGCTGATCTGGGGCGATGTAGGCGATATGACCTGCAGTATGGCCAGGTACATCCAGCACCTGCAGCTGTAGTGAGGGGGATGCCAGTGTCACCACATCACCTTCCCGCAGAGGATGATCAATGCCGGGTATGCGTTCATTGGCGGGGCCGTAGACCGGGACATTCCAATGTCCAAGAAGGGCGGGAACACCGCCGGCGTGGTCAGCATGATGGTGAGTGAGTAAAATAGCGGCCAGCTTGAGCTGGTGCGTGGTCAGCGCTGCCTCGACGGCCGCTGCATCGCCTGGATCAACGATGGCTGCATATTCGTGATCGTGTATGAGCCACAGATAGTTGTCTTCAAAGGCCGGTATTGCGGTGACCTGCAGTGACTGATCGACTGGCATGGGAATGGACCGACACGTTTCAGAAAACCGGATTATATCGCTGGCCCCTTGGATTCACACGCCGGGTGGCGTCTATGCGCATGCCTGGGAGCAGGCGAGGCTGGATGAGCTTACGGCTGATATTTTCGGTTATAACGCGCTCCAGATCGGCCTGCCGGGATTCGACACGCTGATGGCCAATCGCATGCCCAATCGCTGGGTGACGGACGGGGCTTTCCCATCCGATGATCTGCGTGAGCAAGAAGGGCGATCTGTCGTTGTTGTCCATGATTTTTCTGACCTGCCTTTCGCAACGCAAAGCCTCGATCTGGTGGTGCTGCCGCACATACTTGAATTCGCTCCGGAGCCACATCAGGTATTGCGCGAAGTCGAGCGTGTGCTGATTCCCGAGGGGCAGGTCATTATTTGCGGATTCAACCCCCACAGTACCTGGGGCCTGCGACAATTTCTGGGACGTGTGACGGGCAAGCATTTTTTGCCACTGCACGCTGAATTCATCAGCGTCCCGCGACTGAAAGACTGGCTCAAGCTGCTGAATATGGAGATCAATCGCGGGCATTTTGGTTGTTACGCTCCACCATTTACATCAACCAAATGGCTAGAACGCTTTGGTTTTCTGGAAAAAGCGGGTAACCGCTGGTGGCCCTATTTGGGTGCCTTGTACATTGTGCAGGCAATCAAGCGCGTGGAAGGTATGCGTCTCGTTGGGCCGGCATTGAAAAAGCAGGGTGCGCGCGTGCGGCACGCAATGCCTGTCACTCAGAGAGCGAAGGATTAGAGAGACGCTGATAAATCTGCGTTTTATGGCGAGCCAGCGTAGCCGTGCGACGCGGAGATCAATAAAATCAATGTCTTGGTTCCATTGATCTTGCCACAAAATTTTCTGCATTTATTTAATCAACGCTTCCTACGTGTTATTTCATACGACTGATGGAAAAAATAGAGATTTATACCGATGGTGCCTGCAAAGGCAATCCTGGTCCTGGTGGATGGGGCGCCTGGCTCATCGCCGGTGATCGTGAAAAAGAAATCTGCGGTGGCGAACTCAACACCACGAACAATCGCATGGAATTGATGGCGGTGATAGAGGCATTGAATGCGCTCAAGCGGCCCAGTGAAGTGATCTTGCATACCGACAGCCAGTATGTACAAAAGGGCATCAGTGAATGGCTGGCCGGCTGGAAAGCCCGAGGCTGGAAGACGGCCAGCAAAGCGCCAGTAAAAAACGTCGATCTCTGGCAGGCGCTCGATACTGCGCAGGCACGACACGAAATTGACTGGCGCTGGATCAAGGGTCATGCAGGCCATGAGGGTAACGAGCGCGCAGATAGGCTGGCCAACCGCGGTGTGGAGCTTGTGCTTTCTGGTAAAGTGCCGCAGCACATTTGAGATCACGAGTCATCACGCCATGCGACAAATCATTCTCGATACAGAAACCACGGGTCTCAATCCCAAAAGCGGTGACCGCATCATCGAGATCGGCTGTGTCGAGATGCTCAATCGTCGGCTGACCGGTAATAATTTTCACTATTACATTAACCCCGAGCGTGATTCCGATCCGGGTGCGCTGGCAGTGCATGGTCTGAGCACTGAATTCCTCAGCGATAAACCGAAATTTGCTGAAATCGCCGAACAGTTTTGTCGTTTCGTACAGGACGCGGAAATTATCATCCATAACGCGTCGTTCGATGTTGGTTTTATCGATGCCGAACTTGAACGCCTCGGTCTGCCGCCATTTCATACGCACGTCATAAAAATTACCGATACGCTCGCGCATGCCAAGGAGCTGCATCCGGGTAAACGAAATTCACTGGATGCCTTGTGCGAACGTTATGGCATCTCCAATGCGCACCGTACGCTGCATGGTGCGCTGCTGGATTCCGAATTGCTGGCCGAGGTGTATCTCGCGATGACGCGTGGGCAGGATAGTCTGAGCATGGATCTTCACGGGAACGGGTCGGGTGACGATGGCGTTGGTGACGCGATTGCGCTGGCTGAGATTATTGTGCTGCCCGCTGATCCGGATGAGTTGGCCGCGCACGAAGAACTGCTCAAGGGGTTGGACAAGGAAGCCAAAGCGACTTGTCTGTGGCGGCAGCTGGCAGAAAATTGATTCGATTCCTGCGCTTGTGCGATAATTTGCGCCGGTTTGGGAGGTTAGCTCAGGGGTAGAGCGATCGCCTCACACGCGATAGGTCGCTGGTTCGAAACCAGCACTTCCCACCAAAGACGAAAGAAAATCAACCGGCCTGCAGGTCGGTTTTTTTACATCTGTCGCCTCACGGCGACCGCTTTCGCGCAATGGCCGCACCGGCACGCGGTTTGTTCTGCCCGAATTTTTTTGCGATCCGGTTCGCAGAAGGTGTTTCATTTTTTGTCATTCTGCGAACACGGCCCGCGCTGGCATCCGATCTCGGCACCAAATGCTGAGGCCCATTGCCTATCAGTTCAGTGCGTCCCATGCGTTTCAAGCCCTCGCGAATGCTCTCCCAGTTCTCCGGATCGTGATAACGAAGCAGTGCTTTGTGAAATTTTCGAATTTTTCCCACGCGCGGAGTTTCCACTGTTTCCGAATCTTTTGAAATTTTGCGCAAAGGATTTTTTCGCGTGTGATACATGGTTGTGGCCATGGCCATCGGAGTAGGCAGGAAGGTCTGCACCTGATCAAGTCGGAAATCATTCTCCTTGAGCCATAGCGCAAGATTGAGCATATCGTCATCGGTAGTACCTGGATGCGCAGCGATGAAGTAGGGAATGAGATACTGCTCTTTGCCGGCTTCTTTCGAATACTTGTCGAACAATTCCTTGAAGCGGTAATAAGAGCCCATACCGGGCTTCATCATCTTGGACAAAGGTCCGTCCTCGGAGTGCTCAGGCGCGATCTTCAGCAGA
>Ga0209358_10004447_pt1 | contig 10071 bp, 5 predicted proteins | sample LauGreFa1BDMLBSN_2_FD_187574 | JGI IMG/M metagenome (GOLD analysis project Ga0209358, IMG submission 187574) | Freshwater lake microbial communities from Lake Michigan, USA - Fa13.BD.MLB.SN (SPAdes) (version 2) | ecosystem: Environmental > Aquatic > Freshwater > Lake | place: Lake Michigan, USA...
TAAATGCTAATACAACTGGTTATAATAATGTAGCACTAGGGACTAGGTGTTTGGTATACAATACAACAGGTTATAAAAATATAGCTATAGGTGCTAATGCAGGATCAGGAACAACTGGACCATCGCAAATAACAACTCAAAGTAGTTGTATAGTAATTGGTAATGATACTACTTCAGTAAATTCAAATGATATGATATTAGGTTCTTCTAATAATAATTTAATTATACCAGGAATAAACCAAACAGCACCGACTTCAGGTTCAACTGGAACAGCTGGTCAAATAATTTTTAATAGTAGTGGTAGTACTGGAATTTTATATATATGTGACCCTAGTGGAAACTGGTGGCAAAGCAGTAATTTTACACCGTTGTTATAGTTATAATTTGAAACAAATATATGGTATATTATACATTTTCGCACACCATTTACTAAACCCACTTCCGTGTTCATATACTGAAAAACTATAAATATGTTTTGAATAAGACATAGTATAAAAATCAAGTAATGTGTTTATTAGTGAATCGTCATTATCTAATTTTGATTCTCCAATATGAGATATTTCTTTAAAGATTGTTTTTATTTTTGGTAATTTTTGTAAAATATAGTTTTTAACAACATTATTACTGGATATTAAAAATAGTTCTTCATCTCTGTTTTTTTTAATAGAATTAATTATATTAATAATATAATTTATTTGTTCATTTTTAAAATTAATATAGTCTCCATTAAAACTACTATCATTCATTCTTATATGTATAATTATATATTTGTATTTAATTAAATTTATACTTGATAAACTATTATCTATCATTGTCTGTAACTCTAAAGTAGGTTCAAATAATTCACGTATTTTTTTCTTATGTTGTTCTGTTATAAAACGTTCATTAGGATGATTTATTAAATATAAATACTTATTTTTATTATATGAAGGTGTTTGTTTAATTATATTTAATAATTCTTTATCGACATCACTATATATATAATTAATTACATTATTTTTCGTAAAATAATGGCAATTTTCTTTTTGAAAAAATAAAATATCTTTTGAAACTGTGTTTATGATATCTTCTTTAAGATAAAAATAGTTTAAATATTTTTTTAATGAATGATTATAAATATTAAAATCAAAATATATATTATATTTTTCTGAAAATTGCATTATATAAAAGCACCCCCTTATAAAATCACCAAACCCAGTGACTTGTGTGTTATGTTTATACTTATATTGATAAATAAAATAAATAGTTGGTATATTAGTTATAGATGTAATATTATCATTTTTATTTTCTGTTATTATAATTTGTTGTTCCATTTGCTTTGTTTGTTCTAATTGTGACTTTGTTTGTTCACAATATTGTTTATAACTATTTTTTTCTTCAATGGTTTTATTCAATTGTGACTTTGTTAGTTCCAATTGTTGTTTATAATTATTTTTTTCTTCAATGGTTTGATCCAATTGTGACTTTGTTTGATCCAATTGTGACTTTGTTTGTTCCAATTGTGACTTTGTTTGATCCAATTGTGACTTTGTTTGTTCCAATTGTGACTTTGTTTGTTCCCATTGTGACTTTGTTTGATCCAATTGTGACTTTGTTTGTTCCCATTGTGACTTTGTTTGTTCCCAGTATTGTTTATAACCATTTTTTTCTTCAATAGTTTTCATTAATTGTGTCTTTGTTAGTTCCCATTGTTGTTTATAACCATTTTTTTCTATTTCTATTTCTTGTAATTTATTTTTTAAAGTATGTATTAACTCATCGTATTTTTTCATCGCACTTATTTTTTCTTGATATTCATTTATTTGTTCTTTTGTTTCTTTAAGTTCAACTTCTAAAGTTTTTATTTTATCAATAAGGTATTTAGTAAATTGTTGTCTTTTTGTTTCATCTTTATGATTTATTTCTTGTTCCAATGTTTCTCCTAATTGTACATGTTTTTGTTTTTGTAATTGATTTTCTTTTTTTAAATTATTTATTGTATTTAATTTATATTCTTTTTTTTTATTTTTTTGCGTATCAAAAAAATTAGTTATCATTTATTATAGTGATTAATAAATTAATAATTAAATGAACTTAAAATTAATCTAACATTATTAAATATATAATGGAATCGAATGATATGCGAGTAATTAAAAGAAGTGGTGAAATAGAGGAGGTTGCATTTGATAAAATTCTTACAAGAATAAAAAAGTTAGGCCGTGAATCAGGAATTCATATAAATTATCAACAATTAGCGATGAAGGTAATCGATCAATTATATGACAAAATATCTACTACTAAAATTGATGAATTAGCTGCCGAACAATGTGCCGTAATGTCTACATTAAACCCCGATTATGGCACACTTTCTGGACGAATTATTATATCTAACCATCAAAAAAATACAGAAACTGATTTTTCAATTGTAATGAAGCAATTATACCAATTTATAAATATAATGGGTGAAAATATACCACTAGTTTCTCAAACTTTATGGGATTTTACACAATTCTATTCTAAAGAATTAAATGAAATGATAGTTCACGAACGCGATTATTTAATAGATTATTTTGGTTTCAAAACATTGGAAAAATCTTATCTTTTTAAAATTAATAACATTGTCGTAGAAAGAATACAACATATGTGGATGCGAGTAGCGGTAGGTATTCATGGGGATCTTAAAAATAATAAATCATTGGAATTAATTAAAGAAACATATGATTTAATGTCTATGAAGTTTTTTACTCACGCTACACCTACATTATTTAATGCTGGAACATTAAGACCTCAATTAAGTTCGTGTTTTTTATTAGCAATGGAAGAAGATAGCATTGATGGAATTTTTAATACATTAAAGGATTGTGCAAATATTTCAAAATGGGCTGGTGGGATTGGATTACATATCCATAATATTAGAGCTAAGGGAAGTCATATTCAAGGAACAAATGGGGTCTCAAATGGATTAGTTCCAATGTTACGTGTATTTAATAATGCAGCTCTTTATGTCGATCAGTGTGTTAAACCAGAAACTATTATTTATACAACAGGAGGTCCTATACAAATTCAACATTGTTCATTTGGAGAAACACAAATATATAATTTAAGTGGGGGTATCGAAACAATTGAAAATGTTCTTGAACATCCATATGATGGTGAACTATTTAATATTGAAACCATGCATTCTATTGATGGTTTGCAAATTACACCAGAGCATCCCGTTTATGTTTTACGAAATCAGCCTACAGAAATAAATGATACAATTATTAAAAATAGTATCGACAACCATATTACCGATTTTGAATGGATTGAAGCCAAAAATTTAGAACTAAATGATATGCTTGTGTATAGTATTCCTAAATTTAATATTGATATATCTAATATTTCGAAAGAGGATTGTTTTATGTATGGAATACTACTTGGCTATGGTTGTATGAACAATGACGACCAAAATGGTTATATTTCTTTAAATACGTTTAATCAAAATCATATATTCAAATTTGCAACCAGTTATTTTGATAATAAATATGTTCCGTTTAAAGTTGATATAAATGATGATATAACTAGAATAATATGGAATAAAAATATTAATATACCATTTAGATATAGTGATTTATATGATATTAATAAAGAAAAACGACTTCATCCAAAATGGATAAACTTACCTATTGATAAAAGTAAATATATATTAGGGGGATTATTAGAAACTGATAAATGCAATGATGAAGAATTAGTGTTTAACAATACTTCGAGAAATTTAATTGAATGTGTACGATTTATTTGTCTTAAACTTGGTGTTTTAACTAGCGGAACTATTCTCGATGGAGACAAAAATTATTGCTTGAGAATTCCTAAAACACCAGAAATATGTGAAGTAATGAATATACCATATAATGATAAACAATGTTATACATTTTTTAAATATGGTAATTATTTACTAACACGTATTAAAAGTATTCATAAAACAAGTTATACTGGAACGTTATATGATTTACAAATGAAAAAAGAACATAATTATTTGCTACATAATGGAATCGTTCATAATGGAGGCGGAAAGCGTAGTGGTTCGTTTGCAATCTATTTAGAACCGTGGCACGCTGATATTTTTGACTTTTTAGAAATGCGTAAAAATCACGGAGATGAAGAATCAAAGGGGCGTACTTTATTTTACGCGTTATGGATTTCAGATTTATTTATGAAACGAGTTAAAGAAAAAAATGGTAAGTGGTCTTTATTTTGCCCTCACGAGTGCCCTGGTTTAAGTGACGTATATGGAGAACAATTTAAAGAATTATATGAAAAATATGAACAAGATGGAAAAGCGAGAAAAACGATTAATGCAAGAGATTTATGGTTTGCAATTTTAGATGCTCAAATGGAAACAGGCACTCCATATTTAGTTTATAAAGATGCAGCAAATATGAAATCAAACCAAAAAAATCTTGGCACTATTAAATCGTCTAATTTATGTGTTGCTCCAGAAACGTTAATTTTAACAGATAAAGGACATATAGAAATTCAAACGTTAGTTGATCAAAATATAAATATATGGAATGGGGAAGAATGGAGTTCAATAACTGTTAAAAAAACTGGAGAAGACCAAGAACTTATAGATATTTATACAGACGATGGTTCTAAATTAACATGTACACTATATCATAAGTTTTATATTCAAAATGATTATTCATCTACTTCAATTAAACAAGTTCATGCAATGGCTTTAAAACCAAATGATAAAATAATGAAATGTGAATTTCCAGTAATTGATGGGTGTGATACAATGAATTATGCTTATACGCATGGATTTTTTTGTGGAGATGGAACATATGGAAATAAAAGTGATGAACCAGAAAGATGTTGTAAATTTAAGGCATTACCAAAGCATTATTTTTGTAAAAGACACTTAGCATATGAAACCGAATATTATTTGCTTGATAAAGATTATGTATTTGAGGATGAATATTTAGAATGTCAAGCAAAATCATATGTTAAAAAGCCAATGGTTTATTTATATGGAGATAAGAAAAAATTATTAGATTTTATAGATAAGCGTAGTTATACTGAATCTCAAAATAGAATAAATATATCTCTTCCAGTTGATTTAAATGAAAAATTTGATACACCTTCATATAATTGTTCTATTAAGGATAAATTAGATTGGTTTGCAGGATATTCTGATGCTGACGGAACAATATCCAGAAATGGAGAAAATGAACAATTGCAAGTTTCATCAATCAATAAAGAATTTTTAGAGAGAATAAAATTATTATTACAAACGTGTGGAATAAATCCAAAAATTAAACTCAGTCAAAACAGAACAGAAAGTTATTTACCTGATGGAAAAGGTGGTTATAAATTTTTTGAAGTTAACCCTCTTTACAGATTATTAATTACATCGTGTGATTTATATAAATTATATACTTTAGGATTTAACCCTAAACGATTAATAATTACAGGAAATGAACCTACAAGAGACGCAAAAAAATTTATTAAAATATTAAAGGTTGAAAATAATAATAGAATTGATGATACGTATTGTTTCACTGAACCAAAAAGACATATGGGAATATTTAATGGAATAATTACAGGACAATGCTCAGAAATCATCGAATATTCTGATAATAAAGAAACCGCTGTATGTAATTTAGCTTCTATTGCTTTACCAGCGTTTGTTAATCCTATTACTAAACAATTTGATTATGAAAATCTATATCAAGTAACAAAAGTAGTAACTAACAATTTAAATAAAGTAATTGATATAAACTATTATCCAACGGAAAAAACAAGACGCAGTAATATGAGACACAGACCTATTGGTATTGGGGTTCAAGGATTAGCCGATGCGTTTATTTTAATGGATATTCCTTTTCATTCAGAGGATGCTAAAGAAGTCAATAAATTAATATTTGAAACAATTTATTATGCCGCGTTAAAAAAAAGTAATGAAATGGCTTTAGAACGTACTATTCATATAAAACAATTAATGAAAGGTTTTAGAAATGAATTATTAGAGTTTGTAGATGAAAATGAATATTCTATATTTAAACGAGAAAATACACAGTTATTAGGGGCGTATAGTTCATTTGAAGGATCACCAGCTTCACAAGGTATTTTTCAATTTGATATGTGGTCTGTAACCCCTTCAGGTCGTTATGATTGGATTGCTCTTAAAGAAAGTGTAAAAAGGAATGGACTAAGAAATTCATTGTTAGTTGCTCCAATGCCTACTGCATCAACATCGCAAATTCTTGGTTATAATGAATGTTTCGAACCATTTACAAGTAATTTATATAGTCGTCGCACTCTTGCTGGTGAATTTATAGTTGTTAATAAATATTTAATGAGGGAGTTAATAAATTTAGGATTATGGAATGAGCAAATTAAAAATAATATTATTTTGAATAAAGGTTCAGTTCAACAACTTAATATATTACCAGAACACATTCGTAATAAATATAAAATTGTTTGGGAAATTCCAATGAAACATATTATTGATATGGCAGCAGATAGAGGTGCGTTTATATGCCAAAGTCAAAGTCTTAATTTATGGATGGAAGAACCAGTTTATAGCAAACTAACATCTATGCACTTTTATTCATGGGAAAAAGGATTAAAAACAGGTATTTATTATTTAAGACGCAAAGCAAAACATCAGGCTCAACAATTTACAATTGAGCCAGATGCAAAAGAAGAAGAACAAGAGGAAATATGTGAAATGTGTTCTGCTTAGAATTATTATATAGATTTTCTAGATTTTCTAGATTTTTTAGAGTTTTTAGAGTTCCTGGGTTTCCTGGCTTTTTTAGAGTTTTTAGAGTTCCTAGAACCACCTTTTTTTTTATATTTTTCAAATGGATTAATACCCGTTACCTTCTTATATCTACCTAATCTAGAACTACCTTCATTTTCTATTTTTATATCTTTAACGCTCCTGTGGGTCATTTGAGACTCTATTATATCATTATCTATTAGAGGACATATAGTTAGTCTAGAAGGACCCACTCCTGCTGGGTCTATTCCTTCTGGTGTAAAACTATTAATTATTTTAATTATTTCATTTTCAGGGTCAATATCTTTTAATTGTAAATAGATATCAGGTTCTCCCACGCCACAAACAGGAACTTTTTGAGTATTTTCAGCAAACCCAATTCCTTGAAACCATAGACGGTAAAATACTCTTAAACAAGCGACCACATCAATTAAAGCGTTATGTAAAGCGGTTTCATTTGGAGCATAACCAAACATTCTAAAATATGCTTGATTTAACTTGGGCATTTTAAATATAGGGGGCATTTTTTTACAGTCATAACAAATATTGACAACATTTGTTGCTTTACATGCAGTGCAAAAAAATTTATTTGCTCCTTTTGAAGCAATAAGTTCATAAAAAATATTATTATTATCCGTTCTAACACATTCAGCCAATAGCATATTTATATCAAAATCAATATTATGTCCAGTTACTATATCAGCTACTCTAAAAACTTCCATAAAATCGGTTAATGTTGTGTTTATATCTGTTCTTTCGGCTTCTAATCCTGCTTTTATTGCCGCTTTTATTATTGGATGTGTATTAGGACTAGATAAGTATTCATCAGTTGTAAATTGTGGAGGCATTTCTATATAAACATTTTTCACATTTGTATTATTTGTATCTGTGTCAAACATTATATAACTTAATTGGACTATATAAGGCCACGTTTCTCTATATTGTTGCCATAATTCAGGGTTTTGTTCTAAAGCCATTTTTTTTGAATTACTTTCTTCTCTAATCATTTTTATACGGAAATTATAATCATCCCATCTTTCCCATTTGCCATTTACATTTAGTGGGGGATATTCTGTTTCATTTATTTGAAAAGGTGGTAATCCAGTAGTTTCTGTATCAAATACAAGTATTTTAACCATTTATATAATAAGATAAAAAATTAATATATAAATATGATTATCATTTATTGCGTTTAAGCAAATTCCTTACAAATTCCAAAGGTTTTACGATGCCATTTAGTAATCCCGTGTTGTTTTATTCCATCCATATGTTTTTTAGATCCGTATCCTTTATTTGAATCAATCCCGTAATATTCTATTAATTCAGGATTTGAAATACATAGTTCTTCAATATATTTATCTCTTTCTACTTTTGCTAATATAGATGCCGCCGCGATAGATGTATATTTATTATCACCTCCTTCAATCATTTGATATTTAATAGTATCTAATTTTGTTTTTGTTTTATTTAATATTGAGAATGGCTTAAAATAATTACCATCAACTAACAATAGTATTTTATCGTGCTGTAAGTCTGTTAAGTTTTCTAATTTGGCCATTATATTTTTAATCCCTTTATGCATTGCTGATTGTGTTGCTTGTAAAATATTAATTTCATCAATCGTTTGTTCGTCTTCATACTCTACAGCCCAAGCAATTGCATTTTCTTTTATATATTTCGCTACTTGTTCAATCTTTTTTTTACTATGGAATTTTTTACTATCTTTCATCAGAGAATGGTCAAAACTATCATCTTTAGGTAAAACAACAACTCCTGCATATACTCTACCAAACATAGGACCTCTACCTGCTTCATCTATCCCAATTTCAATTATACTGGTATTTTCATCTATATATTTTTGCAATGGTTGTTGAATAATTCTCTTCCTTTTTGGTTTAACCTTAACCTCTTCTATTTTTATTTCTGTATCAAATACTTCTTTTATATCTTTATTATTATGACTAGTATCGTGACTAGTATCGTCACTATTATCGTCAATAATAACCGCACTAACCCAGTTATCGTTTTTATTTCCAGACATGTATTGTTATCCTTTATCTTAAAATAATAATAATTATTATTAAATCAATTTTTTTCACAATATAAATTATACAATGAAAGGCGAATTATTAATACTTTTTATAATTTTATTATTAGGATTAATTTTATGTTCCTTTTTAGGCGGTAGAGGAATTATAGAAGGTATGGAAAATGGACAAATATATTATGGACCTAACGGTGCTTCTGCTCAAGTTCAAACGGATTCAAATGGACAAAATTCTTTAGTTGTTACAACCAGTGACGGAACAAGCACTACATATACTTCTACTAGCACATCCTCAGACACATATACTGGACCAAATGGTGCTACTGCTACTGTAAAACAAAGTTCATATGGCGGAACCGCTGTTCAAGTGAAAGATAGTAGTGGTAATATTGTATTAACATTAACAAATAATCCAAACACAGGAAATTCAACGGCTACAACACAAAACGGAACTACAACAAGTAATGGTACTACAACTAATTATGATAATTATAATCATTATAATGGAACATCATACCCAACTATATTCTATGGTCCTGACGGAGGAACTGCGCGTGTGATAAAAACACAAAATAATAATACTCTAGTAATAACTAACAAAAATGGAACTACTGATATTTATTATATTGATAATAATATTAATGCGGATACAACTACTTATTATGGTAAAAATGGAGGTTCGGCTAAAATGATTACAGACAGCAATGGAAATCAAGCTGTTGAAATTACTGGTCCAAATGGTTCCAAAGTGGTGTATACTGGAGATAATACATATACATATAATAGCCAAGATGGAACAATTAATCAGTATGATGCGGATAATAATACAACGGGTTCTGATATTAATGCGAATACTTATTATGGGCCTAATGGTGGTCAAGCAACTACAGTAACAGGTCCTGCTGGAAATACATATTCTACATATGATTCATCTGCTTATTATAATTCTTTACCACAAGGTATTCCTCGCTCTCAAATTCCATCAGGGGAAGAAGACTTATATATATTAAAGTCACAAGTTGTACCACCTGTTTGCCCCAAATGTCCTGACCCAATAATTCAATCTTCGGATAATACAGATGTAACAAAGTGTCCACCTTGTCCTCCGTGTGCCCGTTGTCCTGAACCCGCGTTTGATTGTGTTAAACGACCGAATTACAGCGCATTTAATCAAAATTATATGCCAATGCCAGTATTAAATGACTTTTCAACATTTGGAATGTAAATTTCCAAAGGTTTAACATTTGTGGTGGATGGGGAAGAATGGCGACCTGTAAAT
>Ga0209358_10004454_pt1 | contig 10057 bp, 9 predicted proteins | sample LauGreFa1BDMLBSN_2_FD_187574 | JGI IMG/M metagenome (GOLD analysis project Ga0209358, IMG submission 187574) | Freshwater lake microbial communities from Lake Michigan, USA - Fa13.BD.MLB.SN (SPAdes) (version 2) | ecosystem: Environmental > Aquatic > Freshwater > Lake | place: Lake Michigan, USA...
CAAAAAAAATAATCAAAGTAATTGGTAAAGGGAATAAAGAAAGGATCTTACCAATCAGTCCTGAACTTGCTTCTGAATTGCAAATGTATATCCAACAGAAACCAACCGAGGCGCAAGGAAATCCTTATTTATTTGTTACAGAGCATGGTAAGATGTTGCAGCCAAGAGCAGTCTATACTTTTGTCAAAAAATACCTTGGCCAGGTGACTACTTTACAAAAGAAAAGTCCCCACATTTTAAGACATAGTTTTGCCACGCATTTAATGAATAATGGGGCAGATTTAAATGCTGTGAAAGAGCTGCTAGGCCACAGTAGTTTGGCTGCTACTCAGGTATACACACACAACACCATCGACCAGTTAAAAGCCGTATTTGCTAAGGCGCATCCCAAAGCATAAAGTTTTCCTAAAATAAAGCATCAATCATTGTTTCCTTTTTGAATTTGTAGTAACTTACTACTGCAGCGCGATGGCATGCTACGCTGATCAGTTCTTAATTTTTTAACTTCTTTTAAAATTAATTTTATGAACATCAACATTCAGACAGTGCACTTTGATGCAGACGAAAAGCTATTAGATTTTGTGCAAAAAAAATTAGAAAAACTCGCCACTTTTCACGACCGAATAACAAGGGTAGAGGTCTTCTTAAAATTAGATAATTTAGTACATGCCATTAAGGACAAAGTAGTAGAGATAAAAATCCACATCCCCAAGCAAGATTGCTTTGTAAAATCCACTTCTAAATCATTTGAAAGTTCTTTTGAGCATGCATTTGAATCGGTGATCAATCAGTTGAAAAAGAAAAAAGAAAAACTCGCTTCATAATTTTAAAGTTTACAAGAAAGAGGGCGGCCCAAATGGGCCTCTTTTTTTGCCCTTTACGACCCATTTCGTCGCTATTTCATTGATTTCTAAATATTTTTTGATTTTTGGGATAAAAATTTCCTCTAAAATTTTGATAAATAAAGAATTCCATTACCTTTGCCATCCCAAAATTTGGGAGTGCTCTTTTATGTATTGGAATGAATAAGCCGGAATAGCTCAGTTGGTAGAGCAGCTGATTTGTAATCAGCAGGTCGCGGGTTCGAGTCCCATTTCCGGCTCAAAAGTGTTTCGGGCAGATGGCCGAGTGGTTAAAGGCGACAGACTGTAAATCTGTTCTCTCACGAGTACGTAGGTTCGAACCCTACTCTGCCCACAAAATTTTACGTATATTGCTTCTCCAAATCAGCAATTACGTGAAATTAAGTTCTTTTGAATTTTGATAAAAGCGGGAGTAGCTCATTTGGTAGAGCGATAGCCTTCCAAGCTATAGGTGGCCAGTTCGAGCCTGGTCTCCCGCTCCAGTTACTTGATGAGAATGGCCGTTGTGGCTCAGTGGTAGAGCACTTCCTTGGTAAGGAAGAGGTCGTGAGTTCAATTCTCATCAACGGCTCAAAGGATTTGGTTGATAAAAAAAGAAAGCTATGGTCGATGGACTCGGTGGTCTATTGACAGCAATTATAAAAAAAACAAAAACAAATAAAGATGTCTAAAGAGACCTTTAAGAGGGAGAAACCTCACGTAAACGTTGGTACCATTGGCCACGTTGACCATGGTAAAACAACATTGACAGCTGCTATCACAGACGTATTGTCTCAAAGAGGCTTAGCTTCTAAGAAAAACTACGATGAAATTGATGGTGCGCCAGAAGAAAAAGAGCGTGGTATTACAATCAATACTGCTCACGTAGAATACCAAACTGATACGCGTCACTATGCGCACGTTGACTGTCCAGGTCACGCTGACTATGTTAAAAACATGATCACTGGTGCTGCACAAATGGACGGTGCGATCTTAGTAGTTGCGGCTACAGATGGTCCTATGCCACAAACAAAAGAGCACATCTTACTTGCACGTCAGGTAGGTGTACCTCAAGTTGTAGTATTCATGAACAAAGTAGACTTAGTTGACGATGCTGAATTGTTAGACTTAGTTGAAATGGAAATTCGTGATTTATTAACTTCTTACGGATTTGATGGTGACAACACTCCAATTATCCGTGGTTCTGCAACTGGCGCTTTAGCTGGTGAACCACAATGGGTAGCTAAAGTGACTGAGTTAATGGATGCTGTAGATTCTTACATTCCATTGCCTCCACGTCCTATCGATCAACCATTCTTGATGTCTGTAGAGGACGTATTCTCGATCACTGGTCGTGGTACAGTTGCTACAGGTCGTATTGAGCGTGGTATCATCAAAGTTGGTGAAGCATGTGAAATCGTAGGTTTGATGGATACTCCAATGAGCTCTACTGTAACAGGTGTTGAGATGTTCAAAAAATTATTGGATCAAGGTCAAGCTGGTGATAACGCAGGTTTATTATTACGTGGTATCGAGAAAAAAGATATCCGTCGTGGTATGGTAATCTGTGCTCCTAAATCGATCACTCCACACACAGACTTCAAAGCTGAAGTTTATGTATTATCAAAAGAAGAAGGTGGACGTCATACTCCATTCTTTAATAAATACCGTCCTCAATTCTACTTCCGTACTACGGACGTAACTGGAGAGTGTTCTTTACCAGAAGGAACTGAGATGGTAATGCCAGGTGATAACGTTAGCATCACTGTAAAGTTGATCCAACCTATCGCAATGGAAAAAGGTCTTAAGTTCGCTATCCGTGAGGGTGGAAGAACTGTAGGAGCTGGTCAAGTTACTGAAATCGTTAAGTAATTTAACTAAACATATAACTGAAAGTCTTTGGTTCAAGCATCCGCTTTGACCAGAGACTTTTGGTTCATACGGGCATGGTGCAACGGTAGCATACGGGTCTCCAAAACCTTTGATCTGGGTTCGAATCCTAGTGCCCGTGCGAAGAAAATTTGCTATCTTTAGCAAAATTTATCTGCGAATAAATAGAATTATTATGAACAAAATAGGCAACTACTTTAGAGACAGTTACTTAGAATTACAAGAAAAAGTGACTTGGCCTACATGGGCTAATTTACAGCAAAGTACTGTGATTGTATTGGTGGCTACTGTCATCATTACTGCTTTGGTATGGGCAATGGATTTTTCAAGTAACCAATTATTAAAATTGATTTACTCTTTATTTAAGTAAACATGGAAACAGAAATACAAGCAATAGACGCACCAATTACAGCTGCACCTGCAGGTCCAGATACAAAATGGTATGTATTGCGTGTGGTAAGTGGCAAAGAAAAAAAGATTAAGGAATACCTTGATAAGGATATCATTAGAAACGGATGGACCAATGTTATCAAGCAAGTTTTCTTACCAATGGAGAAAGTATATAAAGTGCAAAACGGTAAAAAAGTGATGCGCGAGAAAAACTATTTCCCAGGGTATGTGATGATGGAAGTGGTTGATAATAAAGCTACTATAGCAGATGATATCGTAATGCACATTAGCAACATCACCAATGTGATGCACTTTTTGACAGATGGTAAAGGGTCAAAAGGGAATATTATATCTTTAAGAAAGTCGGAAGTAAACAAAATGTTAGGTAAGGTTGATGAGATGAACGACATGGGCGGATCTATCAGCGAGCCATTCATTTTGGGAGAAACGATCAAAATAATTGAGGGACCTTTCAATGACTTCAATGGTGTCATAGAAGAGGTGAATGAAGAAAAGAAGAAATTGAAAGTGACCGTAAAAATATTCGGTCGATCTACTCCTGTTGAATTAAACTTCATGCAAGTAGAGAAACTGAGTTAGAAGGAAAAAGGTAAAGAGTCCCTCCATGCAAATGGGGGGATTTTTTTTGCCCAAATGGGCCATTTTAGCTAATTATTTTACTAAATATTTGGCTAAAAGCCAATCTAATCCTACCTTTGCCATCCAATTCACAGTTTTCGAATTGTGGGTATTTGGGAGTCGATACCATATTGGTCCGACGCTTAACCAAAAAAACATAACAAAATGGCTAAAGAAATCTCTGGCTACGTTAAGTTGCAAGTGAAAGGTGGTGCTGCGAATCCAGCTCCTCCAGTAGGTCCAGCACTTGGTTCTAAGGGTGTTAACATCATGGAGTTTTGTAAGCAATTCAATGCTAGAACTCAAGACAAACAAGGAAAAGTAGTTCCTGTTTTAATTACAGTTTATTCAGACAAGTCTTTTGACTTCGTTATCAAAACTGCACCAGCTCCAGTTCAATTAATGGAAGCTGCTAAAATCCAAAAAGGTTCTAAAGAAAGTAACCGTGACAAAGTAGGTAAAGTAACATGGGATCAAGTTGAAGTTATCGCAAAAGATAAAATGGAAGACTTGAATGCATTTACTGTAAACAGCGCTATGAAGATGGTTGCTGGTACTGCGCGTTCAATGGGTATTACTGTCGAAGGAAAAGCACCTTGGGAAAACTAATTTTATTCACCTTAAATATTAATGAACATGTCATTGACTAAAAAAAGAAAAGACGCTGCAGCAAAGGTGGATAAGAATAAATTTTATTCCCTTAAAGAAGCTTCACAATTAGTAAAAGAAATTAACTGTACAAAGTTTGATAGCTCTGTAGATTTACACATTCGTTTAGGAGTAGATCCTAAAAAAGCAGACCAACAAGTTCGTGGTACTGTTTCTTTACCGCATGGTACTGGTCGTACAAAAAAAGTATTAGTACTTTGTACTCCAGATAAAGAAGCAGCAGCAAGAGAAGCGGGTGCTGATTATGTAGGTTTAGATGAGTTTGTAACAAAAATCGAAGGCGGTTGGGTAGATATGGATGTAATCATCGCAACACCAGCTGTAATGCCTAAGATTGGTAAATTAGGTAAAGTTTTAGGACCACGTAACTTAATGCCAAACCCAAAAACTGGTACTGTAACAAATGATGTTGCAGCAGCAGTAAATGAAGTTAAAGGCGGTAAGATTGCATTTAAAGTAGATAAAGCAGGTATCGTTCACGCATCTATTGGTCGTATCTCTTTCACTCCAGAAAAAATTGCTGAGAACAGTGCTGAGTTAATTAATGCGATCGTTAAGTTAAAACCATCTGCATCAAAAGGAACTTATGTAAAAGGTGTTAGCATGGCTTCAACAATGAGCCCTGGTATTACTTTAGAAACAAAATCATTAATCAACTAGTCCTGGTGATCCGCAAGGAAATGACCTGGGTAAAAAAATAATTTAGTTATGACCAAAGATCAAAAAAATGAAGTGATTGAAATCCTAAAAGGAAAATTCAGTCAATACAATAACTTCTATATTACAGATACAGAATCTTTGAGCGTTGAACAAATTTCTAATTTACGTCGTTCTTGTTTTAACAAGGAAGTAGAAATGAAAGTGGCTAAAAACACTTTGATTCGTAAAGCATTAGAAAGTTTGGATACCGAAAAGTATGCTGGTCTATTCGATTCATTAAATAATGTGACTGCATTGATGTTCTCTGAAAATCCTAAAGATCCAGCTGTGATCTTAAGTGCATTCAGAAAAGAAAATGCTGGTGACAGACCAACATTGAAAGCTGCTTTCATTAACGGAGATATTTTTGTAGGTGACAACTCTTTAGTTGCATTAACAAATATCAAAACTAAGAATGAGCTTATTGGTGAAGTTCTTGGATTGTTACAATCTCCTGCGAAGCGCGTAATCGCTGCTTTATTAAACCATGCTGAAAATGGAAGCTCTAAAACAGAGACTGAAGTTGTAGCAGCAGCGGTTGAAGTTGCAGTAGAAGAAGCAGCAGCAGCTCCAGTAGCTGAAGCGGCTCCAGCAGCAGAAGTAGCACCAGAAGCGCCAGCGGCAGAAGCGGCTCCTGAGGCAGCTCCTGAAGCTTAATGCAAACCTTATGATGGTAGAGGAAATTTCCATCAAAAAATAGTTAATTTCAGAAGACTCGAATGAGTTTCTGTTTTTATATTGTTACATAATTTTTTTAAACCTTCCGCTGGAGCAATTGCTTTGAAAGCGGAAAAAATTGAAACAACATGGCAGACGTAAAAAAACTAGCTGAAGAATTAGTAAGCTTAACAGTAAAGCAAGTACAAGAATTAGCTGATGTATTAAAAGCTGATTACGGTATTGAACCAGCAGCAGCAGCAGTAGTAGTTGCAGCAGGTGGTGGTGGTGCAGAAGCAGCAGCAGAAAAGACAGCATTTGATGTTATCTTGGTAAGCGGTGGTGCTAGCAAATTAAACGTAGTTAAAGTCGTTAAAGACTTAACAGGTCTTGGCTTGAAAGAAGCTAAAGATTTAGTTGACGGTGCTCCAAAAGCAGTTAAAGAAGGTGTATCTAAAGCAGAAGCTGATGATATCGCTGGTAAATTGAAAGAAGCAGGTGCTGAAGTTGAAGTAAAGTAATTTACTCGACTTAGGTCGCTTTAAAATATAGCCTCGGACTTGTCCGGGGCTTTTTTTGTTTAAATTTTTCCTCTTTGTTATGGGGCTTTAGATAATATACCGAAATCTTATCCTCTACGCTCGCAGGCTCGAAGTTTCGGCTAAGATTTGTATATTTTCTAAAGCCTGAATGCCTATTTTAAAAAGAAATGAACTTAGAAAGAAATACAAATATTCATCGACCTTTCGAGCCTGCGAGCAGGGAGAGGGATATTTCGGTATTTTTTCTAATGTTCTAAATCAACGAAGACGTTAAGAATTCTCTAAATATTGTCAAACTGGTAAAAATAGGGTATGACATAATAAATAATCATAATATTATATATATTTTAAAACAGCATTTTAAATATATAAATAAATTATATTTAAAATTTTAACCAATTTTGACACTTTTTTCAAAAAAACTTTCAAAATCAAGGTTTTTGGTACAAAATTTGTTTTTAAGTCTGCCCTTCTTTACTTAACTTTGCCATCCTTTATTTTGGGCGTGTAGTCTATTGGAAAATAGTACGATTCTTCGTCTATTTCACATTAGTTTACCCTTAAGCACAATGCTACCAAAAATTTAATTCGCATTAAAACTGGTTTATACCGTATGTCTACAACAATCTTGAACAACAGAGTCAACTTTGGTAAGATAAAACACATCGCCGAAGCACCAGACTTACTTGACATTCAGTTAGAATCTTTCAAAGAATTCTTTCAGTTAGAAACAACACCAGACCGCAGAGATGTGGAAGGTTTGTTCCGTGTATTCAAGGAAAATTTTCCTATCACTGATACGCGTAACATTTTCGTGTTAGAATTTTTGGATTATTTTATCGATCCCCCACGCTACACTATTGATGAGTGTATGGAGCGTGGATTAACATATGCTGTTCCATTAAAAGCTAAACTACGTTTGAGCTGTAATGATGAGGAGCACGTTGATTTCCAGACGATCGTACAGGATGTATTCTTAGGAAATATTCCTTACATGACTCCAAGAGGAACCTTTGTGATTAACGGTGCTGAGCGCGTTGTCGTTTCTCAGTTACATCGTTCACCAGGTGTATTCTTTGGTCAATCAATTCATCCAAACGGAACAAAGATTTATTCTGCTCGTGTGATTCCTTTCAAAGGTGCATGGATGGAATTTGCTACAGATATTAACAACGTGATGTATGCGTACATCGATCGTAAGAAAAAATTCCCTGTAACAACTTTATTACGTTCAATTGGTTTTGAAACAGATAAAGATATCTTGGAATTATTCGGCATGGCGGATGAAGTTAAAGCAGACAAGAAAACTTTAGCAAATCAGGTTGGTCGTAAATTAGCTGCTCGTGTTTTAAGAACATGGGTAGAAGATTTCGTAGATGAAGATACAGGTGAAGTAGTAAGCATCGAGCGTAACGAAATCGTTATGGAGCGTGATACTGTTTTAGACGAAGACGCTATCAATTTGATTATTGAAATGGGTGCGAAAAGCGTATTCATTCAAAAAGAAGATGTAGGTGGTGACTATGCGATTATCTACAACACATTAAACAAGGATACTTCTAATTCTGAATTAGAAGCGGTTCAACATATTTACCGTCAATTACGTGGCGCTGATGCACCAGATAATGAAACGGCTCGTGGTATCATTGACAAATTATTTTTCTCTGACAAGCGTTATGATTTAGGTGAAGTTGGTCGTTATAAAATCAACAAGAAATTAGGTCATGACTTAACGCAAGAGAAAAAAGTATTGACTAAAAATGATATCATTGAAATCATTAAGTACTTAGTACGTTTAACCAATGCGAAAGCTGAGATTGATGATATCGATCACTTAAGCAATCGTCGTATTCGTACAGTAGGAGAGCAATTGTATGCGCAGTTCGGTGTAGGTTTAGCGCGTATGGCGCGTACTATCCGTGAGCGTATGAACGTGCGTGATAACGAGGTATTTACTCCAGTTGATTTGATCAATGCGAGAACTTTATCTTCTGTTATCAACTCATTCTTCGGAACTTCTCAGTTATCTCAATTCTTAGACCAAACAAATCCATTGAGTGAAATCACGCATAAGCGTCGTGTTTCCGCATTAGGACCCGGCGGTTTAAGTAGAGAGCGTGCTGGTTTCGAGGTGCGTGACGTACACTATTCTCACTACGGTCGTCTTTGTACAATTGAAACACCAGAAGGACCAAACATTGGTTTGATTTCTACTTTGTGTGTACACGCAAAGATCAACGATATGGGCTTCATTGAAACTCCATACCGTAAAGTAGAAAATGGTAAAGTAAATTTAAAAACATTAACTTATCTAAGTGCGGAAGAAGAAGACACTGCAAGAATTGCACAGTCTAATACGCCGTTAACTGAGAAAGGTGAATTCTCTGAAGACAAAGTTGTTTCTCGTGAAACAGGTGACTTCCCAATTTTAGATAAAGCAGACGTGCAATATATGGATGTGGCTCCAAACCAGATTGTTGGATTGAGTGCTTCTTTAATTCCATTCTTAGAGCATGATGATGCGAACCGTGCGTTGATGGGATCAAACATGCAACGTCAAGCTGTACCATTGATTCGTCCAGAAGTACCTATCGTAGGAACTGGTTTAGAAGGTAAAGCTGCACGTGATGCAAGAATTCAAATTCACGCAGACGGTGATGGTGTAATTGAATTTGTAGATGCAAATGAAATCCACGTTCGTTACAACAGAAACGATCTTGATCGTTTAGTAAGTTTCAACGAAGATCTAATTGTATATAAATTAACCAAGTTCATTAAAACGAACCAATCAACTTGTATCAACTTACGTCCTGCTGTAAAGAAAGGACAGAAAGTGAAAAAAGGAGATTTCTTAACAGAAGGTTATGCAACTAAAGACGGTGAAATCGCATTAGGTAGAAACTTACAAGTGGCATTCATGCCATGGAAGGGTTACAACTTTGAGGATGCGATCGTAATTAGTGAAAGAGTTGTACGCGAAGATTTATTTACTTCTATTCACATTGATGAATATGAGTTAGAAGTACGTGATACAAAATTAGGAGAAGAAGAATTAACTTCTGATATTCCAAACGTATCTGAAGAAGCAACAAAAGATTTAGATGAGCACGGTATTATCAGAATTGGTGCTGCAGTAAAAGAAGGAGATATTTTAATTGGTAAGATTACACCTAAAGGTGAATCTGATCCAACTCCAGAAGAAAAATTATTGCGTGCAATCTTTGGTGATAAAGCAGGTGACGCTAAAGATGCTTCTTTGAAAGCTTCTAACGGAACAGAAGGTGTGGTGATTGATAAAAAATTATTCCAACGTGCTAAGAAAGATAAGAGCGGTAAAGTACGTGAGAAAGCAATGTTGGATAAAGTAGAAAAAGACCACGAGCAAAAATCTACAATGATCAAAGATTTGTTAATTGAAAAATTACAAACATTATTAAAAGATCATACAACTCCAGGTGTGGTGAACAATTTTGGTGAAACATTGATTCCTAAAGGAAGCAAGTTCAGTGCGAAGAATTTATCGACCATTGATTTCCAAAATGTTAACCCATTAGGATGGACTGGCGACAAGAAAACAGATGACTTGTTAAACACTTTATTACACAACTATAACATTAAGTACAACGAAGAGTTAGGTCGTTACAAGCGTGAGAAATTCAATATCTCTATTGGAGATGAATTACCAGCGGGTGTATTGAAATTAGCAAAGGTATACTTAGCAGTTAAGCG
>Ga0209358_10004456_pt1 | contig 10056 bp, 11 predicted proteins | sample LauGreFa1BDMLBSN_2_FD_187574 | JGI IMG/M metagenome (GOLD analysis project Ga0209358, IMG submission 187574) | Freshwater lake microbial communities from Lake Michigan, USA - Fa13.BD.MLB.SN (SPAdes) (version 2) | ecosystem: Environmental > Aquatic > Freshwater > Lake | place: Lake Michigan, USA...
TCGAGATCATTCCCCGTTGCTTGAATAGGGCCTGTGGTGAAATCTGTGGCGGGTTTTTCAGTTTGCGCGAATACGCGTGTCGGATAACCGTCACCGTAAACAGGCATACTGCGGAATTGTTGCAGATCCGATTTAAACCCTGTGGTTTGAGTGTTTGCCAAGTTATTGGCGTTTGCCGTTTGAGCCAGCAGCGTCTGCGTGGCTCCACTCATGGCAATATAAAGACTACGATCCATAAAATGCTCCTAATTAAACGCTGCTTCTCAAAGGTGAAAAATACTAAATACGTAGAACGGTTTCAGCTAATGTTTTTTGGATGCTGATTGCTTGTGAGTTTGCTTGATATGCTTGTTGCGCGATAATCAATTTTACTAATTCTTCTGACAAGTCGACATTTGAGGTTTCAAGTGAAGATGAGCGAACCGCACCAAACCCACTAAGACCCGCTTTGCCAAAGTTCACTGCACCAGTTTCTGGTGATTGCTCCCACATGTTTCCACTCATTACTTCTAATGCCTGTTTGTTGCTAAAATTAGCTAAAGCAACTTGGCCAAGTGGTTTCGTATAACCGTTAGTGTACTTAGCAAACACAACACCGCTTGGATCAACGTCAACTGAAGACAGTGTGCCTGTTGGTAAACCGTTTTGTTCTAAATTATTGACCGCAAACTGTGACGCATGTTGCGTGGTGCCAGCAAGATTGATGCTAATGGTCATTGGCTTAGCAACTAAATTAGGATCAATAGCTGTCATATCTATGCCCCCAAAATCAACTAGATATGAGTTGCCTTGAATTGCATTTCCTGGAGTGGTTGCAGCAGCAGTAGCTTTTAGGTTAGCTAAATCTTGCGCAACAGCATCATTGTAATTTTGTGTCGCTGTTTCTGCTGCTGCTTTCGCTGCGTCAGCATCAGTTTGAGCTGCTGTTAAATTATCAGTGGCTGCTTGTAGTGCAACGCCTGAAAGTGCTAACGTATTTTTCGCGTCATTGATAATGTTTTCTAAAGCAGGTACTTTTGCTTCAGCTTCAGCTAATTGCTTTGTGTACATATCAAACGCTTTTTGTGCGTCAGCAAGTTTTGCTGTTAATGTTACAACAGTGTCTTTTTTAGTATTTGACGCTGTCGTTGCAAGCCAAGCTGTAGATCTTAATAAATCAGTCACTTGTGGTGTTGCAGTTACCTTTGTCAAATTGCCGTTATCATCAAAATACACTTTTGTAGGTGAATCTGTAATGATGCCATCAGGCATGACTTGTGTGCCAGAAGCGGGTGTAGGAGGTGTGCTAAATTTGTTTGCTTGTGTTCCGGGTTGAATACTTCTGCCATCAACAAAGGTGAACATATTCCATTCATTTGGTACGCTAGTTCTGCACAAATAGGTTGAAACGATATGTGAGTTACCCATTGCATCATAAGTTGTTACAGATGTTGTGCTGGTATATGTTTTAGGATCTGGAACATATGGATGTGTGCCAGGCGTTGTAAATGCAAAAGGCGTTACTGCAGCGGGTGATTTGCTATTTAAATTTAGTGTCATATCCACTTTAGTAGTTGCACTTGGTGGACCTTGGTCAGCTTTAACATTTAATGCTAACTTTACGCCGTCTACAAAGCCATCATCTACAACGGTGCTTACGGGTTTATAAACAAGCAATGATTTACCACTGTCATTAACAACGTAGCCATCTTTATCAATATGAAATGCACCGTTTCTCGTAAATAATTTTGCTTCGATTGGATCAGCAGCGGTTTCAGGGGATTTAGGGGTTTCTCCTAGTGCAAAAAAACCTTCGCCGCTAACCGCTAAGTCAAGTGAGTTAGCCGTGCTTTCAAGGTTGCCTTGCTTGAATTGTTGTGCAATATTTGACACGTTTATACCCGCTCCAGCTCCAGTTCCTGCCATCACCTCGCCAAATTGAGCACGAGACTGTTTAAAACCCACGGTTTGTGAGTTGGCGATATTGTTACCAGTTACTGCGAGTGTTGTTGATGCGGATTTTAAGCCGCTTAATGCTGTTGAAAAACTCATAGTCATTCACCTAAAGTTATATTTAAAGAATTTGTTTGATTTTTGCAAAATCTACGCTGTTATCGCCAGCAAGATTCACTTTTAAACTGCTTGAGCCGTTCGCCATATTGACACTTTCAACGCGTGAGTTGATATCAGTTGGCACAATTGTATTTTTTCCATCCACTATCGCTGAGGCTTGAATTTTATAAATGCCCGGATTTGCCAGAGTTCCAGCAGAATTCGTGCCATCCCATGAAAAAGGAATTGCGCCAGAGCCTTGATTGCCTAAGTTAATAGTTTGCACTAGCTCACCCGTTGTTGAGTTAGTGATAGCAATTCTTAAATCTGGCGTACTACTTGTAAGATTTGCATTGCCGCTAATCTCGCCGCCAGCTGGAAGTACGCCTTGTGTTGATGGAACACTTACATAACGTCCAATTAAGCCGGTTGCTTGCAGTGCTTGATCGGAGTTAATTGACGTGGCAAAATTTGCAAAAGATTGTTGCAAATCTTGAATGCCTGAAACAGTACCAAATTGCGCCATTTGACTCAAAAACTCCGCATTTTTCATGGGCTCACTTGGGTCTTGATGTGTCATTTGTGTGGTCATCAATTTTAAAAACTGATCTTGACTTAAGGTGGCTTGTTTTTTTGCTTTTTCAAGCGATGCTGCCTTTGTGGTTGCGTTTAGTGTAGTAGTGGTTATGTTTGCATATTTATCTGCGTTAGCTGTTGTGGCGGCGACCATAAATTTCTCCTATTGCCCCATTTTTAAGGTTTGCAGCATCATTTGTTTTGCTGTATTCAAAACCTCGATGTTATTTTGGTATGAACGTGATGCTGACATCATGTTCGCCATTTCTTCGACGGAATTCACATTAGGTTTAAAAATGTAACCGTCTTTGTCTGCCATAGGGTGATTTGGTGCATATTCCATCACCGCTGGCGCTTTACTTTCAACAATGCCGCGAATCTCAACTTTACTGGCGGCATTTTGTGCGTCAATAACGTTTTTTAGCTCAGCACCAAAAACAGGTTGGCGCGATTTGTAAACACCGCCTGCACTACTGCTTACGCTGTTTGCGTTCGCAATATTACTGGCCACTAAGTTTAAACGCACTGTTTGTGCATTCATGCCGCTACCGGCAATATCAAAAATATTTAAAGATGACATAATTAAACTTGTCCTGTGAGTGCTGATCGTAATTCGTTAAATTTACCGCCTATAAATTGCAAGCTAGCTTGGTATTGCAATGAGTTCTCAGCGAACTTAGCTTGCTCAATGTGTTCTTCAACGGTATTGCCGTCAAGCGACACTTGATTTGGGTTACGGTATTTGAGTCGTGCTCCCAAAAAAGGCATTTCTGGCGCAAAATGACCTGCTTGTGTGTGCGCTAATAATGTTTGCTCTGTTGTTGCTTGTTTTAGTGCGGTCGAAAAATCCAAATCACGCGCTTTAAAATTAGGTGTATCTGCATTAGCCATGTTTGCAGCCAAAATTTCACCACGCTTTTCACGCAAAGCAAGCATCATCGGGCTACTACCAAGTGCTGCGTTAAAACTAATTGCCATAATAATGTCTCCTGAAAAATATTTTTTTGGTTTTTAAATTTAAAGCACACTTTATGCCATTCAATATCAAATATTAAAAATCAGTAATTTGTTTTATTCTGGGTATTTCTCGTCACAAGGTTATCGTCAGAAATTATATAAAGTTAAAATTTATTTTATGCAGTTAGGGATAAAATTTTGCGATGCTTGGGGTGTGGTATAGTGCCAAGAACTTGTCGAATGATATTTTACCTATTTTATATGTTGAGATTTATTTTTTATCTTATTGAATATGAACTATATTTTTTATTATGGCATTTAAAATGCTAAATGCTTGTTAAGCGATTACGTTAATGAGTTAACCCAACCGATTATGTTTAAATTGATACTTGTTTTTGTCTGTGCATTTGCTTTTGTGAATGCAACTCATGCCGAGCCAAAATGGCAAACTCACGAATCAATTTATGAGGCGGTTAAAGCCTATGTTGCTCAAAATATTAATACGACTGCAGAGTATGAAATTAATATAGTGCCGTTAGCGAGTCGCTTAAATTTAGTGTTATGCGAGCAACCCATGGAAATATTTACGCCTAACTTGGTGAAGGCAGGGCGTTCTGCTATTAACGTGCGCTGTAATTCGCCAAAAAAATGGGCGATTTTCGTTCCTATTATTATTACACCATTTGAAAATATTATAGTTTTAACGCAGAATATGCAGCATGGTGACAAAATAACGGAGCATCATGTTGCTTTGGCGCGTAAAAATGTGACGCAATTACACAATAATTATATGACTGATTTAACTCAGGTGATAAATAAGCAAGTTTCGCATAATTTATCTGCCGGAACAGTTATAACAACAAAAGATTTTTTTGAGGCTAAGTTAATAAAGCGCGGTGATCATGTCATGATGACATCGTCAAATTCAGGAATTGCAATTCGAATGAGTGGGATTGCGCAATCGGACGGCAGTCGTGGTCAGGTGATTCGCGTTAAAAATCAAAACTCTGATCGTGTAGTGAATGCGACAGTGATTGATACTGGTGTTGTTGATGTGATGCATTAGCAACAAAAAGGAATAATTTCTTGAATTTGAGCTAAAGATTTTTTGTGTCTTGCCGATAAGTTTGTCTAACATACAGATAAACTTTAAACGCAAAACTGAGTATGTGTAAATTATCGTTACAGTTTTGTGATAACTTCTATTTCAAGGGGCTCGGCATGGCTATCGAAAGAATCAAAAATACAGGAGCAGCATCTGTTCCAGTAAAAACTCCCGCAAAAAGCGAGAGTTCGGCATCGTTATCTTTTCAATCACTAATTAAAAAAAGTTTGACTGAAAATAGTGCCACTCAAACAACACCAGTTGCAGACATTAAGGCGACTTTAGCAACAGATAGTGTGGTTTTAACTAATTCTGTTCAAGAAATTAAAAAGAGTTTTGAATCATTTCCTGAGTCTAGTCTTGATATGCAGCGTATAGAGCGTATTAAGCAAGCGATTGAAAATGGGACTTATGAAATTAACCCAGATCGTATCGCGCAAAAAATGATTCAATTTGAATTTTCACAGGGTCAAAGCAACGGCACATAGTTTATGATTGAGCATACATTTCCAATTGCAGAGCAGTTAATTAGCAATGCGCTACAATTAGCGCAAAGGCTTTGTCAGCAGCTTACCCAAGAGGCTGAAGCGTTAGTCCGCCAGCCACAATCTGCTTTTATTAGTACAGTGGCTAATAATAAGCGAGATTTGGTCATGCAATTGGATATGTTCAACAAACAACTTGAGCAGATTTTAGCTGCAGAGAATTTGCCGCTCTCTCCGCAAGGAGTGGAGTCCTATTTTCAAATGGCATTGATTAATGGATTGTCGCCTACTATTGTGAAAATGAATTGGGATGACTTGATGATTGTGTGCTCAGATTGTAAAAAATTAAATGAACAAAATGGCGCGAGCATTGAAATATTAGCGAGAAACAATAAACGTACAATTCACATTTTAAAAGGCAAGTCCGAAGTGGTGACACGATATAGTCGTGATGGGTCAGTTGTCAGTGACTTTCAAAATAGTACGTTAGTGTCAGTTTGATTTCGATTTTCCTTTTTTGTTTTTGAAAAGCATTTCCTTTGCATGGGCAACTGTTTTTTCAGTTAAATCCACGCCACCTAGCATTCGCGCAGTTTCAGTAATGCGTTCTTCGTCAGAAAGTAAAAATACCCTTGAGGCAGTCATATCCGTGTGATGTTCTTTTTGAACAAATAAGTGCTGATGAGCCTGTGCGGCAACTTGTGGTAAATGTGTAACGCACAAAACCTGGCGATTTTTGCTCAACTCACGCATTTTTTGACCCACAATTTCAGCAATTCCTCCCCCAATACCTGAATCAACTTCATCAAAAATGAGCGTCGGCGTTGTTTTATCGCTCGCGGTTGTCACTTGTATAGCTAAACTAATGCGCGATAATTCTCCGCCTGAGGCAACTTTCGATAGCGGCTTAGGTGGCAATCCCACATTTGCGCTAATCAAAAAAAGTACATCGTCATAGCCATTGAAACGAGGTGTATTGCTCGCTTGCGAATGTATTTCAATAATAAATTCACCATTTGGCATGCCCAACTCTTTCATCATTTTTGAAATATGTTCTTGTAGTATTAGTGCGCTTGATTTGCGTTGAGCAGACAGTTTTTCTGCCAACGGAATGAATATTTCTTGCCAGTGCGCCACTAATTTTTCTAATTCTGTTATGTGATCTGCACTGTCGCTAATGTGTGTTAATTCAAGTTCCAAATGTTGTTTGCGAGCGAGGAGTTCTTCAGGTTTGACTTGATGTTTTCGGCTTAAGGCTTGCAGTACCGCTAATTGCGCCTCAATTTCTTGGAATTCGTTTGGATCAGCATCTTGATTTTCTAAAAAATGGCGTAGTTCGTAAACCGCTTCTTCAATTTGAATTTGCGCCTCAGTAAGTAAGGTCGTCACCGACGTTAATTCGGGCGCAAATTGCAATAAGCTCGAAATAGATTTGACACTGTTTTTTAGTCGAACATGAATGGATTTATCTTGATCATAAATCACTTCTATTTGCTCTTGTCCTGTACTTAAAATTTGCTCTAAATTGGCGAGTTTTCGATGTGTGTCGGAGAGTTCGTTGTAGTCAAATTGATCTAAATTGAGTGTTTCTAACTCCTCAAACTGATAACGTAAGAAGGCTTCTCGCTGTGTGTCTTCGAGACGTTTTGTTTTTAATTGCTCAAGTTGGTGTTGTGCCTGTTGCCAATTGGTGTAACAGCTATTTATTTCCGCGAGTAAGGTCGTATTTTTGGCATAATTGTCAAGTAATCGACGCTGTTCATCGTTTTCGAGTAATTTTAAATGGGCGTGTTGACCTTGTATTTCAACTAATTGGCTGGTAAATCGTTGCAGTGTTTGCAGGGTAACAGGGCGATTATTGATATAGGCTTTTGACCGACCGTCACTATTGATGACGCGTCGAATTAAACAGCTATGATTTTCTTCATCGAAGGCGTTTTCTTGTAGCCATTCTGTAGCGCTAGGCAGTGCGGTTAGATCAAACTCTAAATTGACTTCTGCGCGTGTGCAATTGGGTCTTACATAATCTGGTGTGGCTCGCTCACCTAATGCGAGTGTTACCGCGGTGAGTAAAATAGATTTTCCCGCCCCAGTTTCTCCCGTTAAAACCGACATGCCTTGTGTTAAGTCGAGTTGCAAGTTTTTTACAATAGCAAGGTCAAGAATAGTCAGATTTCGAAGCATAGTTATGGTTTTTAGTTGGCTGTGTACTGATTGCGTGTGATGACTAAAACACGCTTATTTAACTTAGTTTACCACGTGTGTCTATTTTTTTAGAATTTGAAATTCAAGTGTATTGTTTTGTTGTAAATTCACGCTATTTTGTGAAAAATGGTAGAATTCAAATTTTAGAAATAAAGGGGGATTTTATGTTTAAAAGAATCGTATTATTTGGTTTGGCGGCTTTATTTTATGCTACGCAATCACCTAGTTTCGCTGAAAGTTATGATGTGGTGCAGCAGCAAAGAATGGAAAACGAAATCAACGCGTTAAGAAATTTTGTGGTGGATTTGGAAGAGCGCATTAAGCAATTAGAGCGCGAACAAACAGGGAAAGCCAAAGGAGGTGGTGAGTTAGTGTCGAGTAATGACGTTAAAAATGAGCCAAAAATTGAGCCAAACTGGCGAGATAAACAGGCTTGGTCACTAATCAAAGAAGCGATGTCAACTGAAAAGGTTAAGGCTATATTAGGGCGTCCCGCCCGTGTAGATGATTTGGGGAACGGTCATCAAAAATATGTCTATCAAGGCGAGGTGATTGGTTCAGGCATGGTGAACGGTAACATTGAGTTTTATGAAAATCGCGTATACGAAATTCATTTGCCTAATTTTTAATAGTGATTATCGCTAATTAAGGACGGCGTGCGTCAACAAATCTATCGCGCCAGTAATTTGTTTTCAAGCTTGAAACCATTACTTTTCCTGAACGCGAACTTGGGGCATGAACAAAATTGCTCTCGTTAACGTATATGCCAACGTGCGAAACAGTCTTGCCGCTGGTGTTGAAAAAAACCAAATCGCCAGAGTGAATGTTATTTTTAGGTACCGGCATGAGAGTATCTTTCATTTCACTGACGGTACGGGGCAGATGCACGCCATTGTGTTCATAAACGTGTTTTACAAAACCGCTGCAGTCAAAACCTTCTTCAGGCGTGTCTTTACCGTAACGATAGGGTGCGCCTTGCAGACTTAACGCATAATCGACAGCAGGTGGAATGACTTCTTTTTCAACAGGACGAGTAGCCACAGGCGTTGGTTTTACGTCCACTGTTCCTGCGCACCCAGATAGTAAGGCTATCGTGAGTGGCAGAAGCAACGGCTTTAAGTAGGGTAAATCGTTTTTTGTCGAAATAGTCGGTAATTTATTCACGGCAATCACAAAATGAGTTAAAAAATAAACGCTGCTGAGTGGTAGCAGCGTCTTCCAAATAAAAATCAAACATAAGAACGCACATAATCACGGGCAAAATGATTTAGAGGCGATTTGTTTTGTTGAAACTCTCTATACACACGATGTACGTCAAGGGGCGTAATGTGTGCGTAAATACCAAATCCAGTTTGGTTAATAAATTCATCACTGAGTGTTTCAAGAAATAACCACCAAATGGAATCATTGTGTTTTTCTTGCTGTGTATCCATTGTTGTCACCTGCGTTTTTTTGAAATAAAGTTAATGTCAAATTATTGTCTGGATAAAACGCATCGATTTCTTGCGACTTGGGGTATGATGACAAATTTGGTGCATAGAGCACCTTATTTATACTCGACCTTTTTCATCTCTTTTTAATGTCATGACCTTAAAAATCGCGCTTGTCCAAACAAATAGTCTAGTCGGCAATATTGACTTTAACTTTAACCAAATCACGGAAATCGTGATGAAAACGCGCAGTGAATCTCCCGTTGATTTAATCGTGTTCCCTGAGTTAGTGCTCACGGGTTATCCTCCGGAAGATTTACTGCTTCGCACCGACTTCATTTCTCAAGTCGATGGTATTTTATTTGAACTAGCAAAACTCGCGCCAGAAATTGCAATCGTTATCGGTTTTCCAGAAATATTTAAGGGTAAATTATATAACAGTGCGGCTGTACTGCTTTCAGGTAACGTTTTAACGATTTATCGTAAACAAAAATTACCGAATTATGGGGTGTTTGATGAACAGCGTTATTTTTCCGCAGGCACGGATTCGTGTGTATTTGAGCTGAAAGGTCAATATATTGGCATTGGTATTTGTGAAGATACATGGCATAGCAAGATTGTTGAGGCTACTAAACAGGCGGGAGCAGAAATACTGGTGACATTAAATGCCTCACCGTTTCATTCTGGCAAAGCACAAAAGCGTGAGTCGATTATCAGTAAGAATGCGAGCGCTGCACAGTTGCCAATTGTTTACGTCAATATGGTCGGTGGGCAGGATGAATTGGTTTTTGATGGTGCTTCATTTGTGATGAATAAAAACGGTGAAGTTGTACTTCGTGCACAAGAATTTGTGGAAGAAGTGCGCATCATTGAATTTGATGGTTCAGAGCCTATTCCAGCTTACTGTGCCCCATCGTATTTGCCTGTGAGTAGTGATTACGCGGCATTAGTATGTGGTACGCGTGATTATGTGAATAAAAATGGCTTTAAAGGCGCAATATTAGGCTTGTCCGGTGGAATTGATTCGGCTTTGGTGCTGGCTATTGCGGTGGATGCGCTGGGCGAAGAAAATGTGGAGGTAGTTTCCTTGCCTTCGCGTTACACACTAGAGATGAGTAATGATGATGCTAAGGAGCAAGCTCATATTTTAGGTGTCACGTATCACTGTATTCCCATTGAACCTGCAGTGAATGCATTTACTGCAATGCTTGAGGGCACATTTGCCAATACGCAAAGTGATACCACAGAAGAAAATATTCAAGCACGT
>Ga0209358_10004462_pt1 | contig 10042 bp, 11 predicted proteins | sample LauGreFa1BDMLBSN_2_FD_187574 | JGI IMG/M metagenome (GOLD analysis project Ga0209358, IMG submission 187574) | Freshwater lake microbial communities from Lake Michigan, USA - Fa13.BD.MLB.SN (SPAdes) (version 2) | ecosystem: Environmental > Aquatic > Freshwater > Lake | place: Lake Michigan, USA...
GGAGGCCAGACTAGCAGAAGAAGCCCGCTTGGCAGAGGAAGCCAGACTAGCTGAGGAAGCCAGACTAGCTGAAGAAGCCAGACTAGCTGAAGAAGCCAGACTAGCTGAAGAAGCCAGAGTAGCTGAAGAAGCCAGAGTAGCTGAAGAAGCCAGACTAGCTGAAGAAGCCAGACTAGCTGAAGAAGCCAGACTAGCTGAAGAAGCCAGACTAGCAGAGGAGGCCCGCTTGGCAGAGGAAGCCCGCTTAGCCAAGCCAGAAGTTATATCTACACTCAATTTAGCAGGACCACCTCAACAATCATTGACACAAAGTATCTTCTCTATGTTGGGATTTAGAAAACACCGAACATCTATGTTCTAAAATCTAAATATTAATTATTAAACCAATATAAAGAATCTACGCATATTATAGTGGGAATACTAGTGGATAGCGTTATCGCCCATGTGTAGTAAACTCACACCGAGTCATTGTAGCGTAATGGATGCGTGCCGACAACGGTTGGAGGATGTGGATCGAAACCACACAATGACGTGAAAGTCATTGAAGCGTAATGGAAGCGTGCCAACCAACAAAATGTCGGAGGAGGTGGATCGAAACCACCCAATGACAACCCATCATCGTGGCGCAGAGGAAGCGCGTCGGGCTCATAACCCGAAGGACGGTTGATCGAAACAACCCGATGATATAACGCTCGAAAGAGCACCCATTCTGTGTAGTCTAGTGGTAGGATATGACCCTTTCAAGGTCGAGTTCAAGGTCAAGACCCGAGTTCAATTCTCGGCACAGAAAACCCAAGTCTTTGTAGTGTAATGGAAGCATACAGGCCGAATGCGAGCCGGGGAGGTGGATCGAAACCGCCCAATGACAAAAAAATGGTATAAATCTACCAGGATTTATACAATTTACAAATATACTATATAATGTTACCACTTATTATAGCAAGATTAGCACCCGTATTTAAACCGTCGAAGAATTAAAATTGCACAAAGTGCAATTTTTTCTTCTAGGTTCATGACCAATAACCATTCAATAAGGCATGCTTTGCGTGCCTTGTTAAATGTTCATTGGTTTAATTGTATACAATTATTTCCACAATTACACAAAACATATATATCAAAAAGTGTAGAAGATTTATCGTTATATTCTCTAATTATAATTTTGATTACTAATCTTTTATGGTTATTACATGGATACTTTATATCTGATAACTCACTTATTATAGCAGGTATAATAAGTTTAATAATTAATTTATTATTATTAACATTATTTTTTATATACAAAAAATAAATAATCCATATATCTCTCTCACATATAGCACCACTCCAGATGAGCTACATTCTTTCTGTCGAACCATATTTGAATCAATACCAAAAACAATACCAAAATATCTTGGTCATAAACCAGATGCCGACAGGACCTCTCGCCGAACGCACGGTGCGCATCAATCCGCCCAAATTATCACCATTTACCGACTTCAACGCACATCGGTGTAACCAATGTATTTACGTAATCCGCCACGATTGTCCTTCTGCGCATAATGAATACGCAACCCTGGAGGACGTTCCCGATACATTGATTTATTTAGTGTCAAATGGATACAAAATTGACCACGACACTACGCGGCTTCTCCAGCGAACTCCTATGGCAAAACGCATCATTTGTGTTTTCACAACAATATAAAATATTAGGACAAATACATATAATGGAATCACTAGAAACCGAATTGCGCACACTTCTTTTGTCCAAAAATGACCCCAAATGTTTGGCGCAATTGTATTTATTATTGGATTCTGTGAGGGCATTGGCAGATAGCATAGAAGCTGAGATTGAAGAGGAAACGAGCGACAACAATAATAATAGTGATTCAGATGCGGATGTGGATGATGACAACCCATCGCCCAATTATGATTCCGACGCATCCTTCACCGAAGAAGAGAACAACAAGATTCGCAGTGCTGAACACCGAGCGTTTTTAAAAAAATACAGCCTTAAACCAAAATAATGTATTGTCATATATTATAATTATGTCGCGTATGAATAAAAAACAGTTTTACTATGCGCCATCTAGTATTGGTGGCGGCGGAGCCGCCATTAGACGCATATTGCCTATCGATACCATAAAAAACCAGCCTTCTTCCGGAGACGATCGACGATATGTTGTTGGTGCCGGAGTTGGCCCCAACAATCGGTTTGCTCGTCGAGCCAAGCTTTTACGTGCCGCCGCACCCGCTGATGCCAAACCTTGGTGTATGGGGTTTGCCAGAGGTATTGCGAGACCTCATGTTTAAGGCATAGCCTTATTGGTCGTGCCTTATTGGTGAAGGCATAGCCTTATTGGTGAAGGTTCTTATTGTCGTTTGCGTTCCTGGTTCGTATAATACCGCGTATCATCATCATCCAAACATATTCGTTTAGCTATCCATGTCCCCATGACAATCCATATTGTCGTTATTATTTCACCGCTCTCATAAATCGCCCATCGCATCGCCCGACAATGTGGCGTGGTGGCATTGAGAGGCGACATAATAAATCCCATCGCTGTTACCGGAACACATATATAAACATACATATGTGGCACAATGTAGTGAACCAAAATCCATACCAAATAAATCCACACAATATTATGAATCCAATTTTTGAACATTATAACAATTATAAAAATGTTATAATTTGAACGGCATGTTTCAATTTTCCAGAACTGCCAAGACGTCGTTTCCATCTTCGTCGCAAACATCGGTGAGCGCATATCCAAGCTCAGTCAAGCGTTCGCGAACATAATCCATCCCCGCCGCACCCATTTGCTCATATTTGTCACCGCTGAACTTGGTGAAATCTTTTGCGGCGAATCCCCATTTTTCGTACCTTAGCGCATGAATACGGTATTTCGCAAAATCAATCATCCGAATAATCTCGCTATCGAACCCCTCGGTATCCATTTGTAAATATTCGATTTCAGTGATACCGAATTGGGCGCAAAGTGTATCAAATGAAATCGTCTTTGCTTTAAACTTACACATATCGGCCTTGTCGCCCCAGTTGTTCATTGGGACAAGCGAATAATTCACGTGGGTGAAAATGTGGCCATTGGTCCCAGGTGTACCCTCTATGCCTCTGGTCGCGGGAATATAGAGTTCGACCTCGGCGTCATCGGTATAGTAAATTGCCCGAGTCAAAATATGGACACCGGGAATGCCACGGTAATTATTTTCGATGTGATGACGCAATGCGGGATTGGGTTCTATGAGAATTACTAGGTCGGGGACCATCGCCAAAACCAGTTTCCGGAAGTTGTCATTGCCGTCATTGGTGCCGATTTGAATATAAACGCTCATTTTAATAATACTTGAACTGAAACCTCTAAGTGATTTATACATACGTGTATAAGAATTATTTATACTGGTATATAAAAATGACCACTAACCCATACGACCAAATCGCTGACTTTCTTTTTTTAGGCAACCGACACGCATTGACATCTGCAAACAACTTTTCATTGATAGTCAATTGTAGTCGTGAAAAAGATGTTGCCTTTCCGCCAAATCATATGAATTGTATTCGCCTCTCTGTAGAAGATAGTTCAGATGAAGCCGCAAAACTTCTTTCTTTGATTTTGGAAACCAATGTGCTTGAAAACATTCACAACAATATTATTCGCAAACAACCTGTTTTAGTACATTGCTCAGCAGGAATGCAGCGGTCTTGTGCGACAGTTGCTTGTTATTTGATGAGATATCACTCTATGAACCCATCAACGGCAGTTGAATATATACGCAGCAAAAGACCGATTGCTTTCTTCTGGACAGTCAATTTTGCAAAAACAATAGAGGATTTTTACACACGATTACAAGATGTTAACAAACTATATAAAATATAGGCAACAATAGAGGCATACAATGAATCCAGTTGCGCATTTCTCGAATGATAATGGAGTAGCAATCCAGTATCATATGAATCACCGATTTGCGGACCTATTTGGATCGCGCAATGAACACGAAGTTATGTTCAGGCGAATAAGCACCTATCTTATCAACAATGGACACATCCGGGGGAATATTGTAGATTTGGGGGCGTGGATAGGAGACAATGCGTTGCCTTGGAGCAAGAATTTACATATACCGCCTTCGGCGGAGTTCGACACTAAGAATATGGCCAACTTAGATCCGTATCCTCTCGTATACGCCATCGACCCAAGTCCCGATAACTGTCAGTTTATAAGAGACCTTGCCTCTCTCAACAACATCAAAAACATACGAGTTATTCAGAGAGCAATCAGTGATAAAAGAGAGGTGCTTTCAACCAATGAAGATTTGACACATTGCTCTTTTGTGTCAGATGACGATTCTAGAAGAAACCAAGTAAATGCGTGGCCTCTTGATGACCTCTATAATGCCGGTGAAATTGCCGATATCGCTTACATCCATTTGGACGTAGAGGGGATGGAAAACCGCGTAGTCGCCGGAGCACAAAAACTTATTAATACATACAAACCCATTATCGCATTCGAACAACATTTGGAGCAAGACCCCTTTATAGAGTTGTCGGAGCATATTGCGGCAAAAGGCTATACTGTCTATTTGATTAACGAGGTTTTGCCCGGATGCCGTCCTGATTGCCGCAATTTCATTGCTTTCCCCAAAACCCGATTTGATAGTAAAATTGTAGAGGCATTAAACACTCATTTAGGCCAAGATGTGCTAGAACATATAATGTAATGCCTATGTTCATGCGCTGAAAATATAAAACATAGTATAATATAATGGCATTCCTATTTTCAAACTCGATATCATTAGTAACCAAAGGCGGTAAAATACTACCTCCCTCCAATTTTGATGGAGTAAATGCTGTATGGTCAACAAAACTAAGAATATCCACATATACCGGCGCATGTTTACAATTGCGGCGTTCAACGGATAATGTAACTGCTGATTTCTATGCTGACGCAAGTGGTAATTTAGGAACGGCACTGGGGGCAACTGGAACATCATATTCGTCTTGGAAAGGATCTGCCACAACATTTGTGGTAACCTGGTACGACCAATCTGGTATAAATAATAATATGATTCAGAGTACGACAGCCAATCAACCAATATATAGCATTATTAATGGATTTGGCACGTTAACATTCAATGGTTCAACAGCATTTTTAAATACAAGCGCATATTCGGCCACATTAAATACTGAAAATTTTACTATTATTTCTTCTGCTACTAATTTAGGTAGTAGTTTTGGAGCATTAATATCATCAAGACATATTGTTCCATCACTTAACGGATACACGTTTTATAAAACAGATATCCAAGAATGGTATTTTCAATTTGGAACTACTGCGGGTGCTTGGGGGAATTTATTTACAACTGTAATCGCTACAGCTAATATTCGATTTATACTAGGAATTAATCAAAGTAAAACAACAAATACTATAGCATCAACTATAAGAAATGTGTCAACAGCAGCAGTCACTACAGCTTCAATCAGCAGTACTAATTACACTCCGTCAGCAAATACTATACTTACTCGAATTGGAGCAGGTACTACGGAACAATCGCCACAGTATTTTTTTAATGGATACATTAATGACATTTTTTATTTTGGCAAATCACTCTCGGGTACTCAGCAAACCAACGTATCCAATCTTTTATATACTGACATTGTCATGCCGTCATTAGTGAACACTAACGCGCCTAATTTTGTTCAAGTTGCTTCAACAGATACTGTAACAAATTATTATGGGGTAGCAATATCCAATACAGGTCAATATATATTAAGTGTAGTTGGTGGTACAACTGGAATTGGGTTTTTATATGTATCTACAAACTTTGGGTCGTCTTTCACTAAAATTAGTGGTCAAACACCAACTAATTTTGGTTATCCATGTGCAATGTCTGGATCAGGTCAATATATGGTTATGTTGGTTAATGGTGGATTTATGTATCGTTCTGGTAATTATGGTTCAACTTGGCAGCAAGTAACAAATATTGCAACAACACAAAATTGGACAAGTGTTTCATTATCAAAAGATGGAAAATATTGTTTAGCAAATGGAAATAGTCCAACAAATGATTTATATGTTTCCGCTAATTTTGACACGGCAAATCCTACATTTGCAACAAGATCAGTGTATACAAATATGAATGCTGGTCCATATTCAAATGTGTTATCAAATAATGGAGAAAAAATGATACAAACGAATTGGTCAACAGCGGATGGAATTGCTATTAGCAGCAATTATGGAAGCACCTTTACTAAACTGACATGGACAAATATTGGTTTTACAGCAACAATTAATCCTGGTCGTCTTACCATGACACCAGATGCTAATATTGTATATCTAACCGTTTATAATAATGGTCTTTATAAATCCACCAATTTATGGTCAGGTTCGCCCACATTTACCAAGATTAATTCCGCAACTTTTACTGAGCAAACATGGCTTACTGTTGTCATTTCATCAGATGGAACTTATGTAGTTGCGTCAACAACAGCAAAAACTTATTATTCAAAAGATAGTGGAGCAACATGGATATTAGCTTATACTGGACAAATTGGTATGATGGCAATGTCGACAGATGCCCGTTATATTGTTGCTTCAAATAACGATGTAAGTAGCAAATTAATATTTTCAAGCACTTAAACAAATATATAATTGTATAAGTCTACTATTATAATTTATACCGGTTTCAAATCGTTACTACCCTTCTGGAACTGCGCTCTTAAAGATTTATATGCGTCTATACAACATCAATGAGAGGATGAATAAATAAAAATATACATATTTTTATATATATATGGTTAAACCAAAAAATCCAATTGGAACCAGATATAAGAAACCAAAATATAAAAATATATCAGTGACTCGTAAATTACCCAAATCAAAAACAAGCAACATGGCTCCTGCGATTGATTTACCATTCAATTTATTTGAACACAATTATCGCAATATTTTACATCCAAGATTAAAGTCTGAGCGAGTGCCAACATCCGAAGAAGAAGACAATATTCAAATAAGTATTGAAGATGATTTTCCCGTAAATAACAATAGATCGGCATACCCATCGGCATCGGCATATCCATCCACAGCATCATTTAATTCTAAAAGTCAACAACAATTGATACGTAAAGAATTAGAAGATAGAGGCGCCATACCGTCAATGGCGGATGATATGATGGAACGAACATTTAGTTCATCTGATATTCCAAATTATCCAGTAACTACTCGTCGTGTAGAAATGCCATCATTGATGCAAATATCCTTGGATATGAATGATGTAAGAACCAAAATCAAGGAAACGCGCGCAATTTGCGAATCAAATGAAGGAACTCATTTACCAGTATGTGTAGCATCCGCTTTTTCAGCACTAGGTCTGATGCTTCCAGAAGATTTGATGGACGAAATAGAGATTCAAAGAGAACAACCAATTGGAAGAACAGAAGAACAATTACTTGAATATTTATATACAAAAAATATTATAACATCAAAAATACCTTTGGATTTTGAAAGCGAAGAAGAATTAATAGCAAAGCTTCAACTTCTACTTAGAACGGGAAATGCTACAATTATTACTGTTTATGGCGGAAGTCAATTATTTTCTCATATGGTTTTAATTGTCAATGCGGGTCCTCATATCGATAGAGGTGGTATACATAGAAGTGGATTATATTGCGTTGATATATTAAAAAATACGATTGTTGAGTTAGACTCAGAAACAAATGCTTTCCGTGAATATTTATCCAAATCTGAACGCTTAACTGATTCAATTCTTGTGTATAATGGAATCACTATAACAGAACGTCTTGGTCTCAAACGTAAAATGTTTCCAGAAGAAATCCAGATTCGTAAAAAAAAACTAGCACCATCAAAAAAACGCCGACTGAATGGAGGTCGTAGAACAAGAAAACCTCTTCACTTGTAAGGATTAATGCCATATTTATTCATAATAGCAACCAACAATGATAATTTGGCGGCGTCAAAACCAACACCATATGCCGGCATACCATAGAGGTAAATATAATAACTATACAACGGCGCCAACTTGAATGTCTTAGTAATACTAATCTCACCCTTTACATCACCCAAGGCAACGACTTCGTTTTTGCCCGACAAAATATCGTCGACTTTCTTGTTCAACATCAACACTTGGAAGTTCAAATCGACGTTGTTTGCGTTCAGCGTTTTTGAGTTGAGAGAACCCAACAATCCATCATTTGCAATTTTAAACAAGAGGCGTAAATTAGTATTACGCTGTTTGGCAATAGAGGCTGTCATAGTTTCATTTAAAGACAAATACTGACTCATGAGTTCCGGTATTTCCAGGTATTTTTTTAGAGCCGTTTTGCTCACATATTGATTTTCAATTATATTTAGTGCCCCTGTCAAATCCGCGCCGAATTGAAGTTCCTGTTGTGAACTGGTACTCACTGGATTTACCATGGATTTACTGGTGTTTTGCGCACCCGTCATCAATGATTTACTTCTGCTCATTATATATTTTCCCAGAAAACATAATGAATCTATAAACCAAGATAAATAAAAATCGGCATTGTGTATAATGGACGGACTTGACCTTGATATCAACAATTATACCATGAAAGACCTGGAAACATTTTTCAAAATTAACTTGTCCAACAAAGCATATACCGCCGCCGATATTGAATTGAGAGAGGCCGAGATTCGCGAGGCGCTTTTGTCAAGCGGTCACATCGACAAAAAGTTTAAACGTGACCTCATTATGTTCTTGGAAACGGCCAAAGACTGGCTCATCGTTGCCAAATGTAAGAATGAAAGTGCCATCAAACCTTACCGAAATACCGCTAAAACAGAACAATATCCGGCGTCAAGAGACGCGATGCCCCGAACCGAGGAACTCATGGTGCGTCCGAATACACCTTATGTGAATACTTATAACAGCGAGTATTTTCCAGGAGAAATGAATCCTCTCAAAACCCGCGTGATAAGCAAATGCCTCAATATTGACACGCGGTTTCGAGACAACATTACAACATCGAATAGTTCGGATTTCATGGTTACTCTTCCAGTTCGGCTACAAAAGGTCGTGTCCATGCAAATCACCGCCATTGAGTTCCCCGTTTCTTTCTACGGCATTTCGTCCAAATATGGAAATCACCATTTTTATATTACAGTATCATGCCAACCACAGTCACAAACCGACAATATATATGATGAAAACGGCGGTGATGTATTTACCGAAAGTCGTGTCGTATCAATTAAAGATGGAAACTACAATGCCAGTGACTTAATTGATGAAATCAACAATTCAATGGTTCCATTAGATAATTCTGGTAATAGAGACACCAACAGCATATTCAACTATGTTGCGTTCACTCTAGATATTACCGAAACAGGGTCTGGTACGGGAAAGGTAAATATAACGCATACAACAGAAACACTTGGTAACAAAATCATATCAATAGCACTCGACTTTACACGAGATATTAATGGCATTCCAGATACAACTCCGGTAACTTCAAAAATCGGTATGAATCTAGGATTTCTCAAGCGTAAATATGAAGGGGCACTATCCTATACTTCGGAAACACTTATAGAACCGGCCAATATCCGGTATCTTTATTTAGCAATAGATGATTTCAATAACAATGTAAATAATCATTTTATATCTGCGTTTAATCAGTCGATTTTAAGTCCCAATATTTTAGCAAGAATATCGGTGAAAGGGTCGTATTTTAGTTTGATGATGGAAACCGACTTGGTCACTTCTACTGAGCCGCGTAAATATTTTGGACCGGTAGATATACAGAAACTCCATGTCCAAGTCTATGATGACCATGGCCGCATTCTTGACACAAACAATTCCAATTTTTCGTGCTGTATTTTGTTCAAGATGTTGTATGATTTATAAAGGCCTTCAGGCCGACTCATAAAGGCCTGAGGCCGACTCATAAAGGCCTTCAGGCCGACTCATAAAGGCCTGAGGCCGACTCATAAAGGCCTTCAGGCCGACTCATAAAGGCCTGAGGCCGACTCATAAAGGCCTTCAGGCCGACTCATAAAGGCCTGAGGCCGAC
>Ga0209358_10004464_pt1 | contig 10042 bp, 7 predicted proteins | sample LauGreFa1BDMLBSN_2_FD_187574 | JGI IMG/M metagenome (GOLD analysis project Ga0209358, IMG submission 187574) | Freshwater lake microbial communities from Lake Michigan, USA - Fa13.BD.MLB.SN (SPAdes) (version 2) | ecosystem: Environmental > Aquatic > Freshwater > Lake | place: Lake Michigan, USA...
GTCATCCAGCCGGCCCGGAAGTCGCGGCGGATGACGGCGAGGTGCTTGAGCGCGAAGCCGAAGCGGCGGGCGAAGTCGATGTCGGCCGGGCCGATGTGGCGGATGCCCTCGACGAGGGTGCGGTTGCGCGGCGCCCACTTGCCGTGGGCGAGCCAGGCGAGGATGGAGGCCTTGTGGAAGACGTCGATGCCCTCGACGTCGAGGGTCGGGTCGGCCTCGGCGTAGCCGAGTTCCTGGGCTTCCTTGAGCGCGTCGGCGAAGGAGAGTCCGTCCTCGCCCATGCGGGTGAGGATGTGGTTGCAGGTGCCGTTGAGGATGCCGACGATCAGGTCGAAGCGGTTGGCGACGAGCCCCTCGCGGATGGCCTTGATGATGGGGATGCCGCCGGCGACGCTGGCCTCGAAGAGGAATTGGCCGCCATGCCGGCGGACGGCGTCGAAGATCTCCGGGCCGTGCTGGCAGAGCAGCGCCTTGTTGGCCGAGACGACAACCTTGCCGGCGCGGAGGGCGCGCAGGGTGAGCTCGCGGGCGACCGTGGTGCCGCCGATGAGCTCGCACACGACGTGGATCTTGGGGTCATCGACGACCTCGAGCGGGTTGCGGGTGACCTTGGCGGACGGCACCTTGACGGCGCGCTTCTTCTTCAGGTCGCGCACGGCGGCGCGGCGGAGGTCGAGCTTCACGCCGAGGCGCGACTCGAGGTCGGTCTGCTTCTCGGTGAGGTGCTTCCAGACGCCTTGGCCGACGGTGCCGAGGCCGAGGATGCCGATGCCGATGGTGCGAGGGGCGGTCATTGCGAAGGGGTCAGGCTTTCTTGGCGAAGCGGTTCTCGGTGCCGGCGAGCAGGCGGGCGATGTTGGACCGGTGGGTCCAGACGTTGAACGCGGCGATGGCCGCGGCGAACCAGAACTCGGCCGGGCCGAACTTCAGGGAAGTCGCGAGCGGTAGGAGCCAGCAGGAGAGGGGGAGGGAAACGCCGAGGGCGATGGACGCCAGGGAGACGTAACGCGAGGCCGCGAAGACGAGGCCCCAGATCGCGGCGCCGATGACGATGGGGAGGGGCAGCAGCACGAGCAGGCCGCCGATGGTCGAGGCCACGCCCTTGCCGCCCTTGAACCCGAGGAAGCAGGAGAAGCAATGGCCGAGGAGCGTGCCGACGAAGCCGGCGACGACGATGGCGAACAAGACGTCAACGTCAGCGTACTTCTCTGGACTGAACACGCAGACGAGGAAGTCCTGGAAATGCATCGGGAGCGTCTTGCTGACGGCGGGGTTGGCTAAGTCGGCTGCCTGGAGCTTGTCGAAGATCGGACGCAGGTAGAGAAAGTAGGCGACGACGTATCCCAAGACAGTGCCCGCCGCACCCTTCAGCGCGTCGAGGGCGAAGACGAGGTTGCCGGGGCCCTTGCCGAGCACACGCTTGACGTTGGTCGCTCCGGGATTGCCCGAGCCTTCCTTGAGGATGTCGACGCCGTGCCGCTTCGCCACGAGCACGGCGAAGTTGACGGACCCGAGGAGGTAGCCGACGACGGCGCTGATCCCGAGGGCGAGCAGCATCGCTTAGGCGTCGATCAGCTTGGCGCTGACGATCGCCGGGTTGCGGAGGATCTCCGCGAGGGCGGCGGCGCCGGGGGCGGTGTCGAGCTGGTAGACGGCGAGGGCGTTGGCGCCGCCGGTGCGGCTGAGCGCCATGTTGGCGATGTTCACGCGCTCCTGCGCGAGCAGGGTGCCGAGCGCGCCGATGATGCCGGGCTGGTCCTGGTTCTCGATGAGGAGGAGCTTGCCTTCGGGGACGAACTCGAGGGTGCGGCCGTTGATCGAGACGATGCGCGGCGAGTGGGCCTTGCCGAGGATGGTACCGGCGACGGAGACGGACTTGCCGCCCGCGAGGATGGCCTCGACGAGCACGAGCTCCTTGTAGTCGGCCTCGGCGGAGGAGCGGATCGACTGGACCTCGACGCCGAGGGCCTTGAGCTTGCTCGGGGCGTTGACGTCGTTGACGCCTTCGCTGATGCCGCGGAGGTAGCCGCGCTGGATGGAGCGCGCGATGGCCGAAGCGCCCTGCTCGGAACCGGCGCCGAAGGTGGTCAGGCGGAGGGCTTCGACGCGGCCCGGGGCGGCCAGCTGGCGGGCGATGGCGCCGAGCTTCTCGGCCAGGCTCTGGAACGGGCGGATGGCCGCGAGCGTCTGCGAGTCGACGGAAGGCAGGTTGACCGCGTTGGCGGGCGAACCGCCGCCGAGCACGGTGATGGCGGCCTCGGCGACCTCGACGCCGACGTTCTCCTGGGCTTCCGAGGTGGAGGCACCGAGGTGCGGGGAGAGGTGGGCCTTGGGCAGCGAGCGCAGCGGGTGGTCCTTGGCGAGGGGCTCCTCGACGAACACGTCGAAGCCGCAGCCGCCGCACTGGCCGGAGGCGAGGGCGGCCGCGAGCGCGGCCTCGTCGACGATGCCGCCGCGGGCGCAGTTCACGATCTTCACGCCCTTCTTCATCTTGGCGAACGCCGCGGCGTTGACCATGCCCTCGGTCTGCTCGGTGAGGGGCATGTGCACGGTGATGTAGTCGGCGGTCACGAAGACCTCGTCGAGGGTGGCCATGATGACGCCGAGGGACTTGGCGCGGGCCTCGGTGAGGTAGGGGTCGTAGGCGGCGACCTTCATGCCGAAGGCGAGGGCGCGCTTGGCGACTTCGGCGCCGATGCGGCCGAGGCCGAGCACGCCGAGGGTCTTGCCGAAGAGCTCGGTGCCGGAGAGGGTCTTGCGGTCCCACTTGCCTTCGCGCATCGACTGGACGGCCTCGGGCACGGGGCGGGCGAGGGAGAGCAGGTGGGTGAAGGTCAGCTCGGCGGTCGCGATGGTGTTGCCCGAAGGGGTGTTCATCACGATGACGCCGCGCTCGGTGGCGGCGTCGACGTCGATGTTGTCGACCCCCACGCCGGCGCGGCCGACGCAGACGAGGCGGTGGGCGGCGGCCAGGACTTCCTTGGTGATCTGGGTCTCGGAGCGAACGAGGATGGCGTGGACGTCGCCGACGAGCGTCAGGATCTTCTCCGGGGTGGAGCCGTAGGCTTCGATGACCTCATAACCCGGCTGGGACTTGAGGAGGGCGACCCCGGTGGGCGAGATCTTGTCGGCGACGAGTACCTTAGGCATGGCGATGGCGTATAAAGATTGGTTTGAGTCATAAAGCCCCACCCTTGGCAATGGCAAGCAACTACCCCCTGCACCCGCGTCATACCTAGCCTAGAGCCGGCGATGGGCGTAATCCGCCAATTCGTAACAATCCGGGCTCATTTCCTCGAGGAAACGGCAGGGGTCCAAGGGGCGGTAGCCTTCGCCCGAGACGGCGAACCGGGGGGCGAAGAGGAAGAGCATGTTCTCGGCGCGGGTGCAGGCGACATAGAAGAGGCGGCGCTCCTCCTCGACGTCGCCGTCGTCGATCGCCCGGGTCAGCGGCAACAGGCCGTCGGCGACCCCCAGGAGGAAGACGATCGGGAATTCGAGGCCCTTCGACTGGTGGATGGTGGTCAGGCGGAGCATGTCCTCCTCGGGCTCGGCCTTCTTGTCCGACGACTCCCCGTTGAGCAGGGCGACCTGCGCGACGAGGTCGCCGAGGTCCTCGAACTTCGCGGCGAAGCCCAGGAGGCCCGTGAGGTCCTGTTCGCGGTCGCGCCAGTCGGGGAACAGCGTCTTGAGGTGGGTGCCGTACCAGCCCTCGATGCAGACGCGCGTGGTCTCGGCGGGGGTGCGCGCCACCTTGACGGAGTTCGCCTCGGCCGCCGCGGTGAAGAGGTCCGCCGCCGGGTTGGTCGGCGCCGGCTTGGCTTGGGCGGCCTCGAGGCCCTCCAGCATGTCTTCGAGGGTGATCGTGAGGTCGTTGAAGTCGTCCTTGGCCGTCTCGGGCACCTTGCGCAGCACGGCCGGGTCGCGGAGCGCGCGGACGAGGCCGCGGCCTTGGGCGGCCTCGATTTCCTGCGCGGCCTGGGTGATGCGGTTGGCGGCCACGGGGCCGACCTTGGGCAGGAGGCAAAGCAGGCGCGAGAGCGCGACCTGGTCGCGCGGGTTGTGCACGAAGCGCAGGTGGGCGAGCACGTCCTTGACGTGGATGAGGTCGAAGAACTTATGCCCGCTGGTGATGACGAAGGGGATGCCCAGGGCGTTGAGCTCCATCTGCAGCTCGAGCGACTGGTAGTGGGCGCGGTAGAGCACGTGGATGTCGCCGAGCGCGTGGCCTTCGTTGTGCAGCTGCAGGATCTTGCGGCCCACGAGCTTGGCCTGCTGGGACGTGTCGCCGACGGTGAAGACCGTGGGTTGCGGCCCGCCCGGGCGCACCGCGAGGAGCCGGCGGTCGAAGCCGTCGACCTTGGGGCGGTGGCGCAGGATCTCGTTGGCGAAGGCGAGGATCTCCGGCGTCGAGCGGTAGTTCGTGTCGATGTGGTGGAACTCCGTGCCGGGATGGCGCTGCGGGAACGCCATGATGTTCTCCCAGTCCGCGCCGCGCCAGGTGTAGATGCACTGCGCGTCGTCGCCCACCGCCATGATCTGGTGGCGGTCGCCCAGCAGGTCGATGATGCGGCTCTGCAGGCGGTTCGTGTCCTGGAACTCGTCGACCAGGATGTGCTGGAACCGCTGGCGGTAGTGCGCGAGGGCGACCGGGTCGGTCTCCAGCACCTTGAGCCAGAGCACGAGCAGGTCGTCGAAGTCGCAGAGGTTGCCCTCCGCCTTCCGGGCTTCGTAGCGGGCGCAGAAGCCCAGCAGCTTTTCCGGGCCGCCCTTCATCCAGTCCAGACGCTCGGCCAGCACCTCGTCGAGCGGCCGCAGCGTGTTGCGGGCGTGCGAGTAGGCGTCGAGGATGACCGCGGCCTTCGGGTTCGTCTTGTCCTTGATGAAGGCGCCGTCCGTCTCCTTGACCACCTCGGAGAACAGCTGTTCCGATTCCTTCTGGTCGAGGATGGTGAAGTCGGGCTGCCGGCCCGCGGCGCCCGCGTTGCGGCGGAGGATGCGCTGCCCGATCGAGTGGAAGGTGCCGCCCCAGAACTGGCCGCGCGGCACGGCGGTGAGGTCCTCCACGCGCTCCAGCATCTCCTTGGCCGACTTGTTCGTGAAGGTCAGCAGCAGGATGTCCCACGGGCGGGCGCCCTGGTGCAGGAGCCAGGCGACGCGGTAGGTGAGGGTGCGGGTCTTGCCGGAGCCCGCGCCGGCGAGCACCAGGGCCGGCCCCGGACGCGACGTCACGGCCGCGAATTGCTCGGCGTTGAGCTCGCCGCGGAAATCGATCGGGGGCAGGCCTTCCACGGGCTCAGCGGGCCGGGCGCTGGCGACGCTCCATCAGGCTGAACTTCACCGCCTGCTCATCGGCGCGGTACGAGGAGCGGACCAACGGGCCGGACTCGACGTGCTTCACGCCGGCGGCGAGGGCGAAGGCCTTCCACTCGGCGAACTCGTCGGGGTGGACCCAGCGGTCGATGGGGGCATGTTCCTTGCTGGGCGAGAGGTACTGGCCGATCGTCAGGATGTCGACGTCGGCGGCGGCGATGTCGCGGAGCAGCGCGGCGACCTCGTCCTTCTGCTCGCCGATGCCCAGCATGATGCCGGTCTTGGTCACGAAGTCGCGGGACTTGGCGTGCTTGAGCACCCAGAAGGAACGGTCGTAGCGGGCCGTCTTGCGGACGGGCCGCTGGAGGCGCTCCACCGTCTCGAGGTTGTGGTTCAGGATGTCCGGGCGGGCGTCGAGCAGGGTGTCCAGGTGGACCTGTTCCCCGCGGAAGTCGGCGGGCAGGACCTCGATGGTCGTCTCGGGGTTGCGGTGGCGGGTCGCCCGGATCGTCGCGGCCCAGACCGAGGCGCCGCCGTCCTTGAGGTCGTCGCGGGCCACCGAGGTGATCACGACGTGCTTCAGGTTCATCTGGGCGATCGATTCGGCCACGCGGGCCGGTTCGCCGAGGTCGAGTTCGCTGGGGCGGCCGGAAAGCACCGCGCAGAAGGTGCAGGAGCGGGTGCAGACGTTCCCCAGGATCATGACCGTGGCCGAGCGGCGGGACCAGCATTCCCCCATGTTGGGGCACTGGGCCGACTGGCAGACGGTGTGCAGCTTGTGCTGGTCGACGTTCTGCTTGGTCGCGAGGAACTCCGGTCCGGCGGGAAGCTTGGCGCGGAGCCAATCGGGTTTGCGGGCGGACTCGATCATCGGTAGCCGCCCAAGATTGCCCTCTCCGTCGGTTTTTCAACCTACAAACGGAGAAGGGGCGCCTTCCTCGCGGAAGACGCCCCTTGGGCTATGTTGACATCTCCCGTCCTGACGTGAATCAGGTCGAGAAAGGGAGGTGGGCGGTCCGAGGACCGCCCACCGGTAGGCTTAGAAGGCCGCCTTCAGCGAGAAGCCGAAGAACAACTGGTCTTCCTTGGCGCCCAGGCCGAGCGCTTCCGAGCCGGCGTTGGATTCCTGACGGCCGCCACCGGAGAGGTTGTACGAGACGTACGGGGTGAGCGTGGCGGTCTTGGACAACGCGATCGGGAGCGAGGCGCTCAGGAGGATGTGGGTCCAGGTGCTTTCGGTGCCGTTGTTGAGGCCGTTGGGGCCGAAGGACGTGTAATAGCCACCCACGCTGTAACCGGCCGCGGCCTTCAGGACGAGGGAGGTCGAGTCGTTCAGGGTGAAGGACTTGTCCGCGGCGAGCTCGGCGTAGCCCGCGTCGACGTAGAGGTCGTAGGCGTAGGTCGCGGTCACGTTCACCGGGCCGACCGTCTTGGCCGCGCTCAGGTAGAGCTCGGAGGCGAAGGTCTGTCCCGCGCCGCCGCCGAGGTAACCATTGAAGAAGAAGAAGTAGGTGTAGCCGGCGGTGACGGTGGCGAAGCCCGCGTCGTAGGCGACGGAAGCGCCGAGATCCAGCTCCTGGTAGAGCGAGCGGCGGTCGTTGCTGGAGGTGTAGTAGGCCAGGGCGCTGACCGTGGTCTTGTCGGACAGCTTCTTGGAAGCGCCGATGTTGTACCAAGCGTTCTGGTTGGAGAACCAGAGGCCGCGGTAGTAGTACTCGCTGTCGTACCCGGCCGTCAGGTCGTAGGAGACCGGAGAGGCGGCGGGTGCGGCGGCGGTCTGGGCAAGACCGGTCGCGGCGAGGAGGGTGGTGAGGGTGAGTGCGGTGATGTGCTTCATGGCGACTCCCCTTATGCTGACCGCGTGCCAAAGTCGCCGGGACGTCCCGAACCCGTGCCAAACCCGTGAATTAGGCGTTTTTTGGTCAACCCTTCCGCCGCCTGTTGCTTTTTGGTCTCGGCGGCGTGCTGGAATCTACGCTGACGCCGTAATGGCGGAGGTGCTCCTCGGCCGAACGCCGCCAACTGAAGTCCTGCCGCAGGGCTTCCTGCCGCAAGGCGGCGAATTTCCCGGGCTGCGCATACAGTTCCAACGCGCGTCGGAGGCCCCATTCCACGCCGGCCGCGTCGGCGTGGGTGAAGACCACGCCCGTGCCCTGCTGCTCGCCGTCCCACGGCGCCACGGTATCGGCCAAGCCGCCGGTCGCGCGGACGATCGGCAACGTCGCGTAGGCCATCGAGTACATCTGGTTCAGGCCGCAGGGTTCGAACCGGCTCGGCATGAGGAAGAAATCCGCGCCCGCCTCGATGCGGTGCGACAAGCCGTTGTCGTAACCGATGCGCACGGCGCAGGCGGCGGAGAATTCGGTGGCGAGCCGACGGTAGCCTTGTTCGAGCGCCGCGTCGCCGCTGCCCAGCAGCACGAAGCGCAGCGAGCCTTCGCGCAGCAGGCGCGGCAGGACCGCCAAGGCCAGGTCGAGGCCCTTCTGGTCCCAAAGGCGCGAGACGACGCCGACGAGCGGCCGGTCCGGCTCCGTCGGCAGGTTCAGTTCGCGCAGCAAGGCCGCCTTGCAGGCCGCCTTGCCCGAAAGGTCGGCGGCGGAGAAGGGCTGGGCGAGGTGTGGATCCCGGGCCGGGTCCCACTCGTCGCGGTCGACGCCGTTGAGGATGCCGTGCAGCGCGTCGGCGCGCCGGCGGACGACGTCGTCGAGCCCGTGCCCGAACGCGGGCGTCAGGATCTCCTGCGCGTAGGTCGGGCTCACGGTGAGGACCTTGCCGGCGTGCAGGATGCCGCCCTTCAGGTAGTTCACGCCGCCGAGGCATTCCAGTTCGTCCGGGCGGAAAAGGTGCGTCGGCAGGCCGGCGAAATCCATCGTCCGCCGCGGGTGCAGGCCCTGATGCTGCAGGTTATGGACGGTCAGCACGGAGCGGGCGCGGCCCAGCGGGCCCTCGCGGAGCGTCGTGTTGAGCAGCGCGGGGATCAGGCCGGTCGTCCAATCGTGGCCGTGGATGACGTCGGGAATCCAGCCGGTCGCGACGCAGGCGTCGAGCCCCGCCCGCGCGAAGAAATGGGCGCGCTCGCCGGCGTCCTCGCGCGCCGGGTAGATCTCGCGGGCCCCGTAGTAGTCGTCGTGCTCGATGAACCAGGCCTCCACCCCGGGAGCCACCGGCTGGGTGCGGACGCGGCAGGCGGCCTTGCGGGGGTCGCCGCCCACGCCGACCTGCAGCGCGGGGAGGAGCGTGCCCATGCGTTCCGCGCCGGGCACCGAGCCGTACAGCGGGGTGACCACGCGGACTTCATGCCCCAGCGCCCCCATGGCCTTGGCGAGCGCCGCGACGGCGTCGCCGAGCCCGCCGGCCTTGGACCAGGGTGCGAGTTCCGGGGAGAGGTGCAGGATCTTCATGCGGAGGGGGTGGGGCGGCCGAGTCGGTTGAGGAGCGGCAGGAGCGCGAGGAGCGCGAGGAGCGCCAGGACCATCGCCACGTTGCCGGCGAGGTCATGGACCGTGCCGAGGCTGGAGAAGCCCGGTTGCCCCGGGGCCAAGCCCTGCAGGTCGAGCTCGAGCGACTTCGAGCCATGCCGCAGCGCGTGGAAGGCCAGGTAGGTGTTGCGGCCGATGTTCAGCAGGAGCGCGGCGCCGGCCGCGAGCGCGAGCAGGGCGGCGCCCCGCACGAGCCGCCCGAGCGGGCCGCCCTCCAGGAAGAGCGCGCCCAGGAAGGCGCCGGCGAAGACGCAGGCGGAGAGCGAACGGATCCCGGAGCAGGCGTCGGCCACGCCGACGGCGTCCCCGTTGGCGAAGACGATCGTGTTGCCGCTGACGCGGATGGCCTGGTCGGAGGCGCGGAGGAAGCCCGAGACGATCTCCGTCACGTTCGCGAGCAGCGCCAGCTTGATGCGGTTGTCGACCAGGTAGAGGAAGGGGCCGGAGATCAGCCACACCGTGGCCGGGAACACGACGAGCCCGGTCAGGCGCCAGCGGGCCTCCGCGGAGGGTTCGGCGTCGGCGGGTCCGCGCGCCGAGAGGAAGGCCGTCGCCAGCGCCAAGGTCGTGAGCCCGCCCGCCATGAGCATCGTCGCGGCGGCGCCCGTGCCGTACATGATCCGGGCGGCGGCGCCGCCGGCGAAGCCCAGCAGGGCGCCGAAGGCCGCGAGTCCGGCCAGGCGCACGACCCACGGGTGGCTGGGCGCCGAGACGAAGCCCCGCTCGCCGGTCAGCAGGGCGCGGATGTCCGCCCAGCGGTCCCAGAGCACGTAGGCGGCGAAGACCGGCACGAGGTAGCCGAAGGTGTAGTCGTCCTTGGTGCTCCAGGTCGCCCATTGGTCCCACGTGGTGAGGGCCGCGAGCGCCGCCAGCAACGCGCCGAGCCCGACCGTCGTGCGGTCAAGCGGGAGGGCGGGGCGCGGGGCCGCGTCGGTCATCCTCAGAACTTCGGGACGGCCGCCAGCAGGCGGCGCGTGTAGGCCTCGCGGGGCGCGCCGAGGATCTCGGTGGGCGTGCCTTGCTCGACGACGCGACCCTGGGACATCACCAGGATGTGGTCGCTCACGTGCTCGATGACGGCGAGGTCGTGGCCGATGAAGAGGTAGGTCAGCCCGAGCTTGGCCTGCAGGTCCTGCAGCAGGTTCACCACCTCGGCCTGCACGGAGACGTCGAGCGCGGAGACCGGCTCGTCGCAGATGATGAGCTCGGGCTGGACGGCGAGGGCGCGGGCGATGCCGATGCGCTGGCGC
>Ga0209358_10004466_pt1 | contig 10041 bp, 4 predicted proteins | sample LauGreFa1BDMLBSN_2_FD_187574 | JGI IMG/M metagenome (GOLD analysis project Ga0209358, IMG submission 187574) | Freshwater lake microbial communities from Lake Michigan, USA - Fa13.BD.MLB.SN (SPAdes) (version 2) | ecosystem: Environmental > Aquatic > Freshwater > Lake | place: Lake Michigan, USA...
AGCTTGGACGACCGCAACGAAAGGGGGTGCGGCGCGGCTAATCCGTTGCGGCAGGGGCGTTCCCGGTGGGCGCCCTCGGCCGTGGCCCCGCCCCGCGCCTACGAATCGGGCGAACGGGACAGCCGTGGGGGGCGCGGCGGGGCCGGGAGCGCACGTTGGACAAATCGGCGGAAATTCCCTCTGTTCCGCGGCGTGCCCCCCGAAAACTCCCCGCAGGCGCAATGGTTTGCCGCCAACGTGCAGCCGCACGAGGCGATGCTGCGGGCTTGGCTGCAACGGCAATTTCGCGACGAGGGGGACGTAGACGACATCGTGCAGGAGGCCTACGTGCGCGTGCTGCAGGCGCAGGCGACGCAGCGCATCGAGTCGCCCAAGGCCTTTCTCTTCGCGACGGCGCGCAATCTCGCGCTCGGCCGCGTGCGGCATCGGCAGGTGGCGGACAAATTCGTTTTAGCGGAAGCGGCCGGGCTGAGCGTCCATGATGAGAGTTCCGACGTGCCGCAGGCCGTGGCGCGGGCGCAGGAACTCGAACTTTTGACCCACGCCATCCAGTCGCTCCCCGCCCGTTGCCGGCAGATCATCACGCTGCGGCGAATCTACGGCTTGTCGCAGAAGGAGGTGGCGGCGCAGCTCGGGATATCCGAGCACACGGTCGAGGCGCAGGGCACGATCGGGCTGAGGAAGCTGGCGGAGTATTTCGAGCGGATCGAACGGCAACGCGGAGGGCGGTCGTGAGCGGCGGGATTCGCGACGGGGCAGCCGAGGAGCGCGCGGCGCACGAGGCCGCGGCGTGGGTGCTGCGCAGCGACCGAGGGCTGACCGCCGCGGAGCAGGATGCGTTTTCGCAGTGGCTGGCGGCGGATCCGCGGCACGGGGCGGAGCTCGCGCGGCACCGGCGGCATTGGCGGCGGCTGGAACTGCTCGCCGACTGGCGGCCCGAACACAGCGCGCGGCCGAACCCCGATCTGCTGGCCCCGCCGCGGCGCGGATGGGTGAGGTTTTGGCCGGCGGCGGCGGGCCTTGCGGCGGCGGCGGCAGTGGCGATGCTCTTCTTCGTGGCCGAGGAGGCGCGAGAGGTGGACGACGCCGGCGTGCCGTTGGCGTCGGCGACCTACGCGGACGCGGAGGCCGAGGTCGTGCGGAGGGTGCTCGCGGACGGCACCGTGGCGGAACTCAATCGCGGCGCGGCGCTGCACGTGCGTTTCACGCCGGCAGAGCGGCGCGTGATCCTCGAGCGCGGCGAGGCGCATTTCACGGTGACCCATGACCCGGCGCGTCCGTTTGTCGTGGCGGCGCGGGGAATGGATGTCCGCGCGGTCGGCACGGCGTTCAATGTCCGGCTCGAGGCGGAAGCGGTCGAGGTGCTGGTGACCCAGGGGCGGGTGCGCGTCGACGAGTCCGTCGGTGCCGCGCCGGCGATCGCCGCGGTGCGGGCGACGGAGCGGAGCACGTTGGTGCCGAGGCTGGAGGCGGGGCAGCGCGCGGTGGTCTCGCTCGCGCCGCAAGCGCCGCCGCCGCAGATCGCGGTCCTGACCGCCGGCGAGATCCAGCGGGTGCTCGCGTGGCAGCACCGGTTGCTGGAGTTCACCTCGGCGCCGCTGGCGGAGATCGTGGCGGAGTTCAACCGGCGCAACGCCGTGCAGATCGTGGTGCTCGACCCGGAGCTGGCCGCCGTGCGGATCAGCGCGTCGTTCCGGTCCGACAACCTCGAGGGCTTCGTGCGCCTGCTGGAGGCGGGGTTCGGTGCGCAGACCGAGCGGCGGGCGACCGGCGAAATCGTGCTGCGCAAGGCGCGCTGACCGGCCGGACCTGATGCGAACCACGAATCGAGCCGGTGGCCGCGGATTTTTTTAACGGAAGTCGTAGCGGGGCGCATCTTGGAGGAAATCCCTCCCTGCCACGGTGCTTGTTTCCCTGCGTCCATTTTCCTTCCCCGGTTCCGCGGCTGCTCGCCCGGCTCGTCGCGTGGCTTTGGCTGGCGGCGGCGGCCGGCGGCATCGTGGCCGCGGCGGAAACGGCGCCGGTGCGCTTCGACCTGCCGGCGGGCGCGGCGGCCGAGTCGCTGAAACGCTTCGGGCAGCAGGCGCGGCGCGAGATCCTGTTTCCCGCGGAGGCTGTCGCGGGGGTGCGCACCCATGAACTCCGCGGCGACTACACGCCCCGCGCGGCGCTCGACCGGCTGCTCGCGGGCACGGCCCTCTCGGTCGTCGAGGATGCCCAGACGGGCGCGCTGATGATTTTGCGCGCCCCGGCGGTCCGACCCGTTTCCGGGGAGGCGCCGCGGCGCGAGCCGCCACCACCCAAACCCGCCAACCCACCGGACAAACCCATGAACCGCAAAACTCCGCTCGCCGCCCTCGGCGCGCTGCTGGGCTTCGGCCCGCTCGCGGCCCAGACCGCGCCCGCCCCCGCCCCGGCCGACGCCGCCAAAGACCAGCCGATCGTGCTGGGCGAATTCCGCGTCGATACGACCAAGGACCGCGGCTACGTCGCCACCAACTCCACGACCGGCACCCGGCTCAACATCTCCATCAAGGAGCTGCCCATGCCCGTGGAGATCATCACCCGCGAGTTCATCGACGACATCGGTGCTGTCGACGTGAAGGAGGCGCTCGAATACTCCGCCGGCATCGTCCAGGACACGGTAACGACCTCGAACAATTTCATGTTCAGCCCGTCGGGCAGCGGCCAGGCCGGTTCGCTCACGCGCGACGGGGCGTCGGTCGCGATCCGCGGGCTCAACACCCGCTCGTTCCTGCGGAGCGGCTTTCGCCAGGACAGCATCACCGACGTCGTCAACGTGGACCGCCAGGAAGTCGCGCGCGGCCCCCAGTCGCTGCTCTACGGGGTCGGCGCGCTCGGCGGCATCGTCGCCATCACGCCGAAATATCCCCGGGCCACGCGGAAGACCGACCTCCGTTTCGGATACGGCAGCAACGATTTCCAGCGGGCCGAGCTTTACCACACCGGCCCGCTCTGGAAGGCGCGCAACGATACGCGCTACGTCAACTACGGCGCCGGGCTCGTGTATCAGCACCTCAGCACGCGCAGCGACTTCGACGACCGCAGCCGCTTTCTTTTCACCCCCGCGGTCGAGCTGCGGCCGTTCAAGGACACCGTCGTCTTCCTCGATTTCGAATACGGCCGGTTCAAGATCGAGGGCAACGGCTACTCCGACCTCGGCGACTCCAATGCCGGCAATATCCGGCAGCCGGGCACCGGTCTTCTGCTCGCGGAGAATCTCAACGAATTCAACGAGACCCGCACGGTCGCCCGGGACCTGTTCCGGCGCGATCGATTCTACCGGTGGAGCGGCGGCGACACCTATTCCGAGGAGGACTACTTTACCGGCACCGTCGAGATCACCCAGAAGCTGTTTCCCGGCCTGACGGCCTCTTTCGGCGCCAACTATACCGACCGCCTCATCACGAACCGCACGATCGGCGGCAGCATCCAGCGCGTCACCACCGCCGGTCCCGCCGTCGCGCCGACCGCGCTCGGCGTCTGGACGAGCTTCGGCGCCGACCCCGTGAATCCCGCGCTGACCCAATGGAAGACGGTCTCCTACTCCTGGGGCCGCGCTGTCAGCCACCGCTATATCAACCAAGTCCGCGCCGATCTCGCCTACGAGTTCCGGGTGCGCGGCAACCGCCAGACGCTTCTCGGCGGATTCTCCGACCAGACCGCGCGCACCCGCGGACTCTCGACCTCCCAGGTCACCTCCAACATCGCCGGCGGCACCGGCAGTTCCTTCGTCGGCCTCGCCGATGTGGACTACCTCCGCTACCGCGGCGAGCAGCACCGGCCCAACCGCGACACCGTCGGCGCCGAATGGGACACCGGCTTCTACGCCGTCTACCAGGGCAAGTGGTTTCGCGACCGGCTCACCGCCATCGCCGGCGCCCGCGCGCAGCGCTACATGGTCCGCGAGTTTTTCTACACCTACGCCAAAGCCAACGCCGCGCTGCCGGACTCCGATCTGGCCAACTGGGTGAAACCCGCCGCGCCCGATGCCGCCAGCCTGACCAGCGCCCCCGGCCAGCTCGCCATCCGCAACGGTTACCGCTGGGGCGGCGATCCCCAGCGCAACACCACCTACACGGGCGGACTGAATTTCGAGGTCACCCGGGACATCAACCTCTACGCCGTCAGCGCCGGCGGCGTCTTCCCCAATCGCGGCCAGCGCGACGGCGCCGCCAATGCGTTCGAGCCGGAACTCACCCAGAGCCGCGAACTCGGCGCGAAGCTCGACCTCTGGCGCGATCGCAACGGCCGGTCCCGCGTCTCCGCCACCGTTTCGTGGTTCAAGGTCGACCGGGAAAACGCCGTCTACAACGTGTTCTGGGCGCCGCAGCCGCGCAGCAACGACCAGACGACGCTGCGCGCCGGCATGACCCAAAACGTCCGGGTCTCCGGCACCGGCCCCGGCGCCTACGCCGTCACCAGTTCGGCTTATACCACCTTCCAGCGGAACCAACCGGTCACCTATCTGCTGCCCGCCACCTATGTCGCGGCCGCCGACGCCGCCCATCCGCGGGTCACCGGGGCTCCGCAGCAGGGCGGCTTCATCCTCGTGGACTACGCCAGCCTCGGCAGCGCCGCGGCCGATCCGCTCCGCCGCGCGATGGAGGCCGCCGCGGCCGATCCGGCGAATCTCACCGCGCTCCAGGGCAACGCCGTCGGCTCCGGCGCCACCGGCCTCTACGCCAACAACGCCTACACCAACCGCAATTCCGACGTGCCCTACGACGACCGTTCCCACGGCGTCGAGGCCCAGGTGTATCTGAATTTCACCGACAACTGGTCGACCGTCCTGACCTACACCCACCTGGTGCAGGGCATCACCGGCGGCTTCCAGGTCGTGGACCAGCCGAACAGCACCGAATACGACTCTTGGTGGCGCTACATGGGCCGCGACACCGAGGCCGCCCGCGCCAATCTCGACGAGTCCGCCGTCGACATCCTCGGCGGCGTCAAGGGCCGGCGCACGTCCGACACACCCCGCAACGTGTGGGCGATGTGGAACAAATACACCTTCCCCGCCGGCCGTCTGCACGGCCTCGATGCTTCAGTCGGCGTCACCGTCAACGGACCGCGCCAGGGCGAGGTTGTGATCGACAACGGCATCCGCGACCGGTCCAACGACGAGAACCGCCGCTACCGCCCGCAGATTCCCGCCGAATACAAGTTCAACCTCGCCTTCGGTTACCGCGTCACGCTGTCCGACCGCCGCTGGAACTTCCGGCTCAACGTGAACAACGTCCTCGACGAGCAGAAGATCGTCGGCACGAACACGACCACGATGTTCATCAATCCCGCCACAGGCGCCGCCGTGGCCTCCACCGCCGCCGGGGCGCAGCGTATCACCGTCGCCAACCGATCCGTGCGCTATTTCGAGCCGCGCAGCTTCCGCCTCACCGCCAGCACGAGTTTCTGATCCGGCCGCCATGCCCCCCGCCATCCGACTGGCTGTGCGCCGGGTGCTCGGCGCGATGCTCGGTTGCTTCGCGTCGGCGGGGGCCGCTGCCGCCGCGCCCGTCCCCGCTGCACGCATGGTCGCGCTGGCGCCGGGCATCGAACTGGCGTTCGTCCGGCTCGCCCCGGGCGTGTATTTCCGGGGCAGCCCCGACTCCGAGTCCGGCCGCGATCTCGACGAGGGGCCGCGGCACGAGGTCGTGATTTCCCGCGCATTCTGGCTCGGGGTGCACGAGGTCACGCAGGCGCAGTGGACAGCCGTGATGGGCGACAATCCCGCGGTTTTCCGGCGCGGCGAGGCGGCCCCGCGGCGCCCGGTCGAGTCCGTCTCCTGGGACGATTGCCAGCGGTTCATCGCCGCGCTCGGCGTGCGCGGCGTCGGCCGGTTCCGCCTGCCCACGGAAGCCGAGTGGGAATACGCGGCGCGGGCCGGCGGCGCCGGGCGTTACCCGTGGGGCGACGATCCGGGCGAGCGCGAAACCCACGCCCGGGCCTGGGCCAACAGTCGCTCGTTCGCCCTCACCCATCCCGTCGGCACCAAGCCGCCCAACGCATGGGGACTCCATGATCTCCACGGCAACGTCTGGGAATGGTGCGCCGACCGGTATGGCCCGTATGCGCCCGGTCCGCAGCGCGACCCCGCCGGGCCGCCGATCGGCCGCGAACGCGTTTTCCGCGGCGGCAGCTGGTTCGATTTTCCCGTGAGCCTGCGTTCGGCCAACCGCCATCGCCACGCGCCCGACGGGCGCTATACGGCGGTCGGTCTGCGTCTGGTCTGGGTGCCGCCGGAGGAAGAGCCGTGAAACTCCTCGACGGGCTGCGCGGGGCCGGTGCGTTTCTGGCCGTCTGCGCCGGCGTGGCGGGGGCGCCCGTGGAGCGCGCGGTCACGCTCGCGGACGGCACCGCGCTGGTGTTCGTCGAAGTCCCGGCAGGCCGCTTCCGTATGGGCAGCCCGGAGGCCGAGACGGGGCGGGCGCGCGACGAGTCGCCCCGGCGCGAGGTCACGCTCACGAAACCGTTTTGGCTGGGGAAATTCGAGGTCACCCAAGCCCAATGGAGCGCGGTCATGGGCTCGAACCCCGCTACGTTCCGGGACTTTCCCACGTCGGCTTCGCATCCGGTCGAGGGAGTCTCGTGGCTCGATGCGCAGGCGTTCCTCGCAAAACTCGACGCGCGGGGGCTGGGCCGCTTCCGCCTGCCCACCGAGGCGGAGTGGGAATATGCCGCGCGCGCCGGCGGCCCCGCGCGATTTCCCTGGGGCGACGATCCCGCGTATCGCGAACTGCCGCAACACGGCTGGTTCTATCCGCGCTCCGAAGGCCGCAGCCATCCCGTAGGTGCGAAACGGGCCAATGCCTGGGGCCTGCACGATCTGCTCGGCGGCGTGTGGGAATGGTGCGAGGACGCGTTTGCCACGTATCCGTCGGGCCCGGCCTCCGACCCCCGCGCCCCGGAGGCCGAGGCCGGTGCTGCGCGCGTCATCCGCGGCGGCAGTTGGTTCAACGAACCCGAGGCCCTCCGTCCCGCCAACCGCCATCGTCACCCGCCGGATTCGCGCCAGACCAATCTTGGGCTTCGCCTCGTGTGGGAGCCGCCGGTCGCAACGGCCGGTGCGGCGGCGATCGAGTATCGTCGCGACGGCTCGGTGCCCTACGGCTACCGCGTCGCGCCCGGGGCGGGGGAGGGGCCGTGGTCCGTGCCGGTGCCCGGCTTCGTGCCGCCGGCGGCGGGGGAGCACCCGCGGCTGCTGTTCCGGCGCGCCGACTTGCCCGCGCTGCGGGCCCGCGCCGCGACGCCGGACGGTCGCGCGATTCTGGCGCGGCTCGGATTTCTCCTCGACGGTGCCGGGGGCCGGACGCTGACCACCCGTCTGAACCCCGCGCGCACGGCGGAGGAGCGCGGCGCCGATCCGGCGCCGGGCACGCTCACGCTCGGGCACGTCGCGGGTTACGGCCTGCTCTGGCAGCTCACCGGCGAGCGCCGCTACGCCGACTTCGGCCGCGCGTGTTTCGAGCAACTGCTGGCCGGCGTGCGCGATCGCGACCCCCGCTACAGTTTCCGCGCACCCGGCGGCGCGCTGCGCGCCGGGCCGGTGCTCGGTTGGCTGGCCGTCGGCTACGACCTGTGTCACGACGGTTGGGACGCGGCGACGCGCGAGCGGCTCGGGCGTGCGCTGCTCGACTACCGCGAGCCGATGCCCGACGGCCGAACCGTCGACCTCGCGCAACTGGTCCGCGGCACGATGTCGCCCTATAGCAATCATTTCGCCATGCAGACCGGCGGCGCCGCCCTCGTGCTGCTGGCGTTGCGCGGCGAACCGTGGGCCGACGCCGCGCGCGTCGAATCGCTCCTCGGGCTCGCCGCCCACTCGATGACGCGCATGCTCGACGAGGGCTTCGGCGACGGCGGCTTTTTCGCCGAGGGAGACGGCACGGGCTCGATGGCCACGCAGATCGTGGCGCTCGCCGCCTTGCAGGGCTGGAAACACGCCGCCGGTCGCGACTATTTCGCCGCGCCGCGGCCCAATGCGCGGCTGGCGGTGCTCAAGTGGGCCTACCAGACCGTGTTTCGCGACGGACGGCCGGAACTCCGGCCCGTGCGCGGCGGCTACCCGCACAACGTCTGGGCGCGCGCCGGCCTGAGCGGCGCGGCGTATTTCGCGCAGGGATTCGGCGTGCTCCCGCCGGCCGAGCGGGGCGCCTTTGCGTGGATCTACGATCGCTTCCTCGCGGAGGCCGATCGGCAGGCCGGCACGCCGTTCGATACGGCGAGCCTGTATCCGCAATTTGCGGTCGCCGCGTTCGTCAACTGGCCGCTCGGCGAGCCGGCGACGCCCCCGGCCGGGGTGCTGCCGCTTGCTTACCGCGACCGCGTCGCCGGGTTTTTCTGTTGGCGCGAACGTTGGCAGGACGCCGACGACATCGTCGTCTCGGTGCTGACCAGTCCCGTGCGCGGCTACATGGGCGCGCCGGCCGACCCGTCGTTTTCGATCCATACCGGCGGTCGCGACCGGACGTGGGGTCGGGTCACGGCCGGGCCGGTGCGGGCGTGGTCGATGTCGCCGCGGGGCGAGACGAGCGTGCTCACGCTCGCGGACGGCACCGCGTTTGCCGTGGATCTCACCGGCGCGAGCGGCGAGCGGGTCCTGCTGGCGACCACGGGCGAGGCCGAGGGCCGGCGCTTGCAACTGCCGTCGGGCATCGTGGTCACCGTGTTTTCTCCCTCGGCGCCCGACGTGCCCGCCGCGCGCGTCGACGACGATGCGGTGGTCATAGGCGCGCAGCGCCTGCGGGTGGAGGGAGGCGGGTTTGTCTTCGGCACAACCGGGCGGCCGGGCGCGGCCCCGCGGTAGCCGTGCGGTCGGTGCCGTGCGCGGCCGGCGGCGCGTTTCGGCCGCTCCGTCAGGGCCGGTCGCTGCGGGCGGTCGAGAGATAGAGGGCGTTAAAGAGCAGCTTGAGCGTGCCGTGGGTCTGGCCGCGGAAGGCGACCTCGGTGCCCATGAGGTGGAGCTGGCCGGCGCCGACTTTCACCGAGGCGACGTTCACGCTGTCCTTGAGGCGATTCTGGCCCCAGGCCCAGCCGCTGCGCAGCGGCGTCTCGGAATCGAACCACGCGACGCGCTTGAAGCCGATGGCGTCGGCGTTGGCGGGCAGCGTGAACGCGCTGCTGCGGTCGAAATAAAAATCCGCCCGCTCCGGCATGCCCCAGGCGAGCGGGTTTTGGTTGTCGACCCGGGCGTGCAGGACGCTGCCCGGGATGTAGAACTTGTCGTCGGACAGGTTGCGCAGGCGGCCGTCGGCGTTGCGTTCGGTGAGGGCGTTCTGCAGCGGCAGCGCGAGCTGGAACGCGAGGTTGGTGGAAGAGCCGATCGCGACGATGGAGCCGCCGGCCTGGAGGAATTCCTTCAGCGCCGGCACGGACTTGTCGGGCGTGATGCGCCCGATCCAGCCTTCGAATTCGGGCGGCAAATTGCGCGGGCGCGCGGTCGGGGGCGGGCGCGTGCCGGGACCGGGAATCGCGCCGGACACGAAGATGATAGCGTCGTATTTCTCGCGCAGTTTCCCGGCGTCGATCTGCGCCGAATAGACGACGTCGAAGGGAAACTCGAACTGCTCGAGCAACCAGCGCGTCCAGCCCGACGGCATCGAACCGCCGAAGCGGTCCCAGAGCGCGATGCGCACGGGGGCGAGCTTGACGAGGGCGTCGGGCGCGGGGGCGGCCGCGGCGGTGCGCACCGCGAGGCCGAGCTGGGCCGCGGCGCGTTCGACGAGGGCGCGGGCGCCGGGGCGATCCGGGATGAAGAAGGTGCCGGCGCCGAAATCGGGCGCGTCGGTCGGGGGTTGCTTGAGGCGGAACACCTCGGCGCCGGCGTGGAGCAGGCGGTTGACGAGGATGGCGCTGTCGTTGACGCGCGGGCTGACCAGAAAGCCGGCGACGACGCCGCTGCCGGCGATGCGGCCGGCGGGCGGGACTAGAAACTGGCCGTAGGGCACGCGCTCGAACGGGCCGTCGAAGGCCTCGAGCACGCGGTCGAACCGGATGCCCATCTGGAAGGCGAGGGTGTAG
>Ga0209358_10004468_pt1 | contig 10041 bp, 8 predicted proteins | sample LauGreFa1BDMLBSN_2_FD_187574 | JGI IMG/M metagenome (GOLD analysis project Ga0209358, IMG submission 187574) | Freshwater lake microbial communities from Lake Michigan, USA - Fa13.BD.MLB.SN (SPAdes) (version 2) | ecosystem: Environmental > Aquatic > Freshwater > Lake | place: Lake Michigan, USA...
ATTTCTGAGAGAAATTCTTGGAATAAAAAATCCAAAATCATTGTCTATGCTTGAAAGAGTGAGCGATATATTGAAAATCTATGTCGGTTGGCAAGTAATAGCAGTTGTTTGGATTGGAAGTGCAGCCTCACTTTTTCTGAGTTTGCTTGGAATCCCTTATGCAATCGTACTAGGAGTGGCATTTGGACTACTTAATCCCATCCCATTCTTTGGATCAATAGCTAGTATGATAATTGGCATCATCGTAGCTATTTTCGTGGATCCTCAGCATGCTTTAATGCATGTGATTGGAATTGCTCTTGTTGTGAATGGACTTCACTTTTTGAATGCCTATATCATTGAGCCACGAATCCTGGGAACAAGAGTCGGCTTACATCCTGTCCTTCTCCTTGCATCTATTTTTGTATTCGGACACTTCTTTGGTTTTATCGGACTTTTGATTGCAGTACCAACTACAGCGATACTGATGATGTTTTTCAGGGAATGGGAAAAGACATTGCATGCATCCGTTCAATCATCGCCTGCAATTGTTTCTGATGATAAAGAACAGAAGTGAATTTGAAAGCCATGCATGATTGCATTATCATCGGAGCTGGAATAGCCGGAATGGTCACTGCAAGAGTATTGCATGATGCTGGATATGATATCGCCATCATTGATAATGCAAGAAAGGGTTCAGCATCAATTATTGCCGCCGGACTGATTAATCCAATCACCGGAAAAAGATTTGAACCATCATGGCGATATGATGAATTCTTATTGAAAGCTCAGCAGTTTTATACTGCATGTGAAAGCAGGGATGAAGAGCAAGTATATTATCGACCATTCCCAATGCTCAGAATATTCGCAGATGAAAAAGAGTATGACACATTTCAAAAGAAATACACCCTCGAATATTTAGGACGCTATGTTGGTGAACAATTCGGACCTGAGCATCCATCCATACATCCTTCCATTAAGAATAATTATGGTGGATTCAGAACTTTGAATGCAGGCATATTTGAATATGTGAATTTCCTGAATTCAATGTCTTCGAAATTCTCATCATTCATCTTTAATGGCTTTATTGATACAGGTAATCTTTCAAGAAAAAATGATGTATGGAGCGTGACAATTGATGATCAAGTCATTCAATCTCGAAAAGTGATTTTCTGTGATGGTTGGCAAGGAAGCAAGAATCCATGGCTTGCTGATTTGGGCTTGAGATATGATATCGTGAAAGGTGAATCCTGCATTATTAGAACCAAGCTATTACCTGAAACAGATATTATCAGCAGAGGATTTGCGATTATCCCTATTGGCAATCACACATTCAGATGTGCGGCAACATTTCAATGGAATGAATTACATACGATTCCCACTGCATTTGGAGCTGAGAGATTGCACAATAGAATATCATCACTAATTGATTGTGAATATGAAGTCCTCGAGCAATCTGCAGGACTTAGGCCGACAATGTTTGAGCATAAGCCATTCATGGGAGAACATCCAAAGTATCCCGGATTATTGGCCATGGGCGGCCTAGGAACAAAAGGCGCTCTCTATGCACCATATATGGCATATAATCTCTTGCAATATTTGAGTAATGTAGGGGAGATTGATCCCGAAATGAATCTTTTACAAGCTTTTCATCATAAATGATGTACTATCGGAGTTTTGGATTTATGAAACGAATACTGTTCTTGAAAATAGTAAGTTGTGTATTCAATGTGATGAATGTATTTGGACAATTGAATACTGATCCATGGTCTTATATCCTCAAGAAGGATTTCGATAGTGCTGAAATTGTATTCAAAGAGAAATTGTCCGCAAATCCCAAAGACATTCGATTGATAATTGGGCTCTCATATCTCTTGGAAATGCGGTATCGCTATCAAGAGTCATGGAATGTATATAAAACGATTGTACAAGCCACTGATGATCCCATTCCATACCTGTATTCCATTTGGCTCTCACCTCGCTTCTCCACCCAGATGCATGAGAAAAAATCGGGTGTTCAGGACATCTTGAAACAATTGACATTGAAAGGAGACAAAGCTGGTTCATTGCGTGCGATGGCAATGGAGATGCTTGGATCCGTTGAAATCAGAAATCGAAATGTGAAAAGTGCCAAACAATATTATGATGGCATCAAGGCATTGTCTGCTTATCAAATTATTGGTCCATTCGAACATATCTCTGCATCAGGATTTAATGTCGCATATCCACCTGAAGATAAATTTATTCTAGGGGAAATCTATGAAGGAAAGAATGGAACACCTGCCTCATGGTTTAAACCGCCATATATCAAATCTGATTATTGGTTGGATTTTCAAGCATATTTCCCGGACAGACAAGCCATTTATTATGCGAATACTTTCGTTTGGTCTCCAAACAATGCAAAAGCAAATGTTCGCATAGGGACTTCCGGTTCCGTGAAAGTCTTCTTGAATGACACTGAAATCATCAGGGATTCGAATGAGACAAATAATGACTTTGATACTTATATCGTAAAGACCGAATTGTCGAAAGGTTGGAATAGACTTTTGGTGAAAGTCGGATACTCTGAAATTGACAGATGTAATTTCTTGATGCGCATTACAGATGATGAAGGGAATCCGATTCCTGGATTGAAGGAAAGTGCAGAAACGCAGGATTATGTAAAACAAAAGCCAAGCATCATAGAGTATATTCCAAATCCTATCATTAGTCAGTTGAAAGATGTCGTAGAAAAACATCCGGATTGGATAGAACACTATCTCTTGCTTGCAGATGCTTATCTGAGAAATGACAGAGCAATAGAAGCCGAGCAATTATTGAAGAAAGCATTGAAAATCTCCAAAGATAATCCTGTCATTTTGTGGAAGTTTTTGGATGCCTATGCCCGTGGAAGAAAGAAGGATGAAGTGAATACCACATATGAATTACTTGCATCCATGAGTAAGGAAATTCCGGATGGCATCATTCACAAGTTTAATCAACATCTGGACAATGAGGATTTTGACAGAGCCGAAGACATGGTCAATAGGATCGAACAATTGCTTCCAGGTTCAGAAACAGCATATACTCTGCGCATACGCTATTATGATAAAAAACGAATGCAGGACAAAGTGATTTCAACTGTGAGAGAGGCAAAGAAGAAATTTCCTCAATCATGGACATTCACAGAGCTTGCCGCTGTATTCGATTTTCAGGCTTCGAGAAAACGCGATACGATGATTGGTATGTATTCAAAATACTTGCAATCTGTCTATGGTGAAGCCCCTCTTTTGGCTTTGGCAAAAGCATATTTGGAAGATTCGAAAGTCAAGGATTGGGAAAAAACCTTTGCTGAACTTTTGACATTATCACCTTCCTCTCCTGGATTCCATTTCCAAATGGCTTCTGTGTACACGCAATTGGAACAATATGACAAAGCCGAAAAAGCAGTTGCGATGGCATTGAAATTCTGTCCTTCATGCAATTCATATTGGTCTAAACTCGGTGAGATTCATCGCAGTAAAAAAGATGTGAATTCGGCAATTGCTGCCTATCAGAAAGCATTGGAATATTCACCAACTGATTATGATGCGCGTGCAATCTTGCGAGAATTGCAAGGGAAGAAATCCATTTTCACAGTATTCGGTGAAACAAATATCGATTCCATCTTGCAATCTGCTCCTTCCGCAAAAGATCATCCCGAAGCGAGTGCGGCGATTGTTTCTGATAAAATGAGAAGGGTCGTCTATGAACAAGGTGCATCCGAATCCGTATCAGAGAGCATAATCCGTGTATTCAATGAAAAAGGTATCGATTTTTTCAAAGAATACAGAGTTGGATATAATGGAAATTCACAGTCATTAGTTATTGAAAAAGCAGTCACGATCAAAGCGGACGGTAAAGAAATTCGTGCAGACATCAATAGAAATATGGCTGTATTCAAAGGACTTGAAGTCAATGATTTCATTTATGTGAAATATCGCATCAGAAATTATAATACAGGAAAACTTGCCAAGCATGTTTGGGATGAATATTATTTCAATAGATTTTTTCCTATTACTCATGCGGAATATGCATTGATCATGCCCAATGAAATGCAATTCACCACTTCACAACAGGCAATGGACATAACACCGAAAGAAATGCAATTGCCTGAGATCAATTCCACATTATATTCTTGGTCCATACATAAGGAACCCGGTATCGTTTATGAAGCCGATATGCCTTCATTACCTGAAATAGGAAAAGTATTGAGATTCACTACTATTCCAAATTGGGTGTTTTTGGTGGATTGGTATGCCGAATTGGCACAATCAAAAGCACAATCATCCTATGAAATCAAGGAAGCGGTAAAACAACTCATTCCGAATCCCGAGAAATTAACGGAAAAAGAAAAGATTCAGAAAGTCTTCCAATTCATCACTGATAATATTCGATATAGCAGTATATCATTCAGACAATCCGCTTTCATTCCTCAAAAAGCAAGAGATGTACTTGTCAACAAAATCGGTGATTGCAAAGATGTTTCAACGCTCGGCATTGCCATGCTCGACGAATTGGGAATAAAGGCAGACTATGTGCTTGTGAATTCAGGGAATGAAGAGCGATTATTAAATGTATTACCCTCCATCGCATTTAATCATTGCATCATTGCCGTAAGAGAGAAGGATAATCCAAAACCATTGTTTCTCGATTTGACAGCTTCGAATTTTCCAACAGGCGTTATTCCTGCCGCTGACAAGAATGCATTTTCATTATTGATAAAGCCGGGAGTAACTCAACCATTATTGCTACCTGATAAGCAAGTGGCTCCTCCAACATTCATATCAAGAAGCACTGTGCAATTCACCGATGATGGAATGATCATACAAGGTAGTGAAAAAGTAACTGGTACATTGACCGCTCAATATCGTTCTGCGTATAAAGGTAAGTCATCTGAGGAGCGTAAGAAAATGATGCAAACCGCACTTGCTGCCGATATTCCATCAGCCAAGATAAATGATCTTATCATCATCGGTGCTGATTCACTATCTGAGAGTATCTCAATGTACTATCAATATGAAGCTCCAAACACCGTGGCAGAAGCAGGGACATATAAGATAATTCGCATCCCATGGCGTAATGAATTATCTACCGATAATGCATTGACCTATGAGAATCGAGCATATCCGGTGAAGAATCTATATGATATCGATACCACCTTTGAAGAAGTATCCATGATTATTCCCAAAGGATATGTATTAGCGGAAATTCCACAATCTGTGAATTATTCAAATACCTCTGCAGATTATGCATTTTCGGTCAATGCTAAAGAAAAAGATGGTCTCACTTTGCTTACTGCAACCCGAAAGTTCATCAAGAAAAAGACATTTATCGAAGCAAATGAGTATCAAGAGTATAAAGCCTTTTATTCCAAAGCGGTTAGAGAAGATAGAAGACAATTATTGCTCAAAAAAGTAGAGTGAAACTGAGAGATTCTCCCGAAAGTTGTCTATCATGCTATTTTTCACTACTTTCGAGCCGAATTCGATGTAATTGCGCAAAAAAGCCCATCTTTAGCCATATGAAAGACAATCAACACAATCAATCCGTTCAAGAACAATTTCCGGTTGGATCAATTGTTCCTTTATCTCGCATAGACATTTCCCATACCGATGAAATCGGGAATGCTGCTGAAACTTCAGTTGCAAAATCGCTCTTGAATCGTAAATCTCATTGCACAGCATGTGGTGATAAAGATGGAGGATGTTCAACTTGCAAAAGTGGATCTTCACCGAATGAAGATGCTGTAAGAGATGTCCAAGACAATGCACAAGACTGGTTTGTGGAAGTGAGTTTCAAAGCTCGGAGAAAGCAACTATTCAAGAAGAATAGAAATGGGCGCTATGCATTGAGCGATACAGTGATTGTTCAATCTGAATATGGATCTGATGCAGGGACAATTACCGCTGTCGGTTCAATTGCAGAGATGAAAAAGAATAATCAGGAAACTCCCACACTAAGTTTGCAGAGACTGGCAACTCCGGAGGATATCCTGCGAATCAAAGAAAATCGTGAACATGAGAAGGAAATCATTCGTGAAGTGAAAGGCAAAGTCAAGGAATATGGCTTAGACATGAAGATCGTTGATGCCGAGTGGCAATTCGATCGTTCTCGTTTATCTGTGTATTTTTCCGCGCCTCAAAGAGTTGACTTCCGTGAACTGGTCAAGGAATTGGCAAGAATATATCATGCTCGGATCGAACTCAGACAAATACCAGCTCGCGAAGAAGCCAAAAGGATTGGCGGTATCGGTCCATGCGGATTGGAACTTTGTTGTTCAACATTTCTGAATGAGTTTGAGCAAATCAATCTCGAACATGCCAAAGCACAAATGTTGCCACCGAATATCAGTAAACTCAGTGGCATGTGTGGTCGTTTGAAATGCTGCTTGCTTTATGAAATCGACAATTATGTATCCGCTTTAAAAAATTATCCGCCTCTTGATTCCTATGTGCATCTCACTGAAGGCAGAGCAAGGATGATTAAGATCGATATTTTCTCGGATACCGTGACAGTGATCGGTGAGAATACAGGAACATTTCATACTGTCTCTCTCGAGGAACTCAATGCTCTTCGCAGAAATGGCAAAGTGGAAGCACCAAAAGAATATCAATCATAATGAATGTAAACGGAGTTAGATATGAATGAATCCATTCGCAAACAGTTGAATATACAAGTCACCAATGAGCATGTGGCTTCTATGGCTTATTTGGAAATGGCATCATGGTGTGCCGACAATGATTTGCCGGGCTTGGAAGAGTACTTCTATTTCAGCGCCGAAGATGAGCGCGAGCATATGCTTGAGTTTTATCGTTATGCCAATGCTAATGGCTGCAGAGCCACGATTGGAGCGGTTCCAAACTTGAGATCAGAATTTGAAAGCGTGCTTGATATTCTTGAGCATAATCTATTCCTCGAGCAACAAAATACGATTGCAATCAATGAACTTGCTAAAATGTGTCATGAAGTTCTTGATTATGCCACTCTGCAATTTCTCCAGCCATTCATCAAAGAGCAGCAAGACTCAGAGCGCGGCGTGGAAGAATTGATCGTGATGGTAAAACGAGTGGGTTATGATGTAAAGAATCTCTATTTCCTTGACAAACAATTCAAGAAAATGATGCTAGGAAAGGCGGAAGAGGAAGCCGGGAAAGAATAAGGAATGATTACTTACTCTGTTTGATTTTCGCCATCAAATTCAGAATTAATAATCATCAATGCCTGTTCGAGATCTTCTTGCGCGACGAATAAGCGGACGCCCATGACGGCTCCGACATAGCAGGAATTGACATTCAAATCATAGACATAACTTGAAATGCCATGCTCGGCAAGTAGTGCCTGAGCCATTTCAGCTTCAATCGCATATGGAAAGCGCCGGACTAAAACCGGCGCTTTTTTTTGTTCTTCGGGATTCATGTTTTATCATCCATGTTGTGCTTCAAGCCAGCGCTCTGCATCGATTGCCGCCATGCAACCGCTACCTGCAGCTGTGATTGCTTGTCTATATACACTGTCTTGTGCATCGCCACAAGCAAAGACGCCTTCGATATTCGTGTAGGAAGATTTGCCAACTGTTTGAATATATCCCGTTTCATCCATGTCAATCAAGCCTTTGAATAAATCTGTATTCGGCTTATGACCAATCGCTACAAAAATTCCATCGGCAGGGACGATATTTTCTTCATTCGTGACAGTATTACGCAATTTCAAAGAAGTGAGCTTTCTCAAACCTGAAGGAAGGGTTTCACCAATATATTCATCCACGGTGGTATTCACCATGAATTCAATTTTGGGATTGTTCTGACAACGCTCAAGCATGATTTTGGAAGCACGGAATTCATCTCTTCTGTGGAGTATGGTCACTTTTGAAGCAAAACGAGTCAAATAATTTGCTTCTTCCATTGCGGTGTCACCACCACCAACCACATACACATGTTGATTTTTGAAAAAGAAACCATCACATGTGGCGCATGCGGATACGCCGAATCCCATGAATTCCTGCTCGCCTTTTGATCCGAGCAATTTCGCAGCCGCACCGGTTGAAATAATGATGGAATCACAAGTATATGTTTTGTCACGATCACTTGTCAATGTGAAAGGTCTTGTTGAGGTATCAACTGAGGTGATTGTTTCATAGATAGACTGCGCGCCAAAACGATGGGATTGTTTGCGGAAGACATCCATCATTTCCGGTCCCATGATACCATGTTCAAAACCGGGATAATTTTCCACTTCAGTAGTAATCGTCAATTGTCCACCCGGCTGATGTCCTTCAAAAACCACGACATCCAATCGAGCTCTTGAGGCATATAATGCGGCTGTAAAACCGGCAGGGCCACTTCCAATGATGCAAATTTGATGATGTTCTGACATATGAAATTCCTTTCTATTTTATTGACCGGGAAATTTTATTGACCGGGAAATGCATTGCGAGTAATCATACCCGTATGCGGTGAAATAGCATTCCAAGAACTACAATCTTCGAATGTGAGCGAAACTATGGAGCAAGTCGGCATTGATTCCGTGACATTGTCACGAGCAAGAAGATTCACCATCAAAGTGATTGTTGGATTATGTCCCACAATCACTATATGCTCATAAGAATCTTTAACTTGATGTATGAATGCGGTATAATCATTTATGAAAGCATGATACAGAAGCGAATGCTCTTCAAGAGGAATCTGTGGATCAATTCCATTGCGTATCAACTCAGCTGTTGTTTGTGCGCGAAGCGCTGTGCTGGAGAAAAATACATCCGGATGAAAACCCTCAGATTTTAATTTTTCAGCCATTGTTGGAGCATCTTCTAAACCACGATCATTGAGAGGTCTGTCATGATCTCGAAGACCCATGATATGATTTGATTTTGCATGCCTGATGAATGTGATATGCTTCATTAGAATATCGGCCTCTTCTCACCGGCTTTGATTGATACAGTTAATATGTTATCCTTTGGAACCAATGGACATACATATTCTTTATTGTAGGCACAATATGGATTATATGCTTTATTGAAATCAAGTAGATATTCACCATTATCCGAAGACTCTTCCACTTCCAAATATCGACCGGCTTCATAAGTATCAAAGCCATTTGTTTTGTCTTTGAATGGAATGAAAATTACATCATCTTCCTGATTCAAAGATTTGAAACCCGTCAAAGAATAAGTGGGACCATCCTGTCCATGAAAAGTGAATGTCCCATATCGCAACATTGCTCTTTTCTCTGAGCCTTTTGAGGTTAATAACTGTACAGTATCCGGTTTGGAAATCAATTTGAATTCCGCATAGAAAGCATAATCTTCGGAGGGAGGAAAATACTGCATGCCGACGAATCCTTCTTTTTGAATTTCTTTTAAAGGAGAAGAAGGATCATTCTTGAAAAAATCATCAAGTTCTTTTCTTCTTTCAATGATTGTGGATTCATCATAAATGAGCGTATTGTCCTCCTCGAAAGTACAGGAGGAAAAGACAAACACAAGTCCAATAAAGAATAAAGTCTTTGTGAAAGTTGTCATGTCTTTTAAGCCATTCATCAGAAATTCTTCCACATCATTGATTCAACAGGTTCATGGGTTTTGGCATTGTATTTTGCAGAACCTTTCACATTATACGGTGTTTCAATTTCGCCTTTTACTTCAAAATAGATGAGTTGTCCAATTGGCATGCCCGGATACACTCGTACCGGTTGTTTCACTGAGATTTCCAAGGTCCAATAATTGCAAAATCCTACATCGCCTTTTCCTGCAGTGGCGTGAATATCAATGCCTAATCTTCCGATACTTGACTTACCTTCGAGAAAGGGAACATGATCATGTGTTTCAGTATATTCTTCAGTAACTCCGAGATAGAATACATCAGGCATCAATACGCAACCTTCCTCCGGAATTTCGAAAGTCGTGATGGTATTATGTAATTTCGCATCAAGAATGTCTTCATCATAAGTGGCAAGAAGTTTGCCCAAATGAACATCATAGCTGTTGGATCCGAGGCATTCTCTTCGAAAAGGGGTGATAACGATTCTTTCGCTCGCTATATTTGC
>Ga0209358_10004469_pt1 | contig 10040 bp, 5 predicted proteins | sample LauGreFa1BDMLBSN_2_FD_187574 | JGI IMG/M metagenome (GOLD analysis project Ga0209358, IMG submission 187574) | Freshwater lake microbial communities from Lake Michigan, USA - Fa13.BD.MLB.SN (SPAdes) (version 2) | ecosystem: Environmental > Aquatic > Freshwater > Lake | place: Lake Michigan, USA...
ACCCGGGTCCGGTTGGTGCCCGCGGCGAGGTGCAGTCGGTCAGGGACGCGCAGGGTCAGGGAGGTTCGGAGATTCGTGAATCCGAGGGGGGCCTTGCCCTGGACGACCAGTTCCAGTTCGGTGCGGACGGTGGGCGGTTGGCCCTGCCCGGACTCGAGCCATCCGGTGACCCGTTGGGCAGGCGGAAGCCAGGCGGGATCAGCGGCCTGGAGCCGGGAGGAGATGGCGAGGACGAATCCGAGGATGCCGCAAAGGATGCGCACGAGTGGGGCGAGGTTGGGGCCGGGAGGTAAGGCCCGCAAGGGTGGCGGCGGGGTGTTGAGCGCATCCCGACACTGCCTCCAAGCCGCGAGTGGTGGGGCGAGACTCGGTCGAGCCGCTCCTCAGACTGAAGTTCTCGGGTCCAGGGCAAAAGCAGCCCAAGATCGGCTCGTGAGGACACTCGCCCCACCTCTCGCTGGGGGCTTGGTCGGGATGCACAGCCTGATTCGGTAGCGTTCATTCTGATTCTTGAGCAATTCAATTTAACCTGTCATTCTGTACAGTATGTATATCAAAAGAGACGCTGAAAGGCTGCTCAAGGACCTACTCGAAGGCGATAAGATCGGGGTTATCCTCGGCGCCCGGCAGGTAGGCAAGACGACTTTGGTCGAGCGCGTCCTCGGCGGCCGATCCGCAACTTTCCTCAATCTGGATGTCGAGGTGGACAAGTCCCGGTTTCTGGCCGCGGCGTCCTTGTCACCGCGCGATGGTCTCCGTTCACTCGGAAGCCCGGAGGTGCTGGTGGTCGATGAGGCGCAGCGCCTGCCCGGTACGTCCCGCATCATCAAGGGATGGCACGATTCCAGAGTGGCGGCAAAGGTCGTCCTCCTCGGCTCCTCTTCGCTGGACCTCCTGGATCAGGCCGCGGAGAGCCTTACGGGTCGAAACCGGAAGCTGGTGCTGCCTCCGCTCCTGTTTTCGGAGACGCTGGGTACTCAGGAGTGGGCGACGCCTGGCGCGACGTCTGGTCACCTGCGGGAGCACTTCGCGCCGCAGTTGCGGACGTTCCTGCTCCAGCGGTTGAGTTTTGGCAGCTATCCCGAAATTGTGACGAGCGGACAGCCGATCCGGTTGTTGCGTGAATTGAGCTCGGACTACCTCTGGAAAGACGTGCTCCAGGCGGGGTTGGTCAAGACGCCCGATTTGATCAAGCGACTGCTGATGCTCCTCGCCCATCAGGCGGGCTCGGAGGTGTCCGTCAATGAACTGGCGACGCAGCTGCAGATGGCACGTCCGACGGTGGATCGCTATCTGGATCTTCTGGAACAGACGTTCGTCATCTTCCGGCTTCCCGCCTTCAGCACGAATCCGCGGAAGGAAATCGCCAAGAGCCAGAAGGTCTTCTTTTGGGACACCGGAATCCGCAATGCCCTGCTCAGCGCCTTTTCGACGGACGCCTTCCGGCCCGACATTGGCGTGCTCTGGGAGAATTGGGTCATCGCGGAGATCGCGAAGCGCAACGCGCTGCTGGGTTCGCCAGCAGAACTGTTTTTCTGGCGGACTCGGGGACAATCGGAAGTGGACTTGGTGGTGAAACAGGCCGGCATCCTTCAGGCATTCGAGATCAAGTGGTCGCCGCGTCGGGTTTCGGGCAAGGCCTTTCGCGAAGCCTACGGAGTCGAAGTCCAATGCATCCATGCGGAGGATCCCTTCTTCGTGGATCGATTCGATTGGTAGTTGCAGGATGGGGAATGCGTATGGGGCGGCCGGTGGCGATGTGGATGGGTGTGTTGGCGATGGCGATGCTGGCCGTGGGGGAAGCCCGGGCCCACGTCGGGACGCATCCGTCGGTGCACGACACGGTGGCGGGGATCCTTGACCGGTTTGGTCGGACCCAGTCCACGAACGTGCTCAAGACGATGAAGGTGTCGGAGGCGTTGGCGCTGATCACGGCGAAGGAGCGGGAGGTGCTGGGTTCGGAGCACGTGCTCTTCCGGTTGAACGTGCCGGCCTTGGTGACGGTGCTGAAGGATTCGAAGAATACGAATGACCCCTACTGGCTGGCGGAGCGCGGGTTCGTGGCAAAGACGAACGCGGTGACCCGCGGCAGCGTGAAGTTCGAGGCATGGCAGAAGGAGTTTCCGGCAGGCGAAGTCGGGCTTGGGGTGAACTCGATCGGGGGCGGGGGTGAACACTACCTGGTGCTGGCGCAGCCGTTGAAGGCGTCGGACAAGCTGGTCGTGGACGAGTTGTATCCGGCACAGTTGCGGGTGGGCGTGTTCACGAACCACATCGCGCCGTACGCGGATTTCGACGCGACGATCACGAACGTGCCGCCTGCGTTCGCGGGGATGACGATCGTGCGGACGCTCCGGGAACGGCGGGAGGATGGGAAGCTGCTGGGCCTCTTCCGATGGACGGATCATCCGAGTCGGTCGCGGCCGGATCATGTGGTACTGACGTGGAGCGGGAATCCGCAGACGACGCAGGCGATCCAATGGCGGACATCGCCGCGGGTGCGGACGGGATACGTTCAATATGGGCGCGCGGCGGACCTGAACTCACCGCGGGAACGGAAGCCGGTCCGGGTGAAGGCGGTCACGGAATGGGTGAAGGATGAACGGTTGGTGAATGATCCGCTGGTGAACCGGCACACGGTGGAATTGACGGGCCTGGAGCCGGGGACGAGGTACCTGTACTCGGTCGGGGATGGCAGCCGGGACGGATGGGAGGAGTATCGGGAATTCACGACGGCGCCGGAGGGGATCGTGCCGTTTTCGTTCATCTACATGGGCGATGCGCAGAACGGTCTGGATCGCTGGGGTTCACTCGTGCACACGGCATTCCGGGATCGGCCGGATGCGGCGTTCTACCTGATGGCGGGCGATCTCGTGAACCGAGGGGCGCAACGCGATGACTGGGACAGCTTCTTCCACAATGCGCGCGGGATCTTTGACCGACGGACTCTGGTGCCGGTGCTGGGAAATCACGAATACCAGGGCGGTGAACCGAAGCTGTACCTCCAGCAGTTCGCGTTGATGCGGAACGGGCCGTCGGAGATCCCGCCGGAGCGCGCTTACAGTTTCCGGTATTCGGACGCGCAGATCGTGGTGCTGGATTCCAACCTGGCGCCTTCGAAGCAGACCAACTGGCTGGCGAAGGAACTGTCGGAGAGCAAGGCTACGTGGAAGTTCGTGACGTATCATCATCCTGCCTACTCGTCAGCGGAGGGTCGGCAGAACGAGACGGTGGTGAAGCACTGGACGCCGTTGTTCGACAAGTACCATGTCGATCTGGTGCTGCAGGGCCATGATCACGCGTACCTGCGCACGTTTCCCATGAAGGACGGCAAGCGGCAGGAGACGCCGGCGAAGGGAACGATCTACGTGGTGGCGACGTCCGGGACGAAGTTCTACCCGCAGGCGAAGCACGACTACACGCAGGTGGGGATGACGAACGTGGCGACCTATCAGGTGCTGGACATCCAGATCAGCGGGAACCGACTCAACTACCGGGCGTTCGACCTCGATGGCGTGTTGCGGGACCAGTTTGTCATCGAGAAGTGAGGGGAGAAGTTTGAAGGTTGAAGGTTCAAGTTTGAAGCGGGGGCTGGGCCTGAAACTTGGCACTGGGCAACGGCTCGTGAGGACACTCGCCCCACCCCCTGAGGCCGGGCTTGCAACTTGAACCTTGAAACTCGGAACTCTGTTACGGCTCGTGAGGGCACCCGGCCTGCAACGGGATGTCGGCCGAGTGCCCCCACGCGGCGGGTCATGATTGTCGGCGGGTGTGGGACACTCGCCCCACCGGATGAGAGGATCTTCAGGGCGTGGGACGGGCGAGGGGAAGGCGGAGGCAGGCGGCTTCGCGATCGTTGCGGACGAGGAGGAGGTCTCCGGCGAGGGCGATGGGGTTCCAGGTCTTGGCATCGAAGATCCGGCGCCGGGCGAGTTCGCCGGGACCCTTGCGGGTGGGTTGGAGGAGGCAGATTTCACCACTTTCAGCCATCAGGACGTAGAGGTCGCCAACGAGCAGGCCCTGACCGTGTCCATAACGTCCCTCCTTCCACAGGCCCTGGCCTTCGGCGGGTTCGATGGCGGCGAGGATGCCGTCGTCGAGGCCGAAGATCATGTCGCCGAGAATGGCTGGGTTGGAGAACTTGGCCTTGAGCTTCCGGGAGCTCCAGAGCTGGGTGACGGAGTGGTCGGGTTGGATCTCGACGGCGGTGGCGCCGACGTTGTAACCGGCGCTGACGAGGAGGCGGTTGGTGCCGATGACGAGCGGGTTGGCGACGAGCGGCATGCCGGTGCCGAAGGGATGCTTCCAGAGTTCGCGCCCGGTGCGGGGATCCAAGGCGAGGACGGCCCGGGAACCGAAGACGACGAGTTGCCGGGACGATCCTATCTGGAGGATAGCTGGGGAGCCGTAGCTGGCGCCGTGTTCGCCTCCGGACCAGGCGACCCGGCCATCGGATGTGTGGAAGGCCCAGACGGAGGATTTGCCACCGGCCTGGACGAAGACGAGGTCGTCGGAGACGAGTGGGGACGAGGCGAAACCCCACTCGGGGATGCCACAGCTGGCGAGCTGGGTGAGGGACTGGGACCAGAGCGGTTTACCGGTGCGTCGATCGACGCAGGTGAGGTTGCCGGTGGCGCCCATGGCGTAGAGGCGATCGCCGTGGAGGGTTGGGGTCGCGCGCGGTCCCTCGCCGGCGATGGTGGTGGCGTAGCGACCGGTGGAGGCGTGGTGCCAGAGGGGCTTTCCCGTGTTCAGTTCATACGCGGTGATCCATTCCTCCAGCTCGTGCTGTTCCTGGGTGTAGGCGATGCCATCGGCAACGACGAATCCGGACCAGGCGGGACCGACAGGGTGTCGCCAGAGTTCGGCGGGGCCGTTGGTGGACCAGTCGGCGGCGAGAGCGAGGTTGCGGAGGGTGCCGTCGCGGTTGGGGCCGAGGAACTGGGGGAAGTCGAAGTTTTGGGTGGGAGCCTTGATGGACGAACCGACGTCGGTGGTTGGAGCGGATGGGACAGCGGCGGAACTCAAAGATGGGGAGCAGGTCGCCGCTGACGCCGGTGACGCGGAAGGAGGTGGCACCGATGCCGACGGCGGACACGACCGCCAGGACGCCGGTGGCGCGCCATCGGCGGGGAGCGTTGGAGAGCAGGCCCCACCAGGCAATGAGCAGCGGGGCGGTGGTGATGATCGCGGCGAGGAGCGTGAGGTTGCGCTGTTGGTGGGAGCGGGCGGGATCCATGCCAGCAACCCCGACGGCGGCGGAACCGAGGACGAGGATGACCACGGCGATCCACCACCGGATCGGGCGACGCGTGCCCGGGGTGGAGGAATCGCCGGGCTGGGACATGGACGGCATGGCGTAGACTGGGTCAGGGCAGTCCGGGATGGCAAGGCGGGCATGGGCTGCCTAGGTTCGGGGCATCGAATATGGGATATGAACGGATTCAGGCGGCGGATGACGCGGCATTGGCCCTCGTGGCGGCGGACCGGTGGTTGGACCGGGTCGAGGCTGCGGTGAAGGCAGGACTGCCGCATCGGGTGGCTTTGGCTGGGGGGCGGATCACGAAGCGATTCCTGGCAACGGTGGCCACGCGGTCAAAGGAGAGGGGGATCAGTCTGGCCGGGGTTGACTTTTTCTGGGGGGACGAGCGGTGCGTGCCGCCGGGTGACCCCGAGAGCAACCATCGGTTGGCACAGGAGGCGTTGTTGGTCCCGGCGGAGATCGCGTCGTCGCGGATCCACCGGGTGCTGGGGGAACTGGACCCGGCTTCAGCGGCGGCCTTGGCGGAGCAGGAGTTGCGTCGGGTGACCGGGGTGGAAGGCGCGGCGATGCCGGTGCTGGACCTGGTTTTCCTGGGGATGGGCGAGGACGCTCATGTGGCTTCACTGTTTCCGGGTGCGATCGCGTCGGTGACCGAGTCGGCGTGTGTGTACGTCGGGACGACGGGGCCGAAGCCGCCTCCGCGGCGGGTGACGTTGACCTACCGTGCGTTGGCGGCGGCTCGGGAGGTGTGGGTGTTGGCGTCGGGTGCCGGGAAGGAAGCGGCGTTGCGGGCGTCTTTGGAGTCGGGGAGCCAGACGCCGTTGGGGAGGGTGCTGAGGGAGCGGGAGAAGACGGTGATCCTGACGGATATTGGGGGGTGAGGGGGCGAAGATTTCAGTTTCAAGTTTCAAGCGGGCTTGAAACCTGGGACTCCTCCACACGGCTCGTGAGGACACTCGCCCCACCGGCTTGGGGCTTGAAACTTGGGACTTCCGAGTACGAGTACCGCCCTGCGGGCTGAGTACAAGTACGGGGGAGCGGGCTTGAAACTTGAATCTTGAAACTTGGGACTTCCCCACCACTTCGCCCCAGGGCTGAAAAGCTTTTGAACAGTTCCGATAGGAACCCGTCGATAGATCCGTTGGTTGGTTGGGTGTCCGCTAAGGGTTGGCACAGGGGTCTTGCTTGGCGGTGGGGTGCGGACACGCTGTCTCCAGTTGGCTCCACCGCCGATCTGAGCGCCCAGGTGAGGGCGTAGTTGACCTCATCACCAGAGAGCCGGTCCTGAGTGGGACCGGCTCTCGCATTTTGTAGATCAGACCGATCCGACGGATCGGACTGATCTTCCGGGTTACTGGAGGGTGGAGAGGATCTGCTTCTCCTTGGCCTGCCAGTCGATGAGGCGTTGCTGGTGTTCGGCGAGGACGGAGGCCGGGACCTTCTGGGTGAAGGCGGGGTTGGCGAGCTTGTCCTGGACCTTCTGGATCTCCGAGCGAACCTTGGCCAGTTCCTTTTCCTGGCGGGCCTTCTCTGCCTCGACGTCGACGAGGCCGGCAAGGGGCAGGAACAGTTCGCCGATGGCATTGGCGGCGACAGGGGTGCCCTTGGGGGCCTGCCAGTCGGCGTTGGCGAGGGTGAGGACCTCGGCGTTGAGGAGGCCCTTGAGGATGTCCAGTTCCTCCTGGGGCAAGGGCGATGCCGGCCGCAGTACGAAGGGCACGCGCTTGTTGGAGGCGATGTTCGACTGGGCGCGCAGGTTGCGGCCGAGGGTGACCAGGTCGAAGCGGGCCTGGGCAGAGGCTTCGATGACGGGATCGATGCGGAAGTACTCGCGTTCGTCGTCGTCGAAGGACTTCGGCCAGGCGGCGTAGAGGAGGGTCTTGCCGCCGCGGTCGGCGGGGAGGTCCGTGTTGAACGCCATGCCGTGCCAGAGTTCCTCGGTGATGAAGGGGAGGAACGGATGGAACAGTCGGAGCGTGTGGCCGAGGACGAAGTCGATGACGGCAAGCTTGTTGTTCCGCTGGGCGACCTTTGCAGCGTCGGCGGGCGGTTCGCCAGGGGTGCCCAGGACCGCCTTGGAGGCCTCGACGTACCAGTCGCAGTACTCGCCCCAGAAGAAGCGGTAGAGCGTCGCGGTGGCGTCGCTGAACTTGTACTCGGCGAAGGCCTGGGAGACCTCGCGGATGGCGAGGTCGAGGCGGCCGAGGATCCATCGGTCGTCGGTCGTGAGCAGGGCCGGGTTGACCTCCTGTTCGGTCTCCCCGCCGTGCATCTGGCGGAAGCGACAGGCGTTCCAGAGCTTGTTGCAGAAGTTGCGGCCCAGTTCGACGGCTTGTTCGTCGAACAGCACATCCTGGCCGAGCGGAGCGGCACGCATCACGCCAAAGCGCAGGGCGTCGGCACCGTACTTGGCGATGAGGTCGAGCGGATCGGGCGAGTTGCCGAGAGACTTCGACATCTTGCGACCCTGTTTGTCGCGGATGATGCCCGTGAAGTAGACATTCCGGAACGGCAGGTCGCCCATGTACTCGTATCCGGCCATGATCATGCGGGCGACCCAGAAGAAGATGATGTCCGGGCCCGTGACGAGATCGGTGGTCGGGTAGAACGCCTTGAGGGTTGCGTTGGTGGAGTCGGTGGCCTTGTTGTCGGTCCAGCCCATGGTTGCGAAGGGCCAGAGCCAGGAACTGAACCAGGTGTCGAGGACGTCGGGGTCCTGGGTCCATCCGACGCCGACCGGGGCTTCGAGACCGCAGTGGATTTCATCGCCACGGTGCCACACCGGGATCCGATGTCCCCACCACAACTGCCGGGAGATGCACCAGTCCTGGATGCCGCCCATCCAATGGTCGTAGACCTTGGCCCAGCGGTCCGGGAAGAAGCGCATGGAACCGTCGGCGACGCAGGCCTTGGAGGCTTCGACGCTGGGGTACTTGAGGAACCACTGCTCGGAGAGGCGCGGTTCGATGGGGACGTCGGCGCGCTCGGAGAAGCCGACGTTGTTGACGTAGGGTTCGGCCTTCTCGAGGGAGCCAGCGGCTTCCATGAGTTCGGCGGACTTCTTCCGGGCGGCGAAGCGGTCGAGACCGGCGAGTTCGGCGCCGGCTTCGGCGGTCATCTTGCCGTCCGGCGTGAGGACATCGATGACGGGAAGCTTGTGGCGCAGGCCGATCTCGTAGTCGGCCTTGTCATGGGCCGGGGTGACCTTGAGGACGCCGGTGCCGAACTCGAAGTCGACGTGGTCATCGGCGATGATGGGAATGACGCGTTGCTCCTTCGGGACGTCGAGCGGGAGCGCCTTGTAGACGTGCTTCCCGATGAGGTGCTGGTAGCGCGGGTCCTTGGGGTTGACGGCGACGGCGGTGTCCGCCGGGATCGTCTCCGGGCGGGTGGTGGCGATGGTGAGGAAGGTGCCTGGGTGTTCCACGACCTCGACGCGGAAGTGGTACATGAACCCACGCTGCTCCTTCATGGTGACCTCCTCGTCGGAGAGGGCGGTCAGGGAGGCGGGGCACCAGTTCACCATGCGCTTGCCACGGTAGATGAGGCCCTTCTTGTAGAGGTCGACGAAGACGCCCTGGACGCACCGGGAGTATTCCGGGTCCATGGTGAAGCGGGTGCGGGTCCAGTCGCAGGAAGCACCGAGGGCGCGGAGCTGCTTGAGGATGATGCCGCCGTACTTCTCCTTCCATTCCCAGATGCGGGCGACGAGCGCCTCGCGCCCGAGGTCGTCGCGATGCTTGATCTCGCCGGCCTTCTTGAGCGTCTTCTCGACGACGTTCTGGGTGGCGATGCCGGCGTGGTCGGTGCCGGGGAGCCAGAGGACCTCCTTGCCGTCCATGCGGGCCTTGCGGGCAAGGATGTCCTGGATGGTGTTGTTCAGGACGTGGCCGAGGGTCAATACGCCGGTAACGTTGGGCGGCGGGATGACGATGGAATAGGCGGGGCGCGAAGCGGAGACGCGGGCGGGGTCTGCGGTGAAGCAGCCCTGCTCCACCCAGAAGTCATACCACTTCGTTTCGACGGACTGTGGCTCGTAGGCCTTGGAGATCTCGGTCATGACGCAGCCGGGGAGCCTGCCTGAAACTGGGCGGTTGGGGGAGATTGAATTTTTTGGGGACGGGAGCCCGCGGAGGCGCGGGAGATATTGAGGGGGATTTTTCCCGCAGAGGCGCCGAGGCGCAGAGGGGGCAGTTGGCGGAACTTCGTGAAGCTGTGACGGGAACGCCGGCATCCCGCTATCTGACGGTGGGAAGATGGGGGTGAAGCAGCAAGAAATCCTCCATGAAGACACAAACTCCTGAAATTCCTAAGACGGTTCTGTTGCGGGCCGTCATCCTGTTCATCGCCAACTCCATCCTGGCGGCTCCCGCCGGCCCGATACCGCAGGTGCCGGAAGGTGGAGCAGCGCCCGGTGTGTTTCCGAACACTTCCGTGACCGGCGTCAATGTGGTGGCCCGCGGGTCGACAACCTTCAACGGCTCGGTCGACGTCGTGGGGTTGGAGGGGCAGGGCCCGATTCCGTGGTCGGTGAACCGTTTCAACCGGGGTGACTTCGCGCTCCGTCTCAGCCCGGCGAATCCGACGACGGCCTTGAGCATCCTTGGACAGGGTTTCCGCGAGTTCGGAGACTCCACCCCGGGTGTGGCAGCCAGCCACGCGTGGCGTCCGACACCCTCGCTGGGAATCGTTCTGGCTTCGGCGCGTCGCAATGGCCCGATCGACTGGAATGACGGTGAAGGTGCCTTCTATCCGACGATTGCGATCTCTCCGGCTT
>Ga0209358_10004470_pt1 | contig 10040 bp, 10 predicted proteins | sample LauGreFa1BDMLBSN_2_FD_187574 | JGI IMG/M metagenome (GOLD analysis project Ga0209358, IMG submission 187574) | Freshwater lake microbial communities from Lake Michigan, USA - Fa13.BD.MLB.SN (SPAdes) (version 2) | ecosystem: Environmental > Aquatic > Freshwater > Lake | place: Lake Michigan, USA...
CTTCGATTTCTTAAGGAAGATTGGTTAATCTCAGATTCTGACCCTTCCTTCCTGCTGAAACAGACAATGTAGTGCGGTTTTATGCAATTCAAATTTCTCTCGCAGCCTTTGTCCGTATTGAATTGTTCGATTAAATCAGGCAAAAAACTGACATAAACACTTGAAAAACTTCCTGATTTCTATTCGAAATTCACAAAAAAAAGCCCGCTTTCGCGGACTTTGAATCTAAAACTTGGTTACGTTATTTCGAGAAATAAGAGGCTTTACCAAGCCTAACGACACAAAGATAATGGAATTAAATAAATCTCACAAAAATGAATTACAAAAATTTCGAATTACACTTTTCAAAACCTCGGATAAATAGATATTACTATGCTGCAGGTTCATCTCGGACAATAGCTATTCGTATGTATAAACAAAATTTACTCGTTGCACAGGCCATACATCCAGTGCTTGGGATTTTCGAGGTGGTTCTTAGAAATTCTATTGACGCCGCGCTCTGCCAGCACTTTCAAGATGATAACTGGATAATAAATCAAAAGGATGGATTTATGTCTGATTCTCATTTGTTGTTCATGAGCAGGCAATCTCGAGAATACAAACGAAACGACTTTTTAAAAAGAGAAGTCCTTAAGGCAGAACAAAAATTGAAAATGAAACATTTAAAAACTCAACGCCATTCGACAATTCAGAAATAGAATTAATCATAATGAACCCATTTGCTTTGTCGACAACAAATTCAGTTACTCCGAAATAGAAACCATTCACCAGTCGATTTACGAGCTACTTAATTATATCGATGAACGAATTTTAGATTTTGTAAGGTCGATAGATAAAACAAAAGAAACCTTTAATCACCTTCGGTGAAATAACAACGAAGTTCTAACAACGCAGTTCAAACAACGTAGTTCAAAGATAAAATTCTTCGGCAAAGCAAGAGTACTCCTTCGTCCGCGTGCCATCTTCATTCATAAGAACAAGAGATGATTCTTCCAGCGGTTGTTCAATTCGATAATATTCCAGCAAGAATCGAATAGCGGGTTTATTGGCGCGAGAAAAGATTTCGCATTTCTTCACCAAGAAAAAATTCGACAATTCACTTTCGCGTTTCCATTCGTCATAAACTTCAACAGGGATAATGACATTCACTCTGCCTGTTAACTTTTGAGCGCGTTCCCAAAAGCGCTTGACCCAATCGTTCACAGCATGACGCGCGGCATTGCGCGATTCGTCGGGGGCTTGTAAACTGTTCTGAAAAAAAGGAGGATTCGAAACAATGCGATCGAACTTCACAGGAGCCTGAAGCTTGAAAAAATCAATCTCATCTGCAATCAACAACGGCGCGAAAACCGAGTTGCTAAAATTCTGCTGCGCTTCTTCAACCGATGGCGCATGAATGTCGATTGCTAAAACACGATTTCCTTTTTGTGCCAACATGAGTGCCACAACACCACACCCCGTTCCTACTTCTAAAATTTTTTCTTGTTTTTCTGTTTGAATGAAAGCACCCAACAACACCGCGTCGGTTCCCACTTTCATGGAAGACGATTCATGCGATACAGAAAATTGCTTGAACTGAAAACTCATGCCTTGCGCTCGTGCCAGGCATTGTAGCCCTTCGTGTCTTGAACCTTTCGGTCTGCTGGAAGCTCACGAAGCGGTTCAACAGCGCGCAAGGTATTTCGACATTCTTCTGGCAAACGCTGATACCACCCTGTTCCTTCCGTCTTCCACTCGAGCATCTGATCACTCACTTCCTTCACCTTCTTAGCCGGATTTCCAACCATTACACTTCTTCTCTCCACTACCGTCTTCGCAGGAACAAAACACAAGGCGCCAATGATGCACTCTTCTTCCACAACAACATCGTCCATTAATACCGCATTCATTCCAACCAACGTATTCGCGCCAATCTGCGCGCCGTGCACAATAGCACCGTGACCAATGTGCGCGTTTTCACCCAAGACAACAGTAGTTCCGGGAAACATATGAATAGTGCAATTCTCTTGAACATTGCATCCGTCGGAAATAATGATCTGTCCCCAGTCTCCACGGATAGCCGCGCCTGGACCAATGTATACGTTCTTTCCAATGATCACATTCCCGGTTACGGTTGCATTCGGATGAATGAAAGCCGATTCGTGAATGACTGGAATGTATCCGTTGAATTCAAAAATATTCGCCATGGTTACACGCGTTCTAAAACAACTGCATACCCTTGTCCCACCCCAATGCACATGGTGCACAACGCGTATTTCTTATTTGATCGAGCCAACTGCATAGAGGCCGTTTGAACCAAACGTGTTCCGCTCATACCTAGTGGATGACCCAATGCGATAGCGCCTCCTTGCGGATTGATTCGCGCGTCGTTGTCTTCCAATCCAAGCTGACGTGTGCAAGCCAAAACCTGCGCCGCGAAGGCTTCATTCAATTCTAAAATATCCATTTGATCGAGCGTCAATCCGGCACGCTTCAATGCCAACTTCGATGCCTCAACTGGACCTATGCCCATAATGCGAGGCTCTACTCCGCTTACTGCAGAAGAAACCACACGCGTCAACGGAGTAAGTCCGTGTGTTTGCAATCCATTCTCACTCGCCATTAACAAGGCCGCAGCACCGTCGTTTAATCCAGATGCATTTCCTGCTGTAACGGTTCCTCCGTTTCTGAATGAAGCGCGAAGTTTTGCAAGACCTTCCAAGGTTGTTCCTGCCTTTGCAAATTCGTCTGTATTGAAAATAATTGGATCTCCTTTTTTTGTTGGAATGTTCACCGCAACAATTTCTTCCTTCAACAAATGAATGGAAGCCCCTGCTTTCTGTTGAGACCAAAGCGCGAAAGCATCTTGATCATCGCGTGAGATGTTGAACATCTCCGCAAGGTTCTCTGCTGTTTCTCCCATGGCATCTACGCCATACATTTCCTTCATTTTCGGATTCACAAAACGCCATCCGAATGCAGAGTCGAACATCTGAGCATCTCTTCCGAAAGCCGAACTGGTTTTCGAAATCACCCACGGTCCGCGAGTCATGTGCTCTACCCCTCCTGCTATAAAAACATCTCCCTCATTCGCATGCGCTGCGCGAGCAGCAGTAGCAACCGCACTCATACCTGAAGCACACAAACGATTCAAGGTTTCAGCAGGAACGGTATACGGAAGTCCGGCCAACAACACAGCCATACGCGCTACGTTGCGATTGTCTTCACCCGCCTGATTCGCACATCCCATGAACACGTCAGAGATTACTGCCGGATCAAGGTTCGGAAATTTCTTCATGAGTTCAGATAAAGCAACTGCTGCTAAATCATCTGCTCTCAAGGGACCAAGCGTTCCGCCAAAACTTCCAATTGCAGTGCGAACACCACCTACTACGAATGCATTCATATGTTTATAAATCTTGGGCAAAGATGAAGAAATATTCATGAACCTGAGGCAAGTGATGCTACTTTTCAAGCTTATGTTTGCAGTATGAATTCAGAACGTACGATTTTAGTTGTGAACGACGATGGTATTACCGCGAAAGGTATTCGTTCGTTGGTGGAAGTTGCGAAGAAATTCGGACAAGTCGTTGTGGTTGCTCCAGACAAAGCACAAAGCGGAATGGGACATGCGGTTACCATTAACGGTATTATTCGCGCACAAGAACAAAACATCTTTGGTGAAGGGGTTCAAGCCTTTTCTTGTTCAGGAACACCGGCCGATTGCGTGAAGTTCGGCATTTCACAAATCATTAAGAAAAAGCCCGATCTAATTTTAAGTGGGGTGAATCACGGAAACAACTCTGCCACCAACGTTTTATACAGCGGAACCATGTCAGCGGCCTTGGAAGGCGCTATGGAAGGCATTACTTCTCTCGGATTCTCTCTACTAGACTACGCGGAAGACGCAGACTTCACCGCATCTATGCATTACGCTGAAATTATCGTTCGCAATGTTTTGAACGACGAACACCTCCCAGAAAATTTCTGTTTGAATGTGAATATTCCGAAAGGAAATATTGAAGAAATTAAAGGCATTCGTTTCGGTCGTCAGGCCGAAGCCTTCTACGACGACTGGTTCGAACAAAGAAAAGATCCGAGTGGAAAAGATTACTATTGGTTAACGGGAACGTTTCACAACCACGACAAAGGAGAAGACACCGACGAATATGCGTTGGCAAACATGTATGTTTCGGCAGTGCCCGTTCAGTATGACTTAACGGCTTACCATACGCTTAAACATTTGCAACAATGGCCACTGTGAAAAAGGGAAAGCTAGACACGTTCGCATATGGTGTTGCTGCCGGCATTCTTGGAGCAGCAGTTGGATTTGTGGTATTCGGATTTTTAATTGCACAATCGAACGGACAAACCTTCAGAAGGTTTATTGAAACCTTGGTTCAAGGAAGCGATATTTTCCATGACAAACTTGTAACAGTAAGTATACTGTTCGACGTGATCTTGTTCTTCGTTATGATACGTCAAGAATATTACAACTTCTGCAAAGGACTTCTCGCTGTGGTTATCGTTAGCGTGCCTGTTGCTATTTATTTATACTAATGCAACAAGGAAAAAAATTCTTTTTTATCGCGGGTGAAGCATCGGGCGATTTGCATGCAAGCAACTTGGCCTTGGCATTATTGAAACAAGATCCTACCCTTCAACTTGTGGGTTGGGGCGGAGATTTAATGCAACGCGAAGGCGTGAAAATTTCAACGCACTTCAAAGATTTAGCCTTCATGGGGTTTTGGGAGGTCGTGAAGAACATTCGCACCATTTTCAAAAATATTCAGCGTTGCAAAGATGAAATTTTGAACGAACGTCCAGATGCAATCATACTTATCGACTACCCTGGATTCAACTTACGCATTGCCGCTTGGGCAAAGAAACAAGGCATTCCGGTGTATTATTACATTGCGCCACAGATTTGGGCTTGGAAAGAAAATCGCGTACACAAAATTAAACGCGACGTTACAGAACTATACGCTGTGCTTCCTTTTGAAAAAGATTTTTATTCAAGGAAAGGAATGGACGTTCAGTTTGTGGGGCATCCTCTGCTCGATGAAATGAACAAACGCAAGAGTGTTTCTGGAGAGGAATTTCGAAAGAAATACTTTTTAGACAATCGCCCTATAATTGCTCTGCTTCCCGGAAGTCGCCAACAAGAAATAACACGCATGTTGAATGTGATGTTGGAAATGAAATACAAATTCCCTGAGCATCAGTTTATCATTGCAGGCGCTCCTTCCCTTCCTGAAAATCTTTACAAAGAAATTATTGGAAAGCACAAAGTCAGTTTGTTCTACAACGTCACTTACGACTTGGTGGAAGCCAGCGAAGCGGCTTTGGTCACAAGCGGAACCGCTACGCTTGAGACAGCTTTGCTAGGCACTCCTCAAGTGGTTTGCTACAAAGCGAATGCTGTTTCATATGCCATTGCGAAAAGCTTGGTGAAAATCAAATTTATTTCGTTGGTGAATTTGTTATTGAATCGCGAAGCCTTGCGCGAGCTCATTCAAGACGAATGGAACGTGACTCAAGCGGAAGAAGAATTGCGTGCCGTGCTTATCGGCGGAAGTAAACGCGAATCTGTTTTGAAGTCATACGCAGAATTAAAAGAGTCTCTTGGAAACGGTGGTGCTTCCGAGTTAACGGCAAGCTTGCTGTTGAAAAATATTCAATGTCTATCACAAGCATAAATTATCTGAGCGTAGTTTTGTTCTTGTGAAAAGAAAAATTCTATTTTGTTGCGCAATGGTTCTTTGCATGCAGTCATTCGCCCAAGAAGTGCGACTGGAATTGCTTTCACAAAAACAATGGACCTACCTCTATGTGCAATGCACCGACAGCTTTCACATTCAATGCGACACCATTAATCTTCATATACCTAGCAAGCATACTGTTGTTTTCATGTTGAATGGAATAAACATTCAAGTAAAAACGGATCCTTACAAAACCATTCAAACTTCAAAAGCGAGTTTTTCTTCGTTGAAAAACGATGCGCTTTTCGCTCTAATGCAAAATTCAAAATCCTTTGTTTTCAAATATGAATGTGAGTTTTTCCTTCAACCTAACGATCAAAAAATTCAGGTGATTAATTCACTCCCATTGGAGGAGTACGTCGCTGGTGTGGTTGAAGCCGAAGGCGGTGCCAATAAACCATTAGAGTATTACAAAGTGCAGGCGATTCTTAGTCGAACCTATGCCCTTCGAAATCACGAGCGGCATGTTGGATATGACGTTTGCGACGGAACGCATTGTCAGGTTTATCATGGCATTTCAAAAAAAGACGTAGATATTTTTAGTGCAGTAAAAGCAACTGAAAATTTGGTTATTGTAGACAGTACGGCTCAGTTAATCACAGCCTTTTTTCATAGCAATTGTGGCGGACAAACCTGCAGTGCGCAAGACGTTTGGACAGCGAACCTTTATTACTGTGTTGGAAAGAAAGATCCGTATTGCATGGGGATGTTGAACAGTACTTGGAAAAAAAGTATTTCTGCAAATGACTGGAAAAACTATTTAACCACTAAGAATATTTCAATTAACGACTCCGACGAATGCATCTCCGGAAGCATGAATTGCAGCTCGAATAAGCGTCCGCTTTTATACATACAAAACAACACTACCCTTTCAACTAAAGACATGCGCACAGACTTAAAATTGAAGTCAGCATATTTTCACATTGAAGAATTAGACAACGAAGTAATTCTTCACGGAAGAGGCTTCGGACATGGTGTTGGACTTTGTCAAGAAGGAGCCATGAACATGGCAAAAAAAGGGAAATCAGCAGAAGATATACTTCATTTCTATTTTAGTGGTGTTCACATTCTGCCTTTCGACAAGCAATGGCTTTTTAACGAAAATTTACCTGTTACTCCATAGGTCCGGGAAAAGGTTATTCTAAAGGTGTTTCGCAAGCCTTTCCACTTCTATAGAGTTCAAGCGAAGATCTTTCAAGACACTTAACAGTTGTGTTTCCATTTCTTCCTTGATTGAAATTTCAATGGTGAAATCCATTTCAACTTTCGTCTTTATTTTTCGAAATGAAAGTCGGTTTAGAGCATTCATGAGTGCGGGTGTTTCTTCGTGACTTGCAGAAACGGAGTATTGAACTTCTATTTCGCATTCCTCTACTCCACTTGCCTCTAACGCAAGCTTCGCGGCATTTTTGTATGCGTCTATCAATCCAGACACACCCAACTTCGTTCCTCCGTAATACCGAATAACAGCAACCAAGACTTCTGTTAGTTTGGCTGATTTAATTTGATTTAAGATTGGCTTTCCGGCAGTACCACCGGGTTCTCCGTCGTCTGAACTTCGCTCCAATTTCTCATAAACCGTTAAGACATAAGCGAAGCAAATGTGAGTGGCTTGTGGATGTTCCTCCCAAAGGTTTTGAATAATTTGTTTGGCTTCTTTTTCGGAATGAACACGAAAGGTTTTACCCATGTGTTTACTTCCGCTTACTTTATACAACGAGTCGGCCGATGAAGAAACGGTTTGGTAACTCGACATGACAGTTAGTTGTCGAGCAAAGAAAATTCAGAATTGTTGCTTATGAATTCAGGAACAATCTCTTTCATGACACGAACCATTTCTTGGTTGTTTTGAAGATTCATTTGTTCTTCCAAACGAGATAATTTCTCTTTCAATTCTGAAGCTTCTACGTTCCGCACTTTCGCTGAAAGAATTTTCTCGTTGTGCGTTGGAACCGTGTTCTCTTCGGTTGCTAAAACTTCTTCGTATAATTTCTCACCAGGGCGCAAACCGGTGTATTGAATCTCTATGTCTTGTCCAGGCTCCAATCCACTTAGGCGAATCATCTGCTCTGCCAAGTCCGAGATACGCACTTGATGTCCCATATCGAAAGCGAAAATATCATTTCCTTTACCCATGGCTCCGGCTTCTAGGACCAACTGCACTGATTCAGGAATGGTCATGAAGAAACGTGTAATGTCTCTGTGCGTTACAGTCACCGGACCGCCTTCTTCAATCTGTTTTCTAAATACAGGAATTACAGAACCGTTGCTTCCCAATACATTTCCAAATCGAGTTGTCACACAAATGAGCGACGTGTCTTTCGACTGCACAATCATTTCGGCAATGCGCTTGCTTGCACCCATAACGTTGGTAGGATTCACAGCCTTATCGGTGCTTATCATAACGAAACGTTCTGCGCCAAATTCAGCGGCGATCTCAAGAACATTGGCTGATCCAAAAACATTCGTCGCAATAGCCTCTGCGGGGTTGTTTTCCATTAACGGAACGTGTTTGTACGCAGCGGCATGAAAAACTATTTTCGGGTGGAAAGCTTCAAACATCCGTCGCATACGTAATTCGTTGCGCACATCACCAATAACCATTTCCAACTTTCCTTCATCAATGAATTTCGACAATTCATTTCCCAATAAAAACATGGGTGTTTCTGCCACGTCGCAAGCGATAACTTTCGACGGATTCAAAAGCAAACATTGACGAACTAACTCGCTACCAATGCTGCCCGCAGCGCCAGTCACAAGCACCACTTTGTTTTGAATAATTCCTTTCACTTCATTCGAACTCATTTGAATGACATCTCTTCCGAGCAGATCTTCAAACTTCACTTCACGCAATTGCTTTGCGCTCAATTCACCGTTTATCCAGTTGTTCGCGTGCGGAAGGTGCTTCAAGATAACCTTGTACTTCAAAGCTAAATCTACCAATTGACGCTTGCGTACAAGGGCAATTTCAGGAACGGAAATAATAAGTTCTTCAATTGGATTCGCCGCCAAGAAATCGTCGAGATTTTTCGAACTTAAAATATCTACGCCTTCCAATTTCTTACCAACTTTTTGTTTGTTGTCATCGAAGAAGGCAACAACATCTAACGACGACTGTCGGTCTCGATCGAGTGTTCTTTTCAACAACAATCCTCCTTCTCCTGCGCCGAACACAACCACTTTGGTTTTACTTCCTTTCGAACTTTTCAATTCCATATAAAGGAATTTTATTGAAAGTCGAAAGAACACTAGTAAAGCAGCACTCACTAGGAATTCAAGAATAATAATTGATAGCGGAACGAAATAAGCACCGTTGACTCCCTTGCGTATGAAATTTAACACGATGAATGCTATGCTGCCTTGCAATAAAACAAAACCCAATCGAATAGCATCTTGTGTGCTCGTAAAACGAATAATGCCTGAAAACGATTTTCCAACATAGAATAAAATGGCTCTTACAACAAAGTAGATTGGTGCAAAGAGCAGCATGAGATCCAATTCATTCTTCGGAATAGCAAATTCGAAACGAATGAGATATGCCGCAATGAAAGCAAAGGCACATAACGCTAGGTCTATCGAGAAGATAAGCCAGCGCGGTGTGATCTGCTTTGGAAATAATAATTTCATACGTTTGAATTATACCGCTTCAACGACAACAGCGCTTGCTCCTCCGCCACCGTTGCAAATACCTGCACCGCCTAATTTCTGATTGCGATTTTTTAAAGCGTGAACCAACGAAACTACAATACGTGCGCCGCTGCATCCAAGTGGGTGTCCTAAAGAAACCGCACCGCCGTTGACGTTCACCTTGGTTGGATCTAAATTCATTTTTTGTATGTTCACAATTCCAACTACGCTGAAGGCTTCGTTCAATTCAATTAAATCTAAGTCTTCTACATTCACACCTGCTTTTGCAGCTGCCTTTGGCAAAGCCAAAGAAGGCGTTGTTGTGAACCACTCTGGCGCCTGTTCTGCATCTGCATAACCTGTAAGTTTTGCTAATGGCGTAAGTCCAAGCGCCTCCATTTTTTCTCTGCTCATTAAAACCAATGCAGCAGCACCGTCGTTCATGGTCGAAGCGTTCGCAGCGGTTACTGTCCCATCTTTAGCGAACACCGGACGAAGCCCTGGAATTTTATCAAAGCTTACGTTTTTGTATTCTTCATCTTCAGAGAAAAGAACTACGTCGCCTTTTCTTCCAACAACTTCTACAGGAACAATTTCATTTGCGTATTGTCCAGATGCCCAAGCAGCAGCCGAACGCTTGTATGATTCAATGGCGAATTCGTCTTGCGCCTC
>Ga0209358_10004471_pt1 | contig 10039 bp, 8 predicted proteins | sample LauGreFa1BDMLBSN_2_FD_187574 | JGI IMG/M metagenome (GOLD analysis project Ga0209358, IMG submission 187574) | Freshwater lake microbial communities from Lake Michigan, USA - Fa13.BD.MLB.SN (SPAdes) (version 2) | ecosystem: Environmental > Aquatic > Freshwater > Lake | place: Lake Michigan, USA...
AGCTTCGGCGCGGGCTCGTGCGCCCGGGATGTGGTCAAGCAGCCAGGCGAGTTTGGTGCCTGAAAAATAGGCATCGAGCACCAGGCCGGTGGCCTCTTCAATCGCCCGGTGCGCGCCGCTTTCACGAAGCGCATCGCAGGCGGCAACCGTGCGCCGGTCCTGCCAGACAATGGCTGGGGCGAGCGGCTCGCCACTTGCACGGTCCCAAAGCACCGTGGTTTCGCGCTGGTTGGTGATGCCGATTGCTACAGGGAGTGACCCCATGCGCGCAACCGCGTCTCGTGCGACCGAGAGTTGGGTCGTCCAGATTTCGTTTGCGTCGTGCTCCACCCAACCAGGCTGGGGGAAATGCTGCGTGAACTCCTGCTGCGCCGTGACCATCGCCTTGCCCTCGCGATTGAATGCGATGGCGCGTGAACTCGTTGTGCCCTGATCGATCGCCAGTATGTAGGTCATGGGGAATGGCTCCGTTCAAAGGGTAGGCGCGCACGCTCAGCCCGCCGCGCTCACTACGCGGAAACCGGTGTGGCTGGTGGCGCCGTCAGGGCTGTTTGCGCCGCGCGCCGCGTTCCGGTAGCGGTTGCAGTATGAGACATGGCAAAGAAACGATCCGCCGCGCTGCGAACGCCGGCCGCTGGGCCGCTCATCGAGCGGGTCATGATCGGAGGTTTTCCGATGATAGTCGGCGTTGAACCAATCGGCGCACCACTCCCAGACGTTGCCCGAGGTGTTGTAGAGACCGAGCCCGTTGGGGGAAAAATCATGGACTGGCACCGTACCCGGTTGCCAGCCGGCAAGCGGCGCGTTCGGAAATTTGCCCTGCCAGATATTGCAGCGGCGTTTGCCCTGTGGCTCGAGCTCGTCTCCCCAGGGGTAGCGAAGCGCCGGTGCGCCGCCCCGCGCGGCGTGCTCCCACTGCGCCTCCGAGGGCAGCGTCGCGCCTTGCCAGCGGCAATATTCCACTGCATCGTTCCAGGACACCTGAACGACGGGGTGATCCGCCAGCTCCCGCCAGCTGGAGCCCGGCCCGTGCGGGCATTGCCACGAGGCGCCTGGAACGATCATCCACCAGGGAAGCTCGGACACCACGCGTCGGAGGGCGGCCCGATGATCAGGCGCGATCTGCAGGTAGAACACGAATGACTCGCCAGCCCGCTCGGCTTCGGTGAGATAGCCAGTGGCGTTGACGAAAACCGCAAACTGGGCATTGGTGACAGTGGTGGCGCTGATCCGGTAGGGGCTCAGGACAATGTTTCGAGCCGGGCCCTCGCCATCGCTCGCGAATCCTTCGGGGTCATTGGAGCCGATCCGTGTGTTGCCACCCGCAACATGGATCCATCGGATGGGCACGTCGGGAACGGATATCGGGGCGGGCCGAGTGTGAGCCGCCTCGCTGCCGGCGCCAATCACCGCTGCTCCTCGCGAGGTTGCAGCGGGTGCGTCCGGCGGTCCAGCCGATGGCGCGCAACAACGACTCATCCGGCGAGCCTCAGGCGTCTTCTTTCTCTTCCCAAAACGCGGGCTCGGGATTGCGCGCCATGATTTCGAGAATTTTCTCGCGAGGAATCACGCCGCAACGCGCAGCCCAGGCCTGATAGAGCGCGAGCATCTCCTGAACGCGTGCCGGATGCTGCGCCGATACATCATTGAGTTCCGTGCGGTCGGTGTCCAGATCGTAGAGCTCCCAGGGATCGGGGAACTTGCGTACCAATTTCCAGCGGCCAACCCGCACCGCGGCGTTGCCTTCATGCTCCCAGAACATGGGCCGCTCGGGCAGTCCATCGGCCTCGAACGCGGGCCGCAGGCTTGCACCCTCGAGCGCAGGCACGGGCTTGCCATTGCGTTCGCCCGCATAGCGGGTTCCGGTGACATCAAGCAGGGTGGCCATGATGTCGGGCAGATAGCCTGGGGTGTGCCGGATGCCGCCCTGATCGTGAATGCCGGCTGGCCAGTGCGCGATCAGTGGCGTGGCAATGCCGCCCTCGTGGATCCAGTGCTTGTAGAGCCGGAACGGCGCGTTGGAAAGGTTAGCCCAGGCCGGGCCGTAGCTCTGATAGGTGTTCTCGGCGCCTGGCATCAGTTTGGGGTTGTTGCCGAACTGCACCGGTTCACCGCTCCGGGTATGCGAGCGTGCGATCATCAGCTGGTTGACCAGCACATCGACCGTGAGCCCCTCGGGGATGTCTTCAGCGCATGCCCCATTGTCTGCGAGGAAAATGATCAGCGTGTCGTCGTACACGCCTGCCTGTTTGAGCGATTCAACAATGCGGCCGATCCCCTGGTCCATCCGGTCGACCTGCGCGGCATACACCTCCATGCAGCGCAGCAGCCACGCTTTTTCTTCGGCCTCGGTCCAGGGCGGCTGGGAGGGATCGCGGTCCGACAATCCCCATTCGGGTTTCAGGATGCCCGAGCTCACGAGTTTCCGGAGACGCTCCACCCGCAACTGATCCCAACCGGCATCGAAACGACCGCGGTATTTTGCAATGTCCTCTTCGTGCGCGTGAAGCGGCCAGTGCGGCGCGGTGTAGGCGACATACATGAAGAAGGGCTTGTCGGTGTGGTCGCGGGCATGCGCCCGAACATAATCGACCGCCTGATCACTGATGGCATCGGTGTAGAAGAACTCCGGGTTGTCGCGCGCTTCGTGCTCGGCATTGCTGTTGCCGCGGGTGAGCGTATTGGGGTCGTAGAAACTTCCCGCTCCAATGATGGTCCCGTAGAACTCGTCGAAGCCGCGCTGCATCGGCCAGGCGCTGGTGGGGCTGACCAGGTTGCTTGCCACATGCCATTTGCCGCTCATGTAGGTGCGATAGCCGTTGCCGCGCAGCGCCTCCGGAATCGTGATGCACTGCTCGGACAGATTGCCCGCATAGCCTTCCGGACCCAGATCGTAGGTGAGCACCCCTATGCCGGTCTGGTGCGGATGAAGCCCGGTGAGGAGCGACGCGCGCGAAGGACTGCAGCGCGCCGTGTTGTAGAACTGCGAGAACCGCAGACCGCGCCTGGCAAGCATGTCCAGCGTTGGGGTCTCGATCTCGCCGCCATAGCAACCAATGTCGCTAAAGCCCATGTCGTCGTTCAGGATCAGCACGATATTGGGTCGTCGGCTCAAGGGAGTTCTCCGGTGGTGGGTCTTCTAGGGCGGGTGGTCAGGTGTGGAGCCTGGCGCCATTGCTCTGGCTGAAAAGGTGAATGCTCCCCGCGCGCGGGGCCACGCGCAGACGCGTGCCTTCGGCGGGTAACTCGCGGCGCTCGGTGCGCATTTTGGCGCGCTGCCCGGCGATGGAAAGATTGACGATCGCACTGTCGCCGAAGTCTTCGACGAATTCGACTTCGGCGGCAAGCCCGCCCTGCGCGCACACTTCGAGATCGCCAGGACGGATGCCGGCCTGCACCGACTGGTCGGAATCCTTCAGTGAGGGAAAAGCGTTTTCGAATGCGTCAGCGCCGATACGCAGGCTTCCCCGCTCCAGGTGCGCTGGAAACAGATTCATGGGCGGCGACCCGATGAAGGCTGCCACCTGCGCAGAAGCGGGCCGATGAAAAATCTCATGCGGCGTGCCCACCTGCACCAGGCGTCCGTCCATGAAGATTGCAATCCGATCGGCGATCGTCATCGCTTCTTCCTGGTCGTGCGTCACATAGATGGCGGTCACGTTGAGCGACCGCTGGAGCCGGCGCAGTTCTGCGCGGGTTTCCAACCGAAGCTTGGCGTCGAGATTGGAGAGCGGTTCATCAAGCAGGAAGAGCCTGGGCTTGCGGACGATGGCCCGCGCGAGCGCACACCGCTGCTGCTGGCCGCCCGAGAGTTGTCCGGGGCGTCGGTCGAGCAGATGGGCAATACCCACCCGGGTGGCGGCTTCGGTGACGGCGCTCTCGATGGCAGCAGCCGACTCGCGGATCATCCTGAGCGGGAAGGCGATGTTCTCGCGAACTGTCATGTGCGGGTAGAGCGCGTAGCTCTGAAACACCATGGCCACATCACGCTCGCCCGGCTCGGCATGGCTCACGTCGACATCATCGAGAAACACCCGCCCGCCATCCAGCGTTTCAAGCCCGGCGAGCAGGCGCAGTGTTGTGGTTTTGCCCGATCCAGATGGCCCAAGGAAGGCAAAAAACTCTCCGGGCTTCACCGCCAGATCGATACCGTGCAACACCGTGGTCTTGCCGTGCCGCTTCACCGCGCCTTCGATCCGCACACTTGCCGAGCGGCTCATCGCCTGCCTCCTCCCTTGACTGCGCCTACGGTGAGGCCCTTGACGATATGACGTTGTGCGGCCAGGCCGATCACGATGACCGGCGCCATCGCGACCATGGCCGCGGCCGACAGCAGCGCCCACTGGGTCTGCTCGACCGAGATGAAGTTGTACATCGCGACCGTGACCGGCCGAACGGTATTGCCACCCAGTACAACCGCAAACAGGAACTCGTTCCAGGCATTCAGAAACACGAAGATGGTGGTGACCGCCATGCCGCCCCGCACCTGCGGCAGGATCACATACCAGAGGGTGCGAAGGCGCCCCGCGCGATCGAGGAGCGCAGCCTCCTCCATCTCGAAGGGAATGTCTTCGAAGTAGGTGATCATGAGCCAGATGGCAAAGGGGAGCGAAAAGGTGAGATAGATGGTGGTGATGCCGGCGTAGGTGTCGAGCCCACCGATCTTCTGCAGCACGATGTAGTAGGGAATGATGAGACCCACCGGCGGCAGCATCTGGGTGGCAAGCACATAGAAGCCGGTGGTGCGCTTGAAGCGCATCTTGAGACGCGCCATGGCGTAGGCGGCGGGCACCGCGAACAGCATGGTGATCGCCGTGGCGCTGGTGGTCACCACCAGACTCGACCAGAGGTTGGGAAGGATGGATCGACTGCCCTCGAGCACCGCCCGATAGTTGTCGAGGGTGGGTGTGAAGAACAGCACGGGCGGCCAGGCCAGCACATCGCGCTCGGTCTTGAGCGAGGTGAGAAATCCCCAGAACACCGGAAACGCCCAGATGAGCACCAGGCACGCCGCGGCAATGAGCATGAGCAGTCGGCGCGCGGCGGCGCCTGGTTTCCGATTGACCATGCCGCTCATGATCGCGATCGCCGCAGCCGAAACAGGAGCCACGAGACACCCAGCGTGATCGACAGCAGCACCATGGCGAGCGCGCTGCCGTAGCCCAGGTTGAGTTCGACAAACGAGGTGCGGTAGGCGTAGAGGTTCAGGATTTCGGTGGCCGAACCCGGCCCGCCACCTGTGGCTGCGTAGATGGCGGCAAAGGCCGAGAGCGCAGTCATCATGCGCAGAATGACCACCATGATGATGGCGGGCCGCACCAGCGGCAGCGTGATGTGGCGAAAACGCTGCCAGGCGCTTGCCCGGTCGAGGCGCGCGGCCTCGTAGACATCGGGCGGCAACGTGGCGAGCGAGGCAAGCAGCACCAGAAAGGCAAACGGTGTCCATTGCCAGGTGTGGATGGCGATCACCGAGATGAGTGCGAGATCAGGATCGCCCAGCCAGTTGTGCGAACCCAGCCCGATTGCGCGCGTGACCATATCGACCAGCCCGAAATCAGGCGAGAGCACGAGTGTGCGCCAGAAGAGCCCCACCACGACCGGCGCCAGCACGATGGGAAGAATAAGCGCCACACGGATTACGCCCTGGCCGCGCGGCATCCGCAGCACCAGAAGCGCAAATGACAGCCCGATCACCACCTGGAGCGTGACCGTGCTGCCGGTGTAGATGAGCGTGAGCCAGAGCGAATTCCAGAAGCGCGGATCGCTGCCCATCGCCAGATAGTTGCCCAGGCCTGCGAAGCCCCGCAGCCACGGCATGCTGAAGTTCAGCTGCTGAAGCGAGTTCCAGCCAAGATAGATGAGCGGCGTGGTGGTGGTGAGGAGCAGTACAAGGAGCGCTGGCGCCAGCAACCAGGCGGCAAACCTGCGGTCCTGCGCTTCGAGGGTGAGCGGGAGTTTCGTCATCAGATCATGACACCGGGACCGCGTGGCGGGCGGCCCCGGTGGTGTTGCAGTGACCGTGCTTCAGCCGCGCAGAATCTGCTGAATGCGCGTCTGCGCTTCGTCGAGCGCTGCCTTGGCGGTTTTCTGTCCGACGAGTGCCGCCTGAATGCCCGTGGCCATGGTTTCGCCAATGGCGGGCCACTGCGGCACGCGCGGCCGCCATTCCACATCAGTATCCTGCGCAAGGGTGTCCATGGCGGTCTTGATGAAGTTGTCGCCCATACCGGCCATGGAGGAGGCAAAGTCGGCTGACTGCCATGAGGAGGTGCGGTTGACGCCCGAGCGCTTGGCGGCACCCGCAAACTTCCAGGAGGTGAGCGCCTGGGTTTCCGCAGCCGTGGCCCACTGGATGAAGAGCCAGGTGGCGGTTTTTCCGCGCGCGGAAAGCGCGGAGTTGATCGGGAAGCTCCAGTTCCAGATCGAGGTGACGCCTTTGCCCGCCGGACCCTTGGGCCAGCGCGCAAAGCCGATCTTGCCGATCACCTTGGATTTTTCCGGGTTATTGAGTACGGCCGCCGATGAGTGCGCATCGAGATAGCAACCCAGCGTGCCTTGCGAGAAGGCATCGGCGATATCGGGCCAGTTCCAGTTGCGAACCGCGGGTGGCGCATAACGATTGAGGGCTTCCACATACCACTCGAGGGCACGTACCGCGACGGTCGAATTCACCACCAGATTGTTGCCTTCGAACCAGCCGCCGCCAAAGCCGCGCAGGATTGACGGATAGATGTACATGTTCTGGCCGGCGCCGGCAAAGCCGCGCATGGCAAGCCCGTACATGCGGTTGGCCGGATCGGTGAGGGCCTTGGCGTTGGCGAGCAGTTCGTCGTAGGTGGTGGCGGGCTTGAGGCCCTTGGCCTCGTAAAGATCCTTGCGGTAGACCTGCACGGTGACTTCGCCGTCAAAGGGCACGCCGTAGGGTTTGCCGTCCATGGAAACCGCATCACGCCAGGCTTTCAGGATGTCGTTGTAGTTGTACCAGGCGGCGTCGGTGAGCTTGGCGTCAGACAGATAACGATCGAGCGGTTCGACCCATTTGTTGGCCACATAAAGCGGGTAATACATGGGGTCGGCGGCATGGGTGGCGTAGGTGGCGGTCTTGGAGGACAGGTCGAGCATCGCCTTCTGGCGGATCTGCCCCGGGGGCACCTTCTCGAAGCGCAGCTTGATGCCGGTGAGCGCCTCGAACTGGGGTTGAAGGCCAATGAGATTGTCGAAGTAGCTTGCAGGAATGACCGCCACGGTGATGGATTCGCCCGAGGCCTGCTTCCAGTCGATTTTGGCGGACTGATAGGCGGCGAGGTCGCCGGCCTGGGCGTTCGCGGCAAGCGGCAGCATCTGGGCTGCTGCGGCGGCACCGGCCAGTGCTCCTCCGCGGGCGAGTGTCTGGCGGCGGCGGGGGTTGAAGCGGTCGTCTGAACGGGAATGGCTCATCCGGGTCTCCTCTTGTTGGCATCCTGGTCCCTGCGTGACCGTATTGCTCGGCCATGGCGGGTTGGTGTAATCGTTTACATCCGGCAACATAACAAACCTTCGATGAATCGTCCAGGATCCTTGTTTCAATGAAGAAAGCACGACCGGCGGGCGCCCACGCGGCCCGCGGCGACAGCCCGATCGCGCGGGCCTCTGCGCTCGACGTGGCACGCGCCGCGGGGGTCTCAAGCGCCACGGTGTCGCGCGTGCTCAACTCGCCCGAGCGGGTCGATCCTCAGACCCGTGAACGGGTGCAGGAGGCCGTGCGCTTGCTGCGCTACGTGCCGCATGGCGGGGCGCGCTCGCTGCGGAGCCGGCGCAGCCGGATGATTGGCGCAGTGGTGCCGTCGTTCGAGTATGCGCTCTACGCTCGCACCACGAGCGCGCTTCAGAGGCGCTTGAATGCCCAGGCTTATTCGGTGGTCGTGGCCGAACACCACTATGACCTCGCGAAAGAGATGCGTGTGGCCGCACAGCTGATCGAGCATGGCGTGGATGCCTTCATGTTTGTGGGGCTTGACCACGCGCCCGAGCTCTTCGCGCTGCTCGAGGAGCACCAGCGTCCGTATGTGCTCACCTGGGGCGCCGATCCGCGTTCGCCGCATCCAAACATCGGCTTCGACAACGCAGCCGCCACCTATGCGCTTGCACGCCATCTGATCACGCTGGGCCATCGGCGATTCGGGCTGTTGAGCGCCGAGCCCCAGCACAACGACCGGGCGCGCGCGCGGGGCGCGGGCTTGCGGCGGGCGCTACGCGAGGCGGGTCTCGCGCTGGATCCCCGCCATGTGCGCTATGCGCCCATCTCGCTCCGAGCCGCAGAAACCGCGATGAGCGACTTGCTCATGCTTCCCGACCGGCCCACGGCGGTGCTGGGCACCAACGACGTGTTCGGCGTGGGGGCGCTGCTTGCGTGTCGTCGCCTGGGCGTGCGCGTACCCGAGGACATTTCGATCACCGGCGTTGACAATACAGAGCTCGGTGAAACCCAGCAGCCGGGGCTGACCAGTGTGGCCACGCCAATCGTCGAAATCGGGACTGCCGCCGCCGAGCATCTGATTGCCCGGCTGGAGGGCAGGGTCTGGGAGCGATGCCTCAGCCTGCCCGTGCAACTGGTGTTTCGTGCCAGCACCGGCCCAGCGCCCCGCGCAAGGCGGGGGCCGGGCAGGCATTCCGCCTGAGGGGCCTAGGGTTGGCAGCGGGGAGCGAAGGGCGGGCGAGCATCTGCGGCTCAGGGCGGGGCTTGGGAGCGGCTTAAGCTGCCGCCAACGCCTCGGTCTCAGCGCCGAGCTTTTGAACGGCGGGCAGCACGTCGCGCGCAAAGCGCTCCATGTTGGCGCGGGTCATATCGGCGGGCAGCGTACCGAACTGACACATGGTGAGCAGATTGCCGAAGCGCATGTCACGCCAGTAGGACTCCAGCGTTTCGCGCACCGTGCTTGCGCTGCCGCAGAGGAACATTCCAAGCTCCACCGCCTTCTCCAGCGTGATGTCGCCCGAGAGCGACCCCTTGGCCGCGGCAATGCCGCGCATTGATTCGCGCGAGGTATAACCCGGGGGCAGCAGCATCTCGAAGGGCATCTTGAGAAAGCGGTTTCTGAAGATCTCGAAATGGGGCTTGGCCTCGCGGCGGGCGGACTCATCGGTGTCACCCACGTACACGGGTACCGCCCAGCCGAGCTGGTGGTCGCCGGGCTCATAGCCCGATTTGCGCGCGGTGTCGCGATAGAGATTCAGGTATTTCGCGACCGCCGCGGCGGGGCTGAATGTTTGCAGATAGGTGTAGCGCCTGTCGGGGTGCGAGGCCCAGTCGATAGTTTCCTTGCTGCCCTGCGAGGGAATCCAGATGGGCGGATGGGGTCGCTGAAAGGGACGGGGCCAAAGGTTTACATAGCTCACGTTGTAGTGCTTGCCCTGGAAAGAGAAGGGCCCGGGATCGGTCCAGGCGCGCACGATCAGGTCATGCGCCTCGTGGAACCGGTCGTGAGAGAAGGTGGGATTCACCCCGAAGGTGTGGTACTCGGCGCCAATCCCGCGAACAAAGCCGCTGATCAGACGGCCGCCCGTGATCACATCGATCATCGCGTGTTCTTCGGCGATGGTGAGCGGGTGTTCGCGCAGCGGCAATGCGCTCCCCAGTATGGCGATCTTGGCGCGCGTGGTGCGCCGGGCCAGCGCGCTGGCGGTCACGATCGGCGAGGGCATGATGCCGTAGGCGGTCTGGTGGTGTTCATTGACCGCCACACCATCCCAGCCCAGCGTTTCGCCGTATTCCAGTTCGTCGAGGAAGCGGTTGTAGAGCTGATGCCCCTTTACCGGATCGAAGAGCGCATTGGGCAGCTTCATCCAGACGGTGTCATAGGCGCTCGATTTTTGCAGATCGAGATCGGCATACGGCATGAGATGGAAAAGAATGACTTGCATGGCGTTACTTCCCTGCCAGGAATTTGAAAAGAATGTCGCAGAATTCGTCGGGCCGCTCGGACTGGGGCAGATGGCCGCACTGCGGGATGACCGTGATGCCAGCCCTCGGCATGGCCTCACGGAAGGCCTCTGCGGCCCC
>Ga0209358_10004473_pt1 | contig 10038 bp, 7 predicted proteins | sample LauGreFa1BDMLBSN_2_FD_187574 | JGI IMG/M metagenome (GOLD analysis project Ga0209358, IMG submission 187574) | Freshwater lake microbial communities from Lake Michigan, USA - Fa13.BD.MLB.SN (SPAdes) (version 2) | ecosystem: Environmental > Aquatic > Freshwater > Lake | place: Lake Michigan, USA...
AAACATATTTTTTTTCTTGAGTCTATTGATTCATAAACTTTTTTAGTCTCATTAAAAAAGTTATTAACTAACCTAACGTCATCTGGCAAATAAATAAAGTACTCTGATTTAACAGATTTAACAAATTCAAATGTTTTGTTAATAACATTGAAGTATTTCTTTTTACCCATATTTGGGTAAATATCTATTTTTTTAACGTCGTACCCACTAAGGTCATAATCGGCCGTACTACCATCATTAAAAACAGCAACTAATACTTTATAATCTTTTTTTTGATTATTTATATCGTTTAATAAAACTTTTAAAAATTCGGGTCTATTGTATGTTGTTATTAATATACAAAAATCATAAATTTGGTCCATACTATATATTTAAAATATTTTTACATTTATTCAAAAAATAACTATCCTTTTTTCTAAACCTTGACTCAAAAGAGTGGTAAGTATTATTTTCGTAATTTGTACCATAACCAAACCATATGTCATCTTTTAACTTAAAGGTTGGTACGTCAACACTCGTCGGGTATAAATATTTAATTTTAACATTTTTTTCTTTCGCAAAATGTGTAATTTCACCACCACAATCAGATCTTTCTGTTGTTGTAAATGTTGGTCTACCTAATTTTTCATAAGTCTTCATAGTAAAAACCATAAATGATGGAGCAACATAAATAAAAGTATTATGGGGTTCTTTTAATTTTGGGGCCAACTGTGAGTTACCAAATATACCATCATTTTCTTCACACCATTTTATTGCATGGTGTATAATTGTTTTATTTAAAGGAATACAATCAATATCAAATAAAACAATAACCTCGTTTGGGTCATTAATAGTTTTCAGGTAGTCATCAACAGATTGGCCATGACTAACCCAATTTGACACATTTATTTGATTTATATCATATTTAAAATGTTTAAATACTTTTTTTTGATAATCTACTACTATTGGATTTATATTTTCATTATAGAATGTAATAATTTTCATATATATGTGTTTATGTCTTTTATCCAATTTTGTTTTTGAGAGTACTTTGTGTTTTTACCTGGGTTTTGGTTCTTTACAAATGGAGTGTCTTTCCAAAGAATTAATATATCCTTATTCATTGCACCAGCACAATGAGCTAACCCTGTATCATTAGAAATTATTTTTTTTGCGTCTCTAACTAAAGATAATGATCTTCTAATATCACCAATCTCAATCCTATCACATATTTCTTCCATCCAAGGATTTTGTTTAATGTCAGATTCAGATCCGGTAAAAACTATTGGTAATTTAGTTTTTTCTTTTATATAATAAAAAATACTTTCACTAATTTCTTTCTTACCATACCAATGAGGTTTAGGGTCATTATCGTTTAAAGATAATCCTCCCAAACCGTTAAGTAATAGTAAATAATCCGTTTCATTTTTAGGTATTTCATCCACATTATCTACATATGTGTGGTATTTTTCAGACCATGGTTGGTTAATTACAGACTCAAAAACAAACTTATAGTCAGGCACATTCCTATTAACCATAGAGCTTGACATTGTTGGTTCTCTACGTAATTTACCTACGTGATTCATAAAATCACAATCAATAAAACATTCTTTAACATATGGTGTGGTAAAATACACATCTATTTTTTCCCCATGTATTTCCGATAATTTTTTTATAGTTGGGGTTATCATTATAAAATTCCCTAAAGCGTAGGATTTGTTCTGTTCAATTAAAGGTCTTCTCATATTAAAAATTTAGATATTTTTTTTAATAAATACATATTAAAAACAAAATGGGAACCTAAGTTCCCATTTTGCTAGATAATGAACACCTCCCTTTCTTTAGATGGTTTATCCTTACCAATCAGCTACGATTAGTAAGTTTCTTTTAATATCATTTAGATATTTTAATTTTACTACAAACCCTATCATTAAGTGCTATTGCGTAGTCCCCCATGATAGAACTACCCAAAGTGTTTAAAAATGTTATTAGTTCTTTTCTATCTTTTCTCATCTCTTTATTAAACATATTTTTAGTCCCTAATTTTCCTAAATCTTCATAATGTTTTTCACACCAACATTTTTGTATCTGTTTTTTTATCCCAACAAATAAATCATCAGTATAAACATTTTTATTATAAGTTGATCTGTAAACAGATAATATATCTTTACATGTATTAAAATTTAAATTGGTTTTAACGGCATCAAGATATGATTTTATTTCACTAGTAACTTCCTTGTCTCCTCCGTCTTCTAATGGTACTCCTTTTGTATATGTGTATACATCCATCATTAAATTTACTTTACCTACTTTATAAACAGATCTTAATTGACCTCTAAATACGAATTCTCGTATTTGTTTTTCAGTGGGTTTAGTTAATGGATTATATCCATACGCATTTCTTTTTTCGTTTGCTGCGGTATTAATGTTATTTATTAAACCATTAATTTTACCAAATATATCTTGACCTTTTGGGTCTACCTTTTTTTGAAAGAAGTCTTTGTATTTGTCTACATTATATGCGTCTTTGATTGATGTTAACATTTTTATGAATAAACCAAAGTCAGATGAACTACCTTTATTTTCTATTAACTCAACAATTTGTGCGGTAACTCCATCTAATAAATCTATATTTAAATTGTTTGGTGTGTATTTATTTGGTGTTAATGTATCAAGTTGCATCCACCCACTTGTATCTGTAAAACTGTTTAAAATTGTTCTATAAACTTCCATCTCATCCTTTAATGTTTGGACATCAGGATCTACCTCTTGTACAGGGGCAACACAAGCGTCTGTTGCTTTGTCATAAACTAAATTTTGTGCTTTACATTTTTCTATTTTTTGTTGTTCAGTATCTTGTTGGACCACTGGATTTGGTTGTGGGTTAGAATTTTTCCATTCCTCAAACTTTGTCTTTAGTTCCTTCCATGCCTTTCTTAATCCAGGGCCACATTCTTTAGACAAAGCCTCAGTATATGTACAACTAAGAGCCACCCCACTACCATTTACACCACAAGCTCTTGATTGATGTTTAGTTGTATCTGGATTTCCTGACGCATCCACCCATCCTTGACTAACCCATATGTATTTTATAAAATCAGGTTTTTCTGTATCGTTTGGGCAATCACTTGTAACAACTGGTACGGGATCAGGATTAACAACAGGTGCTGCGGACTTTTTCTTACATTTATAATATAAAGTCCCCGCTCTATTAGATTCAGTCCAATAATGATGAGTCGCGGATTCTGATTTATTTGCGTATTCTCTTGTATTAATTGCAACCGCAGGGTTTGATCCACATTCTGAAGGTGCTTCGGTAAGTAAAGTTAATAAACTAAAATTTTTCATAATTATTTAAATCTTACGTAAGTATCAAAAACTGTATCTGTATTTAATGTCGGTTTATTTGCGTTAACCCATTCATCATATAGGAAATATATTGTATATTCTTCATCACTTAAATTTTTATATTTAAAATTTAAAGTGACTTGATCTTTTCCGTCTTTTGAGACTTTTCCTTGATCAATAAATGAAATGTCTTTTTTATCTTCTTCTTTACCGGATACAACCCCACCTAAAGTTTTGTCTTTAATATATTTTGAGATAACAGAATTTATTGCAATTTCTTTTCTTACCGCTTCAACAAACTCTTTAGATATTTTTTCATCTTTTTTAGGTTCAAGTGGTTTTGTTTCTCCTTCCGGTATAAATTTAACTTTTTGAGTTGCTATCCCAAGAGTTCCAGACCTGTCCATATAATATGTACCATTTGCTATACTATATGGGGATATTGTTACTCCACTTATTTCAGTCCTTGGTGTTGAGTTATCAGTTGGGGTTTGATAATATTTTACATAGATCGTATTATCTTCTGGATGTAAAATAAACTTATCAATAGTAATTGCATCCCACCCATGAGTTTCTTTTAAATATTCTCGTAAATCAGCCTCAGAAACATATGCGGTATCATCTATCATATAATCAATAGTTTCCGTTCCGACTTCATATGCCAATCTAAATACAGGCGAAACACCAACAAGTGCACCAAGAAGATCCATTCCAGTTTCCCCTATCAACCTTAAATTTTGTTCTGCGGTTGTTTCACCTGGTTTGGGTCCTTCATTTAATTCGGATAGTTTGTAAATTACTTGTATAGTAAAAATACCTAAATTAATTTTCATCCATCTTTTAAATTTATCACCCATAGTACCCCCCTCACCTGTTATTGGATTTCTACCAAAAAATAAATCAACTAATGTAGTTTTCCACTCACCATCAGTCATAAACATACGATAATCGAGTCTACTATTTTTGCCAAAAATCCAATAGTCGCTTGCTTTTAATGTATCAAAAATTTTTGTCCCTATTTCGTCAAAAAATTCTTGAGTTACTTTTTCGCCTTTTTCTGTTTTTAATTTTTTAAACATCATATCGTAATTGGTAATCGAATCCTGTACCGATCTGTCTAACCCTCCGGACAATTTAATTTTTTGTATAAACTCATTTTCAATATTATTCCAAAGTCTATCAAATTTTTTGGGGTTAAGTTTGTATAAATTTTTAATCAATCTACATTGCTTAGTCTTACAAACCTCATCTAATTTCTCAATAAATTCCTTCTGTAATTTTTGTTTTTCTGTTAAATCTAAAATTGGGTCATTGGTAACGTCTTCTATATCAAAATCAATCTCAACTGGAGGTAATACATCTTTCTTAATTAACTCAACTTGTTCGTCTGTCATTTGTTGTATAATTTCATCTTCTTCTTTTGCAAGAACCTCAACATAATCTTCAGGATTTAATCTTTCAAAAATCTCTTCTTGTATATCACCTAGATAAGATTTAACATTATCAGGGGCATTATCTGCCACTTTTCCGATATCATCGGCCAATACCGCCCACATTTCTGGCTGTGTGTCAAATAGTTTTGAATTTTTTACCCCATTTTGTGTTTCTATAATTTGTAATAATTCTATAAGGGTTGCATTTTTTTTGCCTATTTTTATATTTCTACTTAATGGTGTATTTCTTATAATATACGCAACATCTTGATCCATACTTATAAGTCTTTGCACGTCTAAACCAGCAAGTCTTCTTGATATTTCTCTTTCTGCTTTTGCGAAAGTTCTTTTAATAACATCATTTCCTGATTCTGACATAAATTTTCTTAATGACGACACACCAGCTGCGGTAGATAAATCACCGATTGCCCCACCTAATTCATCTGAAGATTTTGCTAATGATTTTAAGTATATTTTTTCTTCTTCAGATAAAGTATTAAACATTTTAGCTGCATCCTCATCTGTTGCCATAAAAAATCTCCTTACTAAATCCGCCAACTCTTGTCTTGGGCCCACTGAAGCCTCTATTAATAGTTTTTTTATTAGTTTTCTTGTTTCTAAAATAGGATCAACATTAAAACCCATTAAGGATTTAATTCTTGCAATTTCATTTATTTGTTGTCTAATCATGACTTTTAATGATTTTTCTTTTTATATTTTAATAATAAATATAATGTAACTTACTATTATATTAAATATTATCTTGGTTTTCTAAAATATATTGTTTTACCTTTATCATCAACAGAAGAACAATATTCATATTTAGTCTCATCTTTAATTCCTATTTCAGATGACTTGGTTATTTGAACAAAACCTGGTTTATTACAAGAACTTTTAGTTAGATTTTTATAACTTGTCCCATAATAATACCATAAACATTTCATAAAAGGATGACCTAAAAACTCATTTAATTCAAATTTAATTACATCAGGTGTGGTTGGGTTTAGATAGTTTTCACAAATAGTTTTTGATATTTTTTCATCAGGAGGTGTTTTACCTCCAAAAATCCCCGTAAATTTAGCTTTGGTTTGTTTTGCCTCTTTATTTACAGTTATTGTAACATTCATATACCATTCATGGGTTGTATTATAATTCATATAACACCAACTTATGAATTCACATACTTTTGTTTTATCAACAAAAAATGAATTATCAGCGTTAGGTAAGTCTTGTCTACCATTTAGTATTTTTTCTTTTGCCTTATCTTGTTCTAAAACCGGTACCGTTATTGAATTAATTACTCCGGACTGTTTCTTTTGAACATCAATTGCGTATGTTAGTAAAGATTTTTCATAAGCATTTAAAATTGTATCAGATAACAATTTTGTTGGTACTATTACATCTTCAACCCCAATCCTACATAAATCTTTATAAATTAAAAGTAATTCATTTGTTTTTTGATAGAAAAGATCCCATTGATTACTATTTGATGCCAACCCTATTTCCTTTATTAATTTTTCAATTTGCTTTCGTAAAGGATCAACAATCTTTACCCCTAGTTTAGTTTGAGCAGTTGAAATTCCATCATCTACTCTTGCTTTTAATTCTGATGGTTTTCCTAACTCACTATCACTTGAGAAAAATACCACAAATATAATCCCTCCTACTGCGGCGGACCCTAATGAAAAACCAAGCATTTTTAAAGTTGATGGCCAAGCCTTTGGCACAGAGTTATTTAATATTAATTTTCTCTGAACCCCATTTAAATGTCTGTACGCCTTACCAATATCAAGAGCATCAATTGATTTAAACGCTTTATCCAAACCAGCGTAAATTTGTCTTTCTAAGGTCTTTGTTCCGTATTTTGCGGTATTTTCAGCAAGAGGTAACATATCTGTAATATACTTATATAAAACCGCATCAGTGGCTTTAATACCATCTAACCATTGTTTAAATTGTGCGGGAGATTTCATTTCCCCTGCTTGGTATTTTCTGGTTAGCGTTTCTACCGCATCATCAAAACTTGCCGGTTTTTTTATTAACCTATTAAATCTACCTAATTCACCAAACGCAGGAATTAAACACATAAAAATTATTAAACCGGCTTGTGATTCCATACCTCTGTCGTATAAATAAATCGCTTCAGGCACACCAATTATCGCTTCAGTACCAACAACAATAGCAACTCTTGCCGTTGTTGCTAACACCGCAGACTCAATACCCGCGGTTAACGCCACTGACCATCCTCCAGTCACAACACCTAATAAAATTGCAATACCAATAGATATTAAAGTACCTGAACTAGAATCATACCAAATATCAAAATCGGATTTTCCCGCCTTTTCCTCAATGTCGGACCATTCATATTCTTCTAATGAACTTATTGGATTAGTATTCATTAATTTCATTAATTTTTCAGCATTTTCTTTTTCGGCCCTTGCTTTATTTTGTGCTTCAAGATCGGCACCTAATGTTGGTTGAATCACATTTGATCCCCCCATCCAATTATACTGTTCTAAAAGTGGTGTGGTTTTATTTGTAGACTCTTGTATATTATCGGTATTCTTAACTTTAAAATATCCTGAAGATTTAAAAGTTGAATACACATCCCACCCCCTATTTTCTGTGTCTACAGACCCAACAGGAAGTATACCTTCTTTTGTAATTTGTAAACTTTTTATTGCCGCATTTGGGTCTTTTAATTGGAAAAGTAACCTATATATTTCATATTTATTAGGTTTATCACATTCGGCAACTTCTTTAATCGTAAAGATGGAATCTGAAAATTGATCAAACCAACTTTTTTTTGGTAAGTAAATTCTAATGGGGGATTGTAGTGACGGTTTTATATATGCTCCATCCTCATCTTCAAATAGATCCTCACCAGGTGTAAAACCTAAAATATCTAACCCCATTATTTTCCAAACAGGATCGCTTATATTAATTTTAGAATATTCATAACATTTACCAACCATCATGTTGGGCACAAAATAACCAATAGGTAGTCCATTTTTACCTGTCTCAATAAAAGTCTGCCTATGAAATTTACTATCTTCAGGAGCGTCTTCCGGATTAAAAAAATTTTTTATTCCTTGCAATAAACCTAATCCTGCTGGTTGAGTCCCAAAAGTAGGTAAAGTCCCAAAAGGGATTTCTTCATTAATATTCATTAATGACCTAATTTCATTTATTTCTTCATTTATTTTTTTTATGTTCATTACCCAAATCTTTTAAAATTAATACCATTACTTGATGGTATAATAAATCCTTGTCTTATTGAATTAACCATATTTCTATTCATGGCTTTAATGGCTTCTATTTGTTCTTCATAAGTTAATTCTCCACTTTCTGAAGTTGGTGTTTCTTGTGTGACCCCCCATTTTTTAGTATGCCCATATTTTTTAACGCCATTATAATTAATATCCTTTAATTTTTTTAACTCAGAAACAGTTGCATTATCGAAAGTTATGGTTTTAATCTCTTTAGGCATTTTCATTGGTGCTCTCCATAAATAATTTGTTGCGGGGTGGGTCTTTCTTTTGTAAAAGGAATCTAAAACATTTTTACTAAATAATGAATCAGAAAATTTACCACCTTCTTTTGTGTATGTATAATCAAACGACTCAACTAACCTATCCCACGCATCTTCAAACCAATTATTTAAATAGTCAATATTTGAATTTGGATCTTTAGATTGCTGATCTTTTTCATTTATAACCCATATTAACCCATCTTCAAATTTTTCATTTTTCATAAAGTCGTCAATTTTAGGTTCGTAAACTCTTTGTATATAACTTTCAGTTCTTGTGTTCCATTCATCATCAATCCCATATTTACCAGTGCTATCCTTACTGTACATATCTTTTTCAAGAGTGTCATAAAAATTCATATTTTTGTTTGACAATAAATTCCAATCAACACCAAGATTACCTTTTAGATTAAATTCTTGTAGATTTAATCCCATATCTTTAGGTGTTAACGCTTTTGTTGGGTTGTCCCAAGAATCGGTTCCAATACCTTTAGATCTTAATATGTTTTCAACGGTAACAACGCCAGAGTAATCCGACTGTAAAACCCCACTTTTAAAACATTTATTTGCGTTTACTAATCCACTATCTGAATCGGTAACTCTTGATTTATTATCCTCAATGTACCCCACAAATCTGTTATACCAAGGAAACCAATTATCAGTCATACAACCAACATACGTAACATTAGTTTTGTACTGAGCATTTTCTTTTTTAAATTTAAGTATTGAGTTATTATTAACCCCTAAACTAAAAAGTGTTTGCCAAGAATATCTTAAACAAACATTGTAGTCTATTGGTTTACAATCGGCATCATATGTAAATTTTGTATATCCGTAAGATTTACCGTTTTTTAGAGTTATTGGTTTTGATAATTTATTTTGTAAAACCAAATCGACTTTATTTTTGTCAGTATTGTGTACGTATTTTATTTTTTTTGGTTTACACCTTTCATTTGTTGATGTTGATACATAATAATCCCATTCTTCCGAATAACCAACACTATATGTTGGGTATCTTCCCGATAATTTCATACACTGAACCCCAAAATACTCCACAGCCTTTGCCTCATTATATGGGGCACCATTAGTGGTCCAATCTAATGGGGTTAGTTTAAAATTATTTTGGTATAGTTTTTCGTTAGGTACAACACTGTTTACACTTATTAATTGATTTTCAGTACTTTCTTTAGGTAATTCATTTTTATTTTTATATTTATCCCAAATGGCATTTTTCATTGCTTGATGGACAGAGCCATCAAAATTTTGTTTTAGTATTTCGTTAAAATATTTCGCCTTATCATAATATCCTGCTTGATCTAAATTCTTTTCAAGTTGTTTACGTTTATAATACTCACTTTCGTAACGAGGATCTGCGGTAAAATTTTTTTTATTATCAAAACCAATTTGTTCTGTGATATGTTTAGACCTATCATAGTTAATTAAGTTTAGAGTATTTAATATTATTTTATCTATATCTTTCATATTAAAGTGTTTGCCTTTCCTCTTGTTATTTTATATAGATCTTTCCATTTAGATTTACTATCTATTTGATTAGCAAGACTTCTTGCAATACCTGTTTCCCATTTAGTAACCGTTGGGTATGGTGCGGCTGATCCTCCACCGCCAGCGGCGGCGGCATCTTGTTCACCTAATTCCCCCTCAACAGAATCGTCAAATGTGTAACTTACCATTAAATTTATTATTTTATTTAAATCACTCAAAATAATTCAGATTTAGGTAATTTATCTG
>Ga0209358_10004474_pt1 | contig 10036 bp, 6 predicted proteins | sample LauGreFa1BDMLBSN_2_FD_187574 | JGI IMG/M metagenome (GOLD analysis project Ga0209358, IMG submission 187574) | Freshwater lake microbial communities from Lake Michigan, USA - Fa13.BD.MLB.SN (SPAdes) (version 2) | ecosystem: Environmental > Aquatic > Freshwater > Lake | place: Lake Michigan, USA...
CAATTCAAACAGCAGTTTTGATTGAAACACTTGTTGAATTGGGTGCAGACGTTCGTTGGGCATCTTGCAATATTTTTTCTACCCAAGATCATGCAGCAGCAGCTGTTGTTGTGGGACCAAATGGAACTGTAGATAAGCCAAGTGGTGTTCCAGTTTTTGCTTGGAAAGGTGAATCACTAGAAGAATATTGGTGGTGCACCGAACAGATTTTGAAATGGACTGACGGTGAAGGTCCAAACATGATTCTTGATGACGGTGGGGATGCAACTTTACTTGTTCACAAAGGTGTGGAATTCGAAAAGACTGGAGATCAACCAGAACCTGAGAAAGCTGACAATGAAGAATTTGCAGTTATTTTAAAGTTAATCCAAAAGACATTGAAAGAAAATTCAAGACTTTGGACTGACATTGCAAATAACATCAAAGGTGTAACTGAAGAAACCACCACAGGTGTTCATCGTTTGTATGAAATGTTTAAATCAAACCAATTACTTTTCCCAGCAATCAACGTTAATGATGCTGTAACTAAAAGTAAGTTTGATAATAAGTACGGAACTCGTCACTCTTTAATTGACGGGCTAAACCGTGCAACAGATGTTTTGATTGGTGGAAAAGTTGCCGTTGTGTGTGGTTATGGCGATGTTGGTAAAGGAACCGCAGAATCATTACGCGGACAAGGTGCTCGTGTAATTATTACTGAAATCGATCCAATTTGTGCATTGCAAGCTGCCATGGATGGATACGAAGTTAATACTTTAGAAAATACTCTTTCTTACGCTGATATGATTATCACTGCTACAGGTTGCAAAAACGTAATCACAGTTGAGCAAATGTCAAAAATGAAAGATAAAGCAATCGTCGGAAATATTGGACACTTTGATAACGAAATTGATATGGCAGGACTTGCTAATAATAAGAGAGCAAGACGAGTAAATATCAAACCTCAAGTTGATGAATGGGTATTTGATGAAAAGAAATCAATCATTATCTTGAGTGAAGGAAGATTATTAAATCTTGGAAATGCTACTGGGCATCCTTCATTTGTAATGAGTACCTCTTTTACTAACCAAGTATTAGCTCAAATTGAATTGTTTACCAAGACTGAGCAATATCCAGTTGGCGTTTATACGCTTCCAAAAGATTTGGATGAAAAAGTTGCCAGACTGCATTTGGATGCCCTTGGCGCCAAGTTAACAGAACTAACAACTGATCAAGCAAGTTATATGGGACTAGATAAGAACGGACCTTACAAGTCCGATCACTATCGCTACTGATTTTTAGCTTTATCTAATTCTGTAGCAATATTTTCTTTTCTAATTCTTAAATCGGTATATAACAATGTGGCAAATGATGCAATAAATGGCAACATCACGGTGTAGCCCAAAATTGAACCCATCGAAGACATAAATATTGAAGAAGTTGTTGGATCTTGCGTGACATCTGATTGGGCAAATAATGCAAATGGTGTTGACACCACAATTGAAAGTGCTTGGCTGGTAATAATTCCCATTATTCCAATTCCTAAAACCCTGAACGTATTAGTTTTAACTAAATAGAAAGAACGCTTAAAGGCCACAATTAATTTGGAATCTTCCAGAACAAGTGTTGGAATACTTACGTATAAACCAATCCAGCAATAAATAGCAGCAGCAAGTCCAATTCCTAATCCAACGAAAACAAGAATTGAACTAATTCCTGAAAGTGCAACACCGATGAATAACCCAATAAAAATAACCGATGTGGGCAACAAAAAAGAAATAATTGAAAGTACTATAACTCGCATCAATTGAGGTCTTGTTTTTTGCCAAGATTCTGTCACATTAATTTTTTTACCAATGATTGCGTTTCCAATAATATGAGTAAACATTCCAGCAGTTACTGCTTGGACAAAGAACAAAACAACAGCAGTTATAACTCCAACTTTAAGTATGGGGCCAAGTGCTATAACTAGTTCTTGAATTTGTTGTTGCGTAATAGCATCAGCAGGATTTGGTAATTCTGGCATTTTTAAAGTTTCACCATTTTGTACAACTAAAGCAGTGGCAATGATATTACTTAAACCAATTATGAATCCAGAAAATAAACCAATTCCTAAAAGCGGTTTAGGCATTCGTCTTAAGGAGTTCAAAGATCCACTCAAAATTTCACTGAGGGTTAATTTCGTTAAAGGAATCAAATTTGGGCCGGGACCTTGAGTCATATCTACCTCCACTTTGATTTTGTCACAGATGGGGTGACAACATTGCATTATGGCTCGCGTATTAGTAGTCGATGATGATCAAGCTCTTTCCGAAATGTTGGGAATTGTTTTAAGGGCAGAAGGCTATGACGCCTTGTTTTGTGACGATGGCTCCAAAGCCCAAGGGATATTTAAAGAAACCAAACCTGATCTTGTATTACTTGATTTGATGTTGCCTGGAATTGATGGAATTGAAGTTTGTAAAAGAATTAGATCCGAATCAGGTGTGCCAATTGTTATGTTGACGGCCCGAGGCGACACCTTGGATGTTGTCAAAGGTTTGGAATCTGGGGCAGATGATTACATCGTAAAACCATTTAAACCCAAAGAATTAGTAGCAAGAATTAAAGCAAGATTACGAAAAGAAGATGTGAAGGCAGAACTATTAGCGTTAGCTGATTTAACAATAGATGTTGTAGGCCATAGCGTTAAAAGAGATGGTAAAGAAATTTCCTTAACACCATTAGAATTTGATTTACTTCTTGCTTTAGCAAGAAAACCTTGGCAAGTTTATACACGTGAACAACTATTAACAGATGTTTGGCATTACCGAAATCCTGCAGATACAAGATTAGTTAACGTACACGTGCAAAGACTTAGATCTAAAGTTGAACATGATCCCGAAAATCCACAAATCGTCATGACTGTAAGAGGCGTTGGATACAAGGCTGGTCCGTGAAGTTTTTTTATCAATTTAAACAAGCCTGGAATAAATCTTTAAGTTTAAGAATTATTGCTACAACCTTTATAGTTTCTACCATTTTGGTAACAATTATTGGACTTATTCTTATCAATAGAGTTTCATCAGGAATTCTTACCTCTAAAGAATCTTCTTCAGTAACAGAAGCTTCTTCCGCAATTAATGAAGCTCAGAAAGTAGTAACTGCTACTGATACAGGAGCAGGTGCTCCAAATATTTCAACTGTGGTCGACACTGCTGTTACAGCTTTAGCGGTTAGAGCAGGTCAATCTGGACTTTATGATGTTTTGTTTTTAGCTTCTTCCGACATTTCTAAACAAGGTTTACCAGAGCGAGGAACAAATCTGGTAGCAGAAAATAGCGTAAGTGAAGACTTAAGAAGTCGAGTTGAAAAAACTGAGAAATTACTATGGGCCTACACAGAAATTTATTATTTAGATGGTCGAAAAATTCCAGGCCTTGTGGTTGCAGCACCAATTAAAATTAATAACGTTGGAAACTATTCCTTATTCCTTCTTTTCCCGCTAGATAAGGAAGAAGAAACTATTGGAATTATTCGCTCTGCAGTACTAGCAACAGGAATTCTTTTAATCTTTGGTCTTCTAATTTTGGTTTGGTATTTAACAAGATCTGTGTTGTCACCTGTTAGAAAAACTGCTGAAGCAGCAGAGAGATTGCGTATGGGTTTACTTAACGAGCGAGTTCCAGTTAGTGGCGAAGATGATTTAGCTAAATTAGCCGGCTCATTCAACTCCATGGCAGCATCTATTCAGCAACAAATCGGCCAGTTAGAGCAAATGTCTCGAATGCAAAAAAGATTCGTTTCTGATGTTTCCCATGAACTAAGAACTCCATTAACAACTGTGCGAATGGCAGCAGATGTGCTTTATGAGTCACGAGATCAATACACGGGAGAAACAGCCAGGGCCGCAGAACTATTAAGTACTCAAATTGAAAGATTCGAAATATTACTTTCCCAATTACTAGAAATTAGTAGATTTGATGCAGGGGCTGCAGATTTAAGTCTGAATATGGTCAATATAAAAGATGTTATAGAAAAGACAGCAGATTCTCTTTCAAATTTGTTAGCTAAACAAGAAACTCCTGTTGTAATCACGGGAAGTGCTCCAGAAATTGAATTAGATCAAAGAAGAATTGAAAGAGTATTAAGAAATCTCATTTCCAATGCTTCAGAATATGGTGAAGGAAAACCAATTGAAGTTGAAATTGGAAGTGACGAAGACACCATTGCTGTAGTTGTTAAAGACAGAGGTCCAGGTTTGAAACCAGGAGAATCCTCTCTTGTATTTAATAGATTCTGGAGAGCAGATCCTGCTCGTGCCAGAACTACAGGTGGAACAGGTTTAGGTTTAGCGATTGCTTTAGAAGATGCAAGATTGCATTCAGGATGGATCGATGTTTGGGGTGCTCCCGGAAAAGGCACAATGTTTCGATTAACTCTGCCCAGAATTGCGCATAAAGCAATTAGTAGCTCTTCATTACCACTTGGATTAGGTACTGAAGAAAAATATGAATTAGATATGTCTGCACTTCAAGAAATGCTTGATCCCGAATCAAAGATTGCTAAGCAATGAGAAAGTATTTCCTAGTTCTAATATCTTTAACCTTAGTTGCCTGTGGAGGAATTCCGAAAAATAGTTCAATTCAAGAAGGTTCAATACTAGGTTCAGTTCCCGAAGGATCCATTGTTCGAGTTATTGCAAGCACACCTCAAAATGGAATGACTCCTGAAGAAATAGTTTCAGGTTTTCTTAACGCATCAGCATCAAGTGAAAATGATTTTAAAATTGCTCGAGAATATTTAATTCCAGAATTAAAAGACATTTGGCAACCTGCAGAACAAATTCAAGTTTATGAAGGACAAGGCAGGCTTAACACAACCGATAGTAATTCCGTTATTTTTACAGCACCACTTAATTCTGTTATTGATGGTCGATCAAGAATTACATTGAGCGAACCAGATTCTCAATTATCTCAAGAATTTAAATTAAAAAAAGTAGATAATGAGTGGAGAATCAATTTAGATTTCAAAGGGCTATTCATTTCTCGAGCAGATTTAAATCGAAGTTTCACCACATTTCCACTTTGGTTTCCTGATTTATCACTTAAGACACTTACTCCAGACATAGTGGTTTTGCCCAGATCAACAACGGGAAATGCGACCAGACTTATGCAGTTACTTCTTGCAGGTCCTGGTGAAAATCTAACTGGAGCAGTTAGGTCAGCATTCCCAGTTGGAACGACCTTGGCAATAAATTCTGTACCTGTAAGTAACGGATTAGCCACAGTTTCTTTAAATGAAACGGTGCTAAGTGCTGAACCATACTTAAGAGAAGTTTTGTCGGCTCAAATTGTCAAGACACTTTCTAAAATCCCTGAAATCAGAACTGTCAGAATCAACGTCGGCACTTCATCCTTAATTGTGCCCAATACGCCGATTAGACAAAGTACAACACTTTGGGAAAAATTCTCACCAGATTCCAACCGCGAAGCAGATGCTTTAGCAATTGAAAATGGAAAGATTTTCAGAATGGATACCGAAGTTACTTCAGCTATTTCTGATAATTATTTCAACTCAGGCAGATGGTTTGCAGCAACGGCAAATAGGGATGAAAACATTTTGGCTGCAGTTACCGAAGATAGAACAAAATTTGTCGTGCAAAATAGTTCTAATGCAACTCCTAGACGTGTATTAATTGAAGGTCAAGGATTTAGAATTCCTCGCTCCGACATCTTTGATGCAATCTGGGTTACCGGGGTAAACCAAATTTCAGTAGTTCAAAACAATCGGGTAGTGAATGTTTCGATAGATGGAATAGAAAAACAAAATGTAATTGATGTTATTCCTTCTCCCGATGGCGTAAGGGCTTTACTTATTGTTAATACTGCTTATGGAACCGAATTAAGAATCGGCACCATAGTTAGAGATGATCAGAGCATTAAAATCATCTATGTAAGAAAATTGATCAGAGATGGATTTTCAGTAACGCAAGCTACCTGGCAAGATTCAGAAATTGTTCTATATCTGGATAACTTCTCTGAACCAGCAAGTATTTACTCGGTCGATACTTTCACAGGATTTTCTAAATCACTTTATTCTCAACTTGGATCAAGAAATCTAGCAAGTGTTATTAAGAAGCCAACATACTTAACATTGGAAGATGGATCACTTTTGGAAAGAGTTAGTGGAGAATGGTTAGGTAGAGGCAATTTGATAAACGCTACTTACCCTGGATAGTTGTCCACAAGTCATATTTTCCCACAAATCTAAAACTAGTAGTTAATTAAATTCGTGAAATAAATCAAACTTAATGAATGTCAATTAACTCAATCTTTCGTGATCTTTCTGGGCTTTTAGTACAGAACTACTGCTATTTTTGTGGAAAAATCGAAGAGATAATTTGTCATGAATGTGTCATCTCTAATTTGGAATTAGCAAAAATACAATATATTCAAAATGTCCCGATTCTAACGATGACCACAAAAGATAAAACCTTTTCTAAATTGATAACTTCTTATAAAGATGAGGGAGTGTCTAATCTTGTGCAACCTTTTTCAAAAATACTGTCAGTTGGCCTAAAGTTCTTTTCCAAGCATCAGCAAGTAAAAGTTGTCAATGTTCCGAGCACTACTAAAGCTATTCTGAAAAGAGGAAATGATCCAATTAGTCTGATGACTGAGTCTGCCTGCTTAATGGCAGGAAAGAGATTTATTTACGAAAAACGACTGCTAGTAAACGAAAGAGAAAGAAAGGATCAAGCAAGTTTAAACTTTCAACAAAGAAAATTGAACACAGAAAATGCCTTTAAGGCTAACTTTGCAGAAATCAAACCAGTGATAATTGTTGATGATTTAATCACCACCGGGACTTCCATTACTCAGAGTATTTTTGCTTTAAGAGCAAAAAAGATAAATATCAGGGCCTGCGTAATCTTGGCATCAAATCATTAATTTGCCTTGAACTGCTCAGGCGGCAAGTTGAAAAATCAAATGCATTAGACTAAGAAGTATCAGATTGAGGTGTGTTGTGGAAATTGTAATTCACGGAAGACACGCAGATATAAAAGATGATTTCAAAGAATATGTAATCAAACAAAGTGCCAAATTAGAAAAATTTGGAGTAAACATTGCTTTGTTAGACGTTGAAGTTACACATCGAGAAAACAAAAGACAAAAGAAAGTTGAATTTCAAATTGATTTAACAGCTAAAGGAGCTGGCACTAACCTTCGTTCTCAATCAGAAGGATCTGATATGAATTCTTGTTTGGATCATGCGATGAAGAGATTAGTGGAACAACTTCGCAAAACCGCAGATCGACGACGCTTCCATAGACATCGGGAAGATTCTGTTTTATCTGCGTCTGATGTGAGCAAATTAAAGGGAATATAGGTCTTTAGATTTGGTTAGAAACGCAATTGCGTAACATAGGACTGGGCTTATTTCAGACACTGCTAGTTAGAGGAAAATAATCGTGGTTTTAGTGCTTGACAAGTTATTGCGTGCAGGTGAGGGTCGAATCCTGCGCAAATTAGAAAGTCTTGCCAAACAAGTTAACGCCCTTGAATCCGATATTAAAAAGCTAAGTGATGAGCAACTCAAATCCTTAACAAGTTCTTACAAACAACGTGTACAAAATGGTGAGTCTCTTGATGACTTATTGCCAGAGGCTTTCGCCACAGTAAGAGAAGCATCCTTACGAACTCTGGGCCAAAGACATTATGACGTGCAATTAATGGGTGGAGCAGCTCTTCATCTTGGAAATATTTCTGAAATGAGAACTGGTGAAGGAAAAACTTTAGTATCAACTCTGCCTGCATATTTAAATGCTTTAAGTGGCAAAGGTGTTCATGTTGTAACAGTTAATGATTACCTGGCTCATCGAGATGCTGAGTGGATGGGAAGAATTCATCGCTTCTTAGGTTTAACAGTTGGCACAATTAGTCCAAACATGGAAAGCGCATCCAGAAGAGATGCATATTTGTGCGACATCACTTATGGAACTAATAATGAATTTGGTTTTGACTATTTAAGAGACAACATGGCTTGGTCTCCCACAGATCGTGTACAACGTGGTTATAACTTCGCCATTGTTGACGAAGTCGACTCTATTTTGATTGATGAAGCTAGAACTCCTCTAATTATCAGTGGTCCAGTTGATGGCACAAATGCTTACTACAAAGACTTTGCTCGAATTGTTAGCACAATGCAGCCTGGTAAAGATTATGAAGTAGATATCCGAAAAAGAACTGTAGGTGTATTAGAAGAAGGTATCGCCACAGTCGAAAAATCTCTTAAAATCGATAATCTGTATGAATCTGTAAATACTCCCTTAATTGGTTATTTAAACAATGCGTTAAAAGCAAAAGAATTATTTAAACGCGATAAAGATTATGTGGTTATGAGTGGTGAAGTATTAATCGTTGATGAGCACACCGGAAGAATGCTTCAAGGACGTAGATATAACGAAGGCATGCATCAAGCAATTGAAGCCAAAGAAAATGTTGAGATCAAACAAGAAAATCAAACTTTAGCAACTGTTACTTTGCAGAACTATTTTAGAATGTATCCAAAACTTTCAGGGATGACCGGAACTGCAATGACAGAGGCTGCCGAATTTGACAAGATTTACAAACTTGGCGTGGTTCAAATTCCAACGAACAAATCAATGATCAGAAAAGATCAATCAGATTTAATTTATAGAACCGAAGAAGCAAAATTTGTTGCCGTTGTAGAAGATATATTTGCTCGACATGAAAAAGGACAACCAGTATTAGTTGGAACAACATCTGTTGAAAGATCAGAATATTTAAGTGGTTTATTAAAAAAGCGTGGCATTCCTCATGAAGTATTGAATGCTAAGAATCACGAAAGAGAAGCAGCAATTGTTGCCCAAGCTGGTCGAAAAGGTTCAGTAACCGTTGCCACAAACATGGCAGGTCGAGGAACTGACATCATGCTTGGTGGAAATCCTGAATTCCTGGCCAATGCTTCGTTAATGCAAAAAGGTTTGGATCCCGACGTTGATTTAGATGCTTATAACCGTGCATATATAGAAGAAGTAAAACTAGCTGCGCAAAGAGTTGAAGCAGAACATAACGAAGTATCTGCCTTAGGTGGACTTTATGTATTGGGAACAGAGCGACATGAATCAAGACGAATTGATAATCAGTTAAGAGGAAGATCTGGTCGTCAAGGAGATCCTGGGGAATCAAGATTTTATCTATCTTTACAAGACGAACTTATGCGAAGATTTAAGGGCGAATTAGTTGATGCATTCTTAAGAAGATTTAACGTTCCAGACGATGTTCCTATTGAAGCAAAGATGGTTACAACAGCCATTAGAAATGCTCAAACACAAGTTGAACAACAAAACTTTGAAATTAGAAAGAACGTTCTTAAATACGACGAAGTATTAAACAGACAACGTCAAGTAATTTATGCCGAACGATCAAGAGTATTAGAAGGTCAAGACTTATCCGATCAAATTCTTGAATTTATTGATGAAACAATTCAAGCCTACGTACTTGCAGCTACTAGTGAAGGTTACCCAGAGCAATGGGATCTAGACCAATTAACACTTGCACTTAAGAATCTGTATCCAATAGCAGTTTCTCTTGAATCTTTGAAGCAACAAAATGGTGGCTCAATTGATCAAGAAGTATTGTTAGATGCCTTTAGAAAAGATGCAGCCCAAGCTTATAGAACAAGAGAAGCACTTTTAACTCCAAAAGTTATGCGTGAATTAGAACGCCAAGTTGTGTTGAGTGTGCTCGATAGAAAATGGCGAGAACACTTATATGAAATGGATTACCTACAAGAAGGTATCGGACTTCGCGCTATGGGACAAAGAGATCCATTAGTTGAATACCAAAAAGAAGGATTCGATTTATTTGTGGTCATGATGGAAGCAATCAAAGAACAAGTTGTTGGTTTCACATTTAATGCTCAAGTTCAAGTTCAAGATAATCAAGAATCAGTTGAGGCAAAAGGTTTCACCAAAGTTGAGAAACAACTAAATCTTTCCTACAGTGCACCTTCAATTGATGGCGAAGTATCTCCAGGATCACCAGTAGTT
>Ga0209358_10004478_pt1 | contig 10033 bp, 17 predicted proteins | sample LauGreFa1BDMLBSN_2_FD_187574 | JGI IMG/M metagenome (GOLD analysis project Ga0209358, IMG submission 187574) | Freshwater lake microbial communities from Lake Michigan, USA - Fa13.BD.MLB.SN (SPAdes) (version 2) | ecosystem: Environmental > Aquatic > Freshwater > Lake | place: Lake Michigan, USA...
CTTCTCGGATTGAGCGTCCAACTCTGCGCCACGAGTCGCGCTGCTGAGTCCAGATGTCCGGTCTCACATGCTGCAAAGGCCAGCGTCGCTTTGAACCACCAATCGTCCGCCAAGACGTTGCAGTATGGCTGCAGAAACCTCAGCAAGGCTTGCTCGCGACCGACCTCGCCCGAGAAGCCAATCAAGCCGAACACGCCTGTGGCAGGTGCGAGGACCATCACGTCCCTGGGATAGGTTTCCAGATGTGAATGTACCCTCGCCAAAGCGGCACGCCCTTCACCGCGCACCACGCTGGCGAGTGTTTGGACATGGCTGGCCTCGCGCGGCAGCAACTTCGGCGCAAGTTCAAGCGCCCTTTGCGCCTCAGCTCTTGCCTGTTCCCCACGGCCTTGTGATTGCCGCAACCGGGCAAGCGCGATCCGACCAACGCCGCTGTCCGGGTCTAGACCTAGTAGTTGATCGAGCAGTGGCTCCGTGGTGTCCTGTGCAGCCAAAAACGCCGTGATCGCTTGGCGATAAAGGTCTGCTGCGGCATCGCTGGAAGCCGTAAATTCAAGGCCGTATTGGTCGCAGTGCATCAAGTAGGCGAGTATTTATCGACAGCACTGCTTGCGCTCACGCCCAGTTCCATCAAACATCCCCACATCGATTCTGGTAATGCGCATGCGCCTCCTGTCGGTTCTGATGGCCTCAACTAACCTTCGCGCTGGTGCGCACGGTTTGTTGCTTGAAGTTTGTTGCTTCAATTTACGCAATGCAAACAATACCACCGCCGCTAAGCAAGCACCCGAGCGCCTCACGCAAGCAGGTCGTTGATGTCGCGCAGAGCCGTGTCCGGCGAACATTTCGCGATGGTCGCCCAGCGCTGCCACAACCGAGCCTTGGTCAGCACAGCGTTGAGGGTGTGCTGCGCCTGATCGACGGCACGATGGATGGTATCGAAAAGCCACCCGAACCACTCGGTGACATCCAGTGAAAGTTTCTGGGCCCGATCCAGGATGTCGTAATAGGTCTTGTGTTCGCGCTGGATCTGCGCCGACAAGCTGTAAAAGCGTTGCGGGCTGCCATCAGCGCGCGCAAGCAGTAGATCGCCAATGGCCCGGGCAATACGGCCATTACCGTCGTCGAAAGGGTGCAATGTGACGAACCAAATGGTCGAGGCCGGCCTTGAGGAGCGGTGGTTCGTCCCACGCACCATTTACCAAATCGAGCAAGCGGCTGGTTTCTGTGTCCAGGCGATCGGCGGGTGGGGCTTCGAGGTACACCCGCTGGCGGCCGAGGGTGCCACGGTTATCCGCACGCTGCGCGATCAATCAACGACCAGCCAAACCACTCTCTAATGGGTGTCCAGATTGTCGTGGAATCACTGTCCAGATCCTCGTGGAATCGTTGTCCAGTTGCGCGTGGAATACGCACCGCACCACAGCGCGATGGCGTCGTTGATGCGGATGTGGTCGGCCAGGTCCCAGTAGCGCAGGCAGTTGTTTAGGGTGGGCATGAATGCCTTCGTTCTGTGATGAGGTGTGGGGCTTGCCAAATTTTGCCAAAGAATCTACCCTTGCTTCATGAGCACGATGAACATTTCCCTCCCCGACGCCCTGAAGTCCTTCGTGGACGAGCAGGTCAGCCAGCGCGGTTATGGCACAAGCAGTGAGTACGTGCGCGAGTTGATCCGCAAGGATCAGGACCGCCTGCAACTGCGTAATCTGCTGTTGGCCGGGGTAGCGTCGGCACCGGCGGCGCCTGCCGATGCCAGCTACTTCGAAGGCCTGCGGGACCGGGTGCGCAAGGCCGCCGAACCCGCTGCCAAGGCGTGAAGGTCAAGCCCGTCATCGCGCGTGAGCAGGCCAACCGGGATGTGGATGAGGCGGTCGCCTACTACCTGAGTGAAGCAGGCGAGGCCGTGACATTCGGCTTTATCAATGCGCTGGAGAGGGCCTATGGGCATATCGGTCGCCACCCCGCCAACGGATCTCCGCGCTACGCCCATGAGGTCAACTTGCCGGGCCTGCGCGCTTGGCCGCTGACGCGCTACCCGCACCTCGTGTTCTACGTCGAGCACCCAGACCACATCGATGTGTGGCGTGTGCTGCACGGCCAGCGCGACATCCCAGCGTGGATGCAGGAGCCCGACGGCGTGTGACGGTTGACGTACTTGGCGATCCTGGCGTGTTCAAAAGGGGCGCAATTAGGATCGCCGTGCAGCAGTAGGCTTTGGGCAGGCGGAGTGGGGGCAGCATCAATTTCGAGTAGAGGTAAACCTCACCGATGGTCGCGTGAAGGTGCGCGGCAAGCTGGCGTCTCGTATCAAAAACCCCGATGCCAAAGGTGGCCCCAAGCGGGCTGACTTCGTACTTTACGGCCGCCCCAACCTTCCGATTGCCGTCGTAGAAGCCAAACAAGCCAAGTTTTCTGTCGGCCACGGGATGCAGCAAGCACTGGCCTACGCCGAAATGCTCGATGCCCCATTCGCCATCAGCAGCAACGGCGATGGCTTTCTGCTGCACGACCGCACCGGTCTAACACAGCCGATTGAGCGTGAGCTCGCGCTCACCGGGTTTCCCACGCTGAACGACTTGTGGCCGCTGTACCAGCAAGGTATGGGAATACCTCAAGGCCACCGACCCAATGGCCAAAACCATCGTTTTCTGCGATGACCAGGACCACGCCGAACGCATCCGGCAAGAACCTGGCGATTTCTGCTGCCACCGATGGCGGCGTTGAAAGTGACGTGCTCATTTCGACTCCGTGGTCGTCTTGTCGACGGGGTCTGTATGAACGCGCTGGTTGCCAGAGAAGCCAAGCTCAAACCCGCTCGCTTCGGCCCTGTTTGCGGACTGTTCTGTGCCGGTGATACGCAGACGTGCCAGGCCCTTGGCCAGCAGTGACGCGATCTCGTGGCGACGCTGCTCCGGCGTCATCCGCTACGGTGGTAGCTGGTTGATTTGAAGCATTGTTGGTGGTCCTCTCGGTCAAACTCACATGCACTGAAATTGTCCGGATGGACTGCCGCCGACACCATGAGGGAGTTTCGGAGTCGTGCGAACCGATGCGGGTTGCTGCGAAAAGCGAGGCCCGATCAGTTCGACAAATGACGGGCAAGGATGGTCTTCATCAACGAATTGCCGGGCTGGGTGCTGGCGATCATGTCCCGGATCTGCTCATTGACCTGCTGGGTTGGGACAACAGCGTTCACCGCCGCCTGCGTGACTGCCGAATAAGCATCGAGCACATCATCGCCGGTGATCTCATAGCCGTGTCCAAGAGAGATCCAGCGCAACGCGGCCAAGCCTGCGGCGAGCGCGAATGCTGGCTGCTTCTCGGCGTAGTCACGGGCAGCGCGCGTCAGCGTGCGTGGATCGGTCGGGCTGCGCGTGGAAAGTTCAATCGCCACATCAAACAGGCCCGCATCCTTCGCAGCAGCGAACCATTTGCCTACGGCGCCGGGTGTACTGGACACCAAGTCACGCAGAATTTCTTCCGGCTGCTTGTGGGGATACTTCTTGGCAATGGCGCGAAACGTCGCCAGGTTCGTTGTGCCCTGATTCGCCTCGATGGCATAGCGGCGGTAGGCCTCGTCGAGCAACCCGGAGGACAGCAGGATCTCTTCGCAGGCCTGGGCAATCTGCCAGCCAGGATCATTGAGACCGCGCGACTCCTCGGCGTAGCGGATCGCGTCCGCCTTCTTGCCCATCGCTGCCAATGCCTTCACACCCCAGCGCCGGTCGTGCCACCACTTGAACCGTGCCTTGTCGAGCAGTGCCAGCAACTCCTGGTGGCGGCCCGCCGCGTACATCGATGCCAGGCAAGCGCTGGTGCCTTTGAAGAATCCATGTCCGGATGCCTTCGGGCTCCACACGCTCTCGACGACCGGCAAAAATTCATCGGCCCAGTGCGACGCCAGTTCCGGCGTTACGCACAACTCGCCCCAATAATCGCCGAGCAGTTCGATGTAGGGTATCTCGTCGTCTTGGAGAGCTTGCCACAAGCGTTCGAGCCAGCGATGTCGCAGCTTTGGCTCGACGTCAGCCGTGACGATGATGGGCACCAGGGTATCGATGGCCTTGTTGACGGCCGAACCCAGTGCGCCCGATGAACTGTCCACCTGTTCCAGCGCCGCGGAGAGCTTTTCCAGCAGGGTGATGGCTCCCTCAGCTGCGAGCACGGGCTCCTTGCGGGCGACCTGCTTGATCTCCGTGATGGCTTCCTTGATCCGCTGTACCGGCGTGTCAGACCGCCAACCAAATGCATGTCGTCGGAAACGGGAAGCGAATTGCCACTTGTGGGCGCTCATGATCGATCCACCATGAGCTATCGCACCGGGTACTGGCCGTTGCGGATGAAGCGGTCGTAAGTGTCTTCCTCCGGTTCCACATCATCGTGCCGCGCGCCTTGCCACTCGGCCTCGGGCAGCAGTAGCAGTGTCAGCGTGTAGTCGTACTGACCCGCGACGCGCGTCATCTCCGTGACCGGCATGCTGGCGGGTTCGCGGGCAAACCAGGACTGGGCACGCCGCGTTCGAGTGTCGGCAATATCAAAAGCGTTGTAGTTGTGCTCGAGCGCATCGTGCGGCAGCTCGATGGTGTTCTTGCGCGTCGCGAAGTAGGCGTCGGACTTGAGGGCCGCCTCGTTCGACTTGGCCCACAGCATGTGATCGTCACGGTTAGCCTCGGCCATGGGCTTTTTCGCGTCCGTCATTCATCTTCCCAGGCTTCGAGGATCTTGCGGATTTTCTTCTTGTCCGGCTCGGACATGCTTTTGTACTTACGGAAGAACGCCTCGTCGAGCACTTCCTCGTCCGGGGTGGTTACCGACTCGGTCAGCAGAAACTCCGTGGTGACCTCGAGGACGGCGGCAATCTTGCCGATCTTCTCGGCCGACGGTTTCGGATCGTCTTTGTTTTCCAGTTCCCATATGTAGCTCTTGCTGGAGTCGGTCAGTTCGGCCAACTGTTCCAGGCTGAGCTTCTTCTGTTTCCGCAGTGCGCGGATCTTGTCCCCCAGGGGCGATGGCACCAGCATTTCCTCATTAGTTGGCTTCAATCCGAAAATAATGCCACTACGCCGAACGATTTAGTACCTGCTCGACAAACAACTTAGTGCTCCGAGGTAATCACATTCGTTCGGTAAACCGAACGACATCGGTCCGTGCACCCCGACAAGAAAAGGGGCAGTCGAGGCTGATACCAAGCCGATCCAAACCTTTGAGGGGTATGTAGATGAACGATGCAGAAAACCTGAGCAAGCTCCTGGGCCACCTGCCGCCGGCGGTGTTCCGTGAATTCATGGCGGACGAGTTCAGCCTTGCCATGCCGGATCTCGACACCAAGAAGACGAAAAAGGAGCAGCGTGAACAGATGGAGGCCGTGCTGTCCGCCCTTGGGGTGAGTGAGCGGCAGCGGATCGAGGAAGTGGCCGAACGGATTGTGCTGTTGTCGGACTGCGCCGGCCAGGACGTCATCGACGGCTTCAAGGACGACATCTTCGATGATGTCGCCTGGATTCTCTAAAGTTCGCTTGCCTTTACAGGGGCATTGATGCCATGACGAATGGCCTCTTCATTAGCAAAGTTCAACTCAACCTTGACGCCATTGGGATCGAAAAGAAAGAGTTGGTAAAGCCCCTGGTCGCTGACCATGCGTTCGTTAAATGCAATGTTGCGCTCACGTAAATGTTGCAACATGCCGGGGAGGTCCGAACACCTGAAGGCCACATGGTCGACAACGCCGGTACCCTGGGTTTGTGTTGACTGCTGACCAAGATAACTGAGTCTGTTTTGACTTACGATGGGCCCGCCCTCTGTTAGGTGCAAAACGTCCTTGTCGCCGAGATAAAGCCACACGACAGGGAACTTGAAATCAGGGTGCCACCCCTCTGTCATACCGAGCACATCGACATACCAATCTCGGGTGGCCTGAAGCTGAGTTGTTTGAATGAGGAAGTGTTCTAAGCGTTCGAGCGGCATGGCGATTCCGTGTTTCCCCTGCGGCAGTGAGTCAGATTGATGGTGCGATTGCTCTATGCACAGCAGATGATAGATGGCTAGGTGCCATAAAGCTACATGACAATCTCAAGCCTCAAACTCCTCTGAGTTAGCTGCAAATGAAGTGGCCCGATATCCGCCAAGCGCTGTTGCAGGGGCGCTACCGGCTCAATCCGGTGCGCAGGGTGATGATTCCCCAACTGGACGGCAGCCCGCCCGAGTTGGGCATCCCGACGGCAGTCGATCGCCATCAGGGCACACTTGACCTTTCACGCGTCGTCCGTTGCTATTTACAACCCATATGCCTTTTATACATTACTGGATCGTGAACTTGCGAGATCACTTGATGTGGGTATTTCGTCAAATCTTAGACAACGGTATAATGTTTGAAGTGATCGAAATTAAGTATCGAAGCGGCTTTGTCGTATTGGGGCAAATGAATGAAATGTAATTAAGCGTCAGCCGGAACGGCTGTGTATGCAAGCGAATAAAGTTGGTATCCGAGTTCCGTGCTGCCCCCTAAGTTTTGTAAATGCTTCTCTGATAGTTCATCCTTGGCTAGTACCTGAAGTGCTTTTAAATCGTAGCCACTAACAATCACGATGCGGTCTGCTATGCGATCTGTATTGCCTCGAACGCGTTGCTCAGTAGTTATATCGATCTGTGGCGATTCATGTTGCAAAACATGAAACCCTACGACGCCACGACGCTGAGCATAAGACTTACCAAGATGTCCAAGCCGATCCATGATCCCACCGCTGAAACCTTCGATTGGGGAAAAGCGAAGTGTCAATACATGACGCGCCGTCACAGCACCATGACTGTGAATCACCCGGCATTGAGCGCGAACCATCTTGCGGTGAAATGGCATCATCTTTATTGACCACGGTGTTGGCGCGTTGAGCCGAGCGAGATAAGCTTGGGATGCTAAGACGTCATGCGCACTTAATTCGTACATAACAAAAAAGCCGTCACCTCCAGATGCATCAGTCCAGCGTGATGCTCTCAAGAATCCGTCAATCGATAAGCGCTCAGGAACGTGTTCAAAGGCATGCCAATGTTCTAATTCGTCTCTCGCTTCACACGGAACGTCCCACCACATGGCTAGTGCTGCTCTTCCGAGCATAACGGTTCTCCTGATTCAAGCTAGCAAGTCGATAAGGCCGAGTTTCTGCGCAATCGCGCGCACCGCAAGCAAATAGCCTGTCGGTCCGAGGCCGCAGATAACACCATGAGCAACCTGCGAAGTCAGTGAGTGGGTATACGGCGCGGGTCGCTGGTGAATGTTGGTGATGTGAACTTCAATAAGCGGCTTGCGCAATAGTTTTAAGGCGTCGAGGACCGGCACGCGACCAAAAGAAAAACCCGCCGGGTTAATGATGACCGAAGCATCTTTTATAGCGGCTTCCTGGATCCAGTCTATCAAAATGCCTTCGTGGTTTGTCTGGCGGAAGTCACATGTCAATCCTAGTGACTGAGCAAGAACCTTTGAAGCATGTTCGATTTCGGAAAGCGTTGTCCTTCCGTATAGTTCAGGCTCTCTCGTTCCAAGCATATTGAGGTTTGCCCCATTAAGAATAAAAAGTTGATGCTCCATTGTTCTTCCTCTTTATTGATATAAGTTCTTGGCCAGTTTCTCTTTAGCTATAGATCGTGCCGAGATACCGGCATCGAGCATCCTATCCAACAATTCACGAAACGGTAAAAGCCCGTCTCCAAGCCTATGTCCTAAGTCAGACGATGTCTTTGGTCAGCACTCGTGCTCAACCAGTCCTCGCGCTCTTGCGATAAGACAGAGGGAAACTTGGGATTGTCTACTTCTCAATCGGCTCGAGTCCCAGGACAGATCGGTGCGAGATCGGTTACCGTTGCTCTTGCGACGATATTGACCTGCACACTGACGCAGGCCTTTCAACCGGCCGATTGGCTTTCTCCCCACTTGTACCCGTTCACGTTGCATAGCGTTACGACTTAAACATCAAGGCGATGCCAAGTTTTCAGGATGGCATTTGCACGAAGTTTTACAGTCGCTATCTCGAGCGATAGCGGCTGCGTATTGTCCGCTTAGAATAGGTCTATGCTGATTGCTCAAATTTCGGATCTTCACGTTCGGCCTGCAGGGCAGCTCTATGGCGGGGCGGCGGACGCCAATGCGCACCTCACGGGGGCGATCCGGCATTTGCACGCCTTGGATCGCCTCCCAGATCTTGTCATTCTATCGGGCGACCTTGTGGAGCATGGCGCTCCCGAGGAGTACGCCCAAGCAGCATCGCGATTGAAAGATTTGACGCTTCCGTTCCTTATTGTGGCGGGGAATCACGATGATCGCGACTGTCTTCGCCAGGCTTTTCCGGACCACCGTTACCTACCAGAGACGGGCGCACTGAACTATTGCATTGATGAACATCCCGTTCGGATCCTTGTCTTGGATACGTGCCGGCCAGGCTTACATCATGGCGAGGTCGATGAGCAGGACCTAGCCTGGCTCGATCGGACATTGCGTTTGGATCCTACTAAAGCCACCTTGCTAGTGATGCATCATCCACCCTTTGTGAGCGGAATTCCCTATCTCGATAAATACAGATTAATGAGGCCCGAGCCCGTGGCAGAGATTTTGCGTGGCTTCAGCAATATCGAAGCGATCCTTTGCGGGCATGTACACAGAACGATGATAAAGCGCTGGGCCGGAACCGTTGTTGTCAGTTGTCCGAGCACGACGACAGAGATTGCGCTGCAATGGCGGCCGGATGCTGTGCCGCAGACTTTTTTGGGCCCTCCGGCATGCATGCTTCATGCTTGGGATCCCCTCGAAGGCTTGGTAAGTCACCTAAGCCACATTGACAAGGGCGCCGGGCCGTTCCCCTTTTTCTAATCTGTATTTATTGAAAATGAGTTGGATCTATGTTGTGGGTGGTGTTCTGGCTGCGCCTTGGTAGATTCGTTCTTGCATCAAGTTTGGACTATTAGTTTTAAGGCCGTCCGAAACTAAGGGATTTGCCTTGGGCGTCATGCAGCCGTGCCAGGAATTAAGCGAAAGATGATGACTCTTTAAAAATGCTAACAATATACCGATTTCAATTGCTGAGGCTCGCGCGGGCTAACTGAGGCTCGCTTGGGTTAAAAGGCACCAAGCAAGGACATATAGGCTCGATCCAGCGGCAAGAGCCCGTGTTGCATAGCGCCCTAGGAATCGATCGGCCGCGATGCCCATAAGAGGTATGAATTGCTGAGCATGAACACCAAGGAAATGCGATGGACGAATATCCTTATACAAATGCCAGCCCACGATGGGTAGACCCTCGCCCGCGGCAGGCTGCTTACCGCCGAGCAGAAATCCGCTGACGGTCGACAACACAAAGGTCAGTAGCAGGCCCATGATGACGCCCCATGTGGTGACCGAGAGTTGGTCTGTGCCGCGCCTTTTCCAGATTTCCCAAGCCAACCATCCTTGTGAGGCTGTCAATCCAACCGCCGCAATCGCCATTAGACCGAATAGCATGGCGTGCCAGCGGTCGCTCATGTTGTAGTGGGATGCGGAACCATGTGCTGCTTGGTAGGTGATGTAGGCCACTTCGAAGAAGGATGTAGCTACGAGCAAGATACTGATACCCAGGTAAGCCTGACCATGGGTGATCGCTGCATGAGCCAAGTGAGTAAGCCATACGGTCGACCATGCAAATAGGGCCGTGGCAGCCATGAACTTCATGGGTTTGACCCAAATACCGACCTCTCTAATCGTGCGCGCATCGCCAAACGACAGCAGGTAGGTCAGCCCGCAAGCAAGCCACATCAAGCTGCCATAAATGATCAAGCACTTTGACACCCATGACAGCGTGTGGCCGTCCCATTTGTCCCAGCCCAACCATTGAACTACTACGTGATTGACTTGCATGAAGCCCTCATTTGTTGACGGTGTCAACTATACTTGCTTAATATGTAGACGTTGTCAACAAATCAGTACGCTTGCGCCCACTTTGACACGTGAGGAGATATGGCCAAAACCATTAACGATCTGGACTTAAAGGAGGCCTGTATTCAGGCAGCGAGGGAC
>Ga0209358_10004481_pt1 | contig 10026 bp, 11 predicted proteins | sample LauGreFa1BDMLBSN_2_FD_187574 | JGI IMG/M metagenome (GOLD analysis project Ga0209358, IMG submission 187574) | Freshwater lake microbial communities from Lake Michigan, USA - Fa13.BD.MLB.SN (SPAdes) (version 2) | ecosystem: Environmental > Aquatic > Freshwater > Lake | place: Lake Michigan, USA...
CTCGGATTATGCATTCAATAAAGCGCACAGTGCTGGCTACGGACTTGTTTCGTATTGGACGGCTTATCTCAAGGCCAATTACCCAGCTGAATACATGTCTGCGCTGCTTACCAGCGTTAAAGATGACAAAGACAAATCCGCGGTTTATCTCAACGAATGCCGTCGAATGGGAATCAAAGTTCTGCCACCGGATGTCAATGAATCCGATGTTGATTTCACCGCAATTGGTACTGATATTCGATTTGGCTTAGCTGCAGTTCGAAATGTTGGTGTGAACGTTGTTGAATCCTTGAAGGTTAGTCGGGTTGCAAAGGGAAGGTTCTCCTCATTTGGCGACTTCTTAGCAAAAGTTGACGTACAGGTTTGCAATAAGCGCGTAATCGAATCCTTAATCAAGGCCGGCGCTTTTGATTCGCTGGGTCACACTCGTCGAGGCTTGTTTGCAGTACATGTTGAATCCGTTGATTCAGTTCTCGATACTAAAAAAGCCGAAGCCATAGGTCAGTTCGATCTGTTTGGAACATCTGACGATTTCTCGGACGATTCAATTGGTGGCGTTGAAGTATCCATTTCACTTGATGAATGGGATAAGAAAACCTTGCTAGCGCAAGAACGCGACATGCTTGGTTTATATGTAAGTGACCATCCACTGTTTGGTGTTGAGCACGTTTTGGCGATGAGCACCTCAATGCCAATCTCTGGTGTTGCCGATGCCTCAGACGGAGCGGTAGTCACGCTCGGGGGACTAGTAAGCAGTGTTCAACTTAAAACCACAAAACGTTCTGGTGATCGCTGGGCCATTGTTGCGCTTGAAGATCTTGAAGGTGTCGTCGAAGTTATGGTGTGGCCAAATACGTTTACCAAGTTTGCAACGCTGCTAAATGACGACGCGATCTTGTTGATGAAAGTTCGAATTGATAAACGTGATGATGAAGGCCCAAGAGTAGCTGCGCTGGAAGTTTCAGTTCCAGACATCAGCGCCGCTTACTCAGGTCCAGTAAACGTATACATTCCGGAAACTCGCGTTAATGCGGCAGTAATGGATTCGTTGCGTCAGATTCTTAGTGCGCATCCAGGAACAACTGAAGTTCACTTAACTGTGGTGCAGACCGATAAATTTGTTTCGGTTAAAACTGATGACAAGTTGCGAGTAGCGCCGTCACCTTCACTTTTTGCAGACTTAAAAGCTCTACTTGGCGCAGCTTGTTTAGAAGCGCCGGTTCTACAAACTAGTTAAGTCGCAATCTCAGCAAATATCGCTGAGAGTAAATCTGCTAAATCAGTTGGCGAAAGCTCAATGTCAAAGCCACGTCGGCCACCACTAACAAGAATCGTTTCGAATTGTTTTGCAGACTCGTCAATGACAGTCGCGAGAAGGCGCTTTTGACCCAACGGGCTGATCCCGCCGACTACGTAACCCGTTAGACGTGCCGCTTGCGTTGGGTCTGCCATAGTCGCGCGCTTGGCGCCCATACTTCGCGACAGTGATTTCAGACTCACTTGCTGGTTAACGGGAACAATCGCCACCGCGAAATTTTCATCAACATTGGCAACCAAGGTTTTGAACACTCGATTTGGATCTACTCCAAGTTTTTCAGCAGCCTCAAGCCCGAAAGACGTGGAATTGGGATCATGTGAGTACTCATGCTCCTTGAATTCAATCCCAGCGGACTTGAGCAATTTAGTCGCTGGAGTACCTGTGGCCATAGCAACAAATCCTATGCCCAGAAAATCAAGTTAAACTTTGAATATGTTGTCGACCCTAGATTTACGTGGCGGATCCAGAAAGGCTTCGGATCTGCGAAATCTAGTGCCACGCGCCAAGTTCGACCTTGATTCAGTGGTTGAGCAAGTGCGTCCCATTATTGAAGATGTGCGAGAGCGCGGAGTTGCCGCAGTCCAAGACTGGTCGGAAAAATTCGATGGCGTCCGCGCCCCACAGATCCGTGTGCCACAAGAAGTTATTGATAAGTCACTGGCAGAACTTGATCCGAAAATTAAAGCAGCACTAGAAGATGCAATCTCGCGCGTGCAAATAGTTCATGAACACCAACGTCGAAGCGATACCACTGTCACAGTTGCCCCAGGTGGCACGGTTTCTGAACGCTGGTTACCAGTTCAGCGCGTTGGACTTTATGTTCCTGGTGGAGTTTATGTTTATCCAAGCAGTGTGATTATGAATGTTGTGCCGGCGCAAATTGCTGGAGTTCAGTCACTTGTTGTTTGCTCGCCACCTCAAAAAGATTTTGGGGGATGGCCGCACCCTACGATTTTGGCAGCTTGCGCTTTGCTTGGAGTAACTGAAGTTTATGCCGCAGGTGGATCCCAAGCGATTGCGTTGCTGGCTTATGGCGCAACAGATGTTCAGATTGAGCCGGTTTACTTAGTTACTGGTCCTGGCAACATGTATGTAACCGCTGCAAAGCGAATGCTTAAGGGTTTGATTGGAATTGATTCCGAAGCCGGGCCAACTGAAATCGCAATCTTGGCTGATGACTCAGCGAATCCAGATTTTGTAGCAGCAGATTTAATCAGTCAAGCCGAACACGATGAAGTAGCAGCGTCGGTTCTAGTCACAGATAGCGAAGAGTTGATCAAGAATGTTCGTGCCAGCCTGGAGCGCTTAGTTCCACTAACTATGAACAAGGATCGAATCCAGATTGCGCTTACTGGACAACAAAGCGCATTCGTGTTGGTTGATGATCTTGATCATGGACTAAAGGTTGTAGATGCCTACGCTGCCGAACATCTGGAAATTCACACTCGCAATGCTTCTGAAGTGGCTAGGCGAGTAAACAACGCAGGCGCTATTTTTGTTGGTGACTGGTCGCCAGTATCACTAGGAGACTACGCAGCTGGTTCGAATCACGTTTTGCCAACTGGCGGCTGTGCTTGTCACTCATCTGGACTTTCGGTTCAGTCTTTCTTGCGAGGCGTTCATTATGTTGAGTACAACGAAACAGCACTCAGTGACATTGCCCAGACTGTGATAACCCTTGCAAACTCGGAAGGCTTACCGGGTCACGCAGCAGCGATTGAAATTCGTGCGAAATGACAGAGCTACCGATTCGTAAAGACTTAGTTGGTAAATCACCCTATGGCGCGCCACAAATTGCGGTACCGGTTCGCCTGAACACCAATGAAAATCCATTTGGCCCATCACCCGAGCTTGTGGCAGAACTGGCAAAAGCAGTTTCCGAACTTGGTCCGAATCTAAATCGATATCCTGATCGTGACGCCACTGAACTACGCGCTGACTTAGCCAAATACTTGAACACGGAAAGCCAAGTGAGTTTGGCTGCCGACAATATTTGGCCAGCAAATGGGTCTAATGAAGTTATGCAACAGCTATTGCAACTATTTGGGGGACCAGATAAGTCTTTGGTTGCTTTTGATCCCACTTATTCAATGTATGAAGATTATTGCCGAAACACATTTACCAAGTATTTAAGTGTGGCGAGAAATGAAGATTTCACGATTGATAAATCCGTTTTGGATAGTGCACTAGCTCTTAAGCCAGACATCATCGTTCTGACCTCACCTAACAATCCAACCGGCACGATTATTGATATGTCAGACATTGATTACTTACTTGCAAACTTCCCCGGGGTAGTAGTAGTCGATGAGGCCTATGCTGAATTCAGACCAGCCGGCACGCCTTCTGCAGTTTCTCGGTTAGCAAAGAATCCACGCTTAGTTGTGGTGCGCACTATGAGTAAGGCATTTTCTTATGCTGGAGCCCGAGTTGGATATGCTGCAACAAGTTCCGAAATAGTCCAAGCTATTCAATTGGTTCGCCTGCCTTATCACTTGTCTACAGTTACTCAGGCAGTAGCCCGAGTTGCCCTGCGATTTAGTGATGAGTTGCAAGGCCAGGTGACTTTACTTCGCAAAGAACGAGATGACTTGGCGTCCTGGCTTAAGGAGCAAGGCTTTGAAGTGGCTCCAAGCGGCGCAAACTTCCTGCTCTTTGGAACATTTGGAGATCGCAACCAGGTATGGGAACAATTAGTTGAGCACGGTGTATTGATTCGTCAGACTGGCCCGAGTGGCTGGTTAAGAGTCAGTATTGGAACTCCGGAAGAAAACCAAGCTTTCAAGACCGCACTACTTCAAGTAACTAATCGAACTAACGGAAAGTAATCTGATGGCACGCACCGCACGCATTGAACGTAGTACTAAGGAAAGTTCAGTCCTTGTTGAACTCAACCTCGACGGCACTGGACAGATTGACATTGAAACCGGCGTGCCGTTTTTTGATCATATGCTTTCTCAGTTGGGACGTCACGGCGGATTCGATCTAAAGGTAGTAACTAAGGGCGATGTAGATGTCGACTCACATCACACCGTAGAAGACACCTCATTAGCTGTGGGCGAAGCAATTCGCACAGCATTAGGTGACAAAGTTGGTATTCGTCGATTCGGCGATGCATATGTCCCACTAGATGAAACCGCTTGCCATGCAGCAGTAGATCTTTCTGGTCGTCCCTACCTAGTTCATGAACAGCCAGAGATTGTGGAACTGATTGGAACTTTTGACACGACATTGATTCGTCACATTTGGGAATCGATTGTTGCAACAGCACAGATCTGTATTCACATTCGAATTCTGAGCGGCCGCAATGCACATCACGTAAGTGAAGCTCAGTTCAAGGCAGTTGCGCGCGCCCTAAGAGATGCAGTGGCAATTGATCCACGCGTGTTGGACGTTCCTTCAACAAAGGGAAGTCTCTAACTCGTGACTTCTGTTGTCATTCTTGACTACGGATCAGGAAATGTAAGGTCGGCGCAACGCGCAGTTGAAACAACGGGCGCAAAAGTTTCAATTTCGGCCGACTTCGATGAAGCTTTAGAAGCCGATGCGTTATTGGTGCCAGGTGTTGGTGCCTTTTCAGCTTGCGTACAGGGCATCAAAAATGTTCGTGGTGAACAAATAATTGGTCGACGTTTGGCTGGCGGACGACCAGTGTTAGGAATTTGTGTTGGTATGCAAGTTCTGTTTGAACGAAGCACAGAGCATTCCGGTGACGGTTTCTTTGAAGGTCTAAACGAATGGCCTGGCACAGTTGAAAAACTAAGTGCACCGATTCTTCCCCACATGGGTTGGAATAACGTGGCTGCCGCAACCGGATCACAAATGTTTAATGGAATTGCCGATGAGCGCTTCTATTTTGTTCATTCTTATGCAGCGCGAAAGTGGGAACTGGATCCACATGAAATGCTGGCGGCTCCCAAAGTTAGTTGGGCTAACCACGGAGACGATTTTGTTGCTGCGGTTGAAAATGGTCCGCTTTGGGCTACTCAGTTTCATCCCGAAAAATCTGGCGAAGCCGGGCTGACATTATTGGCAAACTGGATAGCAGCTATCAAATGAACTTAATAACCCACAATCGGAGCGCGACATGACATCCCTAATTTTGTTACCTGCCGTTGACGTTGCTGATGGTTTGGCCGTGCGCCTGGTTCAAGGTGAGGCAGATAGCGCAACATCATTTGGTGATCCGTTAGCCGCTGCCCTTGATTGGCAGGCAAGTGGTGCGCAATGGATTCATTTAGTGGATCTTGATGCTGCTTTTGGTCGAGGTGAAAACCGAAAGTTGTTAGCTGAAGTAATTGGCAAACTCGATGTAAATGTTGAACTCTCTGGTGGCATTCGAGACGATGAATCACTGCGAGCTGCGCTTGCAACTGGCTGCCGTCGCGTGAACTTGGGAACGGCTGCACTGGAAGATCCAGAGTGGACCGCACGAGTCATTGGTGAATTTGGCGATCGGATCGCTGTTGGTCTCGATGTTCGTGGCACAGTTCTTGCAGCCCGTGGCTGGACCAAAGAAGGCGGCGACATTTGGGAAACGCTTGAACGCCTGGAATCAGATGGTTGTCAAAGATATGTCGTTACAGATGTAACTAAAGATGGAACTTTGCGCGGACCTAATGTTGATTTGCTTAAGCAGATGTGTGAACGAACTGACATGCCGGTGATTGCAAGTGGCGGAATCGCAACTCTTGCTGACTTGATTGAACTTAGGGCGCTAACTGACATTGGTGTTGAAGGCGCAATTGTTGGCAAGGCGCTTTATGCGCGTGCTTTCACCCTCGAAGAAGCAATCGAAGTTTCTGGACCGCAGGTTTAACTAATGAGTGTTGCAGTTCGAGTCATTCCTTGCCTTGATGTCGATGCTGGTCGAGTTGTTAAAGGCGTTAACTTTGAGAATCTAAATGATGCCGGCGACCCCGTTGAGCTAGCTCGACGATATGGAAACTCTGGCGCAGACGAACTTGTTTTTCTTGACATCACCGCATCAAGTTCGAATCGCGAAACTACTTACGAAATGATTCGTAAAACGGCGGATGAACTTTTCATTCCACTGACAGTTGGCGGTGGTGTAAGAAGCACATCAGATGTTGATCAACTTCTGCGGGCCGGTGCGGACAAAGTTGGAATCAATACTGCAGGCATTGCTAATCCAGAATTGATTTCAGATTCGGCTAAACGTTTTGGCGATCAGTGCGTCGTAATTTCAGTTGATGTGCGGCGTAGCCCAGATTCTCCAAGTGGATTTGAAGCCACAACTCACGGCGGTAGAAAGAGCAGTGGGCGGGATGCCTTGGAGTGGATTATTGAGGCTGCTGATCGCGGGGCTGGTGAGGTGCTCCTAAATTCAATGGATGCCGATGGCACTAAGAACGGTTACGACTTGGAGTTAATCTCAGCAGTGCGGGCCGCAGTAGAGATTCCAGTTATTGCCAGCGGCGGGGCGGGAAAGCTCTCGGACTTTGCGCCTGCAGTTAAAGCCGGCGCAAATGCGGTACTAGCCGCTAGCGTTTTTCACTTCAATGAGCTCACAATTGCGCAAGTAAAGGACGAACTTGCTCGCAGTGGGCAAGAAGTTCGCTAATCCAGTTCAACCTGCCAAATAACGGTAGGCATGACTTGCCTGATTTCGACTACTTTGTTTAATCAAGGCAGAATAGAGACATGGAGAGCTCGCCGTTCGTTGAAACCTTAGTTTTCAACGACCAAGGATTGATTCCGGTGGTAGTTCAACAAGTCGATACCAGAGAAGTGCTTATGGTGGCGTGGATGAATTCCGACACTATTAAGCAAACGTTGGAAACCGGCAAGGCAACTTACTGGAGCCGTAGTCGTTCTGAAGTTTGGGTAAAGGGCGAAACCTCTGGAAATCACCAACGAGTCATATCGCTGGCAAAAGATTGTGACAGCGACACCTTGCTATTAACCGTTGATCAATCCGGAGCAGCTTGCCACACCGGCAATCACACTTGTTTTGATGATTCCGTTACGCATCCTGAGGTAAGTGGATGACCACTCCCAATCTCGAATCATTTCGACAGTTGGCACAAAATCGACGCGTAATCCCGGTGTTTCGAAAACTGTTGGCCGATGGCGAAACTGCGCTTGGCCTTTATCGAAAACTTGCAGACGAACGCGCCGGAACGTTTCTACTTGAATCAGCTGAACACGGAAGATCTTGGTCGCGCTATTCATTCGTAGGAGTAGCAAGTTCGGCAATGCTTTCGGAGCGAGATGGCCAGGCGCTTTGGTCTGGAAAAGTTCCGCAAGGTGTGCCCGAAAGTGGCGACCCAATAGCTGCATTGCGCGAAACCCTAGATGTGCTTTTCACGCCTGGCGTTAACGAAGGCATCACTGATGAAGAATTACCACCACTAACTGGCGGAGTAGTTGGCTACTTGGGTTATGACATCGTTCGACGCCTGGAGAAACTACCAAATGAAACCGAAGACGTTTTGGGCTTACCTGAGTTAGCGATGCTCGTTGCAACGGACTTGGCAGTTTTGGATCACAAAGATGGCACCGTCACACTTATTGCTAATGCAATCAACTACGACAACTCTGATGAGCGCGTTGACGAAGCTTGGCTTGATGCTGAAAAACGACTCAATGAAATGCAGGCAGCGTTAGGTAGTCAAGCTCCGTCAAGTGCATCAAGTTTTGATCGAACTGCCAAAGCAGAGTTCACGCGCGAAACTACCGGAATTGAATATCAAGAATCTGTCAGAGTCGCACAGGACCGGATCCGTGCTGGCGATGCGTTTCAAATTGTGCTGAGTCAGAGATTTGCAACTAAATGCCAGGCTTCAGCACTTGACGTGTATCGAGTTTTACGAGCTACCAACCCGAGTCCATATATGTTCCTGTTTAGAATTCCTGAGTTAACTGGTCCTGGCCAAGAACTCGGCACCAAAGTCGCATTTGATGTTGTTGGATCAAGTCCAGAAGCCTTAGTCACACTTCGTAACGGTGAAGCGATGCTGCATCCAATTGCCGGAACTAGACCTCGCGGCGAAACCCCGCAAATTGATGATTCCAATGCTGCAGATTTACTCGCTGACAAAAAAGAGCGTGCTGAGCATTTGATGTTGGTTGACCTTGGCAGAAATGATTTAGGTCGAGTATGTCTGCCTGGGTCGGTTGAAGTTACTGACTTTATGAGCATTGAGAAATACAGTCACGTAATGCACATCGTCTCAACCGTAATTGGAAAAATCGATCCTGAGGTCAGTGCTTTTGATTTAGTTGCTGCCACATTCCCAGCTGGAACACTATCGGGTGCCCCAAAACCAATGGCTATGACAATCATTGAAGAACTAGAGAAATCTAAGCGCGGAGTCTACGGCGGTTGCGTTGGGTATTTCGATTTTGCTGGAAACATTGATACTGCAATTGCGATTCGCTCAACCGTCATTAAAGACTCGGTGGCGTATGTGCAAGCGGGAGCTGGGGTAGTGGCTGATTCCGTTCCAGAAAGTGAAGATGCTGAATGCCAAGCAAAAGCGATGGCAGTTTTAAATGCTGTGGCCGTTGCAAATTCCTTAGTGAGTAACTCCGCATGAAGTTAACTTTGCGAAACCTAATCTCACTTGAGCTATTGAGCGCAGTAATTGTTTTGGTTGCGCTGAGTCGGCCATGGGTTGTTGCTACATATCAAGAAACTGGATTCCCAACAGTTAACTTAAGTTTGAGTGCCAACCAGTTAAATGCCTCACTTAATGGACTAGCAATTGCAGCTTTAGCTTCAGCACTGGGCGCAATCGCCACCCGCGGAATCTTCCGAAGGCTAGTCGGCGCAGTTATCTCGGCAATTGGTATTGGAATTGTTTTAGCAACGGGCAACTTGGTCAAGAACTTAGATGTGTTCGTTGGATTGCAATTCGAACAAGCGGTGGGACGTGAAGTCACTGGCTGGGTTGCGCAGACTTCGTATTACGAATGGCTAGTTATCCCAGCAGGCGTCTTGATTGCATTGTGTGGTTTAGCTATTGCACTTAAATCATTTGAAACTGGGTTGTCAAAGCGCTATGAACGTAACCCTTCAAACGCGAATGAATTGACGCCGTGGCAGGCACTCGATCAAGGAATTGACCCGACAATCGAGAGCACGTCCCGCTAGCAGTTAGAATGAAGCAAATACCGCTTGAAGGAGAACCAATGTCAGACTCACACGCAGATCACGGTCACACCGTAGCGGCATGGACTGCAGTGTCTATTGCAATGATCGCCTTCTTAGTCGGATGTATTGGTGTGGTAATTGCCTCCCCAATGGTTTTCTGGATTGGTATTGCATTGCTTCCAGTTGCAGGTATTGCCGGTAAAGTTCTAGCGCTAATGGGCTACGGCAAACAAAAATAGTTTTTTCGAAACCTTATATAGGACAGATTTTCGGCCTTAGGTGCTGCTAGTCCCCAAGAAAGGCACAACATGACTTCTGTTCTGGATTCAATCATCCAGGGAGTTAAAGAAGACCTTGCGGTGCGAAAAAACTCAGTTTCACTCAGTGAACTTAAATCTCAAGTTAATGATGTGCCACGTGCATTGCCGGCTGCAGACTTACTCCATAAGAATTCCTTTAGTGTCATCTCTGAAGTAAAGCGAGCTAGTCCTAGTAAAGGCCACCTTTCAGATATTCCAGATCCAGCTTCATTAGCTATGGCGTATCAGACTGGGGGAGCGCAAGTAATTAGTGTTCTGACCGAGCAGCGTAA
>Ga0209358_10004485_pt1 | contig 10025 bp, 12 predicted proteins | sample LauGreFa1BDMLBSN_2_FD_187574 | JGI IMG/M metagenome (GOLD analysis project Ga0209358, IMG submission 187574) | Freshwater lake microbial communities from Lake Michigan, USA - Fa13.BD.MLB.SN (SPAdes) (version 2) | ecosystem: Environmental > Aquatic > Freshwater > Lake | place: Lake Michigan, USA...
ACGCCAAAGAAGCGCCTATTTATCTGTCGAGCAGAACCGAGACAATGGACGAACGAGTTTACAAGTGGGTACTCAACTCGTCGGGTAACTTTGGTGATGCCTACAACCGGATCATGGACGACGCATTCCAGTACCACGATGCAGTCATCATTGCCAACGACGACATCTGTTTGACTCCAGACTCCTATAGACTCATTCTTGAGGATGCCGAGCATCTACAAAAAGCGGGACATAAAGTCGGGGTTTTAGGAGCGAGGTCTGACAATATCTTAGAGGCCCAGAATATCCGGTTCGAGGGCGGTGCAAGACACGGGTTAAAGTGGGCGGAAGAAGAAACGATCAAAGAGACGGGCGTTATTGCGCCGATCTTTGCTTACATCACGAAGGAAGCCTTCCAAGCAGTCAGGTTTCCTCCCATCAACTGGTTTTCAGATAACGTCTTTTGTCATACACTAACGGTATGTGACTTTAAGCATTTTGTTTCAAGGAGTTACGTTCACCACGCGGGCAGTCAAAGCGTTGGAAAGGATGACTCCAAGAACATCAAGGAGGCAGCAGCATGGCTGTGGAAAAACGAACCAGGGATAGCAAAGCATTACCGTCTCCCTACAAACTAAAAGTGCCTCCTGTACCCATCAGGTATGACAGGAAAGTAGGCATTCCTTTACAACCCAAGGAAAAGAAATGAAAGGCTTGCTTTCGCCGAAGGTAATGATCGTCGTTAAACAAAACGGCGAGGACGAAGAATCATCAGACTGTCCGATTGCGACACAAGATATCGAGGTTAACCTTAAAAACCGTCAGAAAGCGATAGATAAGGCTCAATACGGGCCTATGAACCCTAACGAGCCTAATAGTCAATATTGGCGCGATATGGGTGCTAAGTGGCGTGTTTCTGGTGAGCAAGCAAAAAAGTCTCGTTGTGGTAACTGCGCTGCCTTCAACCAAAAGCAGTCCATGCTCGACTGTATTGAACAAGGTTTAGGCGAAGAAGATGATTGGTCGGCGGTCGATGCTGGCGATCTTGGTTTCTGCGAGATATTTGACTTTAAGTGCGCTGCGTTAAGAACTTGTGCAGCGTGGGTTACTGGTGGCCCTATCACAGACGAGGAAAGCGATGAAGAAAGCGATATGGGAGAAGGCGAGACCGAAGAAACTGGGGAAGAGTGAACCTCTTTCCAAGTCTGAGAAGAAGTCCGCTAAGGCTATGGCCGCATCTGCTGGCAGACCCTACCCGAATCTTGTGGATAACATGAGAGCAGCGAGGAAGAAATGAAAAAGACCAAGGCTGAGAAGAAGATCAGTAAGGTTTACAACGAGTTCAAGGCTGGAAAGCTACATTCAGGCAAAGGTGGCCCGATTGTAAAAAGCCCTGCCCAGGCTCGTGCGATTGCGCTTTCTGAAGCCGGTGTGAAGAAAAAGAAATGACTGCCGCTTGGACTCGCAAAGAAGGTAAGAACGCTAAGGGTGGCCTAAACGAGAAAGGCCGGAAGTCTTACGAGGCTGCAAACCCTGGTTCTAACCTGAAGGCTCCTGTTAAGAGCGGAGATAACCCGCGCAGAGCGTCTTTCCTAGCGAGAATGGGTAACATGCCAGGGCCAGAGCGTAAACCTGATGGTAGCCCTACTAGACTTTTACTGAGTCTAAAGGCATGGGGTGCAAGTAGTAAGGAAGATGCAAGAGCAAAAGAAGCTGACTTGCTAGCAGGAATAGGTACAGTAGGAGCAGGTTTACTTAGTCCTGCTGTCTTAGAGTATCTTCGTCGTAGAGATGAAGAAGGCATGTAAAGCGTTGTTAACAAACAACAATGGAGTAGTAAAATACAGTGGAAAACAAATGGATTCCTCCAAACGCAGGATTAGGTAGACCGAAGGGTGCGCCTAACAAATCTACTGCGGCAGTACGGGAAGCCATTGCAAAGATGGCTGAACTAAACGCACCTCGTTTTGCTATGTGGTTAAACGAAGTAGCGCAGAAAAGCCCAGAAAAGGCTTGCGATATTTACTTGCGGGCTATCGAGTACCACATACCTAAATTGGCAAGAACAGAGGTAACAGGTCAGGACGGGCAACCAGTTGCTTTACAAGTGACATGGGCGCAACCAGAATAATTATTCCCTACGCGCCGAGGCCGCAACAGCTTGCAATACATAGCGCGTTAGAGCAAAAGCGTTTCGGGGTAGTAGTTGCTCATAGAAGATTAGGAAAGTCGGTTAGTGCGGTTAACCATCTCATAAGAGATGCAATCACAAACCAAAAGGAGGCTCCAAGATATGCGTTTATTGGGCCTACCTACTCCCAGACAAAACGAGTTATCTGGGATTACCTCCTCAAGTTTACCGAGCCCCTTAACGCCACCGCGAATATTGCAGAACTTAGGGTTGATTTCTGGGGCAGACGCATCCAACTTGCGGGGTCTGATAACCCAGACTCTCTTAGAGGACAGTATTTTGACGGGGTTGTATTCGACGAATTCGGTGACCAGAACCCTAAAATTTGGTCGGAAGTGGTTCGTCCGGCCCTGTCGGACAGAATGGGGTGGGCGTTATTTCTCGGAACCCCAAAAGGAAACAACCACTTCAAGACCCTAAGAGACCATGCAGAGCAGCATAACGATTGGGCCTTACTTGAGTTCCGAGCATCCGAAACAGGTCTTATCCCTCAGACTGAACTTGATGCAGCTAAGTCCGAAATGGGAGATGACAAGTACCTGCAAGAGTTTGAGTGTTCCTTTGACAGTGCCATCGAAGGGAGTTACTACGGGCAACTTCTTAATGAGCTACCGTCTGAGCGATTCCATGACATCCCTGTAGACGGATTAGCTAAGACTTACGCAGCCTGGGACTTAGGCATAGGCGACTCCACTGCAATCTGGGTCTGTCAGAGAGTTGGTTTAGAGACACGACTCATTGACTTTGTAGAGAACCACGGTCAAGGGCTCGACTGGTATGTAAACTGGCTGAGAACAAATCACTACGAACTAGCCGAGCAGTTACTGCCTCACGATGTGCAAGTCAGAGAGTTAGGCTCAGGACGATCTAGGCTAGAACTCCTACAAGAAGCAGGACTAAACATCACGATTGTGCCGAGAATGGGTGTTGACGATGGGATACAAGCCGTGAGAAGGCTTATTCCCTTTTGTTGGTTCGACTCCAAGACTAAGCGCGGAGTGGACGCACTACGCAATTATCGGAGACAATACGACGATAAGCGTCAAGTCTATTGGGATAAGCCCTTGCACGATTGGGCATCTCATGCAAGCGACGCATTTCGGTATCTTGCGGTTGGTATGTCAGAGCAAACAAGTTGGTCTAAACCGCTGAAACCTAACGTATCTTGGGTGGTCTAAATGGATGACGGACGATTAAAGGCGATTCTCCAAGGTGAGATTGATAACGCGATAGGTTTCTTGGAGACCGAGACGGTCGAGCAACGTAAGAACGCGCTCACCAGCTACATGCGTGACCCCTACGGTAACGAGGTGGAGGGTCGAAGCCAGATCGTAACCGGCGAGGTTGCAGAAGCTATCGACGGGATGCTTCCTCCTCTCATGCGTTTGTTTACGTCTGCCGATCAAATCGGTGTATTCGAGCCTGTGGGCCCAGGTGATGAGCCTATGGCAATGCAAGCTACCGAGTATTGCAACTGGGTGCTGATGAAGCAGAACCCTGGCATTTCGATCATGCACGACTGGTTCAAGGACGCGATCCTTCAGAAGGTCGGTGTCATTAAAGCCTACTGGGACGATTCGATAAGCGTCACCAAGGAACAGTACGCGAACCTGACAGACGATGAGCTAGCTATGCTTATGTCAGACGGGACGATGGAGATCGCAGCGCAAGAGACAATTGAGCAGGATATTGACGGCCAAGTCATGCGTGTCCATAACGTCGCGCTGATGAAGAAAACTAAAGCCGGAAAGATTAAGGTCGAGAACGTGCCTCCCGAAGAGTTCTTGATCTCCAAGGCAGGAAAAACTGTTCGAGACACACCGTTTGTCGCGCACAGGAAACTCATCACGAGGTCGGATCTTGTTTCAATGGGGTTTGATCCTGAAATCGTGATGAACCTTCCGGTCTACAACGACCTTGAGTTTAGTGCTGAGTACATTGCAAGATACAACCGTGACGAACAGCCCTACATGGAGCCAAGTCTCGACAAATCCATGCAGACGGTTGAAGTGTTCGAGTGCTACCTAAAGACTGACTACGACGGGGATGGGATCGCAGAACTAAGACGGGTGCATTTTTCGGGGAACGAAATCCTAAGTAACGAGGAAACCGACTATGTGCCGTTTTACACCATCTGTCCTATTCCGATTCCTCACAGGTTTTTTGGGGATTGTCCTGCTGATCGTACAGTTGATCTCCAGCTTATCAAGACGACTGTAACGAGGCAGATGCTCGATAACCTGTACCTGCAAAACAATACCCGCATGGGTGCTGTCGAGGGTCAGGTCAACCTCGATGATCTCTTGAGCGTTACTCCTGGCGGTGTGGTGAGGATGAAGAATCCTGCTGCGCTGGTTCCGATTACGACACCTCCTGTTGGTCAGCAAGCCTTCCCTCTTTTAGAGTACCTCGATCAGGTTCAGGCTAAACGCACAGGCGTTACAGAAGCCTCTCAGGGCCTTGACCCTAACATCCTACAGAACGTGACTGCCGCGGCCATAGCAGCCCTTACGCAAGCCTCACAAGGAAAGATAGAACTCATCGCTAGGATCTTTGCAGAAACGGGCGTAAAAGACTTATTCAAAGGGTTATTACATCTTTTATGCAAGTACCAGGACAAAGCAGTTTTGATTCGGATGCGTGGGCAGTACGTCCAGTACGACCCAAGAGAGTGGTCGAACCAGTACGATGTATCAGTGAATGTCGGACTTGGTACGGGGAGCATGGAGCAAAAGATGGCAATGCTCTCAATGGTTCTGTCCAAGCAAGAGCAGATCATTCAAGCGTACGGCCCAAACAATCCTTTAGTGAGTGTCTCGCAGTACAGATCAGTCTTAGGGAAACTTATTGAGGCAGCGGGGTTCCCAGATTCAGCAGAGTTCTTTAAGCCTGTAGGCCCAGAAGTTGATGCTGCACTCGCACAACCTCAGCAACAACAAGGCCCAGATCCTGCTATCCAAATGATGATGGCGCAGGCCCAAGCAGATATCGAGATCAAGCGTCAGAAAGCTATGGCCGATATTCAGCTTGCAAGGGAAAAGGCTTTAGCCGAGCTAGAACTCAAGCGCATGGAGTTCGAGGCAGAAGCGCAGATGAAGGCAATGAAGGTCGGGGCAGGTATAACTGGCAACGTCGAGATACCAGGGTAAATCATGGCTACATACAACGGATATACAACCGATCAGCTTAGGGCGTTTGTCGATCAATACTTCTCAAACCCTAACAGCGCAGATGTTCAGTACCTTCTTAATCAAGGTCTCATCTCCAACACAAACCCTGACACTCTTTTGTACTTTGGCCTAACAAATATGTTAGGTTTTAGTCCTGACGTGGCTAGGACTGCCGTGTCGGATGTTTTTGCTCCACCGCAGCAAGAAGAGCAACCGCCTTACGAACCTCCTCCTGTTTACCAACCTCCTGCGGTATACACGGCAACAGATGGCACTCCGTTCAGTAGCGAGTCCGATAGAAACAACTATCAAACAGCAATAAACGCGCAGCAAAAGCTACGCACAGACGCGCAAGCCATAGGCATCAACTTGCCTTCATCGTGGTTTGTGATGACACCTCAGCAGCAGTTTGACTGGTACGTTTCTAACAAGTTTGGAAGCGACAAACTAAAGGCTTTGGGCGTAACTGATGCAAATCTGCTGAAGGCTGTAGATGACGCAATCAAGCCATTGACTGTAACGGATGTCGTTAATACGATTTCACAGCCAGTCGATCAGACAACAAATAATCAGACGGTAGATCAAACCGCAAACCAAACAGTTAACCAGGGGTCTACCGTGACTACACCAACTCTACAGTCATGGCAGAAGCTAGACGCTTCTGGGAACATCGTTCCTAAGACGATGGCCGACTATACGTTTACCGAGATGGTTCCGTTTGCTCAGAACCTTATTGCGCAACAACAAGCGGCAGGCAAGTACATTACACCTGATGAGTTCAGAGTGTTTGCAGGGCAACAGGGTGTTCCTGATAGCCAAATGGCTGCATTGGTTGCAAGCCTTAACTTTCCAAAGGCTCCAGTCGTACAACAACCCGTTGTCAATCAGCCTGTAAACAATACAAAACCATTGTCTGCGTACACAAGCGCAGAGATGATTCCGTATATACAGAATCTATTCAAAGACAATCCCAACATATCCGCGCAGATGATCAGGCAATACGCTATGTCGCAGAATGTTCCTGCAAGCGTGATTGACGCGGCTTTAGGCGGTGTGCAAATACCGACCGCTAACTTTGTGCCGTTTACTGTTGGTGGCGGGAATACAAGCCTTGCTACACCTACGAATGACTTCTTTTACGGTGCAGGCCCGACACAGCAAGCCCCGTTCATGTTCAAGTCTGGTGCGGCTGGATATACCCGTTTATTACCTCAGTCCCTAGAGTTTGGCGTTCCTGCTGTCACCGGAACTAAGCCTTTATTCCAACCTGGAATCTTTGATAAGGCTGCGCTACAGAAGGCTTACGAAAGCCAAACGGGTGAAAGCTATGGCGGCGAAGTAATTCCTGCTAATGACATCAGCCAAGCAAGCTACATGGGCGGGAAGATCACGCCAGACAAGATTGCTTATGAGAAAGGCGGTAAGGTAAAGAGTTTGCTTGGGCCAAAGCCTGATAGTCCTGACGACGGTTATGCAAGCCTACAGGTTGGTGAGTACGTCATTCGTAAGAAGGCTGTCAACAAATACGGAGAAGATTTCCTAGAGGCTCTTAACGAGTCACGAATCCCCAAAAAGAAGGCTAAAGGACTCTTATGACCCAACGTTGGGAGCGAGCAAAGGCTTTACTTGGCGATGAGTTTCTGAACGAAATTTTCGCTGAGTTGGAAAAAGACAACATCGAGCGTATTATCAATAGTCATCAGGACGACATTGATCTTCGTGAGGATTCGTATCTCATGATTAGTGCAGTGCGTCGTGTGAAAGCGCGTCTTGAGTCCGTTGCCGCCGAAGGCGAGATGAACAAGAGACGATTCAAACTTTTTAAGTAGAGGTTAGTTTATGGAAAGCAGCAACCCGCAAGGGACTAGCTTGACAGTGGGACAGGCAGCAAATGCGTTTCTTGGGATGATGGATGGCGGTGGGACTCCAGCGGAGCAACCAGAACCCCAGCCAGAAGAACAGGAACTTGCTGTCAGTGAATCTGAGTCTGAGGAAGTCCAAGAGGAGGCTCAAGAGGAGGAACAGCGTTTTGTGGTGAAAGCCGCAGGTGAAGAACGCGAGGTGACCCTCCAAGAGTTGATCGAAGGCTACCAAAAGGGCACTGATTACCATAAGAAAACTAACGCGCTTGCAGAACAGCGTAAAGCAGTAGAGGCAGAGAAAGCCGCTGTCGAGCAAGCAAAGCAGGCACGAGATGCCTACGCCGAGCGACTGAAGGTGATGGATCAATTCCTAAGCCAGCAGATGCAAGGTGAGGATATTGAGAGTTTGAAAGAGACCGATCCGATAGCTTATGCGGTGAAGGTCGCGGAAATGACTCGCCAAGAGAAGCAACTCCAGCAGTTAAGAGCCGAGCAGCAACGCATTGCCAGAGAGCAACAAGCCGAGCAAGAGGTTCATATGGAGAGGCGCATCGCGGAAGAGGCGCAGAAGGTTGCAAGTGCAATCCCAGACTACGCCGATCCGAAGAAGGGTGAGAAAGTCCGTAGTGATTTAAGAGCGTTTGCAAAGAGCATCGGTTATTCGGATGCGGAACTTGCAAGTGCGACCGACTCTCGTGCCGTGGTGACGTTATGGATGGCCGCGCAGTATCAGAAATTGCAGCAAAGTAAGCCTGGGGTAACCAAAAAGGTTACGGAGGCTCCGAAGTTGCTAAAGCCTGGGACTGCCACCGGTAAGACCATTCAGTCAGAAGCAGCAAAACAGGACTTTGCGCGTCTCAGAAAGACAGGTAGTCGACAAGACGCTGCAAGGGTTTTTGAAAGATTCTTGTAATTAGGAGTTAAAAATGACTGTTCCTTCAGGTACATTCCAGACCTTTACCGCTATCGGTCAGCGTGAAGATCTAACCGATGTTATTTACAACATCAGCCCGACCGAAACACCTATCCTTTCGTCGCTTGCTCGCACCAAAGCAACGGCTGTCTATCACGAGTGGCAGACCGACACGTTGGCAGCAGCAACAACCAACAACGCACAGGTTGAAGGTGACGACGCTACCGCAGCAACCATCAGCCCGACGACTCGTCTCGGTAACTACACGCAGATCGTTGCTAAGACGATCCAGGTGTCAGGAACCATGATGGCCGTTGATCTTGCAGGTCGTCGCGCAGAGAAGGCTTATCAGCTTTCGAAGGCTTCGCAAGAACTCAAGCGTGACCAAGAGACGATCCTTGCCGCTAACCAAGGTCGCAGTGCTGGTAACTCGTCCACGGCTCGCAAGTTGGGTTCGCTTTTGTCTTGGCTCAAGACCAACTCGAACTACAACACCAGCGACGGTGCTAACCCCACCACAATCGGCGTGTCGACCCGCTCGGACGGCACGACTCGTACCTTCACCGAGGCAATCCTCAAGGATGGCGTTCAGCAGGTTTACACCTCTGGCGGCAGCCCCAAGATTCTCGTGGTTGGCCCTGCACTCAAGCAGACCGTTTCGGCCTTTGCTGGTATCGCAGCACAGCGTTACATGGCTCCTTCAGATGCACCGACGACCATTATCGGCGCGGCTGATGTGTACCTGAGCGACTTCGGTTCGATCTCTGTAGTCCCAGATCGTTTCGTTCGTAGTCGTGACGCGTTCATCCTTGATCCGGAATACGCAGCAGTTGGTTATCTGCGTCCCTTCCAGACCAACGAACTTGCAAAGACTGGTGACTCTGAGAAAACCCAGATCCTTGCTGAGTTCACGATGGAAATGCGTAACGAGGCTGCCCACGGCATCCTGGCTGACCTCAAGACAGCGTAACAAAAACTGTGGTAAAAAAGAGGGAGGCGTAACAACCTCCCTTTTTTTATGCTCAAAACTAAATTTCATGCAACCGACGACCAGTATGTCTTTGAGCGAACTCAAGACATCACGGATATTGTCGAGCAGAACAAAGCACTCTATAACGCGACAGATGAGCGTGAGCGTTGGGGTGAGTGGACTCGGTACGCACAACTACCCTTTGCGGTGGTTGACGACTTAAACAAACAAGGGATCATGCGAGGCTTTACTGTCGCAGACGAGAAGAAATTCAGGGCGTGGATGAACGACCCAGAGAACAGACACTTCAGAACTCGCCCAGGAAAAGTATGAAGATAGCTCTTTGTGTTCCGTGTAGGGACACGATGATGACGGGGACATCCTTCGATATGGCTCGTCTGGCAGCATATGACGGGGCCAATAGATGCGCATTAACGGGAGGATCGTTCCTCTTGTACACAGCCCCAGGCACTCTTATATTCAGTCAAAGAGAGTCATTAGCCAAAGAAGCCTTAGCCGATGGTGCTGAGTATATTCTTTGGGTGGACTCGGACATGAGATTCCCTAAGAACACGTTAGAACGACTGTTAGCTCACGGAAAAAAGATTGTCGGGGTTAATGCAGTCACAAGGCGTAAACCAGTTCTACCAACTGCGATTAACTTTCACGAAGATAAAGAGATCTTTGAGAAGATTGAGAGTCGAGGCAAGAAGGGTATCGAAGAGGTGACTGCTGTAGGTTTTGGGGTTGTGCTAACCCATAAGTCTGTGTTTGAGGCTATGCCGCAACCTTGGTTTGATGTAGTATGGGGGGCGGGTGGTCTAATTGGCGAAGATGTGCATTTTTGCGTGAAAGCCCTAGATCACGGGATTAAGACTTTCGTGGATCACGAATTGAGCCTCGAAATAGGACACATCGGGACGCACGAATACCGATGGAG
>Ga0209358_10004487_pt1 | contig 10020 bp, 13 predicted proteins | sample LauGreFa1BDMLBSN_2_FD_187574 | JGI IMG/M metagenome (GOLD analysis project Ga0209358, IMG submission 187574) | Freshwater lake microbial communities from Lake Michigan, USA - Fa13.BD.MLB.SN (SPAdes) (version 2) | ecosystem: Environmental > Aquatic > Freshwater > Lake | place: Lake Michigan, USA...
GTGTTCGTGCCGGCGCTGCTGACCGGCAATGCCGTGCTGTACAAGCCGTCTGAATACGCCACCCTGACCGGGCTGGCCATGGCCCGCCTGCTGCATGGCGCTGGCGTACCCCCTGACGTGTTCATCGCCCTAGTGGGCGGGGCTGAGGTGGGGGCGGCCTTGCAGGCGCAGCCGATCGACGGTCTGTTTTTCACGGGTTCGCACGCCACCGGTGCGCGAATCGCCCAGGCCCTGGGCCCCCGCCTGGTCAAGCTGCAGCTCGAACTCGGCGGCAAGGACCCGACCTACGTTTGCGACGATGCCAACCCCCAGGTGGCGGCCGAGTCGCTGGCCGATGGCGCCATGTACAACACCGGCCAGAGCTGCTGCTCGGTGGAGCGCATCTATGTGCACGCCAGCATTCACGACGCCTTTGTGGCCGCGTTTTTGGCAACGGTACACAGCTTCAAAGTTGGCGACCCGGCGGCTGAGGACACCTATATTGGCGCCATCACCCGCGCGCCGCAGCTGGCGGTGCTAGAAGCCCAGGTGGCCGATGCGGTGGCCAAGGGCGCCACACTCCACTGTGGCGGCCATCGCCTGCCCGGCCCCGGCAACTGGTTTGCCCCCACCGTGCTGACCGGGGTTGACCACACCATGACGATCATGCAAGAGGAGAGCTTCGGCCCGGTGATCGGCATCCAGAAAGTGGCCGGGGACGCGGAGGCTGTGGCCCTGATGAACGACACCCGCTACGGCCTGACCGCTGGCGTCTTCACCCCCAATGAGACCCGCGCCCGCACGTTGCTGAGCCAAGTCAAAGCCGGTACCGTCTACTGGAACTGCTGCGACCGCGTCAGCCCGCGCCTCCCCTGGAGCGGCTACGGCGACTCCGGCATTGGCCTGACCCTGTCCACCTACGGCATCCAGACCTTCACCCGCCCCAAGGCCTGGCACTTGCGGCAGGCATGAGCCAAGGCGAAACGCGCCCCCTCGGGGGGCAGCGCAGCACACGCAGTGGCAAGCGTGGGGGCAACATCGTGTTTTTTGATCTGGACCACACGCTGCTCAGTGGCGACAGCGATGTGCTGTGGTGCGACTTCCTGATCGCCCAGGGCCTGCTGGATGCGGCGGACTTTGGTGCCCAAAACGCCGACATGGACGCGCGCTACCGGGCCGGCACCGTCGGCCTGGACGAATTCGCCAACTTTTATGTCGGCACCCTGGCCGGGCGTTCGCCGCAAGACTGGGAGCCGTTGCGCCAGCGTTTTCTGCATGACGTGATCGTGCCGCGAATCCCTCCCTCGGCGCTGGCGCTGGTGCAGCAGCACCAGGCGGCGGGCGATCTGGTGGTCATGACCACCGCCACCAACCGCTTCATCACCGAACTCACCGCAGCGTACATCGGCATTGAGCACCTGATTGCCACCGAGCCGGTGGTGGCTGATGGCGTGTTCAGCGGCCGCACCACCGGCACGCTCAACATGCGCGAGGGCAAGGTGGTGCGCTTGCACGCCTGGTTGCTAGCGCGCGAGCAGTCGCTGGGCCAGTTCCACAGCAGCGCCTACAGTGATTCCATCAACGACCTGCCGCTGCTGTCGGCGGTGCAGCACCCGGTGGCGGTTGACCCGGACGTTCGATTGCGCCAAGAGGCCATGCAACGCGGCTGGCAAATCCTCGAACTGGTGCGCTAGTCAGCAGTCGCACCACGTGGCGCTATGCACGGCCCGGGTTAAAGCCTGAGGGCACCTTTAGTTTCCGAGTAAGCTGCAGAAAGAAAAAATCGCGTCCTTAATCTGCTGGCCTACCCATGAGCCTCGTTAAGTCCAAACAACGCGTCGCCGACCACGGCGAGGTATTCACGCCCGCGTGGATGGTTGAGGCCATGCTGGACCTGGTGAAGGACGAGACCGAGCGCATTGACTCCCGCTTCTTAGAGCCAGCGTGCGGCAGCGGCAGCGGCAGCATTACGCGCTGTATGGGCTGATGTGCATCTACGGCATTGAGCTGCTGGGCGGCAACATTGCCGAATGGGGCTACCTTGGCAAAGGCAAGTTTCAGCGGCGTGACTTCCGGTTTGACGTGCTCACCGGCTCGTCAAAATATAGCGAGGCAGGTTCGCTGTTTGCCGATCTGGGCAAGCATGAAATTTTTACACCCGTCAAAACCTGCCCGCCGATGACGGTGCGCGAGTTGGCAGCTTTGCAGGATAGGAATGAACATGGCGAAGATTGAAGTCAAGGGCACGAGCATCACAGTGGTTTCCGGTGGTGTGGATGACTACATTTCTAACACCGGCATTGCATGCTACAAAGACAGCTTCACCCTGACGCCCAAACGATGGATATTGGACTGGCCTCACCGCGCAAGACTTTCACCCGCTGGGTGTGTGAGCCGTGCACTGCGTGGCAGAGTCAACGCAGCCAGACATCTGCCAGCAGGCTGATGTGCCCGTCATGCCGGGCTTTGACGTAGTAGCGCTCATCGGCGGTGATCAGCACCGCGTCCGGCGTGTGCAAAGCCACTGCGTGGTAGAGGGTGTCAAACAGGTGATGCTGATGGCGCATGGCCAAATCCAGCGCTGTGGCGTAGATGTCCGGGCTGGCCAGGGTGCGAAATCGGATGTCCAGCAAATCAAGCAGGTCTTTGTGGGCCTCATCCGGCTTGAGCCGGGCCAATACTGCCGCCACTTCGGCGACAAAGTGGTCTGGCTGCACCATCGGTAGCAAACCCAGCACAGATTGCTCCAGGAGTTGCAGTGCCTTTTCTGTGTGTTGTTCGTCAGGGTTGCCGGGCAAAAACCATTTGACGGCCACACTGGCATCCAGCACAACGATCACGGGCGACCTGCTTCACGCGCGGCGCGAAACTGCTCATCAGTGAGGTGGGGTGCGTGTTGCCGGCGCTGCAGGATGCGCTCATAGGCGTCCTTGCTGCGTTGCTGGCTCTGGGCGCGCTCAACGGCTTCGCGCATCAAATCGGCAATGACCGCGCTTTTATTCACCCCTTTGAAGGTGGTGTTGAAAGCATTCTTGATGTCCTCAGGGACGCTGAAATTGACGGTGGCCATGGCGACTCCCGAGTTGTTGAAATATTCAACAACATTTTCGGATCAGTATTTTGATGTGTCAATGGGTTAGCCCGAGATTGGGGTTGGCCCGCTTGGCCAAAGCGCTGTCGGTTGACAAAGTAGGCCTCGCAGCTAAGGGCAAAAAATTCTGCCGGGCTGGTGGCCGCCAAAAACCCAAGCCACACTTGGTCTCATTCGGTTGTGTTTCATAGCTGCTGAAATGATGCGTAATTTGATACATACTTGCATCAAAGTTTATTCGAGCTGAAACATGAGAACAACAGTCACGATTGATGACGCCCTGTACGAGAAAGCCCTGGAGGTCGCTGACCCCCAGATGGACCGGGCCGACATTTTTCGGGAAGCCATGAAAACCTTTGTGCGGGTGCAGGCGGCCAAGCGTTTAGCGGCGCTGGGCGGTACTGTGCCTGAGATGCAAGACATTCCGCGCCGAGGCACACAGGCGCCCTTGCCATGACGGTGTTGGTGGATACCTCAGTGTGGGTCGATCATTTCCGCCGCCCCAATGCCGTGCTGGCTGAACTGATGGGGCTTGACGAGGTGTTGACGCATCCCCTGGTGGTGGGTGAGCTGGCTTGCGGCACTCCGCCAGAGCCGCGGCTGCGTACCTTGGGCGACATGGCGTTGCTGCTGCCTGCAGACCAGGCCGCGCCCGGTGAGGTGAGAGATTTCATCGAAAGAGAAGCACTATTTGGTCTGGGCTGCGGTTGGATCGATTTGACGCTGTTGGCATCAACGCTCGTTACCTCAAGTGCCCAACTTTGGACGCTCGACCATCGCTTGGCCGCTTTGGCCACCCGTTTTGGCGTGTGCTTTGCACCGCCTGGCTCTTGAATTGACTTACCCGCCACCGCCTGTCCAGCCACGCCCCCTGCCCCTGCGACAGCGGCCAGACCTACGTGGATTGCTGCGGCCCCTGGCATGCCGGGCTGTCGCAAGGCCTGCATGCCCCAACGCCCGAGGCTTTGATGCGTTCGCGTTACAGCGCCTACGTCCTGGGGCTGCCTGAGTACCTGCTGGCCACCTGGCATCCGGCCACAGCGCCAGGCGAGTTGGAGCTGCCCTTGGTCAAGTGGCTGGGTCTGGAGGTGCGCCAGGCCCAAGCTTCGGCCGATGCCGGGGTGGTGGAATTTGTCGCCCGTTGCCGCGACAGTGGCCGGGCCCAGCGCATGCACGAGACCAGCCGCTTTGTGCGCGAGCAGGGCCGTTGGTACTACGTTGACGGCATCAGCGACGATCAGGCATGAAATCGGCCTCTAGCCCTTGTCAGATATAGATAGTTTGCTATTCTTTTGGGAGTAATGCCTGAATCGGCAAGTCCCTGGCAAACGCCTTCGCCAGCGAGCAGTGGGCGTTTTGTAAATCGGTCAGAATGGCAAAACATAGCCCAATCAACTTAGGACGGAGATCCACCATGCGCATGTTTGCTGCTTCTATTGGTACCGAGACCAACACGTTTGCGCCGATTCCCACGGCGCTGGAGAGCTTTCACGAGGCGTTTTATGCGCCGCCCGGCCAGCACCCGGAGGATGCCAAGCTGTGCACCGCACCGCTCTGGGTGGCCAGGCGACGTGCACGGGCTGAGGGCTGGACCCTGATCGAAGGCTCTTGCGCCTGGGCCGAGCCCGCCGGTCTGGTGTCACGCCAGGCGTTTGAGCAGTTGCGCGACGAGGTGCTGGGCCAGTTGCGCGCCGCCCTGCCGCTGGACGGCGTGGTGCTGGGTTTGCACGGCGCCATGGTGGCTGACGGTTATGACGACTGTGAAGGCGATTTGATTGAGCATGTGCGTGCCATCGTCGGGCCGAAGGTGCCCATTGGCGTGGAATTGGACCCCCATTGCCACCTGACCCGCAAACGCGTGACCAATGCCACCCTGATCATCTGCTTTAAAGAGTTCCCCCACACCGATTTTGTGGCCCGTGGCGAGGAGGTGGTCGAGCTCACCCTGCGCGCGGCCCGCGGCGAGATCAAGCCGGTGATGTCGGTCTGCGACTGCCGCATGATCGGCAGTTTCCCGACCACCATCCAGCCGATGCGGGCCTTTGTGGACAAGTTCAGTGCGTTGGAGGGCAAGGACGGCGTGCTGTCGGTGTCGGCGGCGCATTGCTTCCCCTATGCCGACGTGCCTGAGATGGGGGCCCGCATCCTCGTCATTACCGATGATCGCCGGGCTGACGGAGACCGCTTGGCGATGGCGCTCGGCGAAGAATTTTTCGCCATGCGCGGCAAAACCCTCCCGCCGTACCACACCCCTGACGACGTGATCGATCTGGCCCTGGCCGACCACGGACCGGTGGTGATTGCCGACCCCTCAGACAACCCGGGTGGCGGTGCCCCGGGTGACTCCACCGTGATCCTGCGCCGCCTGATTGAGCGCGGCATCAAAGGGGCTGCGCTGGGGCCGATGTGGGACCCGATGGCGGTGCGGCTGTGTTTCATGGCTGGGGTGGGCGGCCAACTGCGCTTGCGCTTTGGCGGCAAGACTGCCCCGACGTCGGGCCAGCCGATCGACGCGCTGGTGACCGTCAAATCATTGGTGCGCGAGGCCTACCAGACCTTTGTTGACGCCGCGATGCCCCTGGGCGACAGCGCCGCCATCGAGTTTGACGGCATTGAGGTCGTGCTGATCACCAAGCGCAATCAGGCCATGGGCGCTGACCTGTTTACTGGCATGGGCGTCACGCTGGCGGACAAGCGGCTGGTGGTGGTCAAGTCCACCAACCATTTCCACGCGGCGTTTGCGCCCTTGGCCAGCCGCGTGCTGTATTGCGACTCGGGTGGCCCGATCCCGCGTGACCACCGCAAGGTGCCCTACACCCGGGTTCAGAGGCCGATCTGGCCGCTGGACGAGGCCGCGCGGCCCGTGTTGCTGGAAAGCTGAAATTCACCATCACTTTTTGTTTCACCAGGAGAAACCATGACACCTTATGACCGCTTAAAACAACTCGGCCTGGAGCTGCTCACCCCGGCTGTTCCGGTGGCCAATTACGTGCCTTTTGTTTTTGCTAACGGCTTTCTTTACCTGTCGGGTCAGGGTCCGCGCAAAGCCGACGGCTCGCAGCACACCGGCAAGGTGGGTGCCGAGGTAACGGTAGAGCAGGCCTACTTGCACGCGCAACTCACGGGTTTGAACCTGCTCTCAGTGGCTCACCTGGCGCTGGGCGACTTGGGGCGGGTGCGCCGTGTGGTCAAGGTGCTGGGCATGGTGAACGGGATACCGACCTTTGCCGATCACCCCAAGGTCATCAACGGCTGCTCTGACCTGTTCGTCAACGTGTTTGGCGATGCCGGCAAACACGCCCGCTCTGCCGTGGGTATGGGTTCGCTGCCGGGCAATATATCGGTCGAAATCGAAGTCATTTTGCAGGTCGACGGCTAGTCAAACCGGGGGCCTCCGATGACTGTCACCACAGAACTGGCGCAGCCGGACATCCGTCGGCAGCTGGGGCTGCGACCCATCATCAATGCCTCGGGCACCATGACGGTGCTCGGTGCCTCGATCATGGTGCCCGAGGCCATTGCTGCAATGACCGCCATCGCGGGCGAATTTGTGGAGATGCAGCACCTGCACCAACTGGCCTCGGAGGCAGTTGCATCGGCTACCGGTGCAGAGGCTGGTTTCATCACCGCCAGCTGCGCCAGCGCCATCACCCTGGCAGTGGCCGCCACGCTCACAGGTGACCGGCTTCTGGCCATTGAGCGCCTGCCCGACACCACAGGCTTGAAACGCGAGGTGCTGGTGCAGCTCGGTCACATGGTCGGCTATGGCGCCTCACTGGAGCAGACGATTGCCATGACCGGCGCCCGCGTTGTGCCGGTTGGCACCGTGAGCATGGCGCGGGATTACCAGCTGGAAGAGGCCATTACCGAGAGCACCGCCTGCGCGGTGTTTGTCGTCTCGCACATGACGGTGCAGTACGCCATGCTGGGCCTGGAGCAGGTCTGCCGGATCTGCCACGCCAAGGGTGTGCCTGTCATCGTCGACGCCGCGTCCGAGTACGACCTGCGCGGTTTTTTGGCAAGGGGCGCCGACTTGGTGGTCTACAGCGGCCACAAGTTTTTAGGTGGGCCCACCAGTGGCATCGTGGCTGGCAGCAGGGCGCTGGTGCGGGCGGCCGCCTTACAGAACCGCGGCATCGGCCGGGGGATGAAGGTTGGCAAGGAAAGCATTGCCGGCGTCATGGCTGCCTTGCAGGCCTGGGGCCGGCGCGACCATCAGGCTATTCGGGCCCGGGAGCAGCGTGCGCTTGACCTGTGGATGCAGGTGATGGCGCCTAGCGCCGATGTGAGCTGCCGCCTGGTGCCAGACCCCACCGGTAACCCGCTCGATCGCCTGCGGGTCACCGTGCTGCCTACCAGCGATTGGACAGCCCGCCGCTTGGCCGATGCTCTGGCGGCGGCGGACCCGCCGGTCATGGTGCGCGACTACCAGACGGACCTGGGTTACTTTGACCTGGATCCGTGCAACTTGCATACAGGCGAAGCGGAAAAAGTGGCCCATCAATTGGCGGCTTGCTTGCGGCTGTGATGCTGCAATGCAAGATTGTTTCGCGCGGCTGAATGTGCTTAAATGAAATCGGGCTCAACAACATGGCCTCATGGACAGCTGCAATTTGGCATGCTGCGCCACTTGGCCGATTAACAGGAGAACACTTTATGACCAGTTCACGGCGTTCCATTTTGAAAGCAGGTGCGGCAGCCGCCGCCCTGACCGGCATCGGCGCACCCCATGTGGCGCGCGCCCAGCAAAGACCCCCGCGGCAGGTGCGCATGGTCCCGCACGGCGACCTGAATGTGCTGGACCCGATCTGGACCACCCAGAACATGGCGGCCTACCACGGCGCCATGATGTACGACACCCTGTTCGGCATTGATGCCAACTTCAACCCCCAGCCGCAGATGGTTGGTAAAACCGATATCTCGGCCGACCGCAAGACCTACACCTTTGAGTTGCGCCCCGGCCTGAAGTGGCACGATGGCACCGACGTCACTGCCCGCGACTGCGTGGCGTCCATCCGGCGCTGGCAGGCCAGGGACGGTGCCGGCCAGCATTTGTTCGAGCGCGTGGCCGACACCCCGGTGGTGGACGCCAAGACCTTCCGCATCGTGCTGAAAGAGCCCTACGGCCTGTTGATCGATGCGCTGGCCAAGACCAGCACACCGCTGTGCGTGATGATGAAGGCCGAGATCGCCGCCACCGACCCCAACACCCAGATCACCAAGCACATCGGCTCGGGCCCGTTCAAGTTCATCGAATCCGAGTACCGGCCGGGCAGCCGAGTGGTCTACGAACGTAACCCGGACTACGTGCCGCGCAGCGAGCCAGCTTCCGGCATTGCTGGCGGTAAGCGGGTGCTGCTCGACAAGGTCATCTGGGACATCATCCCCGACGCTCAAACTGCAGCCTCGGCTCTGATGGCCGGCGAGGTCGATTTCTTCGAGGTTCCGCCCATTGACATCCTGCCGACCCTGATTGCCTCGCCTGGCATCAAGACAGAGGTCTTGAGCAAGCTCGGCAATGTGGGCCAGGTGCGATTGAACCACCTGCATCCGCCTTTTAACAACTTGGCGGCCCGCAAGGCAGCTCAGCTGGCGATCAACCAGGAAGACATCCAGCGAGCCGCCATCGGTAACTCGAGCTACTACCGCACCTGCGGCTCCCATTTCACCTGCGGCTCTGCCATGGGGGTCGAGGACGGCTCCGAAGCGCTGATGCTCAAGGCACCGATGGCCGAACGCCAGGCCAAGGCGCGCGAGCTGCTCAAGCAATCCGGCTATGACGGCAAGCCAATTGTGCTGCTGCACGCCACCAATATCCACGTCATGAACCAGACCATGTTGGTGGTGGCGCAAAACCTGCGGCAGGTTGGCTTCAACGTGCAGTTGGCCTCCACCGACTGGGGTGCGGTGGTGACCCGTCGCTCCAACCAGAACCCGCCGGACCAGGGTGGCTGGAATGTCTTCTACACCTGGAGTGGCGGCAATGCCACCTCCAGCCCGATCAGCCTGTTTGCCCACGCCGCTATTGGTAAAAAGGCCTGGTTTGGCTGGCCAGAGAACGCCGACATTGAAAAAATGCGTACCGAGTGGGCTTACGCGGCTAACCTGGAAGCGCGTAAGGGTGTGGCTAGTCGCATCAACAAGACCATGATGGACTATGTGCACGACGTCAAGACCGGGCAATGGGTACAGCCGGCCGTTTACCGGGGCGATCGAATTCGTGGCTTACTGGCCGTGCCAGAGGTGGTGCCATGGTGGAACGTGGAGCGTTACGCCTAAAGTCTGAAACGAACTTGCCACCACCCCTCGCGGGTGGTGGCAGCTACACCTGATGCTGTCCTACATACTTCGTCGTTTGCTGGGTGTCATCCCCGTCATGGTGGTGGTGGGGGTGTTTGTGTTTTCCCTGTTGCACCTGGCACCGGGCGACCCGGCCGCCATCATTGCGGGTGACAACGCCACCGAGGCCAGCATTGCCCGCATTCGCACCAGCCTGGGCCTGGATCGGCCGCTGCTGGAGCAGTTTGGCAAATGGGCTTTGGCCACCGTGCAAGGTGATCTGGGCGTCTCGATGTTTTCCAATGTGCCGGTCACTGAGCTGGTCAAACAGCGCATGGGCCCCACGTTTTCTTTAGCCTTCACCACCATGGCTGTGGCGGTGATCATTGCCGTCACCCTGGGTGTGCTGGCGGCTTGGAAGGCCGGTTCGCTGCTGGACCGCGCGGTGATGGGTTTGGCCGTGACCGGTTTTTCGGTGCCGGTGTTCGTGGTCGGCTACATCATGGTTTATTTCATTGCCTTGCAGTGGCGCTGGTTGCCGGTGCAGGGCTACACCCCGATGTCCGAGGGGTTATGGCCTTGGTTACGGCATTTGATACTGCCCTCCTTCGCCCTGGGGCTGGCCTATGTGGCGCTGATTGCGCGCATCACTCGCGCCAGCATGCTCGAAG
>Ga0209358_10004492_pt1 | contig 10017 bp, 10 predicted proteins | sample LauGreFa1BDMLBSN_2_FD_187574 | JGI IMG/M metagenome (GOLD analysis project Ga0209358, IMG submission 187574) | Freshwater lake microbial communities from Lake Michigan, USA - Fa13.BD.MLB.SN (SPAdes) (version 2) | ecosystem: Environmental > Aquatic > Freshwater > Lake | place: Lake Michigan, USA...
AATTTCTAATTAATTTTAGAAATGGAAGTAATAAATTTCGTAAAAAGTCCATAAAATTAAAAAAATGAAATTATTTTATACCATTGTAATGGTCAAAAAATATTAAAAAAGCCTTAATTTTTTTTAAAAGTATATATTCCGCAGGAATAATGTGAATTTATTGGGAAATTATTAAAATTATAATTTAAAAAGACTTCTCCTTTTTCATTAATTAAATCAAATTTAACGAATCTTAACTTATCAGACCAATTAAATATTTCTTTAGGATGAAAAACTCTTTCTGAGTTAAAATAAGTCTTTGTTTTACTTGCTACTGGAACAGAGATGTACAAAGTGCCATTTGGTTTTAATAATTTTATTAAATTTTCAAAGCCTTTTATATGTCCTTTTGGATCAAGATCATCTCCGTATCTTCCTAAACCAAAATGTTCAATTGTATGCAAACAAGACAGGCTATCAGTGTAATTTATATATTTATTATCAATATTAGTCAGGTCTATTTGTTTAAAAGAAATATTTTCTAAATTAAATTTATTTGATCGAATATCAAAAACTTCAATCTTTCTATAACTTGCAACATTCGCTACAAAACCATCAATTCTAGAACCAATATCTAAATGTTTTGTAGGATTTGCTTTAAAAATATAAGAGGCCACCAAAAGATCTTGGTAAAAATATTGTAAATCATAACTGCCTGAATTATTTTTATGGTCACCTAAGATTGGCCATATTGCATTAACTGTTCCTCCCTTAAATATAAAAAATAACAAATCTAAAGTATACTTAGGCAAATAAATAATATTTTTGATCTTTAATAAATTAAATCCCAATGATGAAAAAAACGAATGTAATATTTTAAAAAATCTCATAAAACTTTTTTTATCTAAATCTAAATTAACTATTATTAACTATCATATCTTTAATAAATGGGGCCTTAATACGTAAACTCTTCTCTATTTTCCTTGTTGATACACTTGTATTTAATGGTCTTCTGTCCTTGTTATAATTGCTCTTATAAGCAGTTATTAAATTTGAAGGTAAACTATATTTTTTTTGAATTAGTATGCCAAAATTAAACTTAGACAAATTATCTTTTGAGCCTAAATTATAAATTCCAGTTTTTTTTTTAAAAATTATTAACTCTAATATTTCAGCAATATAATTAAGACTCACAGGATTGTAGACTATATTATTTGGAATCTTAATTTTATTTTTATTGGATAAATTATAAATAATATAGTCAGAAAAAGTTTTTCTTTTTTTTAAAAAACTTTTTCCAAAAAAATTACATCTAATAATTGTGCTTTTTAAATTTTTTTTTGCTTCTAACTCACTCAGGTACTTAGTAACGCTATAATTGTTGGTTAAGTTTACCTGACATTCGCTGCTTTTTCTTTTTTTGGTATTATTATTATAAACTTGATCGGTAGAGAAATGAATAAAATGAGGTTTATATTTTAATTTTTTTATAGCTGATACTACATTTTTAACTATAAGAGCGTTACCTTTGTATCCAAAATAAAAATCATTTATGCATTTTTCTACATTAGTTTGTGCGGCACAGTTGATTATTATATTTGGTTTTATAAGGTTAAAGAATTTTAATATATTATTCTGATTAAATAAATTTAAATAATATTTACTTTTTTTTTTATAGCCTGTCGAAAATACTTTTTTTCCCTTTTTTAAGAAATAATGATTTAAAAAACTACCTAATAATCCTGTTCCTCCTAAGATTAAAATTCTCACTAAATAAAATTTATATGTTTCAAAGTTTTATTTAAATTAATAGATTTTTCTCTAAGTTCTTTAAAATAATCCTCTTGATTCATGTTATTCTTAATACTCCATAACATTTTATTGCTTTCATGCGGTTTGCATAAATGCGTGCATTTAGAAAATTTTTCATCATTATTTATAATATTCATTACTCTCCTTTTTTCCACAATATTTCCCCATATTTCTTTAAAACTTTTTTCATAAATATTTCCGTAAGAATATTTTTTATGACCTCGATGATTTGTGCATACATAGACATATCCGTCAGCTCCTATGCAAGGCTGAAACTGTGAGCCAATACACTCTTTGTAATTTCTTCCATAATTATTGATGTCTACAATTAAATCTTCAATTTTATATGAATTGCATTCAAATTTTTCTCCCAAAATATTTTTTGCTTCGTTAAGCAAATCTATAACTTTTTTTAACCAGAAATCAGGCTCCACTTGAACAAGTCCATGCGGTGAGTTTTTGTGATCTCTCTCAATTTGTATAATTTCAGGTTTGAATTGACAGTAGTCCACCTCTATTTCCTTAAAAAGTTTTGAAAATTTTTTTATTTCAGTATAATTATCTTTTGTAACAACAAAACCAACTCCAATAACAATTTTAGATTTTATCTTTTTTTTTGTTTCAATAAGTTTTTTAATATTCTCAATTACTACTTTAAAATTATTTGAGTTATTAGTTTTTCGTAAATCATTATAAGTTTTTTCTTCACCTGCATCGATTGAAACTCTTATCCAAGATAATGACTTTGAAAACGTTTCAAACAGATCAAATTTTTTTAACATTGAACCATTCGTGAACATCCCCATTTCTATATTAGAGTTATTTTTTATATAAGCTATAGCTTTTCCTAAATAAGGATTCATCGTCGGCTCACCTCCTCCCGTCCAATTAATTGCCTGTATGTTTGTGGTAACCAACTCTTTTATTAATTTTTCAAAGCACTCTTTTTCTAGAATCGTTCTGTTAAAAAATTCTGTGCCTTTATATTTTTGTAAATGTAAATGACCGGAAATACAAAATGGACAAGAGTGATTGCAAGAATTTGAAGGATCAATTTCTATAGTGATTGGATCTGGATTTTTATTATTAAAATATGATTCAACCTTGTCTAAATGACATAAGATTTTTTGTTGGGGGTTAAATATTTGACTCATAAAATTTGATCAAACTATAGAGTTTATTTAATAAATCAATATAAGTTATGAAACGATAATAATTCGTTAAGTCTAAATAACATGAAAAAAATTAAAGTTTTAATTATCTCTCTAAAAGATAGTAAAAGACTCCCTTATTTAAAGAAGAAATTAAATAATTTAAAAATTAAATTTAAAATTATAGACGGAATAAATGGTAACTATTATCATAAAAAAAAAAGATTAGATAAAATTTCAGATGAAAAAATAATATTCAAAACAATTGGAAGGAGAATGTCGCCTTCCGAGATAGGCGCGGCAGCAAGCCACATTAAAGCATATAAATTTATAGTAAAAAATAATATTGATCAGGCTATAATTTTTGAAGACGATGCAATTCCATCAAATATTTTAAAAGAATGGATTAATAATGACTACAAATTAGATAATAATCAAATTTTAAGTTTTTTTGCATATCCATCTGGTTTCTTAGAAAAAAAACCATTCAAAAAAATTCTAAATAATAAAATTAGTCTTCATTATTCAAAAACTCATATCTACAGTAACTCTTGTTATCAAATTAATAATTATACTTGTAAAAAAATACTCTCTATTACTAAAGGCAAAGTTATAGGTTTAGCTGATTGGCCCTTTAATACCTCCGCTCATCTTATTAGATTAATTGTTACGCTGCCATTTTTAACAGTTATCGATGACCGCGGACTATCAAACCTTAGTGCTTCGAGAAATAAAATTTTAGGAAAAAAAAATATTTTAATAAAAAAGTTGATACCTAAATCAACGTTACCAATTATCGAATTATTATATTATATATTTTATATTCCATATCTTTTTGGAAAGTATAAAAATTTACAATTTTATAAGGAACATTTTTATAAAAAAAAAATTGAATTAATGAAAAATTATTTTTTTAAATCTAGCCTTAATCTTTATGAAATGTCTTATAAAACCCAATTTTACATTGACGATTTAAAAGAGGATTTTAGAAAAGTTTTAAAATTCTTGAAATAAAAATTAATTTATATTCTATAAAATTTAATAAAGAATTTTAATTATTTTTTTAGAAATTATTGTTACAGACAAACCGTTGTCATCCAATAACTTTTCTCTACCTAAATTTTCAAAAATAAATTTATCCGGAAGACTAAGACATTCTAATTTAGCATAATGACTGATATTTTCTTTTATTAAAGATCCTAAACTTCCCTCTGAAGTTTGCTCATCAATAGTCATAATCCTTGAGTATTTTTTTAAAATATTTTTCAAATTTTTAGGAAAGGGTTTGGCTTGAATTAAATCTATTACATCAATCGCACTAGTATAATTCTTTCCTATAGCTCTAAGTGCAATCAAAGCTCTCTCAATAATTGTGCCTTGACTTATTATTAGCAGTTTTTTTTTTGATGATTTCTTTAAATATCTGTAACCAGCGTTTATATCTTTTGTAGTAACTTTGCTTGTTAGATTGTTAGAAGCTTTTCGATCTAATCTTACAAAAACTGGCTTAGATAATTTCAGCGTTTTCTTAGCAATTAATTTTGCGGTGTCAGGATCTGACGCTGTGTATATAATACAATTAGATAAAGATCTTAAGCATGCAAAATCCTCTGTTGAGTAATGAGTCGGTCCAGAATTTGCATAACTCAAACCAATGCCAGTAACAATAGAGCAAACATTTGCGTTCATAAGACACGTTGCTGTCTTGTGTTGCTCTAAGCATCTTAATGCTAAGAATGGCGCCATTGCGTAGGCATAAACCTTTGCTCCTTCCAATGCCATTCCACATGCAAAGTCGATCATATTTTGCTCGCAAATTCCCAAATGTAAAAATTGTTCTTTTAAATTATGTCTAAAATTATCCAGTGCAGGTGCGCCAAAATCTGCGCTTAAAAAATATATTTTTTTATTTTTTTTTGCAGCATTATAAATAACTTTTATAAATTCATCTCTTTGAAATTTTTTTTCTAAATTATTCATACTCTTTTCTCAATTCTTCCAGAGATTTTAAATACCTATCCTTAGAAATAGGGCTCCAATAATGAGAATGGGTCTTATTCTCCATAATCTTAAACCCTTTGCCTTTAATAGAGTTTACAATCAAACATTTAGGTTTGCGAATTTTATTTAATTTTCTAAATTCTGTATCTAAATTTTTAAAATTATGCGCATCGCATACTTTTGTAAAAATACCAAAGCTTTCAAATTTCTTTTTTATATCGCCTAAACCCAAACATTCTTTTGGATCTCCGAGAATAATATTATTATTAACATCTAGAATTATTGTAACATTGGCTAACTTAAGATCTGCAAACAGAAGAAGAGCTTCCCAAGTAGAGCCTTCGTAAAGCTCTCCTTCACTAATAATAGCATATACATTTTTCTTAATTTTATTTTTTTTTGAAAAATATCCTATCCCAGTAGCAAAACCTATTCCATGACCTAATGAACCTGTTGCTGTTTTGATTCCGGGTATATAATTATTTCCAAACATTTTTAGAATTGATTTTTTCTTACCCCAATTATTCCATTCTTTACTTTTAATTATTTTTAGGTCTTTTAAAATTGGATACTGCCCAACTGTTGCATGTCCTTTGCTCATTATCACATCATCAACGGGTCTATTGTTTTTTAGTCTAACAAAGCCACCATAGTAAAGAACAATTAATACATCTAATATTGAAAATACAGATCCTGGATGACCCTCATTAAGTAAATAAAATTTTTCAAATAGATCTTTTCTGATTTCGTATGCTTTTTTTTTATATAAAGAAAACTTCATTTTTATTTGTAATTTATTCTAATATTTTTCTTTTCAACTCAATTTTTGACAATTCCTTAATATTCTCCATATTTTGAGTTCCAAACTTATTTTTAATTTTATTTAAAAAACTTGGATTGGTAAAATATTTTTTCCAAGCATCGTCTCTGAACTTTAAAACTTCCTGAGGGGAACAATAATTAGTTGGCAATGGTTTGCACTCATAAGAATAAAATGCATATTCTTCAAAATTTTTAGGAATTTCCCAATTTTTTTTTCTAGCCTCAAAATAAAGAGGAGACCCTGGTAAAGCTTGACATGGATAAAAGTTTGCGTGCTCTGTATTTAATTCCATTGCTAAATCCAAGGTTTCTTGCATTCTTTCTATATTATCTTCCGGCAGACCAAAGATATAATTCCCCAAGATATAAATATCATGATCATTAATCATTTTTACCACATCTCTAATGTTGATTTGTTGAAATCTGCCCTTTTCAATATCTTTTCTAACAATTTGGTTTCCAGCCTCAATTCCAAGACACAACCAGTTAATTCCTGCCCTTTTGAATAAAGCTAATTGATCTTCCCGAACTGTATCAACTCTTGCATAAGCCCACATATTAAACTTCAAGCCTCTTTTTATTATCTCTTCTAGAATTGGAACATAAAATTTCTTATTTAAAAAAAACATTTCATCTGAAAGTCTAATCGTCTTCACACCGTAATTAGCAAGTATTTCTAGCTGATCTACAAAAAATATTGGATCCCAGTGTCTCATAATTTTAAAATCTGATGATTTTGCCTCAGGATCTAAGCTTGTTCTGTTGACAATGTTAATCATGCAAAAATTACATCCAAATTTACAACCCAAAGAAGAATAGACTGAAACAAAAGGAGTTCTGTCTTTTTCAGAAAAAAAGGTGTGCCAAAAATGAGCTCTATAAAGATCTAAAGTTTTATTTTTTTTTGGAAGCAATTCCCAAGCATAACCCGGTAAATCATTATTTATATCTTTTTCATCAACTAATTTACTCGGTGGATTTAATATTAAATTATTATCTTCATCTTTGTATCCAATCCCATTTACTTTATTTAAATTATCCTTGAGGTTTGTTTTTAATAAATCTCTAAGAGCATAAACTCCCTCATTAATAAAAACAAAATCAATATAATCATAACTAAGAACTTCTCTTGGTAATGCACTTATATGCGATCCAACGAAACCTATTTTTATATCCGGATAATTTTTTTTTAAATTTTCAGCAAGACTTGTTGCCCCTATCATTAAAAAAGTCCCTTGATTTGGTTGTTGTCCATAAAGAACAAAACATGCAAGTCTGCATTTAGACTCTTTTATCTTTGTAATTGATTCTTCTTCATTTAATCGTAGTGCATCGCAATCTAAAATCTCGCATGAAAAATTATTTTTTAACATGCTTGAAGCGAGCAAAAGAGCCCAAGTGGGCGGCTCTATAGCAGAAAAATTATTAGCTAAACTTTGATAAATCTTTTTTGAAGAATTTGGAATAACAAAAAGAACATCTATCATTTTAATATGTGTTCTACTTGCTATTAATAAAGAAATCAAATAGTGAATAAATATAATTTTAGCAATAAATTCTTTATATAATATCCATTTTATGCGCTCTGAAATTGGTATTGGAATTAATATTTGGAATGTAGAAAAAACTATTGAAAAATTATTAAATTCAATAATAAAACAAACTTATAAAAATTTCACAATATATATCTTAGATAACCAGTCTACTGATCGAAGTATCAAAATTATAAATACAATAAAAAAAAGAACTAAAGCTCAAATAAATCTTATAATTGATAAAAAAAAGAGAGACATTCCTTCAGCGCAAAAAATTTTAGTAAAAAAATTTTTAACTAAACACAAGTACTCAATGATTGCTAATGATGACGATCTATACCATCCTGAATTTATAAAAACTTGTCTGCAAATAATCAAAAAAAAAAATGTAGACATGGCATACACTTCTTGTCGGCTACTTTATAATAATAAAATAATTAAATTTAAAAATTCACCTGAGTATAACTTAAAAAATGGAAAATTTATAAATACAATAAATTATTTATTGTATAGAAATATAGTGCCAATTTTTTTTGGTATATATAAAACAAAAAGTCTTGTTAATTCATTTAAATTTTATAATCCCATATCTACTTCTAGATCAAATTATGACAATCAATTTATGCTACATTACTTATCCAGATATAACGTTGAACATTCAAATAAAGATTTATTTTTGTACCAAAAAAGAAATCGGCTAATTATAGATAAAAATAAAGGTGGGTACAAAGTAATTTACGATGAATACAAATCTTTACTATTAATATTCTTTTATCAATTTATTTTACTAAAAAATTTTTATAAAAATATTTTGATAAATAAAAATTTTAAAAAATTTAAAAAATTTATTATTTTTATTATTTGTGTGATAGTTTTTTTTCAAAAAACTATTTCTTATAATATTAGATTTATTTTAAGAAAATTAAAATTACTTCGAACGAAACAATCTTCACTTTAATAATTTATTTTCAACAGATTCAATAATATGATGACCTAAAAAAATATGACTTTCTTGAATTCTGGTTGTTAAATTACTCTGAACAATCAATTTTATGTTGCATAATTTCTTTGCTTTGCCTCCTTTATTACCTAAAAACCCAATAGTAAAAATTTTTTTTTTCTTTGCTACCTTTAGTGCATCTAAAATATTTAAAGAATTTCCAGATGTACTTAACGTTATCAGGATATCCTTGCTTGAGCCTAACGCCTGAAGATTCCTAGAAAAAATCTTAGTAAATGAATAATCGTTCGAGCAAGCAGTTAGAGTCGAGGTATCTGTTGCCAAACTTAAAGCTGGTATTGGATATCTATTAACATGGGGTCTTAATCTTACTAAAAATTCAGCTGCTAAATGCTGCGCATCAGCTGCTGATCCACCATTGCCACATAAAAAAACTTTTCCTCCTTTTTTTATCTTTTTTACAATTACATCAATTGCAAAATTTATTTCTTTTTCAATCAACATTAGTGATTGTTTTGCTTTTATAGAATCTAATATTGCTTTTTTTAAAATAGACATTGTTTATAGATACCTAATTAAAGAAAATAGAGCCATATAAAAATTTTGGTGTCTTTTAAAATCGCGCTAAGAAAATCTTTCGCTGACTTCTCTAATTTAGTTATAATAATCAGTTAGATTTGTCTAATTTACATATGAATATATAATTTTGCAGACAAAGTTATTTAATAAATAAGTATTTTTTGGATTAAAAAATTAATAATGTCTTTACTCTTTAAATTTCTAATTCAAACTTTTTTTGAAATACCAATCATCATATTGTGATAAATTTTCATATTCACGTTTATAACCTTTTGAATTTAATAATTTAAAGATTTTATTTCTATTAACAGTATAATTGTGTTCACAACAAATAATTTTAATTTGATATTTATAAAAATTAAATTTTTTTAAAATTTCATATTCAGAGCCTTCTGTGTCTATAGAAAGAAAGTCTATTTTCTTAAACTGATATTTATCAAACAAATCATTTAGTGAAATTGTTTTTACTTTATATTTCTTTGCTGTTAATTTTCTTTGATTGCTATGTTGGTCAAAAAAAGAAAAGTTGCTAATTGATGATAAGCTTTTAGGGTATGTCTCATTAAAATTTATCATTTCATTTGATACGCTGTATGCGCAGGAAGTTTCAATTGAACATTTTCGGTTTAATTTTAATCTTTTGTGCCAATAAAATGCTGGCTCAACTAAAACACCTTTCCATTTAAACACTTTTTCTAAAAGATATGTATTAGAAGATAATATGCCGTCACATGCTCCAATTTCTATAAAAACTCCTTTTTTTTTGAATTTACTTTTAGACAGAACATAAATATCCTGCATGAGCTCGGACTTACAATCATTATGCATTATTAAGCTAAATATTTTATTAAAAATTTTTTTAGAAAAAAAAAAATCTAAAAATTTTAGTTTAACTTTATAATTAGTTAAGCTATTGGCCCTGCTTTGCAATTCTAACAAGTTAGAGTGTTTCAATATTACTATATTAAAATATTTAAAAAATTTATTTAACAATGATTTAAACATGCACTGATATTATGAGTATCAGCAAGGCGTAAATAAAGTCTTATTTATATATATAGTTATTGCACATTGTTAATTGTATCAAAAAATTTTTTCAGTGCATAAATCAAGCCAATTGAGCTATTAGTAACGGTAAGCTTAACGTGTTACCACGCTTCCACACCCGTCCTATCAA
>Ga0209358_10004494_pt1 | contig 10015 bp, 7 predicted proteins | sample LauGreFa1BDMLBSN_2_FD_187574 | JGI IMG/M metagenome (GOLD analysis project Ga0209358, IMG submission 187574) | Freshwater lake microbial communities from Lake Michigan, USA - Fa13.BD.MLB.SN (SPAdes) (version 2) | ecosystem: Environmental > Aquatic > Freshwater > Lake | place: Lake Michigan, USA...
TCTCCTTTCAATTGAAAAAAAGTAACGTGAGCGCGGTTGCGGTGAAGACTGACCAAGCCTGGCGAAATTCAGATGATTTCGTCGCAACGCTCCTTGGCAGGGCAGTATTCTAACTGAAAATTCCATGGCGTCGTGCGCGCGCGCGAAAAACCGCCCAAACCAGACCCGAGAGGGCGCCATAACCATGCGCGACCGTGACAACCGGCGTCTCACTCAACGCACACGAGGGTAAAACAAGCTTGATCACCAGCAGCAAGAGCGCAGCCCCAGCCACTCTGTCACCGGTTCGGCACCACCATGCCATGGCGCAGCCCGCCCACAAACCATGCAAAAGACCGGACAAACCTGCGTACCACTGAATCGCTGGCGCAAACCACCATAACAGCAAGCTAGTGGTGGCGGCTGTCCCTATCGATAGCGCACAGGCTTCAGCCAGCCCTAGCTCATCCCATACGTATTCACAGATGACGAGCAGTCCCAGCAAATTGCTCAGGCAATGCCGAACACTCAAATGCACGAAGTGCCCGCTTATCCAACGCCACACTTGTCCATCGGCGATCTCTGCACGCTTCCACATCAGCGTGTCGGTGGCTGCAGGCCAAGCGAGCATGAGCAGCGAAATCAGCGAGACGATGGCTGCGAACTGCCAGCGCGCTGAATGGCATGCATCCATCAGTGCCGACGAATACGTCGCCCAAGCGCCAGCAGCGCCAGCGACCACAACGTGAGATCACCGTCCAGACTGCCGCCACCGCCGCCGCTGCTGGCTATGGGCGCATTGATGGTTCCGACGTTTCCGACGTTGCCGACGCCTCCGATGTCTTCGGTATTGCCAATGGCCTCACTGACCGTCACCATCAACTCGGCTTGGGCGCTTTCACCATACGCATCGCTGGCGTACCAGGGGATACGGTAGCTACCCACAGGTGCAGTGCCACTCCAAGTAAACAAGCCCGTTGCGGACAGGCTGGCGCCGTCGGGAAGAGCGCTTGCATGAAACACCAACGCGTCGCCGTCGACATCGGTGGCTCGCAATTGCAGTTGTAATCGACTGCCCCAGCCAAGCTGCTGCTCTGCCACGGGCTCAGTCACCGGCAGGTTGTTGATGCGGACGCTGGCTGATGCAGTCGCAACGGCACCAGCGCTGTCGATGGCTTCGAGGGTGAAAACATAACGACCCAGCGCCGGTGCGATGAAACTTGCCACAGGCTGATCGGCATTGAGCAAGCTGACACTGGCGGGGTTCGAGGCGGCAGCTCGCCACCGATAGCTAACAATAGGATGACCATCGGCAGTTCTGACGCTGCCACGCAGCAGGACATTCGCCGCTGGCGCCACCACCTGACTGTCGGTCTCCATTTGTATTACGGGGCCGCGAGCGCGTAGTGCGTTTAGCGTGGACAGCGCATCCAGCAAACCTGCGCCGCACAGACCTGCATTGGCAACCAGCGCGCACGCACCGCTGGGTGGCGGTGGTCGTGCGGACGCGCGCAGCATGGAAATGATTTCAGCGCGATCCAGCGATGCGTTCAGTGAGAGCATCAGCGCAATCGTGCCGGCCACATGCGGTGCTGCCATGCTGGTGCCAATTTTCCATGCGCCTGTATCCAGCCCCTGGGTCGTGGTGCCAGCATTGCCCAAGGAGTACACCGCCGCGCCATTGCTGCTGTAAATGGAAAAACAATTGGTAGCGACTGTGCCGCAACCGCCACCCGGCGCACTAACGATTACTTCGGGCCCGATGTTGGCGTATTCGGCATTGTCGCCATCAACGGCATGCGCAGTGATGGCCAGCGCACCGCGACAATTGGCGGGCTGATTGACGGCGCTCGAAGCACCATTGCCGGATGAAATGACAACTATCGCGCCGAGCGCATTCACATCATCGATCGCTCGTTGAAACGCATCGGAGCACGTACCCGAACTGCCCAGACTGAGGTTGATGATGCGCGCCGGGTAGGCATTGCGTGGCACGTTGGGCACATCAATGCCGGCAGCCCAACGCAGGGCATCGGCGATGTCGGAGGTATAGCCGCCACATTTGCCGAGTACGCGCACCGGCAAAATGCGGACATGCGGCGCAATCCCTGTGCCATACAAACCATTGTTCATCAGCGCGGCGACGATGCCCATCACGTGCGTGCCGTGCCAGCTTGAATGACTCGCCGCAGATCCGCGAGCACATTCCCCTACCGCCACGAAATCGCCCGGATCGCTGGCATCGGCGTCGCGCCCATCACCATCGTTAGCGGTTGATACATAAGAAATGAAATCGTAGCCCGGCAGCATGGACAGCAAATCCGCATGCGGACGGTAGCCAGTATCGAGTACAGCGACATTAATAGTTTCGCTGCCCAGCGTCAGATCCCAGCTGCCCGGCAGATCCGCACCGCCAAGGTTGTTGCCGGTCGGCGCCATGTAGTGCCACTGTCCGGGTGAGGCACTGTACCCAGGATCATTGGGCAGCACACTGTCGGCTTGCATCATCAGATCAAGCTCGGCATTCATCACTTCACCGCTATGCCGCAAACGCGCCGCGATGGCACGAGCCTCGCTCGACGTGACGGGCGCATTAAGTCGAAGCAGGTGTGCGCGTCCGGACAATTTGCGATCCAGCGTCAGAGGCACATTGGCCAGCGTGGCCAGCCGCGCGGTTTTACCTTGCGTGAGTTGCGTATCGATTTTGCTGCCGCGTATTGGATGAGGCGTCACGATAAGTCGGTCAATCAGGGGCTCAAACTTTGGCGTCGGCGGCAAGCGAGAACCGGCTTTACGCAGCGGTGCTGTCTGAGCGATCGCAGATGTCAATGCAAACGATAACGACAAACAGAAAAGAAAAATCGATGCGCGCAGACGATGCTGCGCAAAATAAAGGTGCATGATAATCGCTGATGCCCGTTTGTTTTAAGCAAGCACGACTCTAGCAGTGAGGAAATCATTTACGGATACATCATGCAAATCTGTCCACGGTATATTTAAAACATGACATTGCATCAATCAGCAGCATGAGCTGCACAACGCATTTGCGCGAGCCTTCAGTATGAGGTGCTTGGATCACAAGATAATCTTTTGAATCGAAGATCGAAGACGAAAAAAAACGGGCAAGCGATGCTTGCCCGTTTTTGTATGACGCGACGCTGATTTACAAACCAGCCGCTGCTTTGAGTGCCGCTGCTTTGTCGGAACGCTCCCAGCTGAACTCGGGCTCTTCGCGACCGAAGTGACCATAGGCTGCTGTCTTGCAGTAGATGGGGCGCAGAAGGTCGAGCATTTGCACAATGCCTTTCGGACGCAGATCGAAGTGCTCGCTGACGAGTGCTGCAATTTTTTCATCACTGATCTTGCCAGTGCCGAAGGTGGTGACCATAACCGAGGTTGGCTTGGCGATACCGATTGCGTAGGAAATCTGAATCTGCGCACGCTCAGCCAAACCAGCAGCAACGATATTTTTCGCGACATAGCGGCCGGCATAGGCAGCCGAGCGATCCACTTTCGACGGATCCTTGCCGGAGAAAGCCCCGCCACCGTGTGGAGCAGCACCGCCGTATGTGTCAACAATGATCTTGCGGCCAGTAAGGCCGCAATCACCCTGTGGACCTCCGATGACGAAACGACCGGTGGGGTTAATCAGGAAGCGCGTGTCCTTAAGCCACTCCTTGGGCACGACGGGCTTGATGATCATTTCGATCGCAGCTTCTTCGATCTGCTTGTGCTCCATCTCAGGTGCGTGCTGAGTCGAGAGAACGATTGTGTCGATGGCGACCGGCTTGCCATTCACGTATTTCAGGGTCACTTGGGATTTCGCATCCGGACGCAGCCAAGGGAGACGACCATCCTTGCGCAATTGCGACTGGCGCTCGACGATGCGGTGCGAGTAGTAAATCGCGGCAGGCATCAGCTCAGGCGTTTCGTTGCATGCATAACCAAACATCAGACCTTGGTCACCAGCACCTTGATCAAGATCCATGCCCTTGCCCTCATCAACACCCTGCGCGATATCGGGTGACTGCTTGTCGTAGCAGACCATGACGGCGCAGCCTTTGTAGTCGATGCCAAAATCGGTGTTGTCGTAGCCGATGGACTTGAGTGTGTCGCGCGCGACTTTGATGTAGTCAACATTGGCAGTTGTGGTGATTTCACCGGCAAGTACCACCAAACCAGTATTGCAAAGCGTTTCGGCAGCAACGCGAGCGCGCGGATCCTGCTCAAGGATCGCATCGAGAATCGCATCGGAAATCTGATCGGATACTTTGTCCGGATGGCCTTCTGATACAGACTCGGACGTGAAAAGGTAATCGTTTGACATGCAAGCTCCCTGAAAAACATTGAACATAGTGTCGCGGTCAACCAGGTGAACCTGCGACGCTTTAGCGAAATTTTTAAACCGCCTCGCAAGTTGTCTATTAACTCGGCGGGTACGACTTCGTGCTATTTTACGCAACTTGCCTCGATTCAGCAAAATCTCCGCTTCGCCTCCCAATGCTGCTCCGTCTGTTTCAGCTCCTCTCTCTGCTGCCGCTGCCCTTGATGCACGCGCTGGGTGCGGTCGCTGGCGGGCTGGTTTATGCCTGCTCGCCGTCTTACAGACGCCGTCTTCGCGACAATCTCGCGCATGCGGGCTATCCGCATTTGCTGACATCTGCCGTTGTCGAAGCCGGTAAAAATGTATTCGAGCTACCCTTTATCTGGTGCGCGACACCTGCGCGCGTACTGAAAAGCGCCGAGCTGCATGATTGGTCGGTTGCACAATCCGCGCTCGATGCAGGTCAGGGTGTGATCTTTCTGACACCGCATCTGGGCTGCTTCGAAATCATCGCGCAGGCAATTGCCAGCCGCGCGCCTCTCACTGCACTATACCGCCCGCCGCGCAAGCCATCGCTCAAGCCTCTGGTCGAACAAGCGCGCGCACGCGAGGGCCTGACGCTTGCACCCGCCAATTTGTCTGGAGTGCGTACGCTGCTCAAGACACTTCGCGCTGGCGGCGCGATCGGTCTGCTGCCGGATCAGGTACCGGGCGCAGGCGAAGGCATCTGGACCACATTCTTCGGCCGACCGGCGTATACGATGACGCTGCCGGCGAAAATGCATCAGATGAGTAATGCACCGCTGGTGCTGACCTATGCAGAACGGCTGTCCTTTGGCAGAGGCTATGCGGTTCATTTTGTGCGTTTCGATAAGCGACTGGCAGGCACACCCGAGCAACAGGCACGCATGATCAACGCTGCAATGGAGCAGCTGATCGCTCGCTGCCCATCCCAATACTTCTGGAGCTACAACCGCTACAAGGGCGAGCCCTCGCCATCATCAGTCGTCGGGGAAGTCGCATGAGGACCATGCTCGTGCTGATGTGGCTGCTGCACTGGTTGCCACTGCCGATACTGGGTCGCATCGGCAAAGCTATCGGCAGCCTGCTATTCATACTGCTTCGCCGTCGGCGACACATTGCTCTGACCAATCTGCGGCTCTGTCTTCCCGAGCTCGGCGACCAGGATCGTCTGCGGATTGCGCGCGCTCATTTTCAGGGCTATGCGCGCAGCGTACTGGAGCGCGGCATACTTTGGTGGGCATCACCAAAGCGACTGAGAAAGTTGATACACATTGTGCCGGATGTACCCACAGCAGCGGCGGCGGCGCGGCCGACGATTTTTCTCTGTCCTCATTTCGTTTGCCTCGAAGTTGCAGGCGTCGCGATCACCATGGCGGGACCAGCATGCTCGATGTATACGACGCAGCACAATCGCGTGTTCGACGAAGCACTGCGTAAAGGGCGGCTGCGGTTTACACCCGATGAACGCAACCTCATCGCGCGTCAGGCAGGTATCAAACCGATCATTCGCGCAATGCGTGACGGTCGCCCGTTTCTGATGCTGCCTGACATGGATTTCGGTCGTCGCGAGTCCGTCTTCGTGCCTTTTTTTGGTGTACCGGCGGCGACGTTAACAGCGCCAGCGAGACTGACCATGGCAACTAACGGCCAAGTGATTCCTGTCGCCACGCGATTTCTGCCGAACTATGAGGGCTGGCAGGTAATTTTCTATCCACCTTGGGATGACTATCCGGGCACGGACATCGAGGCAGCCACGGCACGCATGAATGCATTCATCGAAGCCCGCATACTTGAGGCGCCTTCGGAGTATTTCTGGTCACACAAACGATTCAAAACGCGACCCGAAGGCATGGCAGGCGTGTACGATACTACCGCTGATTGACAAAGAGAGAAGATGCATGAAACTTAGATTCACTAAAATGCACGGTGCTGGCAATGATTTCGTAGTGATTGACGCAATCAACCAAAGCGTCAACCTTACCAGCGCTCAATGGCGCGATGTCGCCAACCGTCGCTTTGGCATCGGCGCTGACCAGATACTGATTGTTGAAAAACCCACGATGCCGGGCGTCGATTTTCGCTACCGGATATTCAACGCCGATGGCGGCGAGGTCGAGCAATGCGGTAACGGAGCGCGGGCCTTTGTAAAGTTTGTTGTTGAAAAAGGTCTGACTGAGCATCGGCAGATTCGCGTGGAAACGATGGCGGGCGTGATTCGACCACGGCTGGAGGATGATGGTCGTATCACGGTCGATATGGGCGCGCCAGTATTTGATACGGAGCGAGTGCCCTTCGATCCTGCCGGCCTGGCCAGCGAACAGCAGCATGCAGCCAAGCTTTGGCATATCCCGATCGGAACCAGACTGCGGGAATTTGTCATCCTCTCAATGGGCAATCCGCATGCAGTACAGCTGGTCGATGATGTCGATACCGCTGCGGTGCCGGAAGAAGGTCCTGTGATTGAAAACCATGCCTGCTTTCCGCGCCGAGTCAACGCCGGTTTCATGCAAGTGGTGGACAGGCAGCATATTCGTTTGCGCGTTTTCGAAAGAGGTGCAGGCGAAACGCTGGCTTGCGGTACGGGTGCCTGCGCTTCGGTTGTCGCAGGCATTCAGCTCGGACTGCTGGACAGTCCGGTGGCTGTCGCCACGCGGGGTGGCGAGTTGTCCATTGCGTGGGAGGGTGAGCAGACGCCCGTGATGCTGACCGGTCCCGCAGTAAGCGTATTCGAAGGCACGATAGACATCTGATCGAGAATGCAAACACGGCTAGCGTGATCTTGCGTCAATTTGCGGAACTGGCACCGCGTTGATAGCGGCACTGTGTCATGAGGCTGCGGAACCGATACAAGCGCTGGCGGTAATTACCCTCCTGCCCAGCAACGCCTTTCGCTTCAACCGCATCAAACATGCGAGCGACTCGGTCCAGTGCAGCGCGCTGGTCACCCGTGACGATCTGCACTAGGCGACGACGGCTGCGCGGATGCTGATCCCTGATATCGATCTCGAGACAATGCCCGTGATCGGCAGCTTCGATGTCGATCAGCAGGGCCTCGGCGCGTGTCAAACCAAACCAGTAGCCCAGCTCGACACGCGCAGCTAGAAACGGATACTGATTGCTTGTATCGCGACTGAACACGGCACGCGCAGCATGCGCCCATTCCGCTTTGCGCGCAGGCGGTGCTATGCGTTCCAGCAGTGATTTCGCCTCACGATTACCCTGACCCGCGGCCTTTTGTAACCAATAAACCGCACGAATATCAGAGCCTTTTTCCACTTTTCGCGAACGCCACGCAACCAGGCCCAATTCCAGTTGCGCGCGCACATGTCCGGTCACTGCCGCCATCTCAAGATAACGACGCGCCTCGGTAATACTGCGGCGGGAAAACTCGGGCTTCAGGTAAATGCGCGACATCGCATACCAGGCGGCCGCGACGCCTTGATCAGCGGCATGCGATAGCCAGCGTATCGCTTTCTTGTAGTGGGCAACGCCGGGGACGGATGGCAGACGATGACCGCTCTCATCCATGCGCGCAATCCACAAGCCATACGACAGTTGGGCTGAGCTGTCTCCACCCTCGGCTGCGAGCTTCAAGTAACGCTCGATGAGTTGGCTATTCGGATCTTTGGTGAACAGCAGGGCGTTGGCACATCGTCGGAGCAAGTCCAGCTGAGACCGCTCGATCTGGCAGCGACGAGCGCCGGTACCAGCGCGCCGTTCAATGGTTTGAGCAATCGGCAAAGACCAGAATAGAAACTTCAGGTAATCGCCCAGGCCCCAAAAGTAGTCAGCGACTGCCCGTTGCGCCGGCATGATGCCGCCTCGGGCCGCGCGTGACGACCATTCAATCGCTGCGCTGCGTCGCGTCTTTGCAGCCGGCGAAAGCTCTGGGGGTTTCGGCTGCGCGACCACATCGGCAATACCGAGCTGCTGCGCGAGCAGCCATTGCGCGTCTGCCAATCCCGATTCGGCGGCGGCCTGCAGTGCACGCGTGGCCTTCTGTCGGAGCAATTGATCCGCTCGCGACCAGGAAGCAAAGACCAGCATGGCGAGGATGAGTCCGGCCTTGGCCATGCCGCCTTCGAAGGCACGCTCATACCAAACCGCCACACCCAACGGATCCGACGACTGCTGCGCGATCTCGAAAGGCACGTGCTCGCCGATCAAAAACCAGGCATCTGCGATGTTTTGCTCCGCTGCCTTTTCCAGCCAGTGCAGAGCAGTCGCATGGCTCTGCGGCAAACCTGATCCCCCGAACAAGTAACGCTTGCCCAGCGCCAGTTGCGCGTGCGCCTGCCCGCAGCGCGCAGAACGAATGATCAGTAATTCCTCTCGATTAGCCATAAATCCCGTCGGTCCGGATCGACGGATTTCCACCGTTTGAACACGGCATCACCCCCAGTAACAGATGAGAAACGTGCTCGGAGTGGCGCTTGTGCAACAGCCCAAAGGCCCGACAAGCCTGAAATCCGCTCTCGCAAAGTTATCAAAACAAAAACACAACTTTGCGCCGTTCAGTGAGGTGGCGTCAACGGCAAGTAGTGCGAATAACACAACAGTCTTCAGCAATCAGCTGGGTTTTGCCGGAGCTTGAAAACCGGCGATGGCCAAACTTCGTGTTGTTTCTATTTTAGAAATTAATGTCCCCTCATCCGACTCGCGCGGATTTTCAAAACTCGACACAACTGAACCTTTGGGGATGGAAAAATGAAAAAGTCACTCATGGCGCTGGCCTGTGCAAGCGCATTTGCAGGCTCTGCAAACGCCCAGTCGCTGACGACTTACGGAATTGTGGATATGGGCTTCGTTGGTGAAAGCGGCGGCACCGCAGGATCGGTAGACAAAATTACCAGCGGCGCGCAATCAGGCACTCGCCTCGGTTTCAAGGGCACGGAAGACCTTGGTAACAATATGAAAGCTTTGTTCGTGCTTGAAACCGGTATCGCCGCAGACAAAGGTGGTTTCAATCAAAACAACGGATTTGCCCGCCAAAGCTTTATCGGTCTCCAAAGCGATGCCGGCACGCTCACGTTAGGGCGGCAATACACACCTTTCTTCCTGACCCTCAATGGGGTTGCCGATCCGTTCGCCAGCGGCCTTGCTGGTAACGCACAAAATCTGATCCCTAGTAGCGGTATTCGGATGGACAACGCTGTGAAATATGTATCACCGATTTTCTCGGGTGTGTCGGCTGAAGTGGCTTACGGTTTTGGCGAGGAGACAACAGCGGGCTCCGACAGAGCAGGCAGGAATGTTGGTGGCTCCATTGGGTATAGCGACGGTTCCTTGAATGTACGCCTTGCGTACCACAAAGCTAATGACCCAACAGTGGCAACGAGCAACCTGAGTGACACCAGCACCATGCTGGCTGCCAACTACAAATTTGAAATCGCGAAGGTGTTTGCCGCGTATTCAGACAATGACCTACAAATCACACCCACAACCCCTGTCGGTTCCATCGCCAAGGGAAAAAGCAGAGATTTCCTAATTGGCGTTAGCGTCCCCTATGGCAACCACACCTTTATTGCTTCCTACATCAACAAAGATGGTCGCTCTGCTTCAAACCTGGACGCCAGCCAATTCGGCCTCGGTTATACCTACGCGCTGTCGAAACGCACCAATCTTTATGCCGCGTGGGCAACCATTGATAACAAGCGGGGCGGCGTTCTCTACAAAGTCGGCAACAAC
>Ga0209358_10004497_pt1 | contig 10012 bp, 2 predicted proteins | sample LauGreFa1BDMLBSN_2_FD_187574 | JGI IMG/M metagenome (GOLD analysis project Ga0209358, IMG submission 187574) | Freshwater lake microbial communities from Lake Michigan, USA - Fa13.BD.MLB.SN (SPAdes) (version 2) | ecosystem: Environmental > Aquatic > Freshwater > Lake | place: Lake Michigan, USA...
CTAAAGGCGTCTAAATTGTATCTAAGATTTCTTCCAAATATGCCTCGCTCGACAATGGCATCTGGTTCATCTGCTGCTCTCAATCTAAAATAAATTTCTCCAACAGAATCTAAACTTAGTGGATAAAACTCTGCAATTCCTAATTCATTTTGTATTACTCCACTAGGTGGTGGAACGCCGATTTGTTGATTTACAGTGCTAGATGGAAGATAATAACCATAGTTCAAACATGCTGCTTCATCAGTTAAATCATTTAAACCATAAGCAGCAGCATAGATGCCAGATGTATTAAATCCACGCAAATATGGATCATACTGTGTGTATATTGCTCCAATTTCTGTGCAATATTCCACTGGATTTGTTTGTGTTTCAAAAACAAATAGACCTGGTGTGCATGCCAAAGTGCTATCTCCTATTTGAGAATTCATAGCAGTTCTCATTTTGTTTCTGAATATAATTTGTGCTGTTTGATTATTGGGATTATTAATATAGTTTGCAGTTAGATTATTCCAAAAAGTTTTACCATTTCCATCATAAAAACTATTAATCATGTTTACTGTGTCAGAACGATTAAGTAAATTTAGATTTGTAGTTTCTTTTAAGTATTTTCCTTTTGCACAATCTGTGTAATCTTTAGAATAAGTTATTCTTCCCCAAATTGGAGGAAATGGAGCGGCCAAACATTTTACTTCGTTATGGTATGGTTCTAGTTTGTCGAGAGTTATTGTATTTCCAAGATCATATCTTGTTTTATATCTGATTGTTGTTAATGGATCACATAATTTACAATTTTGTTTTTCGCTTTCGCTGGTGTAACCAAAACGCTCTAAACAATTTATTTTATTTTGGGCTGGATCTATGGTTCTTACATATGATCCGACAAATGAACAATAGAATTTTCCACTGACACTTATTGGATTGGATTCTAATCCACTTGGAATAAAATTCGTCGGAGAAAGTCTATTAGTCCAATCTTCAATATAGTACAAACCTCTTTTTCCAGATACCCCACTATTTTCATATGAATCTTTTTTTACTTCTACTGTTGTAAATTTTGGATGTGGTATTGTAAAACTTACAGAATCAGTTGTACCGATTGCATCATTTAATTTCGTATTATCTTCTTCTGATACTACAAATACTGCTCTATATGGTGCTTGTCCACCGTGTCTAGAATGATTGTACCAATCACTGCCTATGCCATTTGGCAAGTATGGATTATTTCCAGAAGTGTCTGTGCTTCCATCAATTCTTGTGTCGGGGAAGCACCAGAAACATGCAGCGTATGATCCTTCCGGGGAATTACTGCAATCACACGATTCGAATGGATAGTCTGGTGCAGCAACAGAACATGGTAGATTTGCATCTATTCCATCAATTGACTGGCATCCACAGTTCGTAGAAGAATCACATGCTTTATAACAAGTTTTGGTTGTGCATGGCGATTCGGTGCATGATCCATTTAAATATCCAGTACAAGAAACGCAAGTGTCAACTGGAGTACAATCTGAACCGTCACATGTATGACATGAAACTGGATTGCATTCATTATTGCATGACGAATCTGAGTAATAGCCTAATTCAGAACATGTTTGCCCTGATTCTATAACTACAGGACTGCAATTGCAACCATTATTGCCTCTTGAGCATTGATAACATGTGGTTGGCTTGCAGTTGCAGTTAATACTAGAACAAGTGGTATTTCTACCCATGTAAATACCACCACTCTCATTACACTCAAATGGCGTTTCTACATTAGTACAAGTATATGTTTCGCCGTCTTGTTTGCAACATGCACCGGGTGCGATTATGTGATCGCAGCAAGATGCTTGTGAACAATTTGAAGCCAGTACAATCTTTCCACCAAGATAGTTGCAATGTTCTTCAGTAAGATTTCCTAGGCATTCTCCATCTTTGCAGCAAATTGTTGGTGTCTTACATTGATTGTAGCATAGACCAGATCTTTGTGTGCCTGATATATTGTCTACATCACTGTCTGGATATTCACCAACTTGACCACATGTTATTCCTGATATAAAGTAACCACCAATTGTTTGACATAGACTTGGATCTATATCAGAGATGCATCTACCTTCCGAGCAGCAAACACCATCATATTGTTTTTCGTCGCTGTTGACTATGCATGGATTTTTATTGCAAGGAACTAAACCTTCGAATGTTCCTTGTCGTTCGTCGCAGTATGATTGGGTAACATAATCTTCGCAGTATTTGGTTCCATCTAAATCAATATAGCAGCAAGATCCGCGAACACCCGGATTCTTTACTTCATCAACACCAAAACCACGAGCGGTAAAATTCGCCCTCCACACAGAATCAGAATTCGTTCTCCACATGTGAAGAATATTTGTTCCGGGGTAAAAGATTGGCTTGCTTTCTGCATCAAACACAACATCTGTTGGGAAATTCCAAACATCGTCACCTTCTACAACCAAAGTGACAGACATAATCTGCCCGGTTGGAATTGTATCGTATCTGAATCCCTTAATACCAATTGGAGTTGTTAATTGATAAACTGTGGCTCTAGAAACATCTAATGTGATACCATCTGTATCGACATCATAGAAGTCATCTAGTGTTATGATCTTTTCTCCCCGCTGGAATGGACCAACAGAAAGAATAGAATCGGTGATATCGGCAACTACATTTCTTCCTGCCGTCTCTCCACCAAAATTCACATATCCATAATGAGAAGTGCCAATTCTATTTGCTACGGTTGTTGATTCTGGGATCAGATCCGTAGACATAATGTATGTTCTTTCTTTGACATACACAATTCTATTGTTCTCGGTGGATGCAGAAATACCACCAGCGGTTGTATTTGCAGAAATGGTGAATCTTAAAGTTCCATCTGCATCATAAGTTAATCCAAGCAAACCAGTGGTTCTGAAGTTATAGAAATCTAAAGTTATACCACCACAAACACCCTTCAATATGGGATAACCACCACCGATAGAAGAAGCAGTAAGACCAGCATAGATCCCCGTTGCTCCCTGTAGAATACCAGCAGAGGTTGATGTGCCGTCAGATAGTACCAATTGAACAGTGCCATCTTCAGCAACAACTACTTGAGTTATGTAATTAGAGTCTAGTCCAGTAGCACCTGTTGCACCGCGAATAGTTTGTGCTGGCCCTGTTGGTCCTGTAGGTCCTACTGGTCCAGCAGAACCTGCACCAGAAGCCGGATATATTGAACTATAACCGATGTTGTTTGTCATTAATTACTCTCTCATCTACAGGAAGAACATGTGTACAAGGATTTAAAACTATATTCGAATTGGTTTTTGAAATCCTTGTTTTTAAAGTATATAGGAACCATGCGGCATGCTCTTAGTTTTGCTGTAGAAGAGGACTTTAGCGAAGAAACCATTTTACCTGTGCTAAAATCTTGAGTATATGCTCTATGTGCTTGAGCGAGTTTGTACTTTCTCCAAGTATCGGTTAGCGGATCTCCAATAGTAACTATTCCCTCCAGTGAATTGTTTTGAGGATCGTATGTCTTCATACCATATTCACCAGATTGGGATGTCTTAGAATCTAGTAGTTTTCCACCAGTAGTAGAAGACCAATACTTAGATGGAGATAGGGTTGTCCAGCCAGATGCTGCGTTATAGATTAAACCAGAATTAATGGCATCCATGTTGTAATAGATGATGTTTAGTTCAAGCGCACTTGGGATGTACCAATCCGAATAACCATTATATGATTGTTTATTCTTATCGCTGATGTGATATAAAGCAGTTGTTTCATTGTTAACCGCATACCACATTTCTTTGTACTTGGTTTTAAAGTACTCTGAATTTCTACCGATCTGTGTTTGATCGATATCAGATTGCCAATATGATATTTTGCTATGATTAAATCTCTGATATGCGAGTGGATCTATGGTTTCTAGTTTGCCATTTAAAGTATAATTACTTGCAATGAACCATGTATTTCTTTCGATGGATGTCTCATCGAATAGTCTTGTGTTTAGCAATCCATCAAATACGGTTGTTCCATATGGAGCAAGAACATTGTTCTGCCACAGAGAATTGCTATAATTCTCAAAACCACTTGGTGTGCTGAAACCATTTACAGACATGCTCATACCAAAAGAAACATTGTCTGTTGTAAAATCTTCTGGTGCTACAACCAGTATCCATGCGCTTGGAATGTCAGATCCATAGACTTGAGATGCATATTGTTTATATGCAAGTGCTGGATTAAATCCATACTTCTTGTAGTCTGGACCATTATCATTGCAGGCTTTTCCTTCATCAGTTAGGCAAGCATCTGTTAGTCTGTTATAGAATGTAAGATTTACTTTATCTACTACACCAGATAACGACTTAACATCTGTGACATACACCTTACCACCGCTCTTACTCAATGCACCAAGATCAACATAACGAGATGGTGAGAAGTTTGAGCAGTTGCATTTTATAGATCCATTATAAACACCGTTTACTGGAACATATCTTTTGACAGTCGCTGTGGTGAAATTTTCAATTTCTGAAATTACTTCACCTTTGGCAAAGTAACCATCTGTATTGAATCCAACTGGTGGTGGATAACCAACAAATCCAGCCACAATTCCGCCTTGGAAATAATCACCAACTTTTAATCCTGCGGGAATTGATGAACCGGCATCTGTAGAAACAGCAGAGAGTCGGAAACTTGGTGCATTTTGTGAATCTTTGCAGCATTGTGAGGAAGAACAAATACTTCCTGGACCTTGGAATACACCACCAAGATTTACGCATTCTTGTGGAGTTATATCATCTCTACAATCATCTGAACCTATGCAACATGCACCCAAGAATCCGTCAATGCAGCAGTTTCTTTCATCACATGGTTTTGCTTCGTATCTACCATTAAGTTCATTACACAGATCTTGTGAAGCAGAACTATCTGGAAGAGAATAGCAGTTTCCGTTTACGCAGCAAGATGCGTCTAGTGGGCAGTTGCTTGGGCAACCTTCTTCAAGATCACCACATTTTACATTCGGATAAAATGTACCATAAACTTTAGCGCAGAGTTCTTGGTTTGTCTCTAGACATACACCATTAACACAACATGCACCACCCGAATAGCAATCATTTGTTAGATATCTGTCATTGCATGATTTAAAACTAAAGTTACCACCAATCGACTCACAGAAATCTTGTGTTGCATAATCTAAACAAGAACGATTAACTGTGCTGTTTGTATCATTGGCATCTTTACTGCAATAACAGCAAGAGCCAATTACAGAATCTTTGTATGTTTCTGTTGAATATGTTATTCCCTTACCGATAACATCTATTTGAACAGGACCCGTTACGCTACTACCAATCGTAATTCCTTCTGCACGGAATGAGAGTTTTGGATAGATATTATTAGTTTGATCTTTTACTGTTATGAATACACCCTGATCGGTTCTATTAAATACATTTGATGTATCCTGAACCATAGAGTATCTAACATTTATAGTGTTTAATAGACTTGATACATTTGAGTCTGAAGCATTAAACCAATTGATATTAATACGACTATCTAAAGTGAATCCAGTTGTATAGTCTTGGTTTATTTTAAATCTGAATGTATCTAATGTTAAACCAAATAAACTTCCGGCAACAGGAGTAATTGCGGATCTATAATAGTTTGTGTTTAGATCATTTGTCGCATCTACTTTTTGTCCAAATCCTGCATCAGTTATATACAACAAACTACCAGTTTTTCCAACAGCGGCGTTTGTTGTACCAGAGGTTGCAAGATAAAATGAATCTAAACTAATTCCACCAGTTATTTCACCAACTAATTTTATAGTTTTGAAGTTTAATGAATATGGATTAGTTAATGAGAATCCACCAAATATACTTACGGCATCTGCATCAGATGAACCAGTAAATGTGATTTTAAAGTTTGGGTTTGGATCTCTATATGAAGATCCTTTTGGTGCAGTAACTCCGAAGGAGAAGTAAGTATTTCCCTCGTATGTTATACCCAAAACATAATTTTGGATTAGAGCAGATACAAATTGAATACCAGTTGAACCAGTAGGACCAGTGACAGAATAACCAGTTATTCCAATAGGTCCTGTAGGTCCAGTAGGACCTGTAACATAGTTTATACCGGCTGCAACTAAATTACTTGGTATGGATGATGAACCGAATATCATTATTGATTATTCCTTAGAAGATTTGGTGTCTTCCATAATTTATATTGCTCTGTTGTGGATGCTGGAATTGCTCCATCACATCTCAATGCTCTAATTGGTCTTACTTTCAGTCCGGTGCTTCTGCTTTCCTTTTTGACTTTGAAATTTGTAGAATCTCCAGTTGAATCAAAGTACATTGCCCATGCAACAGAACCATGTTCGGGCTTTCCAGAAGTATATACACCTTCAGTCAGAGAGGTTGTATCAAAGGAACCAGTTGAAGACCAGTGCCAATCATAGAGAGGAACACCACCGTTTGAAAGCAAATACGCGTTTGCATTAAATCCGTAATATGGATTTGTAGAATCACTTATCGTATTTGCTGCAATAAATGCAAGTTCATCATGACTTGGAATATACCAATCTGTAATTTGACTTGGGTTTCCAGTTAAACCATGTGAGTTTGTATATGCATTATTATCGAAGAGTTTCAATGCACGAACTGCTGTCATGTCTGTTCCAGATGAGAATTCATCTGATGTGAAATGCGGAGATCGATTCACTTTCAAGTAATCTGCATTGTCAGCGGATAACATGCGAATAGTATTATAAAGTCCCCAATTTCTATGCCACAATCCATTAGCAGATTTTACATTTCGTGTAAACAATCTAGCAACTGGATCTGTTCCGTTCTTTCGAGTTGAATAGCAAGATTGGAAAGTTACATTCTTGATGTTATCAAGCGACTCACCAGTTACTCCATAGTATCCCTCACCGTATCTGAGGTAGGATGAATCGTATGATTGTGAGAGATATGTAAAATCACCATATGTGTAGTTTGTCAGATTTAAAATTGGACCCCAAGCAATACCGTCACCAAACCACGGGAAGGTATCTGAGTAGGCTAGTTCTTCGGTTGGGTTTATTGCATTTCCATCAGCATCAACAGATGCTGGATATAGTGAAACTATTATGTAATATGAATCCGCGTCTTGTGATACTGTTGTCAGACAAGACTCTCCAGTTACACCATATCCAACATAATCATTTTCACTGGTGTAATAACCAGCACCTGTCTCACCACCGTACATAAATGTTCCAGTTATACCCTGTCGTGAGAATGCATGTGCGCCACCCAATAGTTTTGAGTTTCTTGGATTATAGATTCCAACAACCATACCACCGCCGATTAGATCACCGGGGCGTAAAGTAAATCCAAGATAACCACCGCATGATAATTGTGAAGAACATGTCACACCACTGCATGATGTGCCATTACCATGATAATTTCCATTATTGGAAAAACAAGTATAAGCATCGGTTACTGTGCATATTCCGTTCGTATAGCAACAAGCACCACTGCCGCTAGAACATGTTGGATTTGTATCTTCTGAGTAACAAAGAACTCCTCTGCCTAAGAAACTACCACCAGATGCGATACAATCTTCTTTTGTTAGATCTTTGCAGTTTCCTTTACCATCACAGCAGCCACCAGTTTCATCGAAACAAGTTTCACAGTTAACATCTTTGCATGTTTTGTCTACACCAGTAAATATAGACTCAACGGAATCGCTGTTCAACATCAAGCAATCAAACGGCGATACATTTTCTATGCAGTATGTTGAAATCTTTCCATCGGTTGTGTTTTTAACACAGCAGGAACCAACAGATTCACTGCAAACACTTGTTGAGCCTATTACACCGCATGTAGTACCAACACCAGAGAAGAATCCATCACAGAGTCCATCTGTTGTGATTTGACATGTTCCATCACCCTTACAGCAAGCACCTGTTAGACCAGAATAAAAGTCTAAAACTCTAAGTGCATTTTCTGTATAATTTTGTATGATGCTGTTGCAGAAATAATTACCACTACCACCAACTTTATTAAAGATATAACCGTACCATGTATCTCTAATTGAGATAAAGTGAATTACATAATTTTCACCACTTCTAAAACATGGTTGTCTATTGAATGGAAATATTACAGGATTAAGATTTCCTGCCTGTTTAAAACTAATACCGCTATAATTTTCAGGAGACACACCATTCTGTATGTGTAAAGTAATTGCGGATGGTGTTACTGATGGTTTTGGCAAAGTAATTTGTACAAAACTAGTTCCAGAACCGTTTAAATCTATAGAATAAATTTTTGAATTTGTTGTATTGGTATCTGTACTAGTACTTAAATTAACAAATGAAAACGACGAACCACTGTTAAATGTGGAAGCAGTAGTTTGTGCCCCACTAGTTCTCTCAAACACATTTATTTTATTGATCTGAACGGTATCTGTTATGTTTGCATACTTAGCAGCACCAAGTGTCACACCAACCAAATTTCCAGTTGAATTTGTTGCTAATATTTGTGCTAAAGTACCAGCACTTATTCCATATTCACCATCATAACGATCAACTGAAATTGTTATTGTTTCGGAGTCTGATGTAACACCGATATTTGATCTATACCCAGTGCTTCCTTTGATTGTTCTCAATTGAACTGTTCGTTCAGAAGCAGTTGCTCCAACAAACACATAACCAGTTCCAGTAGATCCAGTTTTACCATCAAGATAAATTACTGTATTTCCGGTTATACCATAAAGCAAACCGGAAGCAGCGTAAGTTGTGCCATTAGTAAAACTTGTGACTAGTGTATAACCAGAAAGAGTTATACCAGAGACTATGTTGTAAGCAGTAGCACCAGTAGGACCAACAAAGTCATTTCCCTTTGGACCTTGAGGTCCGGTTGGACCTGTAATTCCATAGATTGTGATTCCTTTTATGGCCTTGAACTGACTACTACCACGGATTGATGGCATATTAAATTCCTAGTATTTGTTCTAGTGTTTGAATCCGTGCTTCTAGTGCTACTAGTTTTGCATCAACATCCGCCACATTAGGAGTAGATAATGTATCTGATACTTCTATGCTATTAAATATAGCAGAATCTGGTAAGTACGATACAGTTGTATCTGGTTTTACTCTCAGCAATGTCTTTGTGCTAAATGCAGAAACTTGATTTGATGTTCCAGCACTTGCTTCGATATTTGTTGAAAGTTTTGGTGTTTTGAAGTGTGTGATTTGTCCAGAAGTTACAGCAACACGATTTAAACCTAAAACTGGTGCTTGCAACTCATAAGTTGTATAGTTGGAATTCCACAATTCTTCTTGTGGTGTTATGTGATCTAATACTATTGTGTTATTTGAAGTATCAACAGATCTTATGAATGCAAACGATCCAATACCCTTTCCGGTAGTTGGATTAATTGGTCTTATTGATTGTTGCGATAGAGCAGAAACAAAAGAATAAGAGCCATTTATCGTTAATTGTTCATATGAACCGTAATCGGTTCCATATATGTCGTATGATTCACTATATGTTGCAATAGACAATACTTGTGGAGTGCTTGTATCTACCCAACCATCTGGAACAGGAGAATCTGAATCAACTGTTTGTATTGCTCCGATATTCGAAGAACTAGTTCTTACCGTGTAATTTTCGGCAGCAGATGATTCATAACCAATATAGTTGACAACAACGCTATTATACAATTCATCTGATGTTGGGCATACTTGAAGAACAGGTTTTACGATATAACCAGTTTCTTCCATAAATTCGAAAGTAATTCCACCCAAAACTGTTGGGCTTAAGAAGAAAATATCGGTTCCACCAGCACCACCAGCCGAACCACTTATTCCTTCAATTATTGTTAGTAGGTTTGGGTAATTCATCAAACCATGTGTAACTACGGTTGCATATGTTACACCACTTGTTTGTGATATCGATTCAACTACACCAACAACTTCTGCTTGTGATAGATTAAGAGTGCCACCATAATTTGGATTTGCAATAGATTGAGTGAATTTACCAGTTGC
>Ga0209358_10004498_pt1 | contig 10011 bp, 15 predicted proteins | sample LauGreFa1BDMLBSN_2_FD_187574 | JGI IMG/M metagenome (GOLD analysis project Ga0209358, IMG submission 187574) | Freshwater lake microbial communities from Lake Michigan, USA - Fa13.BD.MLB.SN (SPAdes) (version 2) | ecosystem: Environmental > Aquatic > Freshwater > Lake | place: Lake Michigan, USA...
ATCCATGCCAAAGGATAATAGCTCTTCCTGACCAAATCGCTCCGTTAACATATCAAGGTCATATTCACCGAATGCTAGATTGTCTCTAATGTTTAACCTGTCTATTTCGGCAGTTGTTAGTTTCCTACTCGGCTTTAACACTTCAATTTCAGTCTCATCATTGTAACCTGCCATATATAAAGCTTTTTTGCGTTGATGACCGCCGATAATGGTATAATCGTTATCTACTATTATTCTTTGATGATACCCGTCCTCCCTTATATGAGAAGCTAGTTTATCCAGCATTTCCTTGGTTATTTTTCTCGGGTTATTAGGATATTCTTTTAAGCAGGCCAGTTTAATACTAGTAGCCTGCCATGTTATAGTTTCATGATTAGTTTGATGATTCATTTTCTTAATCCTCTAGTAACTCGTTTATCATCTGTTCTTGATTTTTTAGTTGAAAAACACCTTTATTATCAACAAACGTTCGTTTTTGTATTATCTCTACTATAGTTTCGCTAATAATACCTAAAAGCTCATCTTTAAACTCATCGCTAAAATTCCCCTTTAAATCACACTCTATAACAATTTCTTCACATTTGGCTTTAGCCATAGTACCTCTCATATAGTTTAGCAATTTTTTTGTCTTTTTGAGCTTCTAGCTTAATTATGTGTTTACCTTGATTCACAGTTAATTCTAAATCCTCAACCGACTCAGATAATGCCGTTAAGTTTCGTGTTACTAGTTTCTTGTGTTTGTCTATATTAGATACACAAGCTAAGAAATTCTCTTTTTGCCCAAGGTAGCTATTTAAAAGTGCATGACGGATTACAGTTAAATCTTTACTAGTATTTAAATCCTCTAACTCATTATAAATACCGCTAACGTATTTCTGAATAACAGATACTCCACTACCTTTTATTTTTAAATGAACTATCCGCTTATCTTCTTCGGATAGCTTTGCCTGCTTAATCTCGGTATAGACCTTGTTAATACTAGCTTTTCCTTCTGCAACTTTAGCTTTTTGTTCTTCTGTTCCCTTTTGTTGGATAGCATCGTACTGGAATGCTGTAGTATGGCTTACTCCTGCTTTCTGGGCAATAATGTCTAGAGTCTTGCTATTTTCTCTCTCACTCCGTGGGGTTAGTGCTAACCCATCGGTAGACTGGCTTAGTTCTGCACTTTCTTCTTGCTTAGAAAATTGTTTTAAAGCGGATAATTGCCTCTCTCTTGCCTTCTGTGCTTCAAACTCCTTGAGCTTATAGGCAAGTGCTAGCCTTGTTTCAGTAGGCAGATTTCTTCTGCTAAACTGGTTATTAATCATCCAGAGCTTTACATCCAGCTCAGTCTCTAGCTCTGGTTTCTCTATTACATTGAAGCTTATATTGTGCTTAATACAGATAGCGTACCTATGGTGTCCGTCTATTATAGTATTATTCCATATTATTAATGGATTGAGACAACCATCATTAAGCAAACTCTGCTCTAATCTATCTAACTCATCACTGGATAACGGAGGAATAAGCCGTGCAAATTCTTCGTTAATAATAAAATCTGTATTCATCGTACTTGCCATTCTTCTCTTACTATTTCCATTAGGCTACTCGTGCAAATTCCCCATGTAATTTTCTAGCTGCCTTGCAGTATGCTTTGTAGGCTTCTTCGGAAGTGTAGAAAGAACCTAGATAGTAATACTTTTTATTTTTTTTAATTTGAGCTATGTACTTATTTTTTTTCTTGTGTAAATAAACCCCTTTATAACCCGAGCTATTGCTTTTTGGTCTTTTAGCAGAACATTTAACTTGAGAGATAGTAGCTGCCCTTAAATTTTCTATTCGAGTATTTTGAGAATTATTGTCAATGTAAGATATCTTTTCGGGTAAATAACCATGAAACATTAGAAATATTAATCGTGATACATTATATAATTTTTGTTTAGAGGGAATGTAAAGATAATAATAACCAGCAGTATTTAGATAAAAATGAGCTTTATCACCTTTTTTACTTTTATTACCTTGATCAACCTTCCAATAAAGCTCTCCATCTCTATATTCAAATAACCTTTTAACTTTGGCTTGTGTTAATTCAGATTTAACTTTTTTGACTTCCTCTTCTACGGCTTGGAGTTTTACGGGTTTGGGCTTTTTAGTAGTTTTGGTTCGTTCTACCGGTAGGACTAGATGAGCAGGTACTTGCTCCTTATCTAAAGTGGTTTGAAGAGTTTTAATAGTCTCTTTTAGCTCATAAACACCGAACTCTAAATCAATAACTCTAGCAAGAGTAGGGTCTATTTGTGGTTTTTGTTTAACTTTCTGATATCTCTCGTAAGACATACCAAAGGCATTAGCTGCTATTTTTTCTGCTTTACTTAATTCTGCTGATTCTAAGTGTATTCCATGAACTTCTAGAGCTGTTGTTATTTTATTTTTAAAATCTTCGTAATCCTTGCGGAAATTCTTGATTTCTTTTATTCCTCTAAAAAATGTGATCATATTATTTTTCTTGATTATTTTTTTCTAAAAAGTCTCTTATTTGTTTACTCATCCGATTATAAACAGTTTGGTTAAAATATTTTTCAGCTAAATTATCTGGCATATCGTCATATAACATTCTCATGCCTTCTAAAGGCAATGCTTCAAGAGGATGATATAATTCTCTACGTCCTCTAATATTATTTTTAACCACTAAATTATCTCTTAATTTTAATAACCCCCCTCTGAGCTGACTTATTGTTAACATTATTTTTGTTGTACTTCTTTTCTCAACAACCCTTTCTTCTATAGGTAAAATAGAATCCAAAGCAAAATCTATTTCATATAACAAATCTTTTATTTCCATATTTCCTCTTTTATTTAAAACTACTTATTACCCCTTGGAATGACCTAATAAATTCAAATAATTAACATTAACTTCAATCGAACCTTTAGCTGTTCCATCTTTTGCAATGTAAGCATTCACTTTTGGATACCCTTTAACTAATATACTGCTTCCTTTTTTTACATACGATCTAACAACCTTAGCTAGTCCTTCAGAACCTACTTGGCATTTAAACCATATTGTATCTCGATTAGCGTTTGTAATTGCTATCTGAAACGTTATGAAATCCGGATATTTCTCGGGACTTGGCATAATAGGGTCTGCTGCTACATAACCTATAATTTCTATTTCAGCACTCTCTCTCATGGATTTACCTTTTTTTAAAATGGGATTTCATCGCCTACAAACTTTTCGTTTTTTTTCTCAGGCTTTGGCGCACTGTAATTAATCTTTACTTTTACCTTACTGTTCCTACTATCCATACACTCGGTATATTTAGGATGATCAGGCGTAATTATTGTTTTTATTTCATTCTTTGGATTCTGTCCCTTACCGTTGATGGTAATTTCAGCTACAAATTCAAGATTATCTAGATCAGCAAAGCTTTTTATCTCTCTCTGCTTTACGGCATCGGAAGAATTGTCTTTTGGGTGAATGCTATAAGCAGAGTTAAGTATTGCCTTAATCGTACTCCTCCCAATTTCGCCATATTTAGGTGATTTATCACTATGAAGACCGATATAACTCCAGATTTTTCTATTCTCATATTCCCCATTTAAGATTACAAATTCGCAAGCAAGATATACACTGCTCGTGGAATCGCTTTTAGTCGCATACCCATCGGGAAACTCTTTTGTAACATAACCTCCTTTTTTTATAAGCATTACTACTTTTGCTATAGTTCTATGAGGTATTAACGTGTAAAAGGTTTGGTCTTCGGCATCGTTAAAGTTATTCCATTTAGTCATTGTTTTTCTCCATATTTATTAATCGCTCAATGTTTGTATCGATTTTACTTGAAAGGTAATTGTTATAAAAATTAAAATTTCTTGCATCAATATGAGCTGTTTGGCGTAAAAGGTTTATATCCTCCATATCCTGCCTAATCTCTTCTCTTAAATTGCGAATTGACGTGTATTTTCTAGCTTCTAGTTCACTCATTTACTACTCCTATGCTTGACTTACTTGTTTTTCTATTAAGGCCAACAATTCCATATCATTAAAATTATTAACAATTACTTCTTCTCTTGCCGTTAATTTCAGTCGACTACAAATTGTCACCGACTCACTATCATAATCATTTACCGGCTTTTCTTCCCTAACCTCAATAAGCCTTCCAATTGTATTTGACTTTTGTAACTCAGCTATTCTTATGTTCGATAACCAAACTTTGTCCTCTAGTACCTTTTTAGCAGTTAAAACAATTGGTTGTTTTTCAAAATTTTTATACTCAGGATGAACGTTTTTAGTGCGTAATTCTAAAGTCAAACCTGTCTTTAAAATAGCATTCTCAAGCTCTTCTAAACTTCCAGGCTCAATTATCCTTTCAATAAGAAATGCTACCCCCTCTATGATAATTTTTTCAGGTGACTCCTCAGTAGTCGTCAATGACGGATTATTTAAGGCAGCAAACAAAGAGTGATTTTTTATTACAGATTTAAAATTAAGCCAATTAGGCTTACTTACCGAATGTTCTAACTCGACAACTTCATCACTAGGTATCGGTTCATTTTGCAGGGGAGCGATTATCTGCATTGCTATCGTTACATCCTCGCCGTAAATGGAAGCAATAGCTTTGCGGATTTTAGCTTTCTCAATATCGTTTAACCGCATTTCTTTGGTTTGAATACAGACCTTATGCGGTTCTGTTTCTACAAACTTGTAATCATCTTGTATTTCGCCTGATCTCTGTTCTCCAAAAGTACTCCACAGAGCTTTAGAGAGTAGCATTCTTCGGGTTGCTTGTTCATCGGCAACAATTTCTTCAGGGTCTATTGGAACTACAGGATCAGTAATGCAGTCATTATCCAGTAAAGCTGCAAGTTCTTCTGTTTCGTTTTCTTCCCATTCATCAACAGCAGATTGCGTTGGCTCCGCAGGAAAGCCAAAAGCAAAATCTGCGTAACTAGATTCTTTTTCTTCGTTGTAAGTTTTTATTTCTACAGAATTTGTATGAACTGATTGATCGATGTTGTTATTTTTACCGGTAAAATCAGTTTTATCGTTTTTATCGTTAAAACCCCGCGCGCGCGTATTATTAATATTATACGAATATAATCTCTCTATACTTGACGTATAGAGATTATATTCTCTTAGTATATTTGTATCCAACGCTGGTTGGGGAGGGGTGTCCAACTTTACTTGGATACCCCCTTGCTCTTCCAACCCTATATAACTACTAGCTTGCATGGGCGTTGGGGTGTCCAATTCTTTTTCTAAGGGGTGTCCAACTTTGCTTGGAGAGGGGGTATCCAACGCTGGTTGGGGAGGGGTGTCCAATTTTTGTTCAGCAACTGCGTTGTTTTCATTATTATATTTTGATGATATATATTCATGATTTGTTGACGGCGTTAACTCCTCAATAAGCATCCTATCAAGTCCTATAGGATTGAAAAAATGAGGAGTTTGTTGCCAGATGTAAATAATTAATTGGTTGTATAAAGCTTTCCTTCCTTCAAGATTTTTATAAAAATCTCTATTTAATAATCCAATATCCTCTAACCTAACTATTTTTTTTCTAATAGTTTCAGCTGTAACTCCGTACTTTTTAGACAACTCTTTATAAGAAGCATATACCCCATACTTATATAATTTAGGGATTCTTACTATTTTGTTGCTTGTATGTATCTTCTTATGGTTATACCATGACCTAAATTCGTCCCAGTATAAGTTAATAGCCAATGCGTCAGGATTACCTCTTGAATCCACAACAATTTTATATAATTGCTGTTTATTGGTAAGAGTAGGAGTATTTGTTTCTGCTGCCTTACTCATCTTTTTCCTCTTCTAAGATTAAATCTATTAGCATTTGCAAGTCGCACCAGAAAACTCCGTGGAGTACCGCTTGCTTTCCAGCCTTAAGCATTCTTCTTAACCTCTCGGCTATCGTTTTAATGTCTGCACTATTGACTCCTACCTCTAGAATTAAGTTAAGCAAAATCTTTAAATCTTCCCAAAAGATTGCCTCCATAGGCATCTCTTCAGTTTGCCTTAAAACCATCCTCATCCTTGCAGCTATTACCTTGATGTCTTGTGCGTTGTTCATATACCTTAGTTGTTTAGGTTATTCTGACTAATCCCCCGCCTTTGCCCGTAACCACGCAGAGCTTCCTTTATTACCTTAATGCGTTTATTTTCAGCTTTGACGTCTAGCCATTCTTGGATTTTTTGCAGGAAGGAGGAGAAAAGAGTGGTCATGGTTTTCTAATATAAGAGTTAAAATCTTCAATAAGATTTCTTATTTTATCTTCTAATATTCTTTGGTATTTAAGCGGATCGTGAACTATTTGTAGAAATAATGAATTACCTTTTTTTCTATCAGATCCTTGATATGTATCTGGAATTTTTATGATATGATTGGAATGTTCTAATTGTTTTATATATCTATCTAAAGTTTTTTCATGGATTCCTAATCTATTTGCCCAAGTTTTTCTATGAACATAAATTTTTCCTTCAGCATCTGCAGATTTTTTTAGTTCTTCTAATAGATATTCAACAAATCCTTCTAAACATTTAGTTCTTGATTTCTCAACATTATAAGAAAAAGTAGGAAGGCCATCATCCTCTACTTTTTCGGTTATTTCTATCAACATTAATTATTCACTGTTTACATTATGGCAAACAATCTACATTATTTTTTATTGGAATAAGAGACGACACTTTTATGTCCACACTTTTTTTTTTTTGTTTATTATAGAAACCGAAACAAAATTGCATGAAATTAAAATTAAGTAGGTAATTATGTCAAAAATAAGTACATTCACAGAACTAAGAACAGAAGGAAAGTTACCAGTAGCATTATTATCTACAGGAACATTTATGGAATACTTTGATTTAATGCTCTACGTTCATATGGGAGTGTTACTTAACGAGTTGTTTTATGATACCAGCGATTCTCGTAATTTAGCTATTTTAAGTGCCATAGGAATAACTATTACGTTTGGTTTTCGCCCGTTAGGTGCATATGCTTTTGGTAAATTAGGAGATCATTACGGACGTAAAATAGTGTTATGGATTACAACTATTATGATGTCTTTAGCTTGTTTAACTATGTTCTTTTTACCAACGTACGCTCAAATTGGTTTTACAGCTACTATCATAATGACTATATGTAGAATAGCACAAAGCCTCTCATCAGTGGGAGAAATAATAAGTTGTGATCTTTATTTTATGGAAAGTACTAATCCTCCTATTCAATACCCGCTATCAGGAGCAACGGATGTATTTGGAGCATTAGGTGGCACTGCTGCTTTAGGTGTAGCTACTTTAGTTACAATGAATGATTTTAATTGGCGGTGGGCTTTTTTGTTTGGATTTGGTATTGCATTTATTGGATTCTACATAAGAAGAACTTTGTTAGAAACTAAGGATTTTTCTAACATGGTAGCTCAAATTAATTTAATACAAGAGAAATTTAAACTTTCTTATAAAGAAGCAAAGAAAATAGTAGAAAAAGAACTAGAAAGGAATGTCCCAACTAAAAAAGTGTTCTATTCTTTATTGACAATTCAATGTGTTTATCCGTTATATTATTATTTTGCTTATATTTATTGTGGAGATTTATTTAAAAGTCTTTTTAATTACTCATCGGCAGAGGTTATTCATAATAACTTTTTTCTTTCTTTAGCATGCTTATTTAGAGGAATAGCTGTATATTGGATTAGTTATTATGTAAATCCATTAAAGATATTAAAAGTTCAACTTTTAATATCTTTAATGCTAGTTCTTTCTCTACCTTACCTTTTAAATAACATAAGCGAACCTTATCATTTAATTACAATCCAATATTTATTTATCATTTTTGCTATCCATGGAATGCCAGCTTTTGCTATTTTTTATAAATATATTCCTATCTTGACACGTTTTACAAAAACGGGTCTTTCCTACTCAATTGGAAGAGCAGTAATGTTTGGAGGAACTTCTTTTGGGTTAATTTTATTAGTTGATTGGGTAGGGAACTGGGGGATATTTGGTCTTTTTGCAGTAACACTATTTGCTTACACAATAGCATTATTCTACTTTGATAAACTGGAGAAAGAGTCAAATGCACAAAAATAAGTTTTGGGAATTAGAAGTAAGTTGAAGGGGAAATGATATGATAAAAGAACAGAAATCTATAGAACACGACTTTCTTGATATGACTGAAGAAGAACTTGAAAAAGAAATGATTAGACTAAAAAAAAACGAGTTTTATCATTTTCTTGGTTTTTTGACACTATTCATATCTGTTTTGATTATTTTTACTGTCTGTTACGCACTAAAATTATATTAGAAATTTAGAGTTTTGACAGAGAGACTACGTAATTAAATAAAAACCAATAACCATATGATTAACCCCTTGATAATAGACGGCAAGGAATATGTAAGCTTAATATTCTTTACTTATATCACAATAATAATTACGAACAAATTTCGTACATTCTCTCTTCCCAAATATAGCTTCTGCTATAAATACTAATGCCATGAGACTGAAGAGAAAAATCAAAAACCTAGTATTTTATTGATTTTTCTCTTCCTTCTCTTTCATAACTCCCCCAGTATCAAGTAATAAGCCGTCGGCACACCAATCAACGCTGACACAACATAAATCCTAGTAAACCACTTTATGAAAGGGTCATCACTGTTCCATTCCATGCTCAACCTCCCCAAGTAAATTGTTTAACTGATAAACCTTACTTACTGTCATCGCACGACGTAAATAAATAATCATATCGTGTAATTTATCCTCCATTCTCTTAAATGAGACTTGCGTTGACTTAAGCTGTGCATGTAAAAGCTGGTAATGGGTATCCTTTCCATTTTGTTGTAGATACTCTTCTACACTTGAATTTTGGTTCTCTAAAGTTGCTTCAATATTTTTAAGTTGATTTATAACAGAGGATACGACTACCTCCCATGAATTTGAGTCTTGCATAAATTACTATATTTAATTGATGAAAGTGCCAGGGGCTCTGAAATAGTCGTGATAAACCAATGATATCCTTCATGCCAGAGGCATTTATAGATAACATAACCCCTAGCATGAGAGGTATCGCTTATCACAGTGATTTCAGTCACCATTAGCTATTTAACGCTAACTAATAGACAAAACCCTGTCAACTCTCAATCTTAAGTAAAATAAATATTTAGGGAATTTAATTTGTTTGTGTGGTATCTAAAAAATCGTGGGGGGGGGTAATGAGGATTTTTTGCCACATTCCCACCATCAACTGTGGAATAAATTTATTTTATATAATATGTTTAAAATATAGCTTTTTTGCTATATATTTAAATATATTATATTTAATTATTAAATAATGGAAAATTGGGAATTAATAATATCATCTAAAGCAGCAGAACAAGAAATTTTGGCTCTTACTCCTGATCTTCAAGCTAGATTTATACGTATTAGTGAATTGTTGATAAAATTAGGACCTAACAATGTTGGTATGCCTCATATAAAACCTCTTGAAAATAAAATGTGGGAAATGAGGCTAAAAGGAAAAGTAAATATAGCAAGGTCAATTTATTTTATAGCTACTGAAAGAAAGATTGTTGTTTTACATACTTTTATAAAGAAAACACAAAAAGCACCTAATAAGGCTTTAAATATAGCAAAACAAAGAATGAGAGAGGTTAAGTTATGATAAAATTTGAAAGATTAAAAAAAGATTTACTTGCGAATAATGATACAAGAAAAGAATATGAAGCTTGTGCTTTAGAGTATGAAGTAGCTTATGCTTTAATATTAGCTAGACAAGAAGCTAATATGACACAAGAAGAAGTCGCAAAAAAAATGAATACTACCCAATCTGTTATTGCAAGATTAGAGGGTGGCAAGCATTTTCCAAGTTTACAAACTATTCATAGATATTCAATAGCTGTAAACAGAGCTATTAATTTACATGTCCATCCGTAACTGTAGCAGAATTATTCTAATGCGTTTTTCTAAGAAGTGTGAGCGAACATAAGATTTTCGTGCCGAAAAAGTACTTGTTTGGGATAACTCAAAG
>Ga0209358_10004499_pt1 | contig 10011 bp, 7 predicted proteins | sample LauGreFa1BDMLBSN_2_FD_187574 | JGI IMG/M metagenome (GOLD analysis project Ga0209358, IMG submission 187574) | Freshwater lake microbial communities from Lake Michigan, USA - Fa13.BD.MLB.SN (SPAdes) (version 2) | ecosystem: Environmental > Aquatic > Freshwater > Lake | place: Lake Michigan, USA...
CTGCCACTTGAGCGAGGCGCGTTTCTTTTCGTCCGGTTCGTCCAGCCGGGCGGCGGCGCCATCGATGGTGTCATCGAGCATGGAGCCGGAGACACGGATCAGGAACACGACAAATTCGCCGTTCAGTCGGACGCCGGTCAGGTATTGGCGGCGGTCTGGGTTGGGAATGGGCACCGGCGGCGCCTTGTCCTCCGTCGGGAGGTCGCGTTTTTCGCCCAGCAGGGAGGCCAACGCCTCCTGCATGGCCGCGATCTCCTGGAGCATCAGCAGCAGTTGTTTCCGGCGGTCGGTGACCTTGGCCTCGTCCTCGGTGGTGCGGGTGCTGAGGCTCTGCAGCTCGAGTTGCGCTGCCGCCAGCATGGCGGCGAGCCGGTCCAATTCGGCTTGATTGAGCGTGGCCTGCGACTCGATCCGCCGCAGTTGGTCGCGGGCGGCGTCGATGTCGGATTTGTCGACCTCGGTCTTGCGCGCGATGGTGATGATGAAGATCAACAGCACGGCGCCGAAGCCGCAGCAGATGCAGTCAAGGAATGAGAGGCTGTAGATCTCGGTTTCGCGACGTCGCTTGGCCAGGCTGGACATGGCGGCAGGGATGCTCGCTCAGGCGCGTGCGACCGGAGGGCAGTGCGCGAAGAGGATCTCGGTAAAAAGTTCGTCGCTGGAAAAGGTGAGGCGGTCGCCCGCCGCCACCGCGACGCGGGCCGGTCCGTCACCCGAGCCGTCCAGCCACCACCCGGTTCCTCCCTCGATCACGATGCGCGCGAGGCAGCCGGGAACGTGGCTGAAGGGAGCGGGCAGGGCCAGGCTGGGGGAATGCTCCGGTCCGCCGATGGTGAAGTCGGCTCCGGCTTCCAGCGGATGACCGCGGCCTTCCAGGATCGCATGCGTGGGCGCGGGCCGATTGGTGGCGCCCTCCGCCTTCAGCAGGCGGATCCGCGCACGCGCTTGGTGCGAGCCGGCGGTTTGAGTGCGCGGAACGGAGGTTTCCACCGGCACCTCCGCAAGGTCGGCCGGCGCCTTCAGCCAACCTCGCGCGAGGTGGGCGGCGCCCGCCGCCGCGGCGCCGCGGGCGAGCCGGATCTGCCGCGCGGGCCCGCAGGCGCGCAGTCGCGCGGCGAGTCCCGGCAGCCGCGCCGCGCGGTCGGAGAGCGCGAGGGTGAACGGGGCGCCCCCGGGCAGATGCCTTTGCACAAAGGCCTGCGCCGCCTGCGCCAGCGCGGCGGTGAACGCCTGCGCGTCGGAGACGAGTTGCTCGTGCTTGGCCGGCATCTCGTAGGCGCGGGTCGCGGTGTTGATCACGAACCGGTAATCGGCCGCCTCGGACCAGAGGAAGTTTTTCGTTTGCCGGAAGAATTCCTGCTCGATGCGGCCGTCCTCCAGAATGTCGAAGGTGGTGTGGCGCAGGAAACGGTTGCCGCAGGAGCCCGTGAGTTGCTTCAGCAGGGCCGCGAGGCCCGACTGGGGCAGACGCACGAAGGCGCGGCGCACCAGACTCGTCGGCTCCTGGACCAGGAGCGTGAGGTCGCTGCCGTCGAGGCCGGTATCCACCACCACGACCGGCAGAGAAGGGCTGAAGGCCGGTCCGCGCGGATCACAGAGCGCCGCGCACGCGTGGTCGACTAGGCCGGAGACGGGCAGACGCAGCTCCCCGGCCATGCCGAGCACCAGCCCGACCTTCTCCTCCTCGTTGGCGGCGTCGCGCAGGTAGTCGCCGGGCAGGGCGAACACAACGCGTGCGGCCGTGGGCTCGCCGGCGAGAACCCGGGAGGCGAACTCACGCAGGTGGAAGAACGCGAGTTCCGAAAAGGCGACCGGCTTCCCGGAGCTCTGGATTCCGGACGGCTCGTGGGCCAGGCGCGACCAGAAGTTGAACGCCACCCGACGGGGGTGGATGAACCACTGGTCCTCAGCGGCACGGCCGAAGACCAAGCCGCGGTCGCCCGCGTGGGCGAAAGCGGGCCATTCCTCGCCGACCGAGGCCCCGGCGGCCGGCAGGAGCTTGAGATCCCCGTCGTCGCCATGTGCGACAAGGAGACCGGCGTCCGAGAGTTCGATACCGTGGGAGGCCATGAAGGAATTCAGGCGGTCGCCTCCTCGCGCGCCGGGACCTTCATCACGTCGATGAGTTTCCCGCGGCAGAATGTCTGCAGATCGATCACGAAAGCCTCCTGGCGCGACTGCACGACGTGCATGATGTACATCAGTCCCATGGAAAGAATGAGGGCGACCAGCGTGGAGTTAAACGCGAGGCCGAGGGCGTCGATCACCGGGGTGATGTCGCCCTTGAGCGCGTCCTCCGCGAAGGCAAGGGCGAGACCGATGCCGCGCACGGTGCCGATGAAACCGATCGCCGGGATGGCCCACGCGATGTAGCGCACCAGGGAGAGGGCCGAGTCCAGTTGGTCGGCCGCGAGCTCGGCGCGCTCCTTCACGGCGTTTGCCGCATCCTGCACGGAATGCGTGGCGTGGAAGCGGTGGAGCGCGGCGAGCAGGCACTCGGGCAGGAGCCGCTCGCGAGCCCGAACGTCGGCGTCGACCAGCGTACGCAGCTCCTTGTGCCGGTCGAGGGCCTCGCCCGGGATGATGCGCTCGCCCGGCTGGAGCCGGACGAGGTCCTCGCGGAACAGTGCGCGCTCCCGGCGCACCACGTGCAGCTTGTGGGCGAGGATGATCACGCCCCAGATCGCGAAGATGATCTCAATCTTCTGCTCGGTATCCTTGATGATGATGTAGACCGAGCGCATGTCGGACTCACCGGCGGCGGTGTTGCCCTGCGCGGAGCGCACCCGCTGCTTCAGCTCGATCTGCTCCACCCGCGGATCTACGACGACGCGGTAGAAAGGCTCGACGATGGCGATCGCCACCAGCAGGCCTAGGAACGGGACGAGGAAGTCCGCGGAGAGGAAGCCTTTCGGGCGCAGGGAGGAGAACATGAGGGAAAGGAGGGCCGGCGAACAGAGGAACCCGTGGCGCAAAACCCGCAGTTTTCAAATCGCGAGGGGCAGGACGCAGGGGGAAAGGCTTAGTAACGGTTGAATTCGGGGCGAAGACAATTTTAGTTCCCCGCCGGGAAACCTTCCTCCGCTCCATCCGTCCCTTCCAACCGCGAGACTCCCCCGCCTCACTCTGATGAACCGCCGAATCGTCTCCGTAGTCACCGCCGTCGCGTTCGCCGGACTCACCGGCTGCTCTTCCGGTGTGGCGCCTTCCAAGACCGCCTCGGGCGCCGGCGCGGGTGCGATGATCGGCGGTGTTGGCGGAGCGGTGGTGGGGAACAACAGCAGCATGGGCACCGGCACCGGTCTGGCCGCTGGCGCCGCGGCGGGAGCCATCATCGGCGGCATCGTGGGCATGGTGCAGGATGCCAAGGACCGCAAGGAGCAGGACCGCCTCGCTCAAGAGCGCGCCTACAGTCAGGAGCTTTCAAAAAAGCGGGCGGCGGAAGCCAAGTTGAAAGCGGATCTGGACGAGGAGCTCGCGGTCGCCGAGGGCTTCCGGATCTCGGATCTGGAACTCGCCGACGCCAAGAAGAAGCTCGAAGGCGCCGAGGATCGCCTCAAGCGGCTCCGCGACGAGCGTTCCGCGGCTTTGGCCAAGAAACGCCAGCTCGACGAGGCCAGCGAAAAGACACTCCAGACCGAGGCCGAAATCGCGCGGCTCGAGGAGGAACTGGCCCGACTCAAGGGCGAGGAGGCGAACGCGGCGCGCAAGCCCGGCGAGGCGCCGCCGGGGTCCACCACGGTGGTCCGGCCTTCCAACTAGGAACGGTTTTTCTGCCCGGGCCACCATGCTTGCGGAGCCCGCCGTGGATATCGCGAGACGATGCGGGCTCTTTGGCTCCGCCGCCTTGCTGATTCTCGCCGCGGGTTGCGGGACGCCCGGGCACCAGGTGAAGGTTGACGCCATGGCGCGGGAAGAGGGTGCGCGCGATGCCCAGTCCTACGTCCTGAGGACGCGCGGCCCGGCGGCCACGGATGATTCCCTGCGCGCCCGGGAGGCGACCGAATTCATCCGCACCGCCCTCTCGGGCAAAGGACTCTACGAGGCGCCGAGCGCCGAGCGCGCCGACCTCGTCATCGAGGTCGACTACGGCGTCGACGCTCCCCGCTCCAAAGTCGAGCGGGTCACGGTGCCGATCTACGCGCAGGTGGGCGGCGGCGTCCGGTACGGCACGGTCGCCGGCCGTGACGCCCAGGGCAACGCGGTGCAGCGTTCAGTCGCGGTCTACGAACCGCCCAGGACGGAGATCGTGGGTTACGACGAGGTTCCGCGGCTGGTGACCGTCTACGAGAAGTACCTGAAGATTTCGGCGCGGGAGAACCGGGCCACGAGCGAAGGCCGCCCGCCCACGGAGTTGTGGACGATCCATGCGAGCACGGAGGACGAGAGCAAAGACATCAGGAAGTACCTCCCGATCATCGCCTCCGCGACCATCGACTTTGTCGGGGAGGGCACGACCGCGGAGAAGACGGTGAAAGTCCGCGCGGACGGACCCGGGGTGGACTTCATCCGCAAGGGCATGGGGCAACCGGTGGAGCCGCCGGCGGTGCCCGCGCCGCGGGGCTAGGCGCGTGCCGGACTAGCGGCCGCGGCGCGAAAAGGGCGCCTTGGTTCGGCCGGTGTGGTGGGCCCAGCACCAGCGCGCCAGCGCCGGCAGCAGCAGGATCGCGCCGACCATGTTCACGAGAAACATGAAGGTGAGCAGGAGGCCCATGTCGGCCTGGAACTTCAGGCTGGAGAATACCCAAGTGCTGACGCCGATCGCCAGGGTGAGGCCGGTGAAAACCACGGCGGCGCCGGCGTCCTTGAGGGCGGCGAACATCGCGTCCTCGAAATATTCCCCGGCCCGCAGATCGGCGAGCAGGCGGGCGAAGATGTAGATGCCGTAGTCCACGCCGATGCCGACCCCGAGCGCGACCACCGGCAGCGTGGAGGTCTTCAATCCGATCTCGAGGAAGGCCATGACCGCGTAAGCCAGGTAGCTCACGATGGCGAGCGGCAGCACGATGCACACCGCGGCGCGAATGGAGCGGAACGCGATCAGGCAGAGGGCGATGACCGCCCCGAAGACCCAGAGCAGGATGGGTTTTTCCGCCGCGGCCACGACCTCGTTGGTCGCGGCCATCACGCCGGCATTGCCGCCGGCGAGGCGGAATTTCGCCTTGGCCGAGGGGCGCGCGACCGAGAACTCATTCACCGCGTTGGTGACCGCGGTGAGAGTCTCGGCCTTGTGGTCCGTGAGGAAGATCATGACCGGCATCACGCTCGAGTCGGCGTTCAGCAGTCCCGTGGCGGTGTCGACGTGGCTGACGGCCTGGGCCAAGGCCTGTTGGTTCAGCGGCAGCACGCGCCACTTCAGGGAACCCTCACTGTAGCCTGCGTTGATCCCCTTGGCGACGGAGGCGAGCGAGACGACGGATTGCACGCCGGGCACCTCGCGCAGCCGGCCCTCGAACTCATCCATGAGCGAAAGCACCTCGTGGTCGACCGCGGCGTCGGGCGCGGCCTCCACCATCACGGTGAGGATGTCGATGCCGATGCTGAACTCGCCGGTGATCACGCGTGCGTCCCGGTTGTAGCGGGAGTCGGCGTGGAGCTCGGGCACGCCGGCATGCAGGTCGCCGATCTGGACACGTGTCGACTGGTGCATGCCCCAGGCGCCGAGGCCGAGACCCGCGAGGATGATGAGCAGCGAGGGCCGCGTGCGCATGCCGCGGGCGAGTCTCCGCCAGAAGGCGTCACCCCGTTCCCGGCGCGCGGCGACCCAGGAGGCGTACGAAGGAGGCAGGCGCAGGTAGGAGAGCAGCAGGGGAAGCAGGAAGAAGTTGGTGATCGTGATCACGCTCACCCCGAGGCTGGCGTTGATCGCGAGCTCCTGGATGACCGGGATGCGGATCACGAGCATCGTGATGAAGCCGATGGTGTCGGTCAGGAGCGCGACGATGCCCGGGACGATGAGCTGGAGGAAGGCGGCGCGGGCGGCTCCGGTTCCGTCCTGCCCCTTGAAGACCTCGGTGCGGAAGGTGCAGATCTTCTGGACGCCGTGGCTGACGCCGATCGCGAACACGAGGAAGGGCACCAGGATGGAGAACGGATCCATGCCGTAGCCGAGCGCCGTCAGCGTCCCTAGCTGCCAGATCACCGCGACGAGCGAGCAGGCGACGGGCGCGAGCGCCAGCTTCCAGCGCCCGGCGTAGTTCCAGACCAGAAGGGAAGTGACCAGGATCGCCGCCCCGAACAGGGAGATGACGCCTTGGGCGCCATCGCTCACATCGCCGATGATCTTGGCGAACCCGATGACGTGGACGGTGACCCGGCCGGCGGTGTCGGTCTCGATGCGCTCTCGGATTTTTTCCAAGCCGCGGGAGACCCCGGTGTAGTCGATTTTCGCGCCGCTGCGCGGATCGATCTCCAGCAGTTGCGCGCTGATGATGGCGCCGGAGAAATCGTTTGCGACCAGTTGGCCGAGCCGGCCCGACTTGATGATGTTTTCCCGCACGCGCGCGAAGGCCGCGGGCGAGGGCGAGAAGTCCGCCGGCATCACGTTGCCGCCCGCGAAGCCATCCTCCACCACCTCGATGTAGCGGACATTCGGGGTGAAGAGGGACTGCACCTGCGGGCGGTCCACCGCGGGCAGGAAGGTCACCTCGTCCGTGGCGCGCTTCAGTTCGCGGAAAAACTCCGGGGTGAACATGTCGCCCTCCCGCGCCATCAGGGCCACGAGCACGCGGTTGGCCCCTCCGAAGTTCCCTTGGTGCTTCAGGAACGTCTCGATGTAAGGGTGCTTTTGCGGAAGGGTCTTGTTGAAGCTGGCATCCACCTTCAGCCGCGTCGCAAGCACCGCCATCCCCGCGGTGAGCACGAGGAACAGCGTCACCAGCAGGTTGCGGTGCCGGAACATCCAATCCGCGAAGCGCTCGATCACCGGGGGTTGGGCGGAAAGAGCCAAGGGCTTCAGGGGAGTTTTAGCGCGGTGGCGCCGGCCTCGCCGAGGGCGAGCACACGGCCTTCGCCTAGATCGACGAGTTCCGCGATTGCAGTGGTGGGAGCGGAGGAGGCCGCGGAGAGGGTGCGGCCTTCGTCGGTGCTCACCAGAAGGTGCCGCGCCTGGCCGGCGAGAAAGATGCGTTTGTCAGGAAGAGGAAGTGCGGAGGCCACGAGCACGGGCGGCGCGCCGGTGATCTCCTGCCACGAGGCCCCGTCGTCTTCCGAACGGAAAACGTGCCCGCGGAGGCCGTACGCCAGGAGGACGCGCGCCCCGAGGGGCAGGACCCCGAAGAAGGATCCTTGGTAGGCGCTCGGGATAGGAAGCCATGTGGCTCCTTTGTCGGTGGACCTCAAAAGGGTGCCGGCCTCCCCGGCGATGTAGAGCGTTCCGGAGGGACCGGCCGAGATGCGGTTAAGGTGGAAGTCCTCCTCGCGGATCCTTCGCGTTGTCCAGGTCGCGCCACCGTCCATGGTGGTGGCGAACAAGCCGTATGCTCCGATCGCGATCGCTCGCTGCTCGTCGAGCGCGAGCACGTCGAGGAACGAATCGGTTCGGTTTTTACCTTGGAATTGGCGCGACCAGGTCAGGCCGCGGTCGACCGAGACCAGGATTTCGGCCTCGTGTCCGACGGCCCAGCCGCGGCGGGGCAGCGGGACAGGGGGGAAACTGACCCCCGTGAGGGTCGCGCGCGTGGGGGTGGTGGCGCGACGCCAGCTGGTGCCGCGGTCGAGGGACACCAACGCGGTGCCGCGCTCTCCCACGGCGACGACCGAGGACCCCGCCAGCGCCCCGTCGAGGAGCAGCATGGAGGGTTTCACGCCTTGGGCGTGAAGGGGCGAAAGCAGCCCGGCGGCGAGCAGCAGCCAGCGGCCGGGCAGGGTGGGCGGGCGGGAGCGGACGTGCACGGGGGTTCCGCCCGGGCTGGTGCTAGACCGTTCCCGCTGCGGGGTGGTAATCCCGGCACGGGACCGTGCGTCTAGCCATCAGCGGACGCCCTCACGGCGCAGCGACTCCGGGGTGTAGTCCGAGGGCGACCGCTTGATTCCGAAGTCATACATCTTGTTCTCGTTATCGAGGCCGACCGCCAGGTACCGGCCGTTCTGCAGATCTAGATGGACCTCGAGGGTGCTCCAGAACGCCTGCGCGTCGTAGTAATTGATGCAATGCGCCTCGGAGACACGCCAGAGCTGGCCGCGGCCGTCATACTGGTCGGCGGCGAGAATCTGCCACGAGTCCTCGTCGATGAAGAACGTGCGACGGCTGTAAAGGTGGGACGTGCCCGGCTTCAGTTTGGCCTCCACGACCCAGACGCGATGCAGCTCATAGCGGGCGAGATCCTGGTTGATGTGCTGGGGCTTCAGGATGTCGGACACCTTCAGCTTGTCGCTGTGCAGGCGGTAGGAGTTGTAGGGCATCAGCATCTCCCGCTTCCCGACCAAGGTCCACTCGTAGCGGTCGGGTGCGCCGTTGAACATGTCGAACTGGTCGCTGGTGCGCTGGCCGTCGGCGGCGGTGCCGGGGTTGTCATAGGCGACCTGCGGGGCGCGGGTGACCCGGCGACGTCCGGCGTTGTAAACCCACGCGCGGCGCGGCTCACGGACCTGATCCATCGTCTCCTGGGCGAGCAGGATCGTGCCGGCGAGCCGGGCGGGCTGGGTCACGGCCTGGCGGAAGTAGATGAGCGTGTTGCTCTCGTCGAGCTCCTTGGCGGTGATCCCCGGCCGAGCGTAGTTGAAAAGGAAGTCCTCCTCAAGACGCACCAACTGGTAGCCGCCCGCGCGCTCCACTGCCGCCTGGTCGATGTTGCGCGTGGCCGCGACGCCGCGGTAGCGCGTCAGGAAGTTCCACAACACCTCGAGTGCCGACTGCGGGACCGGGAAGGGCACGCCCACCGTGGCCCCACTGATGCCATTGCCCCCGCCCACCAGCTTGGCGGACGCGAGGTTGGCCTTCGTGGCGTCATAGATCCGCTGGGGATTGGAGGCGCTGCGGCGCGCCGGATACACCACCATCTTGTAGTTCGGGTACGCCTTCAGCACGGCCTGTTGGCCGGGGGAAAGCTTATCGGCGTATTGACCGGCGCTGGCGCCGGTGACGGTGAACAGCGGTTGATCGGCCGCGAACGGATCGGGGTGGTGCTGCCCGGGCTTGTAGCCAGCCGGAGGAGTTGTGATGCCGCCGGCCCAGGCGGGGATGGAGCCATCGGCGTTACCTTTGGCCTCCGCCCCGAGCGGGGTGAGGTCGGCGCCCAGACGGGAGGCGTCGGCGGCATGCAGGGCGCCGGCGAGCGCCAGCGGGAGGAGAAGCGAGGTGCTTTTCATGGGGCGGGGTTCGGGGGCTTCAGAACGAGTACTTGACGGTGGTCGCGAAATAGTCGCGGTCAGACAAGAGGTTGAACTTTCCGGCGCCGGAGAAGTTCACGTAGCGGAACTCGAGCGCCCAAGCGTTGCGGTAGATGAACTCGACCGAGAGGTTGAGGCTCTTGCGGCCGCGGATGAAGTTACCGAGCGGCAGCGGGGTGTTGCCGCGGACGTCCTGCGTGAAGGCGACGGTCGGCTGCATGTTCACGTTGGGGAACACATTGTTGTAGTCGAGGCGGCCGAGCAGTTGGTAGCCCCAGGAGAAACTGTCGGCGAACGCGTTCTCGGGAGTGGCGGGGTTTTGCGAGAAGCCGGTGCCGATCATCGCGGAGGCGGAGCCCGAGGTATTGGTCGCCGGACCGTCGTAACGCAGGGTCTGCTTGGACGGAAGGTTCGTCATCACGCCGCCGATTTCGCCGAGCAGGGTGAACTGCTGCGCCCCCAGCGTCGGCCCAAAGACCTTGGTCAGCGTGGTCTGCGCGGTCCACACGTCGTGACGGCGGAAGCCGGGGATCTCCCGGCCGTACTGTCCGAGGTAGTTGCCGACCTGGTTGTTGGCACCGAACTGCGGGGCGAGCGTGGAGAGGGCGGCGAACAGCAATTCGACGTCGTCGACTTGCAGCGGGACGTCCTGCTTGAGCGAGACCTCGCCCTGCCAGGAGA
>Ga0209358_10004500_pt1 | contig 10009 bp, 12 predicted proteins | sample LauGreFa1BDMLBSN_2_FD_187574 | JGI IMG/M metagenome (GOLD analysis project Ga0209358, IMG submission 187574) | Freshwater lake microbial communities from Lake Michigan, USA - Fa13.BD.MLB.SN (SPAdes) (version 2) | ecosystem: Environmental > Aquatic > Freshwater > Lake | place: Lake Michigan, USA...
TTGCATTATTGTTAGTAACTGAATATATGGTATTCGTCCACGTAACAACATTGCTTGAATTGTTAATCCACGACAAAACTACGCTAGTTGAGTTAGTCCAAGAAATATTATCGCCAACAGTTATTGTCACAACATTGGAAACTATATTTCCTGTTCCACCTCCGCCACCGCTAACAGCTACATTAGCTGCCGCTGTAATGCGACCTTGTGCGTCAATAGTGATTTGAGCTACTTGAGTTGTGCTACCGTAGTTTCCTGCTGTAACAGCGGTATTTGCAAGACTGACTGTGACGTTAGATGCTAAGTTACCGCCACCAGATAAGCCTGTGCCAGCAATAACATTGACCGTGTTGGGTACAGCACCAGATACGTTAGCTACAGAAATGCTAATAGCTACGTTAGCAGCCGCAGTTAATCTGCCTTGAGCATCAACTGTGAAGGTTCCAACTTGAGAAGCAGAGCCATAAGCAGCAGCAACAACTGCTGTGTTAGCTAATGAAATTGTGCCTGTAGAGGTAACGGGGCCGCCAGTTAAACCTGTACCAGTATCAACCTGAGTAACGGTTCCTACGCCACCAGAAGCAATGCTGATGTTTGATGCAGAAGTAATACGGCCTTGAGCATCAACCGTAATTTGAGAAACAGTTGTAGCGTTACCATAAGTGCCAGCAGTAACAGCCGTATTTGCTAAGCTAACAGTACCGCTGGTCGTAATTGGGCCACCAGTAAGTCCAGTACCCGTACTAACTTGAGTTACTGTGCCTGTACCGTTGCCACCACCGCCCCCTAAAGTTACAACCGTCTTTAGCATGATTGTTCCTTATAGACCATCACCCGGAGAAATGTAAATTACAGACGTTCCACTAGCTGTTTTACCAGTAAAGTAAGCGTTAGGCACAAAACTTAGAATCTCGTCTGTGCCAGCTAACAAAGGCAAAGATGTAGCAACATTGGCAGCATTAGCAGCAGCAGTAGCAGCATCCGTACCATAACCAAGAAATACAATGTTCGTTCCAGCATTGATAATACGGTATTGATTACCGCCCAATGTTGTAGATGTAGCTTGTACAGCCGTAGGAGCAGATGTATCTGCCGTAAATGTTACGGTATTACCAAGTTTTGTAAATGCTTGGATGCCCATTATTCCCCCTGAATTTCAATCCATGAAGTAGTGGCTTCATCCCATGAGTACATCTTGCCATCAGTAGGCATAGCTGTTGGCGCTTGCCATTGAGCATCTTCGTTTAATGTCCAGCTTGCGTAAGGCTGTGGTGCAGTAAAAGCATCTATGTCAGAACGGTAGGTATAACCAATGCCAGCATAGTTCTTGCGAATGTTGCCGTTGTAGCTGGTCTGCTTCCATGTTCCACCAAACAATCGCTCACAGAATGCAGCGCCGATATACTCTTTCTCTACGCCATTAGCGTCTGCCGTATCTTTGTTATCAACAACAATGACAGAAACAACGATATTGTTTTCATCAATTTGTGCAAAGTGAGCCATCATTCTTCTCCTAAATGCAAACCTGTCAGACTTTCGTCCGAACCTATGTAACCTTTTAAGAACGTATTAAACGCTATGCTAATGCGAGTATCGTCACCTACTTTAGTCTCAACCATGTGCGTCAAGTGTGATGGGAATAGAATCAAGTCACCAGCACCAACCTCAAACCACCACGACTCAGAGTTATAAGGATTGTATTCAACAGCAGGAACTTTAATCCGCTCGTAGCCATCCTTGTAAAAGTAAATCTTATCTACTTCTCTATTAGCCTGTGGATAGAACACACCAGACACTACGCTATTCGGATGCGAATGCTTGTGATGGTATTGACCAGCCTCAGTATAGTTAGCCCAACTCTGTGTTAGATACAAACTTACGTCAAACTTTGGTGCGTGTATTGTCTTAAAGTATTCCAACATAGAATCTTCAATAAAATCACGCAGCTCAGTAAGTTCTTTACTCTTTAAAATCTTTCTGTCATTGCTAGTAGTATTTCCTTCATTAGCATGACGTTCCTGACCTTTGATAAACTCTAATTCAGTTTCAGTCAAATCTCTGCCAAGTTTAAAAAAGGCAACCGGAGTAGGGAATAAGTTATTTATATTCACGCTACAGCCTTCTCAAATTCTTCAGCATCAGCTTTCATCTTCTTTAAATCGTCATCAAGCCAGATCGTAGGAATACTATCCTCAAACTCACGAATTTTATCCATCACCCACTGCACTTCTTCCCACGACGGGCAAGGTCTTGGGTCTTCCCAACGAGTAAACATCGTGTTGGATATTTCCCACTTAGCATTTGGACGTAGCAATTGCATAGCCACATCAATGCCGTACATTCTGTAAAGTTTAGTTTCCATCAATATCCCCTATTGATTCATTTTGATAATTACGATGCCAGAACCGCCAGTACCACCAGCTCCTTCTGCTCCACCACCACCACCACCAGTATTTGCAGTACCGGCATTAGCAGCATTTCCATTTCCAAAATTTCCATCACCGCCACCACCAGCACCGCCAGTAGACCTAGTTCCTGTCTCACTGGTACTACCACCGCCGCCGCCGCCAGCATAAGTTACAGACGAACCACTAATTGAAGATGCAGTTCCAGCACCGCCATTGCCGCCGTTATAGTTTGGAGCGCCACCAGCATTTGAACCTACTGCACTAGCACCTCCACCGCCACCCCCTGAATTTTCTGTAACTCCAGATGCACCAGCACCAGTACCACCAGCACTTCCTTGACTTGGTGAAGTAGAAGGAGTATTTCCAGAACCTCCAACCCCAGTAGATTCAAACCCACCGCCACCTGACCCGCCATTTTTACCAGTTCTTGTTGCTGAACCTCCGCGACCACCCCCGCCACCACCGCTTGAAGTAATAGTAGAAAAAGTAGAATCTGTACCGTTATTTCCCGGATTAGAAGAAGGGCTTGAGCCGCCAGCGCCAACAGTAACGGTATATTCTGTTCCAGCGGTTACGCTTAATGATGTGCCAGTTCTAAATCCTCCTGCTCCACCACCAGCACCGCCGTCAGTTGGGCCAGAGCCACCACCACCACCACCAGCCACAACTAAATAATCAACGCTAGTCACACCAGTAGGGCATACCCATGTAGTAGATGATTTAAATGTAAAGACTGTTTGTGATGCTACTAAATAAGAAAGAATGACAATACCAGAACCTCCAGAACCACCTTTCTGCCCCGCAGTAGTACCAACTCCACCGCCACCACCGCCACCAAGATTTGCTGTGCCAGCAGAGCCAACATTGTTTGAGCCACCAGCGCCACCACCTCCTGAGCCACCTGAACCACCAGTTGTATTCCCACCACCTCCAGCTCCGCCAGCGTAGGTCACAGAACTTCCTGAGATGCTTGAAGCCGTTCCATTTCCACCAGCTCCACCAGTATTTGTACTGCCATTACTTCCTGTAGCATTTGCGCCGCCACCGCCAGCACCGCCGTTTCCTGCTGTGGTAGTTCCTCCATTATTTCCTTGACTTGGCGTAGTGGATGGAGTATTTCCAGTTCCTGCGGCAGATGCAGTTCCACTTGTAGCGGCTGCTCCACCTCCAGAACCACCATTTCCAGCGGCATTAAGAACATTTGAATCAGATGCTCCTCTCCCACCACCAGTAGATGTTATGGATGAAAAAATAGAATCTGAACCATTCGTAGAAGCCACACCCGGAGTAGCATCTTGATTAAACGCACCTGTGCCACCACCGCCAATAGTAATTGTGTAGTCAGTTCCAGCGGTTACGCTTAAACCTGTGCCTGTGCGAAAACCACCTGCTCCAGCGCCACCCCTTACACCACCCCCACCACCACCTGCAACTACAAGGTAATTAACAGACGTTACACCCGTCGGAGCAGTCCACGTACCAGACGCAAGGAAACGCTGAACAATGGTTATAGTTCCACCACCGCCAACAGCCAACGCTTGCATAATCTTTGAATAAGCAAACATTATTAAACCCTTATGCGTAGTTCTGTGAGTAGTTTCCGTACCAGTTCGTGCCATCAGCGATAAAACTTAAAATGTCTTTATTGCCTGTAGTAGTAATTGTTGGCGCTGTATTAGCAGCAAACTTAACACCAGTAAAAGTAGCGTTAGCACCAGCAGCACCAGTAATAATTAAAATAAACGACTTACCAGCGGTCGCTGTTGGCATCGTAAACGTACACGTTGTAGAAGCCGTTAATGTTACCGTTTGCACTGTGCCATTGCTCAACGCAATAGTGTTGGTGCTTGTTACCGTACCAATAGCTACGACAGATTCTGTGTAGTTTGTGTATGTACCATTACCTATGGTGACTGCATTAGCAGTTCCGCTAGTAATGGTGACGTTTGCAAAAGAAGTTGCGTTAGATGTTCCACCGGAAATTGTTGCGTTAGCTAACGTCATGTTATTTAACGTAGTAACAGTATTTCCAAGTTGGATAGCCGTGTTACCAAGCGTGATAGCTGTAGCAAAGTTCGTATCAAGTTGAGATAACGGGATTGATGTAGTTGCATTCGCAAAAGTATTTGGCACTGGCATTTTAGAACCTCGTTCTTAATTCATGTTCAAATTGGAAACCGTTAATAACAAAAGGTGTTGATGTGCTATTAATGGTTATACCTAAATATTTACCCCACATTTCAGCATCAGATTTATACAAATAATAGCCAGCACCAGAAGAAGCAGCACCTAGCCAGCCAATAACTACACTTAAATTATTTGTCCAATCTATTTCATTTCCCAAATTATTCGTCCAAACAATACTATTTTCAAACGTAATAACTGGAGATTGTGCCGCCTCTGAATCTACATAAGCATTCATGGTGGTAGGTGTTGATCCTAGTGTGGCTTCAATACCTATTTTTAATGCTTGCTTATCCCGAATAGGATCGCCCATAGCGTCCAATGCGGTTTCTAAAACAATATTTACTGGCACATTAACATCGCCATACAACTCGACAAAATTGCTGCCGTTCGTACCAAACAACTTAATCCTACCGCCTGTAGCAATAGAAGATACTAGGATAAGATTATTTTGATTAGAAAAAAACCATTTCTTCTCAAAGAATATTGCCTGTACATAACGATACGTTCCAGAATCGTTATATCTTATATTAAATGCGGCACATAATATGTTATTTAACAATACCTGACCAGCCGTAACTCTTGCTGTAGTGAAGTCTATGTCAGGGAATACCCCGTCAAGCGGGTCAGAAATCTTGGATGTTGTAGAGCCAACCAGCGCATAAACGCCATACTCGTTCATAAACAGCACAGAACGGAAATACGGGAATATTGCGTACTGCAAACGTGATCCTACAGAAGCACTAATGTTGGTATTTGTAAACAATGTAATACCAGCATCCGTTACCCGAACGTCAGAGAACACGTTAATGCTGTCTTCACCAAAAATATACAGAAAGTTGTTAGCTGAAAGCAACTGAGTGATGTTGCTTCGCAGGGTTGCGTCTGTAATCGTAAATATGCCAGAAGACAAGCTAACAAAATCAGAATATGAGCCAGCAGCAGAGTAGCTTACAGAGCGGCCTTGAGCCACCCAAGCGCGTCCTGAGAATGTCTGAATACCAGTAACAGGGTTGCTGTTAATAATCGCTCTAGCGGCTGCATTTGAGCCACCACCACCGCTAATAGTTACAGTGATATTGGATGCGTTAGTGTATCCAGTACCATTGTTGGTCATAATCACTTGGCTTATCTGACCACCCGCCAAAATAGCTGTGCCAGCAGCATTAGTTCCACCACCGCCACTAATGGTAACTACAGTATTAGACGCATTTGTGTAGCCAGTTCCACCGTTTGTAACAAAAACAGTAACGGTTCCTGTCTTAAACGTAGTAACACCAGCAATTGCCGCTGCATTCGTTCCACCACCACCAGATATAGTGACTGTTGGAGAAGTTGTGTAGCCAGTACCCGCCTCAGTAATGGCAATGCCAGTGACCGCATTTGCTGTCAATATCACTTCTGCTTGAGCCTGTACTCCACCTGTCTCATTAGGCGCAGAAATAACGATAGAAGGCGTAGTCGTGTATCCAGCACCACGATTAGTAATTCCTATGAATCCAACTGAACCGATAGATACAAGATTAGTGCCATCCCAACTGTAAACGCCATTAGTAGGATCGCCAATTAGAACGCGCTCGTCCTTATACTGCGTTATGTTGACGCGTGAGTTAGAGAATGTTCCAGCAACAGCAACATTACCCTTTGTACTTGTTTCAACGTCAACAAACTCACAACGACCATCTTCTTGGAATGCAAGTTGATAGTCTTTGTTGTTAATGTTTGCAGAGAGTAATGCTGTAGTTACATTCCCAAACGTAACTGCGGTATTTTTTTCGCCTGATACAGTCTTAATATTGGCATAACCAATAGGCATGGCATTTTCTAGCCATGAAAACTCACCATCTTCTAGGGCGGTACGGTTTGCTTTCGTGTTCACGCCACGAAATTGCTTAATAACTTTGTATGATTTTTTTTGTTCAGCCGCAGCCATAATTAAAATGGACTGCCATAAGGGTTAGGAATGCGGCGTGTCATGGTTGTTGCCAGAACACTGCGAACTTCTTGAACATATTGCTGTTTGTATATTTCAGCTTCGCCGTAGCTTTGCTCTTTAAACTTCGCTTTATGTGCGGCGTAGAAAGCTACAGGCGTAGTGTACGGCTCATCAATAACATCAACCTCAGAACCAGTAACAAGGTCTTCTGGCAGCACAACCGTATCCATTTCAATCGTATAAACCTGATCTGGAACGGGAGAGATAAATGCTGTTTTTTGTCCGTAAACACTGAACGCTACTGGCCTACCTATGTAGTTTTGCCAATAACGTAGCTGAGCATTGAATTGAGTCCAAGGCAAATATTGCAAAGGAATACGACTATTTCCCCAATAAAGGTTGATATTTAGAATATCAATCGTATTTACACTATCAGGGAACGCTGCGTAATTTAGTTTTTCGCAATTGCCAGCATATTGCAACGTAGCGGTTCCGTTAGCAAACGGTGTTGTTGGGGGATAGTTGTAATTTGCTGCCGGGTAAGGCGGCGCTGTATCTCCCAAAATACCAGCTACAGTTACTTTGTAGATAAAGATATTTGAAAATACATAATCATTTAAAGCGACAGTCGCGCCAGCAGTCCAGATAACTGGATTTGCGCCACCAGCTACGGGCGACATTGGGGTTTGTGATATTTGTATTTTTCTTAGGCAACCAGTATCCCTGACTGTCTGCTTACGGGCTTCATTAATGTAGTCCGTTAGTTCAGAGTCAGAATAAAAGTTCCCGTTGGCATCGTGCAGCAGCCTACGAACTTCCGTGATGTAACCGGATAAAGTTGCCATTTAATTGCCATAACTAAGCGGCTTTTTCGACTTTTCTCCCCACCCCCCGCAAAGGGATAGGTGGGGGTACTTGGTCAATCGCCGGGGATAGGGAGCGATCCTGTACTGGCTTGGATTCGGTAATGCTAAATTTTGCAAGAATTTCCAACCCGCTAGGAATGTCATTCATTGTTTTAGCAAAACCGAGTCTAGCCAAAAAAGGTTCCTTGTTTTCAGAACCATAACCAAATATGTGACGGGCAATTTCTACGGGTATTTCAACAGATTCGTCCACAGGGAACGTATATGGCTTGTACGCATATTCATCGACAAGTGTTTTTTCCCACTTGTTAGTCACATATACAGTCGTCATAGAGTTACCACATCTCCGTAAACTACAATGTCGCAAGTTCCACCAGATACCGCAACGGGTACGTTGACGTACAACGAACCAGCCGTGTAAACAGTAGTATTAGCACCAGCAGCAAGAGTTAAGTCTTGATACGTAGAGGTGCTAGTTACGTTGCTAAGCGTTGTCAGCGATGCAACTGCATTTGAAACATTACCATCGTTAGACGTGGTAACAGTCACATTTGCAGTCGCAATCGACTTGCTTGCATTAGCTACCGTAATCCTGCGAACAATGTATGAACTTGCACCCACAATAGGGATTTGGACAGCGGCATTGGCAACTGTACCGACATTAACGGTTACAGCACGACCAAGTGCAAAATTACCAAACCCATTAGGGAACAACGAACCTACATGGTTAGCATTCATGTTGGCTCCTTATGCGTAAGTCTCACTAACCGCTTGACCCTGATTCACTTGGAACAGAGTAATGGTCGGTGTACCAGCAAGAACATTAGCGCGAATGTTTACGCCATCAGCGATAAAGTAGCCGCCAGTATTATTGGCAACTACAACTGCATACGAAGCATTGCTAATGTTTCCGCTTGTATTCGTATTTAGTTCGATAGTGACGTTAGCAGTTGGAGCAATGTAGTAATCGCCAGCAGGAATAGTTGCTGTTGCATTACCTAATGAATAAGCCAAAAGGAATGCACCAGCAGCGTTAGTTGATGCGCCAGCTACGAGGATTTTACTAGACATGACTATTTCTCCTTACAATGTGAGCGAGTTATAGCCTGTCACCTTGGTCATGGATTTGGGCTTAGTGTTGACCAGTTCAGCGATCATCAGCACAGCACCAACATAACCAATCTGCCAGTTAGGAAGTGTCGATTCAAAACCTGTAAAGACAAACGAACCCTGCTCATGGATATAGAGCGACAGGTAGTTGCTGTTCAGGAAGTAAACCGTTCCTTCAGGGCAGTACGGATCAGGATAAATAGGAACGCCAGCAACCATCAAAGCGCGGAAGCCAGACTGAGGGCCATTTGCATCGCCATCAAAACCGGAACCCGGTGTTAAGACGTATTGCTCTTGACCGACATAATCTTGTGCCAGCAACGTCCAAGTACCAAAGCCACATACGCCAAACGTAGGCACTTCTGCGCCATTTTTGACTGTACCGGAAATGTACTGAAGGATGTTCTGACGAGTTGGGTTTACAGAACCAGCAGCATACGTTTTCGATTTCCACCAAGTGTAGGTAGAACGATCAATATTGCCGTAAGTTCCCGAATCAGACACAGCAGCAGGTAAACCTGTGAACTGCTGAGTGTTTGTCGTGTTGTTGTACAGGGATGTAGCCATCGCATCCATCATCACGTTAGTCGCGTCATTCATACGCGCTTCGATCAGAGGAATAACGGCTGCATCTTGCTGAACTGCGCCTTCCATACCGAGGAACGGTACTGGCGCAATCATCAGCTTCAGGTTGAATTCAGCGTTGTAAGCACCCTGTTGGACAGAAGGCTGAGCGAACGAGCCGCTGTAGTCTGACCATTGAGCGTTTACGAACTGAGAACCCTGAACAGGTACAGTTACAGAGGAAACACCACCAGAAGCAGACTGACTGTTAGCAATCAGTGCCGCCATGAGCGGTGTCGAATTATAAAGTTGTACTACCAGCTTCGGGATAAATGCCCTACGGGTAACGTAGGTCAACTCAGTAAATTGAGTGGAACCCGAAGCCGGAAGAATGCCGCCACCAATAGGCATAATCTATCTCCGATCTAAAAACATCCCCTACTTAAATTACAACCCTAACGGTTTAGGATTGCGCCGTAACTCCGATAATGCTTTTGCTGCCTCATTACGCGCACCTTGAACCGGATTCTTCCAGTATGCTGACAAGTCAAACTTGTTAATCGCAGACGGATTATATCCAGTTGGTGTTGGTGCAGCGGATTGATTCATGTACTTCCAGTAATCAGCAGCAACTTCGTGGTTAGTAATGCCTTTTTCCAGCATCATTTTCTCCACTTCTTCAATCTGCTCGTCGCTATCAACCAAGCCTTTTTCTTTTAGCTTGCTGCGGCGCTTGTTCAATTCCTCCATCGCATCTCTTTGTTGGAGTCTTGCTTCAAGGTGAGCAACTCGGTCATTTGCTTTCTGAACAGCGGAATTGGTTGAGTCTTCAATTTCGAGTTCAGGAATCGGCATATCTGGCTTAGCTTCTTTTGTTAAACGTAAGAAAGCTTTGCGAGTTTTTGGATTCTCAGCAAGTTGACGGGCCAAAAGAGCCAGTT
>Ga0209358_10004502_pt1 | contig 10003 bp, 10 predicted proteins | sample LauGreFa1BDMLBSN_2_FD_187574 | JGI IMG/M metagenome (GOLD analysis project Ga0209358, IMG submission 187574) | Freshwater lake microbial communities from Lake Michigan, USA - Fa13.BD.MLB.SN (SPAdes) (version 2) | ecosystem: Environmental > Aquatic > Freshwater > Lake | place: Lake Michigan, USA...
GACTGCCTGCAGGAATTTCTACGACAACATCAAAGATCACAGTCGTGCTCCTTCAATTTATAATTAATGCAGGACAAGAAAATAGTGGGGTGAGCGACGGGGCTCGAACCCGCGACATCCCGGACCACAACCGGGTGCTCTACCAGCTGAGCTACGCCCACCATGAGGTGCTAATACTACCCGCCAATGCGTTCGGCAATCTCCTTTAATTGTGCGGACTCGGGGCCAGGGGCTGCGACAAATACTGCTTCGCGGTAGTACTTCAACTCTGAGATGGAATCTTTAATGTCACCGAGAGCGCGGTGATTGCCTGTCTTTGCAGGGGCTGCGAAATAAACTCGTGGTAACCAGCGGCGTGCTAACTCTTTAACTGATGAGACATCAATGGTGCGATAGTGCAAGAAGTTATTTAGCGCTGGCATATCGCGGGTGATAAATGAGCGATCAACGCTGACAGAGTTTCCGGCTAGTGGAGATTTACCTTCGGTGGCACCGGATGCAACGAGGTACTCGAGTACTTTCGCTTCGGCATCTGCAACAGAAATGCCTTTAGGTATTTCTGTAATTAACCCGGAAGCTTTGTGCATCTCGGTCACGTATTCGTTCATGCCAGCTAACTGTGCATCGGTTGCCTTGATGACAACGTCTACGCCATCGCCGATGACGTTGAGTTCGCTGTCGGTGACGAGGACGGCGATTTCAACCAAAACGTCCTTTTCGAGGTCGAGCCCAGTCATCTCGCAATCAATCCAGATTAGATGTGGGTGCTCCAGAGCCATTGGGCAAATGTATCGGCACAGGCGGGCTGGGGATTAATTTCACCACTCGTTCACCTTCTCGTAACCAAGCATCTGCCCAATTTCTCTGCAGGAATAGCAGGATGCGCACATGTCCGTGATTACGCCTGAAACAAAAACCACCCCAAATCCAAGGGTCATCACAACTGAGCCTCGTTTTACTGACAAGGTGTTTAGAGCGATAGTTACAACAGGTGGTTTATTTTCATTAGTTCTTTTAGGTTTAATCGGCTTCTTCTTAATTTATAACGGATTTTCAGCAATTCGAGAAGCTGGATTAGGTTTCTTAACTGGTTTTGATTGGGTGGACGCGGTACCAGAAGAAGGACAACCTGCTTCATACGGAATTGGTGCCATGTTGTACGGAACTATGGTTACCGGAATTTTAGCGATGATTATGGGCGTACCAGTTGCAGTAGGCACTGCACTCTTCTTGTCCTATTACGCACCAGAGTGGATTAAAAAACCAATGGTGATCGTAGTAGATGTTATGGCTGCGATCCCATCGATTGTCTTTGGACTGTGGGGCTACTTCGTTTTAATGCCTCATGCTGAATATTGGGCAAAGTTAATTCATAAGTATTTTGGATTCATTCCTATTTTTGATATGCCTGCACCAGTATTTACGAGATCACCATTTATTGCCTCAATTGTTCTTGCAATCATGATTATTCCAATTATTACATCAGTGTCCAGAGAAGTATTTGCACAAACACCACTTGAGCGAATTCAAGCTGCATATGCATTGGGTGCAACTAAGTGGTCAATGATCAAGGCAGTAGTTTTCCCATACGGCAGAGGCGGCGTAATTGGTGGCGCGATGCTGGGATTGGGTCGAGCCCTCGGCGAAACTGTTGCTGTTTATACCGTGCTCAATCTAGTTTATGACATAAGAATTGAAGTTTTGCTCAGTGCAGGTGGAAACGTTGCTTCAATGATCGTTAATAAATTTGGAGAAGCAGATCAAGTTGAGCTGCAGGCACTAATGGCCGCAGGCTTTGTACTATTTTTGGTCACGCTTTCCGTGAACTTCATCGCCAACCTCATTATTAATAAGACGGCGAGGGAATAATCATGAGCCAAAGCTCAGCGATGGTAAAACCTCAACATCCGTGGAAACTGACCCCAAAGGATCTGATTACAGATTTACTAGGAGTTTTATTCACCGTTGTAAGCACGCTTGCCATCGTTGGCTTCTCGCCCCTGAAAGGCAAGTTAGGTTTTGTTCTCACGTTGATTGTCATGTCAATTGTTACCACCTCAGCAATTAGTGGTTTCAAAAAAGACAGAAAAGCTGCGGTCAACGCCTCTACGTCAGTTCTCGTGTATATCGCGGCATCATTTGTATTGATCGCACTTGCATCGGTTATATACGAAATTTTTAGATTAGGTGCGACTCAGTTATCTCCGGGTGCAATGTTTACCCAAGATATGTCAGAAACAGCGTCCGAGTCGCCTCTAACTGAGGGTGGATTAATTCATGCCGTAATCGGCACTTTTTATATTGTGACCTTTGCAACGATTTTATCAACACCAATTGGCGTCTTAACTGCCCTCTATATTGTTGAGGTAAAAGGTAGATTTTCCGGATTAGTTAGATTTTTTGTACAGGCCATGAGCGGTGTGCCATCAATTGTGGCCGGCTTGTTTATCTTCGCAGTGTGGATGATTCAACTAGGAAATGCATACAGCGGCCTAGCAGGTGGTTTAGCACTGACAGTTTTAATGATTCCAACAGTTGCCAGAACTTCAGAGGAAGTTTTAAAACTCATACCAAGTGATCTGCGCGAAGCCGGATTAGCCCTAGGCGCCACACAATGGCGCACAGTGGCCATGGTTGTAATACCGGCGGCCCGGAGTGGATTGATTACAGCTGTAATTCTTGGAATCGCTCGAGTAGTTGGTGAGACTGCGCCATTGCTCTTGACCATCGGCGGAGCAGATGCAATTAATTTAAATCCAACACAAGGAAACATGTCAGCGTTTCCTTACTTTGTCTGGAAAAACTTACTCATTGGCAGCGAAAACGCGATAAGTAGAGCTTGGCAAGGTGTGTTTGTTTTGATGGTTATTGTCTTCATCTTTTTTGCATTAGCTCGTTACTTTGGCGCAGCCAAGGGAAGTAGGAAAAAATGAACAATGAGAATTTGCCAGAGACATCAAATAATCGGGAGGAAAATATGAGTCAGATAACTGGAACGCAGGGCGATACCAGTCAGAGCAGTGCAACACCGGCTCGCACGGTGGCGACTCACTCCTTGTCAGATGTGGCAGCAGCAAGAAGTGCCAAGGTAGGAAAACCGGTCGCTGGTTCTTCTGGACTTGAGGCCAAAGGAATACATGCATGGTTTGGCAAGAAGCACGTGCTAGAAGATATTTCACTAGACTTTTTCTCCGGCACCGTAACTGCCTTAATCGGTCCTTCAGGATGTGGAAAATCCACCTTTATTCGAACATTAAATCGAATGCATGAATTTATTCCAACGGCTGCCCTCGCAGGCCAAGTAATTTTAGATGGCAAAGATGTTTACGATCCAGGTGTTGATGTCACACAAATTAGATTAAAAGTAGGAATGGTTTTCCAAAAGCCAAACCCATTTCCATCAATGACAATCAAAGAGAATGTTCTATCAGGCCTCAAGCTTGCCCAGATAAAGATTGAAAACGCCGATGAGTTGCTAGAGAGTTGCTTAAGAAGAGCTGGACTTTGGGATGAAGTGAAGGACCGTTTAAATGAATACGGTGGAGCATTATCTGGTGGCCAACAGCAGCGTCTGTGTATCGCTAGATCTCTTGCAGTAAATCCTCAAGTACTTCTGATGGATGAACCGTGTTCAGCGCTGGATCCAGGCTCTACCCTTCGCATTGAAGAGACTATTCGAGAGTTAGCATCCACAATCAGTATTGTGATTGTTACTCACAACATGCAGCAAGCCGCACGAGTCTCTGATTACACAGGATTCTTCTTATCCGATGGCGGTCCAGGTCGCTTGATAGAGAGCTCCACAACTTCTGAGATGTTTACAAATCCTAAAGAGAAGCGAACTGAGGATTACGTCTCAGGAAGATTCGGTTAATTTAGTCACCAATTGTTAACTTAACTTACACATTTTGTTTGCTTTTTAGGAGTCGTAAGTTGGCCTTCGATAAGTAGTTTTATCTCACCGATCACTTCTAGGGGGATAAATGAAATTGAATAGAAAAGTGGCAGTTGCAGCAATTGCCATATCTGGATTAGTTCTATCGTCTTCACCAGCATTTGCTGGTCAAATTAATGGTAGCGGTGCAACATTTGCACAACCACTCATCGATGTTTGTAAAGTAGAGTTCACAAAAGATACTGGCCATACAATCAATTACACTGCTGGTGGTTCTGGAAAGGGTCGCACAGATTTCACTAACAATCTTGTTGACTTCGCCGCATCAGACGCAGTTTATACATCAGGCTTTCCTGCTCACCTAGAGTATGCGCCAGTTTACGCAGCTCCAATTGCAATTTTCTACAATCTTCCAACTGTCAAAGAACCAATTTACTTAAGTGAGTCAACAGTTGCACAGATCTTCTCAGGTTACATTACCAATTGGAATGACAAGCTCATTGCTGCAGATAATGAGAGAACTGTAAAGACTGTTACATATAAGACTAAAAAGATCACAACCAAAGTTGGCGGCAAGAATGTAACTAAGACTGTGCCACTTCTTAACAAGCAAGGTAAGCCAGTTATTGCAAGCACCTCAAGCAAAGTTGTAAATATTGATCTTCCAAATCAACAAATCACTGTTTACTACCGCACAGATTCATCTGGTACATCAGAGCAATTTGGTAAGTTCTTGAAAGGTGCAAATGCAGGTCCCAACGAAAGATTGTGGCCTAAGACTGCCAGCGGAACTTTCGCTAACTCAACTCCAAATAACATCTCAACATTCTTCAACTTCCAAGGTGCTTCAGGTTCTGCATTAGTTGCAGCTGGCGTTAAAGGCAAAGTTGGCGGAATTGGTTACGGCGAAGTTAGCTGGGCTACCGATAACAAACTTCCAGTTGCAAATATCAAAAATGCAGCTGGTGAGTTCATTGCACCTACTGCTGCTGGCTCTTCAGCATTCCTAGGTGGCGGAACTATTGAAGCTAATGGCAGCCTCACAGCTGACTATAAGAAGCCGATTTCAGGTGCTTACCCAATCGCTACTGCTTCTTATGGTTTGGTCTATCCAGAGAGTGCAAAGAAGGACCCTGAAAAGCAAAAGATTGTTGCTCAATGGCATACATACTTGCTAGAGCAATGTCCTAAGAAGTTCCCAGAAAAGGGTTATGTTCAAATCACCGGACCTTTGTATGACAAAGCAAAGGCACAGATTGCAAAGATCAAGTAATTAAGTAGCAAGAAAATATCCCGGCTTCTGTTATGGAAGCCGGGATATTTTTTATTGCGTGCCTGGCAGGAATCGAACCTGCGACAACCCGCTTAGAAGGCGGGTGCTCTATCCGACTGAGCTACAGGCACCTGTGGTGCTCTTACAGGGGCAAGTCTACCGATAAGAACTAGTAAGGTTTCGTCCTATGGCTGAGTTCATTTACACGATGAAGAAGGCGCGTAAAGCGCACGGCGAAAAAGTAATTCTTGATGACGTCACACTCATGTTTTTACCTGGCGCCAAGATTGGCGTTGTTGGCCCAAACGGTGCTGGTAAGTCAACGGTTCTACAGATCATGGGTGGATTGCAACAACCATCAAATGGTGAAGCATTTTTAACTCCTGGTTACACCGTTGGTATTTTGCTACAAGAGCCAGTTCTGGATGAGACAAAGACAGTTCTAGAAAATGTGCAAGAGGGTGTGGCAGAAACAATCGCTCTACTTAATCGCTTCAACGCAGTTTCAGAGGAAATGGCTAGCCCAGATGCTGACTATGACAAGTTATTAGCTGAGATGGGAACGCTTCAAGAACAACTAGATCACCGCAATGCATGGGATTTAGATTCACAACTTGAACAAGCGATGGATGCACTTCGCTGTCCTGCGCCAGATGCTGATGTAAAGGTTTTATCTGGTGGAGAAAAGCGCCGCGTTGCTTTATGTAAGTTGTTATTGCAAGCTCCTGATTTGTTGTTGCTTGACGAACCAACAAACCACTTGGACGCCGAATCTGTTTTATGGCTTGAGCAACACCTAAACAAGTACCCAGGCGCCGTCGTAGCGATTACTCACGATAGATACTTCTTGGACAACGTTGCGCAATGGATTCTCGAACTCGATCGTGGTCGTGCTTATCCATACGAAGGAAATTACACAACTTATCTTGAAACAAAGTCTGCTCGTCTTAAGGTTGAAGGCCAGAAAGATGCAAAGCGCGCAAAGCGTCTGGCCGAAGAACTCGATTGGGTTCGCCAAAATGCAAAGGGACGTCAGACAAAATCCAAAGCACGTCTTGCTCGCTATGAAGAGATGGCAGCTGAAGCTGACAAGATGCGCAAACTCGACTTTGAAGAGATTCAGATTCCGCCAGGACCACGTCTTGGCAATGTTGTCGTAGAAGTTGAACACTTATCAAAGGGATTTGGCGAACGCCTGCTCATCGATGACCTTTCATTTACATTGCCACGCAACGGAATCGTTGGTGTTATCGGACCTAATGGTGCGGGAAAAACAACTCTCTTTAAAACGATTTTGGGTATGGAAACGCCAGATAGCGGTTCGGTTAAAGTTGGTGAAACAGTAAAAATCGCTTACGTCGATCAGTCACGTGGCGGAATTGATCCAAAGAAATCTCTCTGGGAAGTTGTCTCTGATGGTTTGGATTTCATCAAAGTTGGACAAGTTGAAATGCCATCTCGTGCATATGTCTCTGCATTCGGATTTAAAGGTCCAGATCAACAAAAGCCTGCTGGAGTTTTATCTGGTGGTGAAAGAAACCGTTTAAATCTTGCACTCACACTTAAGTTAGGTGGCAATCTATTACTACTGGATGAACCAACGAATGACTTAGATGTTGAAACACTTGGATCACTTGAAAATGCACTCCTCGAATTTCCTGGTTGCGCCGTGGTTATTTCCCACGATCGTTGGTTCTTGGACCGCATCACAACTCATATTTTGGCTTACGAAGGTGATTCAAAGTGGTTCTGGTTTGAAGGAAACTTTGAGTCTTATGAAAAGAATAAGATTGAACGCTTGGGTGTCGATGCAGCACGTCCACACCGTGTTACATACAGAAAGCTCACACGATAATGCGCCACACAGCCAAAGTGCATGTGCGTTGGGATGACCTAGATGCGTTTGGTCACATCAATAACGCGGCGTATTTAACATTCGTACAGGAAGCACGTGTTGACTTCACATGGTTTGCACTCGAAAGAGCTGGAAAGAAACCACTGCTTGCTGACATGGTGGTTGCCCGTGCCGAAGTTGATTACATCGAGCCCATTTATGACGGTGGTATGGAAGTTGATTGTCAGATTTGGATTACGCGCATCGGAAACTCTTCATTTGAAATGGAGTACGAAATTATTCATAAAGGAGTAATTCGTGCTCGAATAAAGACCACTCAAGTGGCGGTGTCTGTTGAAACAAAGCGCTCTCGACCACTAAGCGATGAAGAACGCGCATTCTTGGCTGAATATCTCGAGGAATCAAAGTAATTGATTAAGAAAAGACTGTTACACCCTGCATGGTTTGCAGTGGGCGTAACCTTTATAACGCTTGCAATTACAGCAGGCTTTAGAAGTGCTTCATCTGTTCTGATCATTCCGCTAGAAGAAGCTTTCGGGTGGGGTCGCGAACAAGTTTCATTAGCAGTTGCCATCAACGTCCTTGTTTATGGATTGGTTGCACCTTTCGCTGCCGCGCTCATGGAGCGATTTGGAATTCGTCGCGTGGTGATGTCAGCTCTGTTTTCTGTCAGCGTCGGAGCAGGACTAACAATTTTCATGAACGCTCCCTGGCAACTGATGGCGCTTTGGGGTTTTGTGGTTGGTGCAAGCACTGGTTCGCTCGCGCTGGTCTTTGCAGCAACTGTTGCTAATCGTTGGTTTGTTCAAAAACGCGGAATCGTAATCGGCGCGCTCACTGCTAGCTCTGCCACCGGGCAGCTAATTTTCTTGCCAGGGCTTTCGCATATCGCAGAGATGAATGGCTGGAAGAACGTTTCATTAACGATAACTTTTGTGGCACTCGTTTTGATTCCTTTTGTATGGTTGTTCCTTAAGGAACGTCCGCACGATGCAGGAGTTCTTCCGTATGGCGCCCCAGCTGATTGGATAGCACCAGCTAAAAGCTCTATGGGCGCAGGTGCCTTAGCAATTGACACACTCAAGCAAGCAAGTAAGAAAAAAGATTTTTGGTACCTATTTGGTTCATTCTTTGTCTGCGGACTTTCAACCAATGGATTAATCGGAACACATTTCATTCCTGCGGCGCACGATCACGGCATGGGAACAACAACTGCTGCTTCTTTACTCGCCTTAGTAGGGGTCTTTGACCTCGTGGGAACAATCGCATCAGGGTGGCTGACAGATAAATATGATCCAAGAAAACTTTTGTTCTTTTATTATGGATTTAGAGGATTATCACTTCTACTACTGCCTTCGATTCTCTTTGCATCGGTCCATCCTTCAACATTAGTTTTTGTCATTTTCTACGGACTCGATTGGGTTGCAACAGTTCCACCAACAATCATGCTCTGTCGCACAATTCTGGGACCAGAGCGCGCAACGGTTGTTTACGGTTGGGTATTCGTTGCCCATCAAATAGGCGGCGCAATTGCAGCCTTTGGTGCCGCAGTCCTGCGTGTTCAATTCGGAGATTATGCGATTGCTTTTTACATCAGTGCGCTGTTGTGTTTAATCACTTCCTACTTTGTATTGCAGATAGCAAAAGGTCAGACACGTGAGGCAATCACGACATGAGCACTCTTTATGATGAAATTGGAAGCGAAGCATTTGAGCAATTAGTTTCACATTTCTATGCTCTAGTTTCAATTAATCCAGTAATTGCACCTATGTATCCAAAAGATGATCTACATGGCGCAGCGCTTCGACTCAAGATGTTTCTAGAACAGTATTGGGGCGGACCCGGTACTTACTCAGAAGAGCGCGGGCACCCACGCCTTCGTATGCGTCATGCCGAATTTCATATTGATTCAAATGCGCGCGATGAGTGGTTGGGGTGCATGAGAGAAGCTGTTGCTGATCTAAAGATTAGTGAAGATTTGAAGACGCAGTTATGGGAATATTTTGAAATGGCCGCACACGCGATGATTAATCAACCAGATTGAGAAAGATTACCAACCTTTAAAATTTCGCCATTTCGCAAGTACCAAAGGGTTCCGTTTTCATCGCGCACAGTGGTGATTCTCAAGCCAACTTTTTCAACAATTCCTTTAACATCTAGAACATCGACTTTGTCGCCCACACCATACTGATCTTCAATCAACATAAAGATTCCAGAGAGAATATCGCGCACTAATGTTTGAGCTCCAAGTCCGAGTGCAACTCCGATAACACCTGCGGATGCAATTATTGGCCCAAGATTAAATCCGAATTCCCCAAGAATCATTGCAATAGCTAGGACCCAAATAATTGCATTAAGGGTGCTAGATAAAACAGTTCCTGTCGTGCGCGCTCTCTCTTTTTGGCGTGAAACAGTATTAGCTGGACCGGGAATTAAATCGGCTGAGGCCAATCGATTCATGGCACGATCAATTGCACGGCCACCAAAGTACTGAGTGAAAAGCGCCCCAGTAAATACCAGCAAAACGCGCAGGGGGGAGCCGTTAAACCACTCCCATGCCTGTTGCAATCCCTCGCTCATAAATCACACTCTAACGAAATTGACATGAAAAATTTGCTCTGAAATGCCCCCTAAGCGCAGGCTTTTGCGGCAAGATAAACCAATCGGTGCGAGCCACGTGCTGAGAATCGGAGTAACTATGTTGCGGACCTTGGTCTTAAATGCCACCTACGAACCATTGGGTGTTATTACAGATCGTCGCGCTCTGATTCTCTGCCTCAACTCCAGAGCAACAATGGTTGAAGATTCTGGAACAGTTTTGCGTTATTCATCTGGCGAAATCGCACTTCCTTCTGTTATTAGATTAAATAAATTTGTTCGCATTCCTTATCGTCATGCTGTTCCACTTTCGCGCCGAGCAATATTTGCTCGAGATGGTGGACGATGTGTTTATTGCACCGCACCTGCAACTTCAATTGAT
>Ga0209358_10004504_pt1 | contig 10002 bp, 11 predicted proteins | sample LauGreFa1BDMLBSN_2_FD_187574 | JGI IMG/M metagenome (GOLD analysis project Ga0209358, IMG submission 187574) | Freshwater lake microbial communities from Lake Michigan, USA - Fa13.BD.MLB.SN (SPAdes) (version 2) | ecosystem: Environmental > Aquatic > Freshwater > Lake | place: Lake Michigan, USA...
CAAGCCCGAGAATTATAACGAAAAAGACTTCGAACTTTTGTTTCGTAACTTCGAAGCGGGAGATCTTCGAATTCCCACCAGCATCCTCATGATGCCCAATGGCAAAACCGATACCAATAATAATTTCGCAGTCAGCACCGACTACATTGGTGCCAATTACAAATACCCCGAAGCCTCTTATAAAGATCGCGAAAAAATCATTGCTGATCATGAACAATATCAAAAGGGCCTGATGTGGAGCATTTGTAATCACCCTCGCGTTCCTGCAAAAGTTCGTGATGAAATGAAAAAATGGGGGCTCGCTAAAGATGAATTCATCGATACCAACAACTGGCCTCATCAAATTTATGTGCGTGAAGCCAGGCGTATGATTGGCGAATATATCATGACCGAACTCGATTGCAGAAAACTTCGCGCGACTCCAGAATCCATCGGCATGGGTTCCTATAACATGGATTCCCATAACTGCATGCGCTATGTCACACCAGATGGCAAAGTGCAAAACGAAGGCGATATCCAAGTCAGCCCAGGTGGCCCTTACAAAATTAGTTACAAATCCATCACCCCAAAAAAGGAACACGCAACTAATCTGCTCGTTCCTGTTTGCATTTCCTGCTCTCACATGGCCTATGGCAGCATTCGCATGGAACCTGTTTTCTTTATCCTAGGCCAGTCTGCTGCAACCGCTGCATGCCTTGCTATCGATGCAAAAGTTGATGTCCAAGATCTTCCCTACGAAAAACTTAAAACCAAATTGTTGGAAGATAAACAGGTGCTTGAATCTAAAGATGCTGTTCCCAGCCTTCCTGCTTTAGATCCTAAAAAAATGGCGGGCGTTGTCATCGATGATATCCAAGCTACCAAAAAAGGTTCTTGGGGCGAAAGTGCCACCATCGCTGGCTTTGTAGGCAATGGCTACATCCATGATGGTAATGAAGGCCATGGCTCTAAATCTGTTTCCTTCCAAGCAAAGCTTCCCGCAGATGGAACTTATGAAGTGCGCTTTTATTATAACTCTAATGCAAATCGCGCAACTAATGTTCCAGTTACCATCGAACATGCTGCTGGTTCGAAAACTATTTTGGTAGACCAGCGTAAAGTTAACAAGGTCGGCTTTGTCTCCCTTGGCAAATTTGATTTCAAAAAAGATGCTGCTGCAACTGTTCTTATCACCAACACCAACACCAATGGCCATGTGGTGGCCGATGCCGTTCAGTTTATCCCGATCCCTTAATTCGCTTAAAATTAGCTGGAGTCATTTCGCCCATGACCCGATCTTTTATCCAATTATGGACTCGTGCAGAGTTCGAGGTTTGGAAATCCGCACCTAATAGTCCCCTTATCTATGCAGCAAGTAATCAATTCAAACAACGAGGCATAACCAAAGGCGATCATCTCTTTATCGTAGCTTGCTTTGCAGATGCATTGCATCTCATGGGCTGCCTAAAGGTTGAATTTGGAACCTTGAACGCAGTTGAAGCTAAAAATCTGCTCCCTAAAGGTGCTCATACATGGGCCAATGATTATGTCTTTCATGATCGATCACTCAACACTCGAATGCGGTTTGATTTACATGTCCCCGTAAGTGTGCTTACTTCTTTTCGGTTCGCAGATGGCACGAATCCAAAGTTCAAAGGCGATGGTTCCGAATTCAAACCTGATCCTCAAACCTTCAGAGGAGTTCGTGAACTTTCATCTAATACAGCAATCAATCTTGCTAAGCTTCTTGGTGGTAAAGAAGTCCCTAAGAACGAAGTAGCACCAATAGAATCTGAAAAAATTAGAGCGTTGAGTATTAGACAGCCATATGCAGAGCGGATACTGCGGGGTGATAAGAAAATTGAGTATCGAACTTGGCCGACGACGCATCGGGGCAAGATTTATATATATGCAGCGAAGACGCCCGTGCTACTTCCTGGGCATGAAGATCCGCTGGATCCTTTGAAGTTGCCTCGTGGGGTTTTAGTAGGCACTGTGGAAATTATTGATTGTAAAAAAGGTGAAAAGTATTTTGAATGGGCTTTAAGAAATCCAGTTAGGTTCGATCCACCCCGCACCTTTAATGCTTTCCCCCAAGCAGGCTACTTCTACCCCTTCGGCAAAGAATGATGAGATTATCAAACTTGGGTTCTCCTAGTATTCTATTATACTGTCAAACCCATCCATTGCAGTTGAAGTTTAAATTCTATTCTCTTTTTTCCTACTTCCTCCCAACTCGCCTCTCGCTAGTCAGAAGGCAATTCGCTTCGCTAGTTCAGGTTTTACATTCTCATGCACCTTCTTCATCACCCCTACCGATGTGTTTTTTCACTCTAGGGTATGAGGAGTCGATTCTTATTCTGTATTAATCCCCTCAAGCCTATTCTTTGGGAAAATGATGCCCTTTAACCTTTAAAATTTTTATTAAAATACAAAAGATTAACTCGGTATTTTGACTACTTCTTAATTTATTTAATTTTTATTGACCAATACTTGCAATCCATTCCGCTTATTTAATTACGGGGATAATTTGTTTATTTTTAAATCATTGGTTAAAACATGAAAAACAAGCAGTTTGCAGTATATGCCTCACTTTTGTTGTTATTAAATTTTTCAGAAGTGAATGCCCAATCCTCGGGTTCCGGAAATCCTTCTGGAAGCAGTTCTTCGGTAAGAGTTGATAGGGTTGATCCACGACTTCAAGGTAAGTGGAAAGTTCAAATTGCTCAAATGCAAGATCCTAGGTTAGCTGTGATCTTTAAACAAGGTGTTATTATCGCAGATGTGGACCGTTCTACTGTACTTCCAACTGTAGGAAATGAGCTTATTAAAGTAGAGAGATGCGATTACACGTTAGATATCAATGGAAGATTAAGTCAAATTATTCAACTTGATAACGGCATTATTTGGGGTGTTTCACCTCAACCAGGAACAACTAATTATTTATTACAAGTCGTGCGTAAAATTGATGGAAAAGAAATAGGTAGATTGCTTTTCTATGTGGTTGATTAGTTTAAGTAACCAGATTTATTTCGTGTATTGGATCAACAATTTTCAAGGTCTTTTTATAAAAGGTGAAAAATGAAAGATAATCGTATTTCAAAGAATTCTTTTCCCGCTTGTTTTTTCAAAATGATTTGTTTTGTGTTTTTAGTTGTGCATTTTTCTGGTTGTGCCAATGAAGGATTTAAAGGGTTATCTGAAAATAAATCTAAGTTAACTGCCGATAACTTTTTAAAAATTCAAGTTGGGATGAATCATCAAGATGTGAAGCTTATCCTGGGCAGCAACACATCTGAAAGCGGCTCTACGGAAATAGGAATAAGAACACTTAAATGGAATGAAGGCGGTAAAGAAATTACTGTTTCCATTGATAACAATGGCAACGTCATGCCATTTACTGAAGGTGGGAGCGCTGCTAAAACCCAAATGGGATTAAACTAACACTTGTTCATAAGGAACTTGCTGAATGGAAAGTCCTATTGTTGTATTTTCTTGTTCCTTTTGTGAAGGAACTCTTCGAACTAAAATTACAAATATCGGGAAGCGATTTAGTTGCCCAAAATGTAAAAATATAGTATTGGTTCAGAAAAAGATAAAATCAGAAGAAGAACTACAGATTTTTGAATCAGATAATACTTCGTGGGAGCATAAACCTGTATTAAATAAGAATCTTATTCATACCGAAATCCCTGTAAAAAGTAATTTTAATGGTGCATTTGTTTTTATGGGAATAGGAATTTTCGCACTTATAATGAGTGGCACCGTATTTTTTATTGTATTAAACGATAAGCCTAAAAGTATGACTTTTTCCTCAACTGCCACTGCAATAACTCCAAAACAAGAAACAGATTTTTCTAAAGCGTCATCTCCGATCCCGGAGCAACCAGTCCCTGAACGCAAACCACCTGAAGTGGATCCAAAAGTTGTGGAATTTCGAGAAGCTCAAGAATCGTTCAAAAAATATGCTGATAGTGAAATAGAGATTATTCGGAACAGTCCAAGCAATATCAAGAATGAGGTGATGAAATCTGGTGGGACCGCCATAATTAAAACTATTTTTGATCCTACCTATAACGCTTACCTTGATTCAAGTATTGGGGAGAAACCAATTAAGGGAATTATTCGAATTAGTGGTAGAACTGAGGGTTCATTGGGAAGTATTAAGCTTCCTGGGCAATCATTCACATTAAAATTTGAATGTGAAATGCAAGGATTTAGCTGGAAAGTTGTTTCTTCCAAACGGGAAAATTAATTAAAGGAATATTGGTATGTCAACATCTAGTTCTGTTTCATTTAAAGCCAGCCCTGATAAGGTTTGGGGGGCCGTAGTAAAATTAATAACATCAGCTAATTATACCATTACTAAAACAGATCAAGGTGCCAGACAAATTGTTTATCAAGCTTCTGGTGGTGGATGGGCTTGGAAACAATCTGTACAGGTAAGCGTAACCGGAATAGATGAAGATGAAACCATGGTTACTGTGATGGTTCAATCCGCAGGTCAATCAACACTTACTGAAGGCGGCCAGCAAAGGAAGCTTATTGATTTTATAATCAATTCTTTAAGCGAAAAATTTCAATTGGCAGAAAATCAAAAATCTTTAAACAACGTACCAGGAACTTCGGGGTGTTTTGGATTGATTATGTTAATACTTCTTGGCGCTGCTGGTATTGTTGCGGTTTTAATTTAAATGAGCTCCATTGTTTCATTAAAAATATTTTTCTGAACACAAAAAATCTTGCGGTAGGAAGTAATAATGAAATCTTTTATTTTATTTGTTCTGGCGCTGGGTTTATTTTTCCTTGCATTACTTGCCGAAGGAAATTGCAAAGATCAAGAAAAACGATCTGCAGAATCTAGCGATCGAATCAATCAGGCTCAGGGAAATCTTAGAAATATATATGGTTCAGGTTACAACCCCGAAATTTCAAGTGGGTCAAAGGTCAGTAGGGTTCCTGTCTTAGTTCTAGGGGGACTGGGAGGGTTGATTTTCCTTGCTGCTTTGATTTCTGTTGGGTCTGGGAAAAAACTTAATTAAATTAGGAATCAAAATGCTATACCATCGCCTATCAATAAGCTTAATTTTTTTGGTTTTTATAATTTCCTCTTCATCAAAGGGTCAAGAAGTTAAAAAAACACCATTGGTGGATTTTAACTTTGATTCTGTAGGTAATTTTGGAGTAAGTCTTACTGAAGAAAGTTATAAATTATTGCAAAAACAAAGTTTTGGGAATGTTCCTATAGGGAAAGGCGTTCGTGATGGTTATGGGAGATTGACTTTTGCAGAGAATGGTTCAACTAATAATTTGATGACAATGATTGATGGTGTTGCAATAAATGTAAAATTTCCTGTTACTTCATTTAGAGAATTAGAGCCAGTCGATGGCGAAGGAAAAGCTTGGAAAAATTTTGTTTCAGATAAAACACTTGGTATTGATATTTCGCAAACTTTGAAAATAGTTGAAGGCGAGCAAAGTGGCAATCTTGACACCGTCATTGGTAAGTTTACACTGACCAATAATTCCCGAAAGAACCATAATTTCAGCTTCCGGTATATGTTGGATACATTTATTGGGTCGAATGATGGTGTACCATTTACAATTCCCAATTTTAATGGTCTTTGCAATACCTTTGCTAATTTTAATACTCCAAGTGTAATACCTGAATATATTGAGGCCCTCGAGTTCCCTAATTTGGCTAATCCGGGAACCGTTGCTCATTTGGGAACAGTGGTAAGTGCTAAATACGGTAATTTTGCTCCTATGTCCCAGGTATTACTTACTGCATGGCCAGGTACCAATTGCGGTTGGCTTGTCCCGATCGATCCATTTAGACGTGATTCTGCAATTGTAATGTATTGGAAACCTGCAATCGTAAAACCCGGGGAAAGCTATGAATGTGCATTTTCTTATGGTCTTCAACCTTTGACGAAATCTGCTGGGGCAAATGGGATTGCTATCTCTACTGGAGGAGTTTTTGAAAAAGGGAAGAACGCAATTATTATTGCATATATTGATAAACCGCAAAATGGTGATTTTGTAACATTGGATTTACCCGAAGGTTTAAAAATCAGCACAAAAACACCAATAAAACAAAAAATAAAATTTATTCCAGGCCAACCCTATGGGCAAGTTACTTGGCAAATCAAGTTGGAAGAAGATGGTATGAAGAAAGTGACTATATCAAGATCAAACGGCGTTAGCCTTAGTAAAGAAATTCGTGTCCGCTAAAAGTTTTATTAGTAGTTAATTTTTCACCTAAAGGAATAAATACAATGGGTAGTTTTTCAAGAGAAATTTCAGATACCGTTGATTATTTGATATCCAAGGCAACAGAAATTCATGAAAGAAAAGCTTTTCTCGATTTCGCAGAAGAAACTTATGGTTCTGAAGAGTTTGGTTTTCTTTATAAAGATTATGATCTTTCTAAACCGCATGTTTTGGCCAATGTTTTAAATGTTAGTTTGGTATCCACCATTGCACGGGCAGTGCATATCGCCATTTACGCTGATGGAGTTGTTGAACCTGATGAACTAGAAAGGGCAGTAGAAATTCTTGGCGGTATTATTGGTAGATACACTAATGTTTTTGATGATGATTATGGTGAATTCGAATTTCTTGACGAAGATAATGTAGAAGATTTTTTAATTCAATTTACTAATGATGGGACAAATTTTGGTGGGGAAGATGAGTCCCCTTTATTTACTTTCCGGCATTTTGCTAAATGCACTTCTTTGGGGATTTTTTTGCTGGATAGTACCAAAGATCTTGAAAAAGCAAAAAAAGAAGTAACTCAATATTACGATGTTTATGCAAAACTTATTGAAAAAATAATGAAGTATATTCTTGTAAGTGGAGGTTTGGACCCAGATGAGAAGAAGAAATATGATTTGGTAATTAAAATGCACCAAAACCAAAAAGATTTGATTTATGAATTAGTGAAAAATATCAAAAATGAATCAGAAGATGAATCAGAAAAAGAAAAGGAAGAAGATGATGAGGATGAAGAGACTGAAACACCCGAAGTTGCGTTGAAAAAAGCGGTACATGAATTAGATAATATGATTGGCTTGCCTGAGGTTAAGACCGAGGTAAGAAAACTTATGAATTTCCTTAATATACAAAAACAAAGAATAACTCATGGATTGAAAACTAACGGGCAATCTCTTCATTTTGTATTTAAAGGAAATCCGGGTACCGGGAAAACAACAGTGGCCCGTATCATTTGTAGGGTTTTATTTGGATTTGGTATTCTTAAGAAAAACCTGCTTGTGGAAACGGATCGATCCACTTTGATTGCAGGGTATGTTGGTCAAACAGCTATTAAAACTGCAGAGGAAATAGCTAAAGCAATGGACGGAGTATTTTTTATTGATGAAGCATACACTTTATCGCCAACTGGTGGGGGAAGTGACTATGGTAAGGAAGCGATTGATACCATATTAAAGAAGATGGAAGATTTGAGGGATAGGTTGGTGGTCATTGCTGCTGGCTATCCCGCGCCTATGGATGAATTTTTATCAGCCAATCCTGGTCTTGAAAGCAGATTTACTAGGTTCATTTATTTTGAAGATTATTCGGTTGCTGATATGTGCAGGATATTTGAACAATTTTGTAAAAATAACCAGTACTCTATTTCCCAAATGGCAAAAGCTAATCTCTTTTATTTCTTCAATGGTGCTTTTTCAGAAAAGAATGACAAATTTGGAAATGGTCGGTTCGTAAGAAATGTTTATGAAAAAGCCTTGGGGCATCTTGCAGATCGTTTGTCAGAATCCCAGGTTGAAATAAAAAAGGCGGACTTAACTACGATTGATGTTCTAGATATTCCTTTTGAAATGTTGAAAACCAAAGCAAAGAAGATTGATTTTGAGAAAAGTATATGGCTTGGCAAGTGCCCTGGGTGCAATCGAATTGCCAAAGGGGATATCAAATTTCTTGGACAACGGGTGACCTGTAAGTGCACCGTTAAATTTGTTTTTCCATGGTGGAATCTTGATGATGCATTTCAAACAGCGGTTGGAATTAAAAAATTACCACCTGGCAAGGTTGATGATTTGTTGGGTATGAAAGTTTCAGGTCAAAGTTGAAAAGCGGTTACATTGGCACTCTAGTATCCATGTAAACATTGTTCAAAAGCCACGAAATAGCCACTTTAAACAAAGGATAAAGCTAGTATTTCGACTATTTCTTAATTTATTTTGTTTTTATTGACCAATGTTAATGATGAACTCCGCTTAGGACTTGGTAAGAATTTATTTGGGTTTCTTTATCTCTTGGATTTTTCTTCTTTCAACACTATACTTTTAATGTGGATGCTCCAGAATCCTTTGCTTAATGGAATTTTTCTTGTCTGATAAATTCGATACCACTCAGCATGTGGAAAAACTGCTTCAACTTCTCAAAAAAGGTGATGAGAACTCCAAAATTCAAATCATTGAGTTTTCTTTCAAACGCTTTAAAAAATTAGCTAAGCGTATGATCGCTTCGTACCCTCTTCTTCGTACCAAAGCAGACACCGATGATCTTCTTCAAAACTTCATCATCCGGCTTAGTAAAGCCATCGATTCAATTGTGCCGAAAAATAGTTTAGATTTCTTTCAGCTTGCATCTGTGTTAATGCGTAATGAACTCATCGATATGGGTAGAAAACTATTTGGCAAAGATGGTGCTAAGAAGAATTTTGAACAATCCACTGATCCCAAATTTCTTGATGCCAAGGAACCAGGGGAAGGGCCTTCAGGCGTTTCAGAGTGGGTCGAATTTCATGAATCAATCGGTAAACTTCCCGATGATGAAAGAACTGTTTTCCAACTGATTTTTTATCAGGGTTTTAGTCAAGATGAAGTTTCCAACCTGCTCGGCATTTCTATCAAAACTGTTTTTCGCAGATGGACCAAAGCTAAATTAATCCTTTCAGATAAGTTCGTTTAAATTAGCTTGAGATTTTATTGCCACGGAAAAGAAGAAGAAAAAACAGAAGCAGGGACACGGGAAAGACAGGCAGCAGAAAAGATATTTTAGCCACGGAAGGACACGGAATTTCACGGAAAAATACAGAAGCAGAAACACGGAAAAGACAGGCAGAAGAAAAGGCAGAAGCAGGGCCACGGAAAAAAAGAAGGAGAAAAGACAAAAGATTAGCCACGGAAGGACACGGAATTTCACGGAAAAAGACATAAGCAGAGACACGGAAAAGAGTGAGAAAAGACAGAATATTAGACGCGGAATAGAAGCAGAAGAAAATTAGCTAGGCAATAAGTTGATGGAATTGGAACATAAAGAAATTACAGAACAAATCATCGGCGCTTCTTTTGAAGTCTTTCGAGAGCTTGGTTACGGGTTTTTAGAACGAGTTTATCAGCAAGCCATGAAGGTGGAATTGGAGCTAAGGGGACTGAAAGTTGAAATCGAGGTTGATGTTGAAGTGCAGTACAAAAATCAGGTGGTTGGCAACTATCGGGCTGACATCCTAGTCAATGATTGCGTGCTCGTAGAACTTAAAGTATCGCCTTCAATGGATAGTCGGGATGAAGCACAATTATTAAATGAATTGAAAGCAACGGGAATCAAGGTAGGTCTACTTCTCAATTTTGGTAAACAAAAAGCAGAGTTCAAGCGTCTTGTGTTCTGATTCCATTTTCTTTTCCGTGGTAAAATCTTATTCTTAAAAACTGTGTCGCTTCTATCACTGCAATTTAAACTGTTTAGTCAGAGGTTGTTTTATTCCGTGTCCTTCCGTGAAATTCCGTGGCAAAATCTTCTGCTTACTTTTCTGTTTTTCCGTGGCAAAATCTTCTGCTTAGTCTTCAGCTTAAAAACTGTGTCGCTTCTTACACTGCAACCTAATTTGTTAAGTCAATTCATATTCTTTTCCGTGTTATTCCGTGAAATTCCGTGGCAAAATCTTCTGCTTAGTCTTCAGCTTAAAAACTGTGTCGCTTCTTACACTGCAACCTAATTTGTTAAGTCAATTCATATTCTTTTCCGTGTTATTCCGTGAAATTCCGTGGCAAAATC
>Ga0209358_10004506_pt1 | contig 9997 bp, 9 predicted proteins | sample LauGreFa1BDMLBSN_2_FD_187574 | JGI IMG/M metagenome (GOLD analysis project Ga0209358, IMG submission 187574) | Freshwater lake microbial communities from Lake Michigan, USA - Fa13.BD.MLB.SN (SPAdes) (version 2) | ecosystem: Environmental > Aquatic > Freshwater > Lake | place: Lake Michigan, USA...
AATTTCACCGCTTCATCGCGTTTCCAAACTTCGCGAACCAGCTTGTCATCACGCTTCGCGATCTCGCGCATTTTATTTTCGATCTTCACTAAATCATCCAAAGTGAACGGCTCTTTGCGCGAAAAATCATAATAAAATCCGCTCTCAATTGCTGGTCCAATTGTCACTTGCGCTTCAGGATAAAGCTCTTTGACCGCATCAGCCAAAAGGTGCGCCGCATCGTGACGAATAATTTCAAGCGCGTCTTTTCCTGATTTTGGCGTGATGATTTCAATTTTTGCATCACCCTCAATTGCGCGCGATAAATCTCGCAACTCACCATTCACACGAATCGCCAACGCCACTTTAGCAAGCGAAATAGAAATCGATTTAGCAATTTCAAAACCACTAACACCTTGCGCAAACTCGCGCACAGCACCATCGGGCAAGGAAATTTTGATTTGATCGGACATGAAATTTTTTTAATTGATAAATTGGAGAAGGCTTCTTAAGCCGCGAAAATATTTGCGGCATTGGAGTTTTCAACCTCAATTGCCATTACTTATTCAGCTCGCAAACATGGTAAAAATTATTGGCGTGATCGGCTCAGGATCGGGCGCGCTCGGCTTTCTTGAAGAAACAGCGCAACAAATTGCTCAAAGAAAAATCAAAGTTGGAGAAATCGATGAAATACATATTTTTGATTCTTCAGCGATGCTGGGATCAGGCATGCCTTATGATCAGAGCGTCACTGAGGCAGAACATCTTTTAAATGCCAACATATTTGCTGAAAACCTGAAATGGGCAAAAGAGCCGGCCAATCAAGAATATATTAAATGGATTTTTAAGAATATTTTTCGCACTCGCTTAAAGGAAAAATTCACGAAAAGATTCGGCAAAGAATATAACATCGCGGAAGTGCGAACCTACAGCAAAGAAGAACAGGAATTTTGCACCTATTATAACGGCCTTTACGAAACTTTCTGCAAACGCTATCTTGATTTTGAGAAGCAACAATTGCGGCCACGAATTTTATACGGAATTTTTGCCGTTTCGCTTTTTGAAAGAGCCTGCGCGGATCTTGAAGACAAAGGCATAAAAATTGTCCGTCACCCAAAAAGCGAAGTGGTTGCGCTGACCAGAGATGCTGACAGAAAATTCGCAATTGATTGCGGCAGTGATAAAATTGCTGCGGATAATGTAATCGTAGCAAGCGGCTCCTGGCATGATGCGGCGCCACTTTCATCAAATCGCCATATCGCAAAAATTTGGCCAAGCGCGCAGATGAAAATAAAGAAATCACCGTAGTTATTGAAGGCAGCGGCCTCAGCGCAATTGACGTGGCAAAAACTTTGCTGCGTGATGGAAAAATTATTCAGCAAGAAGATGGCAATTTTAAATATCAGAGCGATCCGCACAGCGAATATAAAATCAAAGTCGTGATGGTTTCGCGCCGCGGAATTTTGCCGTTGGTGCAAATGCAAAATAACTGGTTATATAATCGTGATTTTTTTGATGGTAAAAGTTTCAAATATCCTGATGGTTTGGTGGTTGACGAACAAGCATTTCAACGAATCGCCACAACGCAAGGAAGCGCGCTGCGCCTGTGGCAAATGGCAATAATGCAAAGCCGCGCCATGGAAATTGCTTATCATGAAGCACGCAAACATGCGCTGCAAAAAAATGATGAAGTTGGCGCAGAAGTCGCAGCAAAAAAAGAACAGGAAGCGCGGAAATTTTTATATCACATAATTGCCAATCTAAAAAAAGATGAAGGCAAAGAAATGCCAGAAACAGAAGTTGATAAATTTTTTAATGAGCTCACCGGCTCAAGTGACAAGCAGCTTGAAGCCATATCACGAAAATTCGGCCTGCAACTTGAAGGCGCAAATTATGACGCAATTTTATCAGCATTGCATGAAGAAATAGGAATCGATGAAGAGCCATTTAGCTCAGTAATTCCAAGGCTTCGTCAAAATATACATGACGCTAAAAAAGGTGATGTCGGAGGATTTTTAGTGTGGCGCGCGGTGGCATTTCCGCAGTTTAATTTCCTGCCTTATATTGCTGAAAATGAAGAAGCATATTATCGAATTTTTTTACGTCCTCACATTCGTGCAACCGAAGGAATGCCTGAAGAAAGCGCTAAAGAATTGCTGGCTTATCATGCGGCAGGAAGCCTTGATATTCTAAGGCTTGGCCGCGATGTTGAAAAAGTTTTTTTTGATAAAAATGGCGAAGAAATTTCACTAAAAGATCGTCAAAAGATTTTGGATGAAATGCGCGCCGCAAAAAAATCAGAAGCAGAAATTGCCGCAACTTTGCGTGATGAAAAAATTATTTATCGCGATGCAAACGGACATTCACTAAGCTGCGATATAGCAATCAACGCAACAGGCCACAGCCACAATATCCACCGCAATCCACCGCCACTTTATTGCTCAATGCTAAGAGAAGAAATCATCACCACCAAAAAAACTTTATGGGCAAAAAGCGAAGCAGAATATGCAGAAAAAAAAGCGCAGCTTTGCGAAAGTTTTGGCGCTGATTCCGCGCGCACATTGCTTGGTTTTGTAAGCAAAGTCGGTGATGAGTGGATTTATGATTCTGGCGAAATAAATCTCAGAAATTTCAACGCGCTTGATGAAAAAGGTGAAATATTAAATCCTGAAATTTCATTTTTAGTGATGGGAAGTGGCGGAATATTCGGCGCCAAACATGCCGGCAAAACCGCAGCACAAAATTTAGCAAGCCAACCAAAACCTCATTTCGCACCCGCAATGGCCGCAGCACCGATAAAACATGATCCACAAAGCGGAATAGCGATCAGAACTTTTTAATTGAAACTTATGCCAACAGCTATTTTATGCGCCCTCCTTTTTTTAGGGAATCTTCACTTCACGGGGGGCTATAGCGCAGTTGGTAGCGCGCTTGCATGGCATGCAAGAGGTCTCGAGTTCGAATCTCGATAGCTCCACCACGCTTCGCTCTTACGAGCTACGCATGGCGCGGCCACGCGACATAAGTAGATCGCTAGAGCGAAGCGTGCCCTGCGTAGCCTTCAGGCGAAGCACGGGCTGTTCCAACAAAATCACACTAATTCTTATCACCCTAAGAAAATGCACTACACCTACATCATAAAATCCATCTCAGAACCTTCCCAATCCTTTTTGATTTTTCGAACCCGTGACATCGTGATTACGCCATACTCGATATCGCACAATTATCGCCAGGTGTAATTTTTACCAGTCAGAGAAAAAATAAATTGATGCATATGTCAAGATACATACCGGACGCCATAAAACGAAAACTTCTTGAAGAAACACAGTTTAGATGCGCCTTCTGCTTAGATTCCATTGAACACATTTTTGATGATTCGAACTTTTTTCATTTTGCTGAGAATGCTCACATACAGCCACACAATGAATCTTTAGACAATTCATTCGAAAATCTAATTTGTTTGTGCCCAACCTGTCATAAAAAATTCGACAAGAATCCTGACAGGGACAATAGTGTTTCTAGACTAAAAGCTTTGAAAGCGCATTGGTTTGTAGCGAGCGGCAATTACTCAAAACTAGAGTTAGATTGTCTCTTTGATCTTTTTCGATATAATCCCCGCCCATGGATTTTAACGTATCAATTTCAAAACTCTGAAAGAGGAAAGTTTAGTAGCTTATGTTTTTCAGTACCAACAAAACAGGGTTATTTATTTCAGAATCTGATCACAAATCGTTTGGTCGATTGTGTAGAGCAGAAAGGCGCTTTTAGTGGTAACTCCCTAACTTTTGGCTCTAATTTACCAGCTGAAAACACGTTGCTAATTCTCTTGACTGAGAAAGGGAAAAATTTTTGTAAAAAATTTGTAAGCTAAAGCACTTACTTCCGCGTGATAAAATGCCAATCTAAATAGAGGAAAATCTTTTACTAACAGCATGATATAAGACAAAATCCAGCATCATGCTTCAAACCAACTACAGCGCGGTTGCGGATGGTATTTTACAAAAAATCGCCAGCACTTCGCCGCGAAAAACCGATGTGTCAAGAGTATCCGGATCAGCAGTTTCTCAGCTTTCCTCAAGCATGTAATATTGCTTGTTTGTGAAAGCGATTTTAACAAGTCGCTTTCACAATTTTTTTCTATGAAAAGATATTCCGCCTTCTCCCTCATCGAGCTTTCAATCGTAATTTTAATCATCGGAATTTTAATTGCCGGAGTTCTCGCCAGTTCAAGACTTGTTGCAGAAATGCGATTAAGCGTAGCGCGGCAACTTACCCAAAGCTCTCCCGTGGCATCAATTTCAGATTTAGTTTTGTGGCTTGAGCCCACAATGGAAAATACTTTCTCAAATAGCACTGGCGGTAACTATACTTTATACACCAACGTCATTCAACCAAACGATGGCGATGCTATTGGGCTGTGGAACGATTATGGAATGCAACGAACTAAAAATCCTGCCTATCAAACAAATGCGGGTTTCCGACCAAAATATAGCGATCAGGCCATCAACAATCTACCCGCGCTAAAGTTCACCGCCACAGATTTTAGCTACATGCTCAACCCTCTTAATATTAATAACCTTCCTGATATGACTGCCTTTGTTGTGTTTAGCGAATTATCGCAACCAACAAAGAACTGTTTGCTTGGAAATGATAATGGCGGTTGGGATCGTTTTCTTTGCACAAGGCTTGATACAAACAGCAATAATGGCTCTGCCTCAAATGGCACCGGTTTTGTGACAGTTAGCAATCTCAACAGCGTCACCACCGGTATCGCGACAATTGTTATGCGCTCTAAAGTTTCTAGCGGTTCTAAAGTCTATGTTAACGGCATTGATAGCGCGACATATACAGAAAACTTTACCGCCTGGGGCGATGCTAATCTTTGGATTGGAGCAATTGGTTCGGCAAATTCATCAAAGGAATTTGATGGCTATATTGCCGAAATTATAATCTTTCAACGCGCGCTCAAAAATGAAGAGCGCATAGATATAGAAAAATATCTCAGCAAAAAATGGGGAATAAAAATTTCTTAAATGCATGAGATGAAGCCACAAACCAAAAAAGATTTTGTTTTACTTATCCTCATTTTAGGCAGCATTATTGCGATTGGACCGCTGACGATCGATATTTATCTGCCGGCTTTTTCGGCAATTTCTAAAAGCTTCTCAGCGCGTGAATCTTTGGTGCAACTTTCACTTACAACTTACTTCATCGGCATTGCTTTGGGTCAGTTGTTCTATGGTCCATTCATTGATCGTTATGGAAAAAAACTGCCGCTATTTTTTGGCCTGACGCTTTTTTTCTTTTCATCTCTGGCCTGTTTTTTCGCGCATAATATTGATCAAATAATCATTTTCCGTTTTTTTCAGGCACTCGGCGCGTGCGCTTGCACCGTGGTTCCGCGCTCAATTGTGCGTGATATTTTTCCGCCGCAAGAATCCGGACGCGTTTTTTCGCATTTGGTTTTAGTGATGGGAGTTGCGCCAATTCTTGCGCCAACACTTGGAAATATTTTGCTCACCAATTTTGGCTGGCGCGCAATTTTTGCTTTTCTTGCCGCTTTCAGTATAATTTGTTTAATCGTCACACACCGCGCTATTCCTGAAACCAAAGGCTTTAACAAAGATGAAAAAATTAGAGATGCCTTCAAAAAATATTTCGGAATTTTGCACGACAATCATTTCGTAATTTGCACCTTAATTGGCGGACTAATGATGGGAGCGCTGTTTTCCTACATCACCGGCTCGCCATTTCTCTACATTGATTTTTATAAAATTTCTCCCGGCGAATTTAGCGCGATTTTTTCGATCAACTCAATTGGCTTTGTGATCGCTTCACAAATCAACGTGCGCTTGCTCAAAAAATTTTCGATTGAAAAAGTTTTAGCAAAAATAATTTACGTTCCCGCAATTGCGGCAATAGCCCTGGTTGCAGTAAGCGCCAATGCAAACCCGAATTTTTGGAGCTTGAGCATTTTATTTTTCATCATCTTATGCAGTTGCGGCATGATTATGCCAAACACCACAGCTCTAGCACTTGCTGGTCATCCAAAACATACCGGCTCAGCAGCAGCTTTGATGGGAACAATTCAATTTTCACTTGCCGCAATTGCCTCATTTTTAATCGGCAAATTTAATGATGGATCCGCGCTGCCACTGGCTATAGTGATTTCCGGCTGCACTTGTCTGTCATTTTTTATTTTCAAAAAATTTCATGGAAAAAGTTCATAGGCTGGAAAATTTTCACATTTTGCTGTGGCTGCTCAAAGATTTAAGCTGGCTGATGGGCTGGAAAAGCTTGGGAGTTTTTATGATTTTACCCACCGTTTCTTTTGCAATTTTTATCGCCTGGAACACGCGTCTTTCACAACTTTATTTTTGGCCTAATGTTGCGGTGGTTTTCTGGATTTCAGCTAATGCTTTTTGGATGTGCTGCGAATTTTTTTCACCACTTGCAAATTTTGAATTTTTGGCCGCGATTCCCTTTGGCCTTGGCTTGGCAGCAATCATTTATCATATAATTCACCTCAACAAATTAGAGAATCGCAAACTTTTTTAATGATGGCATCGGTTAAAATTCTTTGGCTGTGAGGAATTTTTATACGGTTTTTTTCAACATTTAGCAAGCCTTGCGCCTCAAGCTTTTGCAGCTTTTGAAAATCAAAAATATCAGAAAAGTTTTTCAAAAAATGTGCACGAAATTTTTCTTCTTCAATTCCGCTTTCAAGGCGCAAACCCATTAAAATCAACTCTTCAAGCAATTCATCAGCAGAAATTTTTTCAATTTTTTGAATTCCCGCGCCCTGCTCTTCAACTTTTTTTAGCCAGGCAGTTGGCTCGTGAAGCATTGTAATTGCTTGACGCTTTTCGTCATCATTTAAATAAATTCTTGAATGCGCGCCCGCGCCAATTCCTAAATAATCACCGCCTTGCCAATAAACTAAATTATGCTTACAGCGATAATCTTTCACCACGCTCGTCATCCTTGGATCCTCTACGCTGCGCGTCAAGGATGACGGATAAATGGCGTAATTGGAAATTTCATAAAGCCCAAAACCCGCGTCAGACGTGATTTGATTGGTTAATTCATAAAAATCGGAAGCAAGATTTTCTTCCGGCAATTCAAATTTTTTTTGCTGATAAAGTGAGAAAAATTTTGTGCCTTTTTCGATTGTCAGTTGATAAAGCGAGAGATGTTTTGTGCCAAAATTTATTGCGCGCTTTAGCTCGTCAGACCAATCCTCAAGCCGCTGCTTCGGCCTTGCATAAATCAAATCAAAAGAAAAATTTTCGAAAGATTTTTGCGCCATTTCAATTGCAGAAATTGCTTCTTTTGATGAATGTTCTCGGCCTAAAAATTTTAGATCATCATCATTTAACGCCTGAATTCCCATCGACAAACGGTTGATGCCAATAGCGCGCAAATCCTTGAATTTATTGGCTTCGGATGATGTCGGATTTGCCTCTAAACTTATCTCACAATTTTCATCCAAATTCCACAGCGCAGAAATTTTTTTCAAAATTCCATCAACCAAAAAAATCGGCATTAGTGACGGAGTTCCGCCGCCAAAAAAAATGGTTTTGATTTTTCGCGAGCCAGTTTTTTGCGCAAAAAATTCCAACTCTTTTTCATAAGCGCGCAAAAAACTTTCGTGATTTATGCCTTCGCGCACGTGCGAATTAAAATCGCAATAAGGGCATTTGGCCTTGCAAAACGGGTAGTGAATATAAATTGAAAGATTTTGTTGCACGATTGGCAGTTTCACTAAATTGATAATTATTCTCGCAACACAAAATCTTAATTATGCTTCAAATCGCAATCGTAGTTTTTCGCGAAATCGTAGAAATCGCGCTTATTCTTGGCATTCTAACCGCCGCAACCAAAGAAATTGAAGGTCGCACTAAATGGATCTTGGGCGGCTTGGGTCTAGGGATCATCACCTCAATGGTTTTGGCAGCTTTCACCAATCAAATTTCTGATAGTTTGGATGGCATGGGTCAGGAATTTTTTAACGGACTCGTTTTGCTTGGCGCGGCTTTCATGATCGGCTGGACGGTTTTGTGGATGCAAAAACATGCGCGCTCAATTTCAGGTGAATTAAAAAGATTAAGCTCTTCGGTTCGCGAAGGAAAAAAACCGCTTTATATTTTATTGGTTGTAGTGCTGATTTCAGTGCTTCGCGAAGGAATTGAGATCGTGCTTTTCACCTACAGTTATTACATCGCCGGCACACAAATTTCAGAAATTATTTTCGGACTAATTGCGGGAATAATTTTAGGCTCAGCACTGGGTTTTGCCTTTTATTTTGGCCTGCTCAAAAGCTTCGGAAAATATTTTTTTCCAATCACTTCATGGCTTTTGATTTTTTTATCTTGCGGAATTGCGGCATCTGGAGTTGGTTTTTGGATCAACGCCGGAATCGTTGCGCCTCTAGGCAATCCGGCAATTGATCTGTCAGGAATTTTATCGCAGCAAAGTATTTTTGGAAAATTCCTGCATATGTTTTTTGGCTATATTGATCAGCCGGCTGGGGCGCAGATTATTGTTTATTTTTCATCCCTCGCCTTGCTTGCAACTGGCTTGAAAATCGCTAAAAAACTATAACTTTTTCGCCGCTTCAATTGCGCCGTAAGTGATGATTGCCGTTGAGCCGGCGCGTTTAAAGCCCATTAAACTTTCCAACAAAGCGGCGTCAAAATCGAAAGCGCCTTTTTCAGCCGCGTGTTTGAGCATGGCATATTCGCCGCTGACTTGATATGGAATTATCGGCAGTTTGAAATTTTGTGCAGCTTGCGAGACTATGTCTAAGTAAGGCATTCCTGGTTTTACGATAATCATGTCAGCACCTTCCTCAACATCCATTGCAATTTCGCGCATTGCTTCGTGTGAATTGCGGAAACCCATTTGGTAAGTTTTTTTATCCGATTCTTTTAAACTTCCGGCCGAGCCAACTGCATGGCGAAATGGCCCATAAAAGCTTGAGGCATATTTGATTGAATAAGCCATGATGCCAACATTTTCCAAAGCATTTTCATCAAGCGCATCGCGGATCAAACCAATTCTGCCATCCATCATATCAGATGGCGCAACAATGTCGGCGCCGGCTTTGGCTTGCACGAAGGCTTGTTCGCAGAGAATCAAATTTGTTTCATCATTTAAAACATAACCTTCTTCATCAATCACGCCGTCATGGCCATGCGTTGTGTATGGGTCAAGCGCCACATCGGTGATTACGCCAATTTCTGGCACGGCATTTTTAATTGCAGCAATTGCGCGGCAGATGAGATTTTTCGGATTTAGCGCTTCATTTCCGAACTCATCTTTTAATTTTTGATCAGTCACCGGAAACAGCATCAAAGCAGTAATTCCAAGCGCTCGCGCCTCTTTGGCTTTTTTAACAAGCAGATCAATTGAATAGCGCGAAACGCCTGGAAGAGATGGGATTTTTTCTTCCTTATTTTTTCCCTCAATTATGAAAAGCGGCAAAATCAAATCGCTTGGCGTTAACACGCTCTGCGCAGTTAAATCGCGCAACCATTGGCTTTTGCGGTTTCTTCTCAAACGCGTTCTTGGAAATGATGCGGTCATAATGTTTGAAATTGGAATTTGTAAAACTAGCGTTGCGGATGCAGGCAAATTAACCATCCCCAACTTTAACTTCTATGAAAAATATTCTTGAGGAAATTTATCAACATAAACTTCTTGAAGTAAGGAATCGTAAAAAATCCTTATCAGTTCAAGAAATTTGCGCTGCAACAAAATGCCTGGAAAAACCAAAAAACTTTTTTGAAGCCTTAAAGAAAAAATCTGATAAAAGCGAAGTTGCATTGATTTGCGAAATCAAAAAAGCATCGCCATCACACGGTTTAATTCGCGAAGATTTCAATCACATTGAAATCGCCAAAGCCTATGAAAAAGGCGGCGCGACGTGCCTTTCAATTTTAACTGACGAAAAATATTTCCAAGGCAGCACAAAATATTTACAAGAAGTTCGCGCCATTTCTGCGCTGCCGATTTT
>Ga0209358_10004507_pt1 | contig 9996 bp, 7 predicted proteins | sample LauGreFa1BDMLBSN_2_FD_187574 | JGI IMG/M metagenome (GOLD analysis project Ga0209358, IMG submission 187574) | Freshwater lake microbial communities from Lake Michigan, USA - Fa13.BD.MLB.SN (SPAdes) (version 2) | ecosystem: Environmental > Aquatic > Freshwater > Lake | place: Lake Michigan, USA...
TATGCTCCCCAAACGAAGATTTTGGAAGGTTTGACAAAAGATGAAATCCAGATTTTCGACTGACTTTTCAATGGTTCGTAGCCCAAATCGAGTACTCACACCCTTGAAAAGTGCTTCGAAAATCTGGATTTCATCTTTTGTTCCTCCTTCCCAAATCTTCGTTTGGGAGGGATAAATTAATGTCGAAAAAAATCAAGTTGTTTACCATGTAGCGAACAAAAAATGGCGCGATTTCGCACCCACTACTTAACGATGGAACGTTCATACGTGAGTACTCAAAGTTCAGGCCAATTGAATACATTTCTTTTAAATCATTTCAGTGTCTATTGGAAAGTAGCCTAATTATTGAGTACTCACGTATGAACGTTCCATCGTTAAGTAGTGGGTGCGAAATCGCGCCATTTTTTGTTCGCCATACCGACGGGACTAGAATATATACTCCAGCGAAAGCGGCGCACTGCTCTGTCGTTGCAAGCGTGATGGTTAACTTTCGCACAGTCCATTTAAATATCATTTCTAAAAACCATCCTATGACCGACACATCGGCATGCTATCATCATCCTGTGAAGCTGAAGTTTATGGCTCACACACGACGATTTCGGAAGGTCGAACAAACCTTTCGGACGTTTATGCTCCCCAAACGACGATTTGGGATGGCCGAACAAAAGATGAAATGCGGATTTTCGAGTACCTTTCAAGGGCGTGAGTACTCAATCAGGCCGAGCATTCGCAGAGTGAGAGCAACGGCGTCGGTGCTGTAGCGTCCGATGCTCCCGCGGTCCATCGGGGGCAAGAGCGACTGCGGCAAGGCACGGTCGCCGGTTTTCAACGATTCGTATCCCAAATTAGAGCACTCACGCCCTTGAAAAGTGCTTCGAAAATGCATTCGGAAAAGTTGGTCCGGCCTTCCAAAATCTTCGTTTGGGGAGCATGGGTTTGACAAAAGATGAAATCCGGATTTCGAAGGAAGCACTTTTCAAGGGCGTGCTTCCAAAATCTTCGTTTGGGGAGCATGAACTTTATCCCTCCCAAACGAAGATTTTGGAACGATGAACAAAAGATGAAATGCGGGTTTAGACTGAAGCACTTTTCAAGGGCGTGAGTACTCGATTTGGGCCACGAACCATTGAAAAGTCAGTCGAAAATCCGCATTTCATCTTTTGTTCATCGTGTACTCTATCTTTGGGCTAAGAATCGCTACAGAGTGCTTCGACGCTTTATGCTCCCCGTTTTATAGCCCAAATCCTGTACTCACACCCTTGAAAAGTGCTTCCCCGCGAAACGTGTTCTGAAATGTTTGTTCGGTCGTCCAAAATCTTCGTTTGGGATGGGTAAACTTGAATGGAAAGTGCTTCGAACGACACTCTGACTCTCAGTCTCTGAGCCGATGGTTCGGCTTTCCAAAATCTTCGTTCGGGGAATGTCAAATAATGTCCGCAAAGATTGGAGATTATTTGACACTGCACGAAGTGGGGTTCGAACCCACGAAATCTTGCGATTATCAGATCTTAAGTCTGACCCCTTAGACCAACTCGGGCATTCGTGCCTCTCTCTATTATTACACGCACTTGGTTTTTAACGCACTTTTCGTTTCGGTGGATTTGGATGGAGGGTGTTCGGCACGAGAGCGCTAGGCAGTCGAGACGATACGATAGTAGACGTTCTTGGGCCGCTCAATCTTAAAGACGTCGCCAATCCGCGCGCCGTAGAACATCGCGATCGCATCGTCCTTCATAATCCGCGGCAGCTGGTGTGCGGGAACCTTGGCTAGCAAGTCGTTCGTCTCTACGCCTGTGAGCAGAGTGTGCTTGGGAACGAACTCGTGGTCGATGGGCGAGTAGTGGAAGAACGTGCTTTTGAAGACCTGGATGTCGGTATCGTTGACCTCCGTTTCGTTGAGCATGTTCTTCGCCTGAGACGTGACGCTCCCCTGCACGATGACAACGACTCGCAGATGCCTCGGGAGGTCGGCGCATTTGGATATCAACTCGCGCGCATCCTTCACGCTCATGTTGTTGCCAAAGTAGAAGACGGCGTGCTTATTGGTCTGCACCATGCACAAATCGGAGACGAGCTCCATGTGCACATCACCATCGCCACGTTCTGCGAACATGCGCTGGATGTTATTTTGCATCTTCTGTTTCAGTTCCATCGGCTCGACAGTCTCCATCCGGATGCTGTTCGCATCGCGTCAGACGCATTTGAATCATTACGCCGGACCGGATGCGCAAAAACTACCTTAAACGTGCACGGGAAAGATTAACCCACCGGTAGAAGAATCATGGGCACAATGCGCGTGCCGTCATTCGACGTTCCCTGGGCGGATTTTTGCGACCATGAGATGCTGGCATCATTGTCGTGCGGTTTCGCGTCGTTCTCGTCCGTCGCGCTGTCATGCTTCGCACTCGAGAGGTGCCGGGCGTTTCGACGGTTCCGAGCCCAGCCCTACAAGCCGAATGAGGGACGGCTGACGAACGCCGAGTGGTGGGAGGCGCTGCGCGTTTCGGCGTGGAACGCGCTCGTGGTTCAGTGGCCGGTCAACGTTGTGGCGTTCTGGCTCTATCGGAATGTCATTGGGCACGGCACCGAGCTGACGATCACGAGCGTCGTCGGCCAACTCGCGTTCTGCCTGCTGTTCGTCGAAGTATGGTTCTACACGTCGCACATCGCGCTCCATAGCAAGCTGCTTTACCGACGGGTGCACAAGACGCACCACCGCTTCACGTACCCGTCCGCCGTATGTGCGCTCTACGCACACTGGCTCGAGTTTGTCTTCTGCAACCAACTCGGCGTCGTCCTCGGTCCGGTCCTGATTGGCTGTCATCCGTATGTCACCCGCGCGTGGCTCGCGCTCGCCCTCGGGGGGACGGCGCTTGCTCACTCGGGATTCGTCTTTGCAACAGCAGTCGGTCGCCTGTTTGACGCATCGCATCACGACCTACACCACGAGTTTTTCCACTGCAACTACGGTGTATTGGGCCTGTGCGACTGGCTCCTTCGAACCGATGCGTCCTATCGTGGCTACATCGACGCAAAGGCCGAGAAACGAAACGTCCCATCGCACGGCGGGGGTGCGTGACCTCACCGACGAGTCACCGCGCGGTCGGTCGGAGAGGTCCACTTGTTGTTGTTGTTGTTGTTGTGTGTAGCGTCCACTTCAAACGGAGACGATGCACTCGGCGGTCATTCTGTACAGCTCCTTCTCTTGTTCGGTCGCGCCGCCCCATAGTTTGGCAACCTGCTGCATAATTTCATAAGGCCGCTTGTGCGGCTCCTCTTGCGACATCTTGGCAGAATGCTCCTTTAAGAAAAGATTATACCCGCTGATTCTCATTTATGTATATTTTTTTTTTACATTCTACAAATCGAATGGCGATTCTTTTTTTCGCGCGAGTCGCGTTCTCGTGGAGGCCGGCTCACCATGCGACACAGCCGATGGTGTGCCCAAAACGCGCGGGGTTTTTGGAAAGCAGGTTTATCAACCGAATGTGTCGACCAACACGCGGTGAATTTGCTTGCATGCCGAAATCACAAGATGAGTCCCACAGTGGCGAGCCAAAAATCGCATTGTCGCCCCATCGGACGAAAAGTGGCATGAAAACTTAGATAATAAGCAAGTCGATAACAAGAAAAGCAAGGGCTTGGTCCTTTTCAGGCACCAAAATCGACTCTAATAGCCCCCTTCATGGTATTTTACCCCTCCCCAAACGCCGATTGTGGAAGGTCGGACGGTATGGCGAACAAAAAATTGCGCAATTTCGCACCCACTACTTAACGAAGGAACTTGCATACGTGAGTACTCAACAATCAGGCCAATTCGACACATTTCTTTTAAATCATTTTAGTGTCCATTGTAACTTGGCCTGATTGTTGAGTACTCACGTATGCAAGTTCCTTCGTTAAGTAGTGGGTGCGAAATTGCGCAATTTTTTGTTCGCTACATGGAGGTCGGACCAATGTTTCAGAATGCGTTTCCCCGCCCTTTTACTTATTATCTTATTGTTCTCATGGGTGATACCATGACGATGTGTCTGTCTATTCAGTCTCGAACTCACAGAATGATGTGTCTGTCGAACTCTACCCATCCCAAACGAAGATTTGGGATGGCCGAACCAACATTTCAGAACGCATTTTTATGCTCCCCAAACGAAGATTTTGGACGGTCGGACGAACGTTTCAGAATGCTTTTTCGAAGCACTTTTCAACGATTTGTAGCCCAAATCGAGTACTCACGCCCTTGAAAAGTGCTTCGAAACATTCTGAAACGTTCGTCCGACCGTCCAAAATCTTCGTTTGGGATGGATAATTTTCGAAGCACTTTTATGCTCCCCAAACGAAGATTTTGGAAGGATTGACAAAAGATGAAATCCGGATTTTTCGATATACTTTACCCCTCCCAAACGAAGATTTTGGAAGGCAGAACAAATCTTTCAGAACGCGTTTTCGAAGCACTTTTCAAGGGTGTGAGTAGTCGATTTGGGGTACAAAACGTTGAAAAGTGCTTCGAAAACGCGTTCTGAAAGGTTTGTTCGACCTTCCAAAATCTTCGTTTGGGGAGCATAAACTTTTCGACTGACTTTTCAATGGTTAGTATCACAAACCGAGTACTCACGCCCTTGAAAAGTGCTTCGAAAATCCAGATTTCCTCTTTTGTTCATCCTTCGAAAATCTTCGTTTGGGAGGGATATAATTCCGAATCAAACTTAGACTGTGGCGAGCCAAAGAGTGGCGCCTTTGCAAGTGCAACGTGCAACACGCATTGACAATGGGAGCATGCAACTGTCATGATATCATCATCTTGCGAGTTCGACCCCTCGTCATTCGGTCAGACATGCGGTCGCAATCTTGTGAGTTCAACACAATGGTCTTGATATCAATAAATAGTGCGACATCATCTTGCGCCGCAGCATAAGTTTAAGTTGGTATCAGTGTTATGCTCACCAAACGACGCGCTTGGACGGCCGAACAACCCACTCCCTTGAAAGGTGCGTCGAAAAGCAGTCTGAAAGGTTAAACTGCGCGATTTCGCAAGCGCACTACCCAAACCGTAACTTAAAGAGCGTGCATGTCAGCCGTGTTAAAGAGCGTGCATGTCAGCCGTGTTAAAGAGCGTGCATTCCAGCCTTGTTAAAGAGCGTGCATGCCAGCCGTGTGAAAGATCGTGCATGCCAGCCGTGTGAAAGATCGTGCATGCCAGCCGTGTGAAAGAGCGTGCATGCGAGCCGTCTTAAAGAGCGTGTATGAGCGTCGCCACGCATGATGATGTGTGAGTCGAAGTAACGTTTGATAGCATGCCGATGTGTGTCTGCCCTCACAAGATGATTGTAAACATGATGGCATGCCCATGTGTCTGTCGAATTCACAAGATTATGGGGTCATTAGGTGTCAATTAAAGAGTGCATACTAGCCGTGTTAAAGAGCGTGCATACTAGCCGTGTTAAAGAGCGTGCATGCCAGCCGTTAAAGGGCGTGTATGAGCGTCGCCACGCATGATGATGTGTGAGTCGAAGTAACAAGATAAAAGCATGCAGATGTGCCCGTAGAGTCAGTGTCTGACTCACAATATGATGATGACATGCCGATGTGTCTGTAGAACTCTGATGATGATAGCATGCCAATGTGTCTGTCGAACTCACAAGATGGATGATAGATAGCATGCCGACGTATCGGTCGAACTCACGATATTATGTGGTCATTAGGTCAGCCGTCGGCAACTAGTCCCCTTTTTTTCGACAATCTCCATTTCGAACATTTCGACAAACATTTCAAGGTGGATTTGTGGTTGACAATTTTACCCCTCCCAAACGAAGATTTTGGAAGGAGTAACAAAGGAGGAAGTTCATTATTTTCGAATGTCTTTTCAATGGTTCGTGGCCCAAATCTAGTACTCACGCCCTTGAAAAGTGCTTCGAAAATCCGGAGTTCTTCTTTTGTCCATCCTTCCAAAATCTTCGTTTGGGGAGCATAAATTTTGTCGAAATGTTCGAAATGGAGATTGTCAAAAAAAGGGGACTAGTTGCCGACGGCTGCATTAGGTTCCAATTAAAGAGCGTGCATATGAAAGTCATGCTATAAAGTAAAGAGCGTGTGTGTTCACGAGTCGTGTTAAAGAGCATGCATGCTAGCCGTCACACGAATCAGAAACATCAATCGAAAATCCAGACGTCATCTGTTGTTCCGCCTTCCAAAATCTTCGTTTGGGGGAGCATAAAAACTTTGCTCGCCATTTGCCAAATATACACCTCCCAAACGAAGATTTTGGAAGGCCGAACAAACCGTTCCGAATACGTTTACCGGGGAAGCACTTTTCAAAGGGTGTGAGTACTTTATTTGGGCTAAGAATCGTTGAAAAGTGCTTCCCGGGAAAAGCATTCGGAACGGTTTGGTCGGCCTTCCAAATGCCGTTCGAATGAACCACGCGATACGACATGGGCGTTAACACGGTCAAGTCACGACTCACTCAAGTGTCGATGCAACATCACAAGAAGAAACGCATGCATTGCGATTTCACGACACGCATGGTCGACGTGTCATTGGTCGTCCCTGTCATTGGTAGAGTTGCCGTGCGTCGCGCGCCTTGCGTGGTAGGTAGGCTCTAGTTGAAATACAGACAAGTTTATTCGTACTATAAACATGCCCATGCCCTCGATCGTGCACATCCCATGGAAAAAGGTGGTCGAATACACCGAAAAATACTGCAATGTGCAGGTACGACAGATCATCGCCGACTGCCAGAACGTCGGAAAAATGAAGTTGAGCCAGATTCGGACGCTTCTCTCGTCAGACACGGGCTTCAAAACGTTTGAGCTCTGTGGCCACATACGCCTCGGCAAGACAGCGGGGGACCTCGACTTCCACGTCGACACGAGCGCCGTCGGCCACGACGAACAACTCGACCGCCCGGTGTCCATGCTCACACTGCACGGCCTGGACCCGGTGTGGCATTTGCACCCGGTCAACTCTATGCCACTGCAAGACCTAGACACACATTCCTTCATGAGCAACTTTTTCAGCCATCAGGACGTGGATTGGTGCATCACCAACCCAATGGCGATCTCCGTCATCTGCAACAAAGTCAGCGAGATTAGGGCCTTCCGCTTTCCGTGCATTTACGTGTTCATGTATGTCCCGCACCTGCTCCCAAGCGTCGAATCGACGACTGGACCGTCGGTACCGACGGCGGAGCTGCATGACACGTTCACCGCGTACCAGCGACGCGTCGTGCCGCATGTGATTGAAAAAATTCACAACTTTACCAAGACCAAGACGGACTGCGAGATCGACTGGCCCACGATCGTCGAAGAGTTCCGAAGACGGTGCATCATCCTGCACTGTCTGTACAGTTATGACGAAATGAAGTTGTATCAGACCATCCGGGGCTTGCAACAGGACTACCGGTAAGCGCCACGGTGCAGATGTGGCGAACGAAACAAAGACAGTGAAAGTGCGACTTTTGGGTTCGCCACACACGATTCACATGGGCGCTGTATTCATTGATGCTACTATTCAATGGAACCATCCCAAATGGGGAATGGCCGGAAAAGCCTTTCAAATTCGGACCTCGAAGCACTTTTCAATGGTGTACGTCCCGTATTTGGGCGAAGAATCGTCGGAAAGTGCTTCCCGGGGAACGCACTATGAAGGGCTTTTGTCCGGTCTTCCCAAATCGTCGTTTGGGGGAGCATGAATATCCCAAAGAAAAAGGGCTGGATAAATGCGTGTCGATGGTGGTAGTAGCATTGGCACGGCACGGTCCTCTAGCACACCGGTGGCGCCGGGGCCGTTGCGGTTCAAGGAACTGAATGGAACAATCGTCGCACTGCAAGAGCAAAACGCGCGGCTGTCCGCCGTGAACGAGCAGTGCAAGACCGCACTGCACACCCTTTACAAGAACGCCATGTGCATCGTGTGCTTGGACGTGCTGCACGACCCGCTGCTGCTGCTCTGCCCCAACCAATGCATGCAGAATCTGTGCCGCGGTTGCTTTCAGAAGACCGATCGGCGATGTCCGACGTGTAAAGAAATGACCGTGTCTGCCATTTCGTGTGGTTATACCATCAACTCGATCATCGGATGCGTGCCACGCGAGTGCGACGACTGCCATTGCATGGTCTACCCGACCGAGAAGCAAACCACGATGCAGCAATGCACCCTCCACCGCGCGGTCTGCACGGAGGCCGAGTTGGACTGTTGTAACCAATCTCACGGGTGTGCGGTCACCTACAAGCGCAAAGGCAGAGCCCATCACCTGAGCGAGCACTGCGCGCATGTCCCTTGCCCCAACTTCATCGGGAGGTACGACGGTCGTTCGTTCGGTTGCAAGTTTGTCGGTACCCAACGCGACGTCGCTACGCACGCGCAGACGTGCCAGTTGGAGCGCGATACGCACTTTCTGTACAACCAGCTCATCCAACTCAAGACCAAAGACGCGCCGTCGCAACACCCTAGCGCGGTCGAGTCCGAGTACACCAAATGCAAAAACGTCGAGCAAATTATCCGACTACTACGGAACGAGCACCACGCGCATTACTGAACGAGCGTGGGTGCCAGTCGGGCACTCTACCCAAAATTGTTCGTCATGTTCCCCAACGGAATGGCGAACCAAAAACATGGCGCGATTTCGCACCCACGACTTGACGAAGGAATTGGCATACATGCGTACCCCAAATCAGGCAATTTTGACACATTTATTTCAATCAACAGCGCGTCACTTTTCGAATTATGCCAATTTTGAGTACGCACGTATGCCAATTCCTTCGTCAAGTCGTGGGTGCGAAATCGCGCCATGTTTTTGGTTCGCCATTCCGACCATGATATGACCACCTTGAGTTCGACGCACACATCGTCATGAGCATGACATGATATCATCATCTTGTGATTTTGACAGACAAATCGTCGGACCATTCAACACGACTCGCACGCGCGCCCCTTTAACACGACTCGCACGCCTACGTTCTCGGATGCATCATGATATCATCACCTTGACTTCTACGCACACATCTTCATGAGCATGGCATGATATCATCATCTTGTGATTTTGTTAAAGGGTGGGGTGTCTATCGAAATCACAAGATGATGATATCATGATGCATCCGTAGAAGAGCAACGCATCAGTCGTGTGAAAGGGTGGCTCAAATGATGATATCATGATGCAATGAATCAGATGCATGCGTAGATGAGCATCGCATCAGGCGTGTTATTGGGTAGTGAGTAAGAGTCGTGTTAAATGACGTGCGTTAGTGGAGTCCTAAGTGGACCTCTAGTGGTGATGGTTCGAATGACTATGTGTCTTTACAGTAGACTCTCTCTGAATGTATCCCTCCCAAACGAAGATTTGAGAAGGAATGACAAAAAGATGAATTCCTGATTTCAAGATGATGATATCATGATGATGTGTCTGTCGAACTCGCACAGTGATGCTGTCATTATAGGTTTGCAGTGTTAAAGGGTGTGCGTGCCAGCCGTGTTAAAGGGGTGTGCGTGCCAGCCGTGCAACATAGCGCTGTGTCTGTCGAACTCACACGAGTCACAAGATGATAGCATGCCGAACTCACAAGATGATGATATCATGATGATGTGTCTGTCGATGTCGAACTCACACGAGTCACAAGATGATGATAGCATGCCGAACACTCACAAGATGCACAGTGATGCTGTCATTATAGGTTTGTATTAACTTTGCAGTGTTAAAGGGGTGTACGTGCCGTGTTAAAGGGGTGTGCGTGCAAGCCGTGTTAAAGGGTGTGAGTGCCTGCCGTGCAACATAGCGCTGTGTCTGTCGAACTCACACGAGTCACAAGATGATGATAGCATGCCTAACTCACAAGATGATGATATCATGATGATGTGTCTATCGAACTCACACGACTCGCGGTATGGCGAACAAAAAATTGCGCAATTTCGCACCCACTACTTAACGAAGAAACTTGCATACGTGAGTACTCAAAAATCAGGCCAATTAAACACATTTCTTTTAAATCATTTAGTGCCCATTGT
>Ga0209358_10004508_pt1 | contig 9995 bp, 11 predicted proteins | sample LauGreFa1BDMLBSN_2_FD_187574 | JGI IMG/M metagenome (GOLD analysis project Ga0209358, IMG submission 187574) | Freshwater lake microbial communities from Lake Michigan, USA - Fa13.BD.MLB.SN (SPAdes) (version 2) | ecosystem: Environmental > Aquatic > Freshwater > Lake | place: Lake Michigan, USA...
CCATGATCTATTTGTGTATGCAAGTTTCATGCGATTAGTCCTTAAAGGTTAAAAAACACGGCAGCGCCGAGCGCAACGCCGAATACAAGCGCGACGGCCCAATCAAGTAAAAAGTCGATCATGTTAGTCCTTTCAATAAAGTGCTTCGCCGTAGGTTTCAACGGTTTTCTTGTCGCGTATGAGTTTGATTTCGCGTCGTTTGAACGTGTGCAGCGCAGGAAACGGCCAACCATTGCGCGACGGTATGCGCACAATGTATTGGCCGTTTTCAATGCGATCAATAACGCCGACGCCGTCGGGCGTCATAACGCGCGCGTCTGGTTTCATACGTACGCAGCTGACTTGCCGTGGGCGATTATGGCAATCGATACCGCATCGGGCCTAAGCGCGCCGTCGCAAGCTTGGCACGCGATGCACTGGCGCCGATTGCCACCTTCGGGCGATGCGGGACAGTATATCTCACGATCAAGCTTAGGCGTGGCATTGATTGCGATAACGCGGAAGGTTCGCCAACCCATGGCGCGCGCGACGTCGCGATCTTCGATCGAATCAGCACTGGCCATGCACATCTCACGATGCGCTTGCGCAAATGGTTGGCGCCATTGATGAGAATATCCGGTCCAACTAATTGCATTGGCTAACAGTGCATACCAGATATCGTGGGGAATCATCGCCGGATCACCGTAAGCGCCAAGTCTGACCTTGCGACCCTTCAGCTGTGCAGCTGCATGACTAAGATCGTGCGACATGTCCGGATATGATCCACGGCGGAAAGCTTTATAAATCTGACTAACAGACTTGCCAACATCAACGTAGCATGTCCGCTTAGTCTGATCATTGCCGCGATGTATACAGCTGCCGCATATGCTGACATCGTCAGCTGACTTGATAGCATCCATTGGATGGATATCTGACCTTAGAATGAAAGTCTGCACCATGTTGCCAGTTTTTACGTTCTTAGACTTTAAGACTGCTATTCCGACAATTGGCGCCGCATCGATCGGCGATTTTCCACGATAAAAGATAAATCCACGCATTGGCAATCCCCTTCTGGTTGTTTGAGTGTTTAGTGTAAGACATTGTTTTGCAAGGTGTCAAGTATGGGCAATATTGGTAGTGGTTTTGAAAGGGGTTAGGTAATGAAAAGAGGGTAAATTGCCAATGATTCGGGCTTGTAAGCGCCTGATTCGACGAGGCTTTTTCGGCTATTGGCAAAATTGTCATGTTTTTCTCAAAAAAAAGTCGCAGATTATTTATGTTACCTAGCAGCGACTTAAAACGGCTGACAATTTTGCCAATATTGCCAAGGTTTTGGCCCCGATCACGGACGCCACAACACCGCGCCCGCACTCTCTTTGACGGTTTTCTCTCCGGTTATTGGCACTTTTGGCTATGGCAAACAAATAGCCAATATTGCCAATGATCTAAGGGCTATTGGCACTTTTGGCAATGGTCAAACGGATTGCCAATATTGCCAATATTGCCAATGGTCCAACCGCCCGACCGCCCGACCGCCCGACCGCCCGACCGCCCGACCGCCCGCGCCACCAGGCATGGATCGTTATGCCGATTAGATCAGTCAATCGTTCTGTTTGCTAGATCGTTTCTGCTTTTGGCTTTTTGCTGGCGAAGCCCCCCCCCAGGGCCGACGGCCTGGCCGGTCGGAGCCGGTGGGTCCACAAGAAATTTTTTTATTTTTAGCAGCCCAACAGCCCACTAAGCTAAGAAATTTTTTTTATTAGCAAGCCTGTATACAAAAGTATTAGAATGTCTTACGCTCGCGTTGTAACGACGCTAGGTCATCTTGGTAAAATTGTCACATGTTTAAAAGTCTTCCTCTTACAACGCGTGAAATCAAAGCGACAGAAGCGGTACTGGAGCGCATATACGACGCTGCGTATCTAGGTTTAAAAGAAGATTCGTTGGCGTTAGCAGCAGGGTTGTTACCTGTAGAGTACCGGCTCTTGAAACAGCATGACAAAATGGCCGAAATTGCCGAACTCAAGGGACGCGCTGATAGTGAGCGTGAGCACAGCCAGCACATGTTGAACGCTGCGCGTAATGGGGACGCTAAGGCGGCGCTAGAGATACTGAAGCACACGCACGGCTGGGTCGCCAAGCAAGCCGTTAGTATTGAGGTGGACCAGCGCATCAGCGTGATTGACGCGTTAAGAGCAGCAGAGACGAGAGTCGATGAAGGTAAAGTGATCGACGTAACGCCACCAAGTGAAAAGCTAACCCATGCAAAAGCCGATATACAGTCCGGAAGACGAGCAACTGCTGATGACGCGGTTGTGGTCTCCCGCGATTAAAGACGACCCCGAAGCGTTTGTACTGTTTGCTTTCCCATGGGGGCAGGAGAACACGCCGCTAGTTAAGTACAGCGGACCGCGCATGTGGCAGCGTCAGGTGCTGCGCGACATCAAGGCGCACATACAAAAGAACAAAGGTCAAGTCGATATGGACACGCTGCGAGAGGCAGTCAGTTCAGGTCGAGGGATCGGTAAGTCGGCGCTGGTGAGTTGGTTGATTATGTGGATGCTATCGACACGGATAGGGTCGAGCGTCATTGTGAGCGCTAACAGTGAGGCGCAGCTACGCTCGGTGACCTGGGGCGAGCTAACTAAGTGGTCAACGATGATCATCAACGCGCACTGGTGGGAGATCAGCGCGACCAAGCTGCAACCGGCGAAGTGGTTGTGTGACATCGTGGAGCGTGACCTTAGGAAAGGGACGCGCTATTGGGCGGCAGAGGGTAAGTTGTGGTCGGAAGAGAACCCTGACAGCTACGCGGGGGTACACAACCACGATGGGATGATGTTGATCTTCGATGAGGCAAGCGGGATACCAGACCCGATATGGTCGGTGGGGGCGGGGTTCTTTACAGAGAACATATTAGATAGGTACTGGCTGGCGTTCAGTAACCCACGGCGCAACAGCGGGTACTTCTTTGAGTGCTTTCACGCCAAGCGTGACTTTTGGCGCACACGCCAGGTAGACGCAAGAACGGTAGAGGATACGGACAAGCAGGTCTATAAGCAGATCATTGATGAGTACGGTGAGGACTCAAGCCAAGCGCGGGTGGAGGTGTACGGTGAGTTTCCATCCAGTGGCGACGATCAGTTCATCTCATCCACGCACGTCGCAGACGCTGCGGCGCGGCCACGGTACAAGGACGAGACGGCGCCGATCATTATTGGTGTGGACCCAGCACGAGGCGGCGCGGACTCGACAGTGATCGTGGTCAGGCAAGGGCGTGACCTGACGGCTATCCATCGCTACCATGGCGAGGATACGATGACGATCGTAGGGCGCGTGATCGATGCAATCGAGCAGTACAAACCAACGCTCGTGGTGCTCGATGAGGGTGGACTAGGGTACGGTATATTAGATAGGCTGCACGAGCAGCGCTACAAGGTCGTGCGAGGGGTGAACTTTGGTTGGAAGGCGAAGAACCCTATTATGTACGGCAACAAGCGCGCGGAACTATGGGGCGCGATGAAGGATTGGCTTAAGACGGCGTCGATACCTAACGATAGAGCGCTGAAGTCTGATCTAGTTGGGCCTACCATAAAACCTAATTCGTCGGGTACAATTTTCCTCGAAGGCAAAAAGGAAATGAAAGCTAGAGGGTTAGCATCGCCAGACGCTGCCGACGCCTTAGCTGTAACGTTTGCATTTCCGGTTGCGCACAGGCAGTATGTCGAGAAACAAACTAATCGTGCGTACAACGCCAACGGCGTAATGACATCTTGGATGGGTGCATAAAATGGCTACAAAACCTGGTTTGTACGCAAATATTCATGCAAAACGCGAACGAATAGCTGCGGGTAGCGGTGAAACTATGAGGAAACCTGGCACTAAAGGCGCGCCAACAGCTAAAGATTTTCGTGAGTCGGCAAAGACTGCCAAGAAGCCAACGAAAGGAAAATAATGCCACTTGTTAAATCGACCAGCAAAGAAGCCTTTCGTAAAAACATTAAGGCTGAAGTTAACGCGGGCAAACCTGTCAAGCAGGCTGTTGCAATTGCTTACAATACCCAACGTGCTGCGGCGGCTAAAAGGCCGAGCACTAAACCTATGACGAAGAAAAAGTAATGGCAACGCTTAAGCAAGACCCTACAGGTATTGAAGGCGCGGGTAAAGTATCTGCGCGCGGAGGGCCGGACCAGAAGGACCACCGCGACACGCTACAACTGATGCGCGATCGGTTACGCCAAGCGATCGGCGCGTACTCGGAAAGCCGCGAAGATGAGCTTGACGACTTGCGCTTTATGGCTGGCTCGCCCGACAATCAGTGGCAATGGCCGCAAGATGTGTTGGCAACGCGTGGGTCGGTGCAAGGCCAAACAGTTAATGCAAGACCTTGTTTGACGATAAACAAGCTACCGCAGCACGTTAGGCAAGTGACTAACGAGCAGCGCCAGAACCGGCCAAGCGGCAAGGTCATACCTGTTAACGATCAAGCCGACGTCGAGGTCGCAGAGGTGCTCGACGGCATCGTGCGACATATTGAGTACATGTCAGACGCTGACGTAGCGTACGACACCGCGTGCGAGAACCAAGTAACCTACGGTGAAGGCTATATACGCATTTTAACCGAGTATTGCTACGAAGATAGCTTCGATCAAGATATTAAGATCGCGCGCGTACGCAATAGTTTCAGTGTTTACATGGACCCGCTAATCCAAGACCCATGCGGCGCAGACGCTGAGTGGTGTTTTATTACGGAAGACATGCTCAAGGAAGACTACCAGCGTATGTACCCCAACGCTGCGCCGCTGTCTTCGATCATGGCGCAAGGTATTGGTGACCAAGATATAAGCCAGTGGATCACGGAAGATACGATCCGTATCGCTGAATACTTCTATATTGCGCACAAACAAGACACGTTGTACCTCTACCCAGGTAATCAATCCGTGTTTAAAGGCTCGATGGAAGATCAGCAACTGAGGGGCATGGGGCTTACACCTATACGCGAGCGTCGTGTAGACCGCAAAAAAGTCATGTGGATGAAAACCAATGGCTTTGAGGTGCTTGAAGAACGCGAATGGGCGGGTAATTGGATTCCGGTTGTACGGGTTGTGGGCAACGAATTTCAGGTTGACGGACGTATTTTCATCTCAGGGATTGTCCGCAACGCTAAAGACGCCCAGCGCATGTACAACTACTGGACAAGCCAAGAAGCTGAGATGTTAGCGCTTGCACCTAAAGCACCATTTATTGGTTACGGCGGTCAGTTTGAGGGTTATGAGTACCAATGGAAGACGGCTAACACCCAAAATTGGCCTTATCTTGAGGTCAACCCTGACGTTACCGACGGTGCGGGGTCCATACTGCCGCTGCCACAGCGTGCAGCCCCACCACTGCCGCAAACAGGGCTTATTCAAGCCAAGATGGGCGCGTCAGAAGACATCAAATCAACAACCGGCCAGTACGACGCAAGCCTTGGTCAAGTGTCTAATGAGCGTTCTGGCCGTGCTATTTTGGCAAGGCAAAAAGAGTCTGATAACGGTACGTACCACTATGTAGATAATTTAGCCCGTGCCGTGCGGTATGTGACCCGTCAATTAGTCGATTTGATACCAAAAATCTACGACACGCAACGGATTGCTCGGATTGTTGGTATTGATGGCGAAACCAACATGGTCAAGATCGACCCCACGCAGCAAGAGCCGGTCAAAAAGATCATGGATCAAACAGGCGTGGTGATCGATAAGATTTACAACCCCTCAGTTGGCCGCTACGATGTTGTAGTGACCACAGGCCCAAGCTACATGACCAAGCGCCAAGAAGCTATGGACGCTATGGCGCAAATCTTGCAGGGCAACCCCAACTTATGGGCTGTTGCAGGCGATTTGTTTGTTAAGAACATGGATTGGCCTGGTGCTCAAGAGATGGCAGCACGTCTTCGTAAGACGATTGACCCGCAATTGCTTGCTGATCAAGACAACGATCCTGCGCTACAAGCTGCTCAGAAGCAAATTGAAGCCATGGGCGCTGAAATGCAACAAATGCACGATATGCTTATGAACGTCAATCAGTCAATTGAGGCTAGAGACGTTCAAGTACGTGAGTTTGAGGCTAAAATCAAGGCATTTGACGCTGAAACTAAGCGTATTTCAGCCACAATGCCTGGCATGACAATGGAGCAAATTCAAGATATTGTGATGGGTACGATTGCTGCTGCGCACGATGCTGGTGATTTAGTGCCACCTCAGCAAATGCAAGGTCCAATCATGCCGGAATCAGATGAAATGGGCCGTGAAGAAGGTATTATGGCCCGTCAGGAAGAGGCTCAACAAGCTAGACCCATGCCTAACGTCGTACCGCAGGAGGGCCAAGCATGAAATGCGCTGATTTTGTAGGTATGTTGTTTTTAGCCCGTGATGTTGCCCATTCTGTCCATCTAAACACCCGTAGTTACAGCAAACACAAAGCATTAGGTAAGTTTTACGACGAAGTTATCGATCTAGCGGACAAATTTGCTGAAGCCTACCAAGGTAGACATGGTTTGATCGGCCCCATATCATTGATGAGTGCCGGTAAAACCTCTAATATTTTAGCTTTCATGCAAGATCAGGTTGATCAGATCGAAAAAATCAGGTATGAAGTGTGTGATAAAGCTGAAACCCCGTTGCAAAACATTATTGATGAAATTATCGGGTTGTACTTAAGTACAATCTATAAAATTAAGTTCCTCGCATAAGGATTAAATGATGGAAAAAGCCAAAGCCAAAGACTCCGCTACTAGCGGTTTGATCGCCCGCCCCGCTTCGTCTGAAGCCGCTCGTGCAATGGGTAAATTTACGTTTGAGTGCTACGACAAAGACGGCAACCTGAAATGGACCGCTGAGTCTAAGAACCTCGTGGTAAACGTCGGCCTTCAGTACATGGCTGGCACGGCTCTTGATGGGGCTACGGCTCGCATTACATCTTGGTATATCGGTCTTTACGGTGCTGGTGCGTCAAACACACCTGCTGCTTCAGACACGCTAGCATCTCATGCGGGCTGGACTGAAATTACTCCTTATTCTGGTAATCGCCCTGCTGCTACGTTTGCCGCTGCAACTACAGCTAATCCATCAGTTGTAACTAATTCAGCTAGCAAAGCCTTATACAGCATTACAAGTACCGCTACGGTTGGTGGAGCATTTTTAGCTAGTGCTGCTTCAGGTACTTCCGGCACATTGTTCTCAGCATCTGATTTTACGGGTGGTGACCGTTCGGTTGTTAACGGCGACACACTGCAAGTAACTTACACTTTTAGCCTGGCTGCATAATGGCGTTCGTTGTTGCGGACCGTGTACAAGAAACCACAACAACCACAGGCACCGGCACAGTAACATTAGCCGGTGCGGTTACGGGGTTTCAATCATTTGCCGCTATTGGTAACGGCAATACGACCTTTTATACGATAGCTGATCAGACAGGCTCTAACTGGGAAGTTGGGATAGGTACCTATACATCCAGTGGCACGACACTATCAAGAGATACGGTGCTGTCTTCCAGCAATTCAGGAAGCCTTGTTAATTTCTCCGCTGGCACTAAAAACGTCTTTGTGACCTACCCCGCAGAGCGTGCTGCCTATGGGCTAACGGCGGGTACAGGCATTTCAATTACAGCGGGAAATGGCACGACGACGATTGCTGCAACCGGTGGCGGGGGTGGGCCAAGCCCCATTATGGCTGCAATGATTTGGGGATAACAAATGGCTGCACCTAATTTAGTTTCACCGACCACGATTACCGGCAAATCTGTAACGGTTGATTTAACCTCTACATCAGCCACGTCCATCCTAAGCAATGCTGCTTCTTCAGGTAAGGTCTTAAAAGTCAATTCACTGTACGTGGCTAATGTAGATGGAACCTCGGCTGCGGAGATCACCATCAATTACTATTCGGCTGCGGCGCTTGGTGGTACGGCTACACAGATTTGCTCGACGGTTGCCGTTCCTGCTGACGCGACATTGGTTGTAGTTGATAAAGATGCTTATATTTATTTGGAAGAGAACACATCGTTAGGTGCTACGGCTGGCACGGCTAACGATTTAAAAGTGTTTTGTTCATACGAAGATATTAGTTAGGAGCAGCCATGCCCAGAGGTAACGGCGGGATTATTGGCCCAGTTAATACGTCATTCTCTGGCGTTTGGTCTTTAACTGAAGCGCAGCTTAGGCGAAGCGCAAACACATGGCCTAATTTTTATGCCGCGCTATTAAGCGAATCAGCTACAGGTTCAGATGTTTTTTCTGGAGCAGATGCCGCCGACCCCTACTTTGAATACACCACGCTCCTGCTTCCCGGCAACGGAACCAACGGCGCACAGAACAATCTCTTTTTAGACAGCGGAAGTGCTGGAGACGCTGTATTTACGGCAAGCATTTCTGGCACAACAATGACGGTCAGTGCGGTAACGTCAGGAACTATTTATGTAGGTTGTTTGATTACTGGCTCAGGTGTACTTGCTAATACGACCATCACTGCACTAGGAACAGGAACAGGCGGAACGGGAACCTATACAGTCAGCCAATCACAGACCGTATCTAGTACGACGATTACCTCTGATGGCTTCCCCATCACCCGTAACGGCAACACCACACAAGGTACGTTCTCACCGTTCTCGCAGACGGGGTGGAGCGGTGCTTTCAACACAAGCACAACGTACTTAACGGTTACAGACACTTCAAATTTACGTTTTGGTAGTTCAAATTTCACGATTGAAGCATTTGTTTATCGTGCTGCAAGCGGAGCGACACAAACAATTGCTAGCAAAGGAGCGTCTACACCTACTGGTTGGGTTTTCCAGATTAGTTCGGCAGACAAATTAGTCTTTACGGACACAAGCACAAGTATTACCGGAGCAACTTCATTAGCAGCTAATACGTGGTATTACGTTGCGGTTGTTCGTGCTGGAACAGGATCAAATCAAACTACGTTGTATGTCAATGCAGTATCTGACGCAACAGGAACGTCTGCGACTACGTTTAGTCAAACAGACAACATGAAGATTGGCGCTGATCGTAGCAACACAAATTTTGCTAACGGTTATATCTCAAACTTAAGATTAAGTAATACGAATAGGACAATTTCAAGTACGCCGACTTCTGCATTGACCGCAGACGCAAACACAATTTTCTTAGGGCTTTACAACAACAGATTCCAATATACAGACAGCACTGCTGCGTTTACAAATATGTCTGTTACAGGCTCCCCCTCCATACAAGCCTTCTCCCCATTCAACCCCACCTCAAGCTGGTCTGCTGCGACTAATGGTGGCAGTGGGTATTTTGATGGGAATACGGATTATTTGAGCGTCCCAGATAACGTTGCTTTCACTATGGGCGCAGGAGACTTTTGTATTGAGGCTTGGGTGTACATAACTAATAACTCTGGCTCTCAAGTTGTTTTTGGAACGTGTGACTCTGGAGGGAGTCAAGGTTCTATGAGCTTTGTACTTCAGGCAAGAGATTCGTCTGGTTTTCCGAAAATAAGCGTGGGATATGCAGGTGCTTTGTACTCTGCAACATCATCACAAGCTTTAATTCCAAATCAATGGACGCATCTTGCCGGTGTCAGAAATGGAGCAACGGTTTCAATATACGTTAATGGGGAATCACAAGGCACATTAAATATGGCTACATTGTCAATTACTGACTCTAGTCAAATAGTTGGCATTGGCAGAAATGGCAACGGTAATTTTGAATACGTCACTGGATATATTGCTGGAGCAAGGATCGTAAAAGGTTCCTCAGTCTACACCGGCGCATTTACTCCACCGATTGCACCACTAAGCACTTCAGGAGCAGCATCAGCCTCGGCTTACCCCAGCACTACCAACGTCAACACGAGCTTTGCTAGCTCAGAATGCTCCCTCCTCCTCAACTTCACCAACGCCGGTATCTACGATGCTACTAGTAAGAATGACTTGGAGACGGTGGGGGATGCTCAAGTAAGCACGGCTATCAATAATGCTTTCGGTGCAAGTACGGGGGT
>Ga0209358_10004509_pt1 | contig 9990 bp, 8 predicted proteins | sample LauGreFa1BDMLBSN_2_FD_187574 | JGI IMG/M metagenome (GOLD analysis project Ga0209358, IMG submission 187574) | Freshwater lake microbial communities from Lake Michigan, USA - Fa13.BD.MLB.SN (SPAdes) (version 2) | ecosystem: Environmental > Aquatic > Freshwater > Lake | place: Lake Michigan, USA...
TGGTATCTGCAAAACCAATCACCTGGGATACTTTGGACTCATTTAAACCCCCAGCTACCATTTCACGTCTTGCTGCCAGCGCCCTCTCTGTCGAGAGCTCCCAATTACTATAGCTCGCATTGGCGCTAAAGCGGGTATTATCTGTATGTCCCTCTATTCGAATCGTATCGGGTGAGTTTTTTAATGCACTACCAATAATGCGAAGTAAACGTTTTGCTGATGGCGTCGGATTAGCGCTACCAGATGCAAACAAAGGTTTATTTTTCTCATCCACTACCTGAATTCTCAAGCCCTCGGCTGAGATATCCATAAAGATCTGGCCTTTTGCATTTTTTAATTCTGGATCAATATCGACCTTATTATTAATTTCATCACGCACCATTTCATTCTTGGTTCTATCTTTACGCGCATTTTCAATTTCCGTTACCGAAGAATCGCTAATTCGGCGCTGCTCTGTATCGGCATCGGCTCGACTTTCCTCGCCAACGGTTTTTGAGATATTGTCGCCACCGCCTTTAATAATTCGGGTTGCATCGCCTGAACCCTGTCCGCCAGACAGAGAGACGCGCAAGGGGTTTTGAAAGTACGATGAGATACCTGCGAGATCACCTGCTGTAGTAGAACCTAAAACCCACATGAGCAGGAAGAAGGCCATCATCGCTGTCACGAAGTCGGCATATGCAATCTTCCAAGCGCCTCCGTGATGTCCATGACCGCCTTTTTTAACGCGCTTGATAACAATTGGCGGCGCGTCATTTTTGGCCATGACTATTTTCCTTTAACTGCTTTTGTACCCTCATCCAACTCTGCAAAAGTAGGACGTTGATAGGTGAACAATACCTTGCGTCCAAATTCAACAGCTGCTGCAGGTGGGAAATTATTCAAGCTAGCAATCAAAATTGCCTTTACTGCCATGTATGAACGTGTATCCGCTTCGAGGTTTTGCTCTAATACTTTAGCAACCGGTGATACGAAAGCGTAGGCTAACAAAATACCTAAGAAGGTACCAACTAGAGCGGCGCCAATAAGCTTACCGAGTTCAGCAGGGGGAAGACCAATCGAGCCCATGGTGTGAACCACACCCATCACCGCGGCAACAATCCCGAACGCTGGCAAACCATCACCCACGTTAGTAACGGAAGCTACCGGAATATGCCCCTCCTGATGATGTACGTCTAACTCCTGCTCCATCAAGCTCTCAATTTGAATAACATCCAAGGAGCCGCCAAGCATCATCCTAAGGTAATCCGTGATGAAATCTACCAGGTGGTGATCCTTGGTGACAGAAGGATATTTTTCAAACAGAGGACTCGCCTCTGGTTCTTCAATATCACCCTCTAAAGACATCAAACCATCGCGTTTAATCTTTTGCAAAATCTCAAACATTAAGCACAGTAGGTCTAAGTGCATCTGCTTAACCGAGGATTTAGTTTTAAAAGCGCTCCCGAGTGCTGCGAAAGTCTTCTTCAGGTTAATGATGCTGTTTGAAGCAATCATGGTGCCAACAGCAGCGCCTACGATAGTCAACACTTCGGTAGGTTGCCATAAAACCATGATGTTTCCGCCGTGGAGGGCATAGCCCCCTAGGGCACAACCCATCGCGATAATCCAACCAATCGGAATATTCATATTTTTATATCACCAAAAACTACAGTTTTGAAAACAAGGAACTCTGTTGCAATCGTGCAAACATTGCCTGGGCAGCGTTTAACAAAGTTTGCGACCGGGTATAAGCTGCGGTGGCTGCAGCCATATTGGTATCCAATAATGCTGACGCGGTGGCTGCCATTTCAGTACCAATTGTTCCCATAGCTTCTTTCGAAATATCGACTTGCGCAGCAATACCACCACTTCGTTGTTGTGCAGTAGTGATTCTATCAAATATGTCATTTAAGCCGGATTCCACTGCTCCAGCGGTATTTGTGAGGCTAGACCTATTTGCACGTTCATCTAAATAGGTAACGAAATTATTGATTTTGACATATAGATTTGATGCAGCAGGGTCGGCCAGGGATCCGCCATTAAATGCGTCTGTAAACTCAACGCCAGATTTCACTGTGACATTAGGTTCAATTTGCACATTATTGATTGTCTCGGGGAAAATATAATTTCCAGTCGCATCTTTTGCTACCATTTGAGATTGAATCGTATCTCGAATTTGCTCTGCCTGAATCTTTAAGGCCCTAAAGTTTGTGCTGTTTAATGCCCCATTTTGTGATTGCACAAAGGCCTGCTTTAGCACAATTAGCTCATCAATGATAGTGCTCATTTGGGATTGTGCAATCGCATGTGTGCTTGCCACATAGTTTTGATTGGTTTTGTACATCTCTAAGCGGGCTACGTCAAAATCTAATCGCACACCTCTTGATACTGCATAGGGATTATCTGATGCCTTGCTATAATTTTTTCCTGTGCTAATCTTTTTTTGCCATGCCATTGCATCCGCAAGACTATTGTCCATGGACTGAACGCCTGCTTCTAGTATTTGATTGGATGAGACTCGCATATATTATCCGTTTCTAGTTCATGATCGCTAAGAGCGTGTTGAACATTTGATTACCAGTCTGCAATATCTTGGTAGAAGCGCTATACAGTTGTTGATACTTCAACAAGTTGGCCGCTTCTTCATCTAGATTAACCCCAGAAAGCTGCTCACGCTGCTCTTTAAGGTTTGAGAGAACAACATCATCGGCCTTCTTAGAATTCTTCCAAGTTGCAATTTGAACACCCACATCGGTTACTAAATCGGCAAGCACATTACCCAATAAAGAGCTCTTTAACTCCGCGCTATTTGCTTTAGCCGAAGTAATTAATGGTGTATACACTTTTGTAGAATTATCATAGCTGTAATAACTCAATGGATCCCTTGGAGCGATAGCCACGAAGTTTGCTGCTATTAATTTAGCTCCAACAAGCGCTGAATTTGGTTGACCCAAGCTATTATATAAATTCGCCATATCAGCTTCATAATCTAGGGCTGGTATTAACCCAGTAGGGTCTGCACTATCAAGACTTGAGTATGTATTCGATCCAACTTTAAATCCAAATATAGGGACGGATGTTGGCGCTGAAGAAGAGGTTTGACCGGCCTCGTTGGCTACTTTTACAAGCGCTAATGCCGTCGTATTGAGACGTTGCTCCATCTTTGGAATAAAGTCATTGGCCATTTTGAGCAATGCACCTGCCTGCCCACCTTCTACAGATTGTATCGTCTGCATAACCTGACTACCATTGGCATTAGCCAAATTAAATTCCACCGCAATACTTTTACCGTCAGCATTTACAGATACTTTATTTGAAATCCCCCGCTCTACTAATGGTAAACCAGCCACTAATTGGGTGCCAGTCCCATCCGCATTAATCAGTGACTGACCTCCAACTAATTTTTGTAAGCTTGTTAATATTCGATCGCGCTCATCCAAAAGATCTGCAGAGGGCGCACTATTTCCTGGACTATTTGATTTAATGATGCGTTGATTAACATCTGCTAAAGCTGGCAAATATGTATTAATCTGTCGGACAGTGTCATTTAGACCGGTAGCGGTATCGCTCTTTAGTTGCCCAACTAGGGTGGTAATTCCCGTCATTCGTTGCGATACAACGTTTGCAGACCCTGTAATTGCTGCCGCTAGTGCTTTATTACTTGGGTCAGCTGCGTAATTACCCAGAACATTAAAGAATTCTGTAATGGCAGAACTTAAACCCGCTGACTTGTCAGCAATCACACTGTCAATCGTTGATGTGTATTGCACTAATGTTTCTGAATACGAGGATTTTGCTTGTTGGTTAAGTAGCTGGGCCCCAATTAATGAGGAGTACTCTCGTGTAAAGCCCTCGACTGCAAAACTACTACCGTTAAGCATTAAAGAATTCGGGGCAAGAGCATCCATCACGGTGCTAGCACTACGTCGTGAGAATCCCTCTATCGAGGTTCCGGCTACGTTTTGAGACGTTACTAAAATACCCGCCTGGGCAATCCTAAGTGCCGCACTAGCCGATTCGTTAATGGAATAAATGCCCATGTATTCTTTCTAAACCCTTAATTCTTAAAGGGAAGTGGATTGGGTCGCATGTATTTATTTAGTGCAGGCGAAGCCACTTCATCTTTACTATTTACGGCTTTTTTCTCACTATTGATTAATTGCTTGATATTGGACTGTTCAAGTAATTGCTCTGCCATTTTTTCGCCAAAACCAATTTTGTTAGTCTTCGACAATAAGTCGGCCAAATGGTCATCCATCATCTGTAGATAGGCCATCGACATACTGCTTTTAGTCTCAGTTCCACTGATGTTACTATTTCTGGCAACACTCAACATTTGGCGTAACAATGTTCTTTCAAAGCCTTGTGCTGCTTCCCGAATCTTCTTTTCTGACTTGGTGATGTCTTCCGGCTTCTTAGCTGCTTCAGACTTATTAATTAACCGTGCCGTTGAGGAATCAACAGTTGTCATTAAGAAAGATGGTGACATTAGATTACCTCCAACTCGGCTCGCAAAGCACCTGCTGCTCGCAAAGCCTGTAAGATCGATATCAAATCTTGTGGTGTTGCTCCCAACATATTGAGGGCTTTCACAACCTGGTCTAAGTTAGCACCGCTTGCCACACTGATTAAGCTATTTTCTTTACCGTTGTCAGTAATCGTTGCAGTATCTTGTGTGGTAACTGCTGTTTGTCCTCGACTAAATGGTAAAGGCTGACTGGTAGTTGGGGTTTGCTCTATTTTAACTGTCAAACTACCGTGTGCAACGGCCGATGGTGATAATTGCACCGCTTGGTTCATCACCACTGACCCAGTTCTTGAATTTAATATCACCTTCGCTGGCCCACTGACTGGCGGTACATCCAAATCTTGCAAAGCCGCCATAAAGGCAGTTCTTCTTAGGGGCTCTGTTGGTACGCGTACATTGAGCGCTCTGGCATCAATTGGGATAGCAGTACCTAAGCCAAAACGTCTACCAATGGCCTCGGCCGTTCTTTGCATGAGTCCAAAATCAGCACGGCGGAGATCTAACTGAACAAACTCATCGACCAATAATGATGGCACGGCCCTTTCAATAATTCCGCCAGAAGGTATCCGACCAGCAGATAAATGATTGATAGAAGTTTGAGCTCCACCAGCGGCTGCTCTAGCTCCGCCAATGACTAGGCTACCTTGAGCTTGTGCATACACCTGACCATCTGCTGCTTTTAGTGGAGTCATGACCAAGGTACCGCCTTTTAAGCTCGTTGCATTTCCCAAGGAAGAGACTGTTACATCAATTTGCTGACCTGGTTTAGCTAGCGCTGGGAACTCGGCGGTTACCATTACGGCTGCTGTATTACGTAACTGAGCCTGAGTACCAGTCGATGGCAAGGTGACTCCAAGGACACCAATCATCTGTAACACGCTTTGTAAAGTAAATGGTGTTTGCGTGGTTTGGTCGCCAGTGCCATCCAAACCAACCACCAAACCATAGCCGACTAATTGGTTTGGTCTTTGGCCAGCAATGTCGGCAAAGTCTTTAATCCGGTCGGCAAAGACAGTATTTGAAAAGACGCTGATACTTAGTATCAGGATGATCTTTTTGATGGTTATTTTTTTAAATAGCATATAGAGATCAGAATGGCGCCATCTTTAGTAGGAGTCGTGTAAACCAACCTGTACCCTGGGTATCATCGGTTGCACCGCGACCACGATATTCAATTCGAGCATCAGCTACCTCTTGGGATGAGATACGGTTAAACACGAGATTATTTGGGTTTACGATTCCTCCAAAACGAATGATTTCTTCCTCATTACTAATAGCAACCTGTTTTTCGCCAGCCACCACTAGATTTCCATTTGACAGAATCTCAATTACGGTTACCGTAATAGTTCCCGCAAAAGTATTGTTTGCAGAACTTCCGCCAGCACCCTCGCTTTTTACTTCTCCTGTTCCATCAAAATTACCAATTTGAGCAATGCCCGTATACCAACCCTTCGGAGCACTTAATGCCCCAGGGGCAAATTCACTTTTAGCCGTAGCTTTTCGAGCAGCAGACATCGATGTATTCTTAGCAGCACTAGTGGTTTCGTTCAATATTACAGTGAGCGTATCTCCCACATTTCTAGCACGACGGTCTTCAAATAATGGGCGATGGCTAACCATCGATACCTGGGGTCCACCGGAATTGGCTGGATATAAACTGCCCATATTGGCTGATGTTTCTTGAATGGGTTTTGGTCGTGCAGTCGTTGGCGTTTGCAATAGTGTTGGGCGATCGGCACTGGCACATGCACCCAATATACCAACGCATGCACTTGCTAAGGTGATGTATGCGATTGCACGCCTATAAATAGTCATCATTATTGTCCTAAATTACTGACTCGTTGCAAAATTTGGTCCGACGCGGTTACTGCTCTGGTGTTAATTTCGTAAGCACGCTGTGCGGCAATCAAACTGACCAGCTCTTCTGCCACGTTAACGTTCGATTGCTCAACGTAATATTGCTGAATTGATCCCATGCCGTTTGTTCCAGCAATCTGATTTTGTGCCGTTCCCGATGCGGGAGAAGGAATAAAGTTATTTCCACCGATTGCGACTAAACCTGCTGGGTTGGCAAAAGTAGCCATCGTAATTTGGCCTGCTTGCGTTAGGGTCGTTGCTGCCTGTGTTGAATATTGAACTAATCCTGCCGTATTGATTGTTATTCCCGTAGCTGTAGAGGGAATAACACCTGCACCTGCTACTGTATTTCCTGCTTGGGTCACAATTTGCCCAGTGGCACTTAAGCTAAATTGGCCTTGTCTTGTATAGGCTAAGGTACCATCCGCAAGCTGTATTTGGAAAAATCCATTTCCGTTAATTGCAACATCCAACTGATTACCCGTTTGTAACATCGATCCTTGGGCCATAATGCGCTCAGTCGAGGTTACTGCAGAACCTGCGCCTACTTGTAAACCAGTTGGTAATAAGTTTTGAGCATTACTCGATGAGCCTGCAGCCCGCAAGGTGGTGTACAACAAATCCTGAAACATCGGTTGTACGCGTTTAAATGCGGTTGTGGATGAGTTTGCAAGGTTATTGGTAATGACATCCAAATTCATTTGCTGGGCATCCATCCCAGTTTTTGATATCCATAATGAACGTAGCATATTGTTCTCTTTCTTTTAATTAACCACGTGATAAGGAGAGCAAACTCGTCGCAGACCGTGCATTTTGATCTGCGGTTTGCACTGCTCTAAAGTTCAAATCAAATAAACGACTTTGGTCAATCATTTGTACCATCGCAAGGGTTGGATTGACATTGCTCAACTCATATGCCCCCTGCGCAACACGAACTGTTGCATCGGGTGGGGCTTGGGTGCCCGGTAAATCGAAGAATCCATCTTCCATGCGTTGCAGACTGTTTGGATTCGGGTTCACTAATTTCAACTTACCAGCCTGATTTAAAAACTGTGTACCGGGAAGTTGCGTAAAAACTGCTCCATCTTCTGCAATTTGTACTGTGGCGTTTGGCGGTATCGTAATTAATCCTCCAGTACCTACTACCGGTATATCTTTACCGATCTTTAATGTGCCGTTTTCATCGACCATGAACTTACCAGCTCGCGTATACGTTTCTTGCCCATCTGGTCGGCGTACGGCAAAGAATCCATCGCCCTTAATGATTACATCCAGTGGATTACCTGTCGTTTGCACCGACCCTGCCGTGAAGTTGCTGCCTGGGGTGGTATCAATCGCAAATACGCGTGAGTCTGCTCCATTACCCTTAAATGGCTCGCCATCGCCCCGAAGTGGCACCGCACGAAATGCACTTATGACCTCTTTAAATCCTGGTGTTAAACCATTGGCTAAGTTATTACTCGTTACCGCCAATTGTTCGGTTGATGCCTTAGCACCGGTCATGGAGACGTAAGCGAAGCGATTAATCATGATGTTTTATCAGCATCTTTTTTCATTGATTTAATTAAGTACCAATTCGTAATGTGTCATCGATTAAGGTTGCTACCTGTATCTTGGTTGCTTGTGAAGCAGCAGAGTAAGCGCGCTGTAAAACCATTAACTTAACCAATTGCTGTGTTAAGTCTACATTTGACTCCTCTAGTGATTGAGCGCGAATCGCTCCCATTTGCGATCCGTTTGGTTTATCAATTAGCGCTGCCCCTGAAGCAGCTGACTCTTGAAAACCATTTCCTCCAACCGGTATCAACCCTTCAAAGTTATTAAATGTAGCTAATATCAACTGTCCCTTTGTTACGGATTTTCCATTGTCATATTGCGCAACTAATTTTCCATAACTATCAAATGAATAACCTGTTAACTGGGATGTTGCTGAACCATCTTGAGTATTTTTATACGTTTGCGCAGCAGATGAATAGCCCGTCATATTCGTACTATCTAAGGTGAACTGAACGGTTCCTCCATTTGCGGTCTTACCCCAGGTTGCCCCAGCACCTCCAGATGCATCAATGGATATTTGGGTAATAAACTGTGGCTTTCCAAACTGATCGCGGGATAACGAGTCGATATTCTTTCCACCGACAAAAGCCATTGTCCCTAAAGAAGCTTGTTCATTTACAAGTTCGTTACCAATACGAACGGATGACATTCCAGTACCCGTTGAGGTTTGGCCAACAGGCACCCCGTCTAAGGTCGCATAGACAGCAAAACGATCGGTTTCTACCTTATATTTCTTTTCTCCAACGCCACTGGGTGAAATTTGTTTAACCGATAAATTTGTACCATCACTAAGCGCTAAGTTATACGTTGCACCTAGAGATCCTTTCCCAACTTTATTGGTATTAATCGTTAAATCGGCAACATCGCTATTTACAATTGCGCTGGTAAATTTAACGACACTACCCGCAGAAGCTCCTGTTGAAAAACCTAACAATGTTCCACTAAACGTGCCGTTGGCAACTGGATTGCCAGACCGTCCGTTTGCGATGTTTGCAAACGCACCAGCAACACTGGCTGCAGGGATAGTGCCGGAAGCTGTTAAGGTTAATCCACCAATCGTAATTGAATCACCGCTAAGCAATTCTCTGAAGGTAACATCACTTGCTTCTGTTTTTACACCGCCCTCTGTTTTTACGATTGTTAATGTTCCCGTACCAACATTTGTAAGATCCGCTACATTCGTATTTGTTATGCCCTGTAAATCTGTCACATCAGCCGATGCGGTAGCACTCGTAAATGTAACGACATTACTAGCCGCACTACCGGTTGAGTAACCTGCTAAAGAGCCTGTGAAGTAACCATTGCTGACTGCGTTTCCACTTCTACCATTTGCCAGGTTTGCAAAGGCACTCGCGACCGTAGCTGCCGGGATTGTGCCCGTAGCGTTTAAGGTTAATCCACCAATTGTGAGAGAGTCACCGGTGACTAAATCATTAAAGGTCACATCACTTGTTTCTGTTTTTACGCCACCCTCTGTTTTAGCAATCGTGACGATTCCAGTCCCAGTATTCGCCAAGTCTTGAACATTGATGTTGCGTTCCGTTCCCGCAATTGTTCTTGCAATCGTTGGTGCTGTTGAGGCAGTGGTGAGCGTTCCTTGCGTCATCGCAGCATTATTTACATCACCCAATACCGTGCTTGTTAAGACCGCCGTATTACCAGTACCGGCTGCAATGGTGAAGTTGGTCAGTGCGCCCGTGAACGCACCAAAGGCGCTTAAGTTAGACCCGGTTAAGGTGCCATCAAAGGCTGCGCGTAAATTAGCAGCACTAGTAAAGGCGCTTGCTGTAAATGTTCGACCAGCGAGGGTAAATGTATCGCCAGCGGCTAAGTGACCAAAAGTGACTGTTTGTGTTTCCGCTACGCCGGTTACGCCACTAGCCAATGCAACTGGTGTGCCTGGCGCTGTATCTGTCACCGTTGGGGCTGCTGTCGCTCCGACAGAGGTGGATGTTAGTGTGAGGTCTGCAGTACCCGCAGCGCCACCAATCGTAAAGCCTGTTAATGCGCCATCCAATCTACCATTGGTGATGTTTGTTGTGTAATTGGTCATGGTTGAGCGCCCT